>Ga0209544_1000014_pt1 | contig 303721 bp, 292 predicted proteins | sample MesohylPK_FD_187297 | JGI IMG/M metagenome (GOLD analysis project Ga0209544, IMG submission 187297) | Host-associated microbial community of the marine sponge Aplysina aerophoba from Gulf of Piran - sponge mesohyl, lysed by proteinase K... | ecosystem: Host-associated > Porifera > Sponge >... | reverse complement strand
CCGATCGTGTCGGTGGTGGTGTCCGACGATCAGCCAGACCCTGGCCGCTCCCGCCGCCAGCGGGTGCTCACCCTCTGGGTGCCCCCTGAGCCCGTTGGAACCCACCGCCGACGACTGCACCGGCTCGGGCGCCGGTTGGCGTGGACTGCGGTGGCGCCCCGCAGGCTCGACCCGCTCGACCGCGAGACCCATCTGTGGTCGGCTTCGCAGGCCGCTCAGACCCGGCTGGCCGACTTGCTCGATGAAACCGGGGTCGAGGAGTTTCAGATCCGGGGCGGCGAGTGCATGATCGTCCATCGGTCTGAAGGACAGCGCGAGCGCCGCAACTCGCCGTTTGCCTCCAATGATGAGCTGATTGAGACCGCCCGGCATCTGGCCAGTTTCTCCGGAGGGCAGCCCCAGCGGTTTGACATGCTCGATAGCCGCTTGGACATCCGACTGGGCGACCGGTGGCGACTCCATGCCGAGGCGTTCATGTGCCATCCGCCCACCATGGTGCTGAGGTCGAATATGGCCGGGAAGGCCACCCTGGACGACCTCAACGTGGCCGGGCCGCATTTGCAGAAGATCCTGGTCGGAGCAGTGTCTGGACCGGTCCGGGCCAACATCGTGGTGGCCGCCGCCATGGGAGGGGGCAAGACAACGCTCTGCCAGGCCCTTCTGGCCACCGTCGACGGATCGGAGCGGATTGACACCATCGAGGACACCCCCGAACTCCGGTTGGCCCAGTACGGCATTCACCCCAACAGCTACGAACGCCTCACCCGGGACGCCAACAACGACGGCGTAGGCAAGCTCTCTATGAGCGATCACATCCGCGACGCCAAACGGGCCAACTCCTCCAAGCTGGTCATCGGCGAGACCAGAGGAGAGGGCACCCTCGCGCTGCTCGACGCCATGAGCAGCGGACTCAACGGCTGCTTGGTCACATTGCACAGCCAGCCTGGTCCAGGGGTGCTGGCCAAACTGCTGTCCTATGCGTGCAGCGAGGGGGCTGATCCCCGGTTCGCGAGCCAACAGATCGCCATTGCCGTCCATCTGCTGGTGTGGATGGGCCGCAACGAATACGGCGAGCGGGTTATCTCCGATGTAACCCAGATCGTCAGCTACGACGACGACCGCGACACCGTCGAAACCCGATGCCTTTGGGCTCTCCGTCCCGGCCAGCGGTGGGCCACCCCCGCAAGCCGCCCCCACGGGCAGATCGAGCGGCTCTATCAGTCGGTTGGGATCGACCTCCTCGCGGCGGACGCTCAGCCGGAGGGCGCCGCCTGGGGCTTGGCTGGATCTCCCCCTGTGGGGGTGCCTGCTGCGATGGGAGACCAGTGAGCGCTCAAGGCGTAGTGGTCCTAACCGCAGGACTCGTGCTTATGGCTGTGATCGGGTGGCCGACATCGACCGGGCGTCCCTCGGGATTCTTGCTGGGCAGCCTGGTACTCGCTCAACGGCGCATTTTTCGGGTCGGACCGCTGCTGGCTGCTGTCGCGGTTGCCCTCGGGTTCATTGCCGGATTGATTCTGGTAGGGACGACTACCGGTGTGGCCGCCATGGCGCTGACCGGCGTCGGTGTTTGGGCAATCGCCGTTCAGGTGAGGTCTCGCCGCAGCTTGCGGGAGGCCGACGAACTGGCCCAGTTGACCAATGGGCTGGCCAACCAGGCGCTGGTGGCTCCCACCGTGGTGGAGGCTGTCCGCCAAGCCTCACCGCTAATTCCCGGCCGGGTCGGCGCTGCTGCACAACTCATGGCCGCAGAGTGTGAGACCGGCGGCTTGGTGGAGGCGGCCAACCGTTTTGCCACCACCATTCAGCGGCCCATTGCCGAGATGCTGGCCACAGTGCTGGCCGAAGCGTTTCGAGGCGGCTCGCAGTGGGTGGGCTTGGCCGTGGTGTTGGCCGATGAGGCCACCGAGGCAGCCGACACCGCCCGCCACTTCCACCGCTACGTGGCCGCTCTGATGCCCCAGATAGCGGTGACCGTGGTGATGGCCGTCGGCATGTTGGCCATCACCGGCTTTGCCGCCAAAGACGTGGGCCGCTGGTTGACCTCGCTCGTCGGCCAGCAATTCCTGCTTCTTCTGGCCGTGTTGACCGCGGCGCTCTGCGCTCGGGTGCTGGCGCCCGCGTGGCGGATGGGCCAATGATTCTGCTGGTCGGGTTGTCGGGAGTGGCCGCGGTGGCGGTATTGGTGCTGTCGCCTCCCAGAGCCAGCAGCCTGACCGCCATTCAGGCGGCGGCCATGGGTTGGCCGCCCAACCAGATCTCCACGGCGGGCTGGCTCCTGGCTGCCACCGGAGCGGGCGCCGGTGGCCTGGTCGGACGAGCCATGTCGGGATGGGCTGAGGGCCTCGCCCTGGCCATCATCGCCGGAACCTGGCTCCCCCGAATCGTCCCGGCCGCTATTCGGACTTTTGCATCCGCCACTTATCGCAGTGAGAGGGACCAGAAAATGCTGGAGTGGATGCGGAAGCTGAGGCTATTGACCTCGGCTGGCCAACCCATCAACGCCGCCGCGGTCAACGCCGCTCTCACCGTGTCGGGCCGGGCCTTCACCGTGGCTCAGGGTGCCATTGGGGCGGCCCTGGATGCCGGACGCGACCCTTTGCCCGCGGTCACCGCAGCTATCGCCGGCTCCCCCGCACAGCCGCTGCTGGCCTCGGTGGTGGCCGCGGAGCGGGCTGGGGCGGCGTCATCGGACTTGTTGGACAAGTCTCTATCCCGATCGGTTCGGACCCTCGAGTCCGAAAGACGCCTGGCGATCGACCAGCTCAGCCGGGCCATCGGAACCACGGTCACCCTGGTGGCCGCCATCGCTGGTCTCGTCGTCATGGCCGCCGTGATCTTCGTGCTCTGAAGCCCGTCGGCAATCGCAATCCAAGGAAACCCACCAATGCAATCAGCCATCGTCCAAATGATCCTGATCGTCGTCGGCATCGCGGCCGCCGCCATCGTGTCCATCATCGTCTACGCCCAGCTCAGCTCAAATGCGCCCGAGACCGGGGACAACATCGACAACACCCGGATCACTACCGAGACATTGTGCAAAGCGGTGGGGGGTGCCTGGACGGCCGGGACGCCGGGTTCCTGTGCCTAACCAGCCATGACCTCCTCCATTGTCGTCCTGCGCACTGCGGTCCTCTTGATGCTCCTGCTGGCCCTGATAACCGGGCTATACGTGCGCCATGTCACCCGGCTTTCGGTGGACGCCGCCGCTCAGTCAGCCGCCGCCGCGGCCGCCCACGCCGCCAATGCGGTCGGATGGCAGTGCCAACCCACTCCCCCATCAGAGGCATTGACCGCCGCAGCCCGGGCGGTCTTGGGCCAGGTTCACCATCTGGCAGTGCAACCGGTGGCGGTTGAGGTGCGGGCCGACGCCTGCAACCTGATTGCCGCGGTCACGGCCGCTCCGCTGAGCACCCGGGTCTCGGCACTCCACACCACCGCTGTGGCCTGCCGGTCGGCGTCAAGGGCGGCGGCGTTGAGCGTCCCCGGGTCGTGTTGAACGCAGCCCCATGAGCGACGCCATCGCCTTCCTGTTGATCCTGCCCGCGTTGATACTGGGCCTAGCGGTGCTCAACGCGGCCGGAACCCTGGGGACGGCCAGCTACCGGGCATCCACCTTTGCGGAGGCCGCAGCCGTCCACGCGGCCAACACCCTGGTCGAATCCCCCACCGCGGGTGCCGAACCGTCAGCCCGCGCCCGGTGGGGCGAAGTGAACGCCACCGTGGAACAGTCCGGCCGAGCCGCGACTGCGGGAGTGTGCAACCAAACCGATGCCGCCTTCAACATCACCTTGATCTCCCAACCCCTGCCTCCCCACGACCCCAGTGGGTCGCCATCGGTAGCGGTGGTGGTCAATTGCCCTGTGAGTCTGGGTGGGCTGCTGAAAACCAATCAAGTCGTCGCCGCCAGCGTCGAGCCCGTGGGCTAGCAGATGTACACCGCCATAGTGCTGCTATCGCTGGGCATGGCGGTCGCCGTGGCCACGGGCTCGTTGGCCGACCATTCCGAGCTGATCACCAGCCGCAACCTGGCCGCCGACCGGGCTGAGCGGGCGGCAAGAACCTTCATCGAGGGTTGTGGAAGCCGGGGATGCGATTCGAACATGGTGAACACCACCCGCCTCGACGGCACCATCTTGTCCGGGTGCGTCAGCCAGGCTGGGGGCAGTCCCGTATTGCGAGTGGAGGCCCGCGTGGCCTGGCATCCGCAGGTGTTCACTGGCCTCACCCCGGCCACCGCCATGGTTGCCGTCGCCCTCGGCGGGTTGGGCATTCCGGCAACCGCTGCACTGGCGGTGTGCTGAAGAGTGCTAGCAGTTCTGCACCTGAGCGCCGATGCGGTAGCGTGACCGCCGGTGTCTCGCAGGATTGAGATTGAGCTGACCAGCCAGCGGCCTGACGGTTCCTGGACGTGGAGGGCTGCGGGGGCGAGAGAGCCCAAGGGTGAGATGGCCGGCGACTTGATCGCCTTTGGCGCCAGCGTTGGCGATGAGCTGACCGTTGAGGCTGAGTTCCATATGGACGGCATCGAGATCATCGAGGCTTTCGAGCCCAAGTCAAAGCGTCCCCTGCCCGAGACGCTGGAGATTTTGGGCTCCGGCCGGGATCAACCTCTGGTCACCACGCAGTTGGTGTCCAACCGCAAGAACCGGGACAGAGACAGGGACTCCGGTGATCGCAGGGGCCGTCAGGATCGACGCAGCCGGGGTGACCGAAGGGATCGCGACCGCCAGGAACCCCGCCGCGACGACGACCGGCCCAAGGCCAAGCGCCTGCGGCCCGGCCGCACCCACCGCCAGGAGCTGATCGACGGCTTGGCTGAAGAACAGAAGCCCGTGGCCGAGAAGATGATGCGAGACGGCATCGCCTCGGTGGAACAAGCCTTGCGAGACCAGCGCAAGAAGGCTCGCGACGCCGCCCAAGCCAAGAAGGCGGCGGCCGAGAAAGAAACGGCTGAGAAAGAAACCGCCGAGAAGGCGGCGGCCGAGAAAGAGACGGCCGAGAAGGACGCTAAAGCCGAAGAAGAATCGACTGCTGAAGAGGTCACCTCATCGGAACCGACCACCGAGGAAAAGGTCGCAGAGGCAGAGTCTGCTGAAGCGGGGGCAACGCTAGAGAAAGCCGCAGTGAAGGCAAAGAAGTCCGACTCCGAGCCGGCCGATGAATTCCTGGCCGCGGCGGCCAAGCTGCTATCCCGGATGCGAACCGCCGAGTGGCGGGACCGGGTTGAAGCTGCACTGGCCGGCATCGATGACATTGATCTGCGCGATCTGCGTTCGGTCGTAGTCGCCGCAGAGGACGGTGCCGCTGACGAGGAGGCCAAAGCGTTGGCCGAGGAGTTGCGCAACAAGCTCACCGAGCGGGTCGACAAAGAGCACGCCGAATGGCTGGCCGAGGTGGCGGCCACGCTGGCCGATGGCCGAATGGTCCGAGCACTGAGGCTCAGCTCCCGGCCCCCGAAAGCCGGTGTGCCCCTTCCCCAGGACATGGTCACCCGGCTTACCGAGGCGGCCAACGCGGCATTGACCAGCGACACGCCGTCCAAGCGCTGGACCACCGTCTTGGGTGCGGTGGCATTCTCACCGGTTCGCCGAACCGTCCAGCCACTGGGAGTCCCGGCGAATCCCGACAAAGAGCTGTTGGCCGAGGTCACAAAGCTGTCCGAGCGGATTCCCCACATCGCCGCCCTGTTCGGCATAGAACCCACCCCACCCCCGAGGCGCAGCCGCCGGGGGGCGGGAGCAAAGCCGGCTAGCCGGAGATAACCCGGTGGTCGGTTAAGAACTGAAGCAGGCCGTCCACCAAGTCCCATTCCTCTAGTTCGCCGAGAGCCACCCAGGCTGCGTCGGAGGCATCAGTTCCGGCCGTCGGCTCGGCGTCGGAGGCCACGGTGACCCAGAAGTCCACCACGACATAGTGTCGCCGGCGTCCAATTAGCTCGGTCCAGCCCACGGCTTCGCCCACCTCCCCATCCAGGCCGGTTTCCTCTTGCAGCTCCCGACAGGCGGCTTCGGCCAGGGTCTCCCCTCTCTGAACCCGGCCCCCAGGCACCGACCACAGCCCCTTCCCCGGCGGGGTGCCTCGGCGGATGAGCAGTATGGAGTCGTCGCGCACTACCACAGCCCCAACGCACAGCTCCGGCCCGCTCATTATTCTTGGTCTAGATCAAGCTGGGTGTGGACAATCAGGGCATGGGCCGTCATTTTGAACGTCTCAAAGAAGTTCTTGGCTTCGCGGTGGCCCGGCAGCACGAAGGCGTCGATCGCCACCACCTTCTGATCTCGAGCCCACTGCTTCAGATAGTCAAACAGCGACTCCCCCACTCCCACCGAACGGCCGTCGGGAGTGACGAACAGCTCCTCGATCCGGGCAATCGGGGATCCGTCCAGACGGATGATTCGCCGAGCCCATCCGTACCCCACCACCGTGTCGTCCCAGATCCCCGCTACCAATACGGCTTCGGGATCAGCAATCAACTCGGCGAGATGGCCCTCTAGCGGCTCAGGAGCGGCCTCGGATGCCATCCACCGCTCTCCACCCCGGTATTCCAAGGCCTCGCGGCGGGCTTCCCGGGCCAATCCGGCTATCGCGTCGAAATCGTCGGGATGGGCGGGACGGGCCGCGCCGTCCTTGGGCCGGTCGCTCATCGTTCACCCAGGCTCAGGATCGGCCTGAGAGTCGGCCTGGGAATCTGGGGGCGCGGAGGAGTGGCCCAAAGCCATACGACCAAGTATGCGGGCCGCCTCGACGTGTCGACGACCCCGGGCCGCCAACTCCTCTGACGATGTGTCCGTCGACAACAGCAGTCCCACCGGCGCGTAGAGCACCGCATCGAGCAGCCGGTCCAGCGCCTCCCGGGAGGAGTCGGCGGTACCGGTCGAGCTCACAACCGGACCAACGACGGGCAAGGCTCCTCCCCCGACGGACACCGGGGGTTGTCGCGGGGTCCGAACTGGCTGGAGCTGACGATCAGGAAGCACCCCTCACAGGTCCACTCGTTGTCTCGCTTGGGGGCCACTTGGCCGGTGGTTTCAGGCGAGGGGTCGGGGGTGTCCTCGTCCTCATCCTCGTCGTCTCCGGCAGCTAGGCGATCCTTCAAAATGGTGTCGAGATCGGCTTCAACATTGTCGGGGTCTATGTCCTCCCCGTCGGTGTCCTCGTCTTCGGACATAGTTGAATTTCGAGTAGGCCCGTTCTTGGGACTCTCCTCGGCTTCTTCAGTCTCTTCGTCGACGCTGTCTTCTAGATCATCTTCTAGATCGACTTCGAGATCGTCGTCTCCGAGGACAGCATCGAATTCTTCATCGAGGTCGTCGCTGATGTCCTCACTCAGATCTTTGATGTCGCCTTCGTCGAACTCATCGTCCGGCATTTCGTCGTGTTCTTCAGGGTCTGTCATGCTCCCCTGCTACCTCCTCAGGCAAAACGATCAGCGCGGATCATAGACACCCGCGCGCCCGCAATGTGCGGACTTAACCGTTCAATCTTCAAACCGCCCCAAAACGGATCTCGGACTCACGCCCGCTCACGAACTTGGCGGCGCTCCTCGGCTCGGCGCTCGGCGTCCAATCGGCCCAGTGGTGGCTCCTCGCTGAGGTCGACGAATCGCATCATCTCGGCCACAGCCGCGTGACCCGCCTCGTCCCGAATAAGGCGCCACATCTCCTGCCCGATCCCCCGGTACACCGAGTGGCCCTGAGGGGTCGTCCGCAGTTCAATGAGGTGCATGGCCGCCCTGGCGTTAATTCCCATGGCGAAACGCACCTTGTAGGCAAAGCTCACCGCGTAGGAAGCCTGCTCGGGAAAATCCCGGGTCAAGAGGTCATACAGAGCGGCCGATCGCTCCATAACCTCGTCAAATACCGGAGCGCAGCCCGCTGCGCCTACCGAGTCAGGCCGGGTGTAGCCATGCCTGGGGTTGAGCTTCTGCCATTCCAGAGTGAGCATTCGATGGCGCTGCAAGTCTCGAAAGGCGCCGTAGTCGGCCAATATGTCGAACTGGTAGAAAGGTCGTTCCAGCGCCCGCCCCGGCTTGTGGCGGCGATTGGCCCGGTCCCCCACATAGGCCCTTACCACTGACAGGCGATCTTCGGCCCCCATCGCGCCGACCTCCCGCTCCAGTTGCTCTTCTGGCAAGTGGGTATAGGGATACAGCATGGAGGCCACCATCTTGATCTCGGCTTCGGGGTCGTAGTCCACCAACCGCACCGTCGGGGCCTCTTCAGCCGGGATGTCGGCGGGCAAGAGGTAGTTCGCCACGCTCTCCATAGACTCCTGCACGTCACCCATGTAGTCGCTCCACGCCACCCCCCGGTCATCCAGATCTACCCTCTTCAGGAATGAGGGGATCACCTTGCGCAGTTCGGTGAGCATCAGATCGGCGTAGGTCTGGACTTCGGGCAGATCGTGGGCCCGCATTCGAAGCAAGAGCAGCTCGTAGGACTGGCCGGTGCCATAGATGCCCACGTTGGACACGGTGGCCGCCGGCAGCATTCCCCGAACCGAGTCCAGCGCCTTGGCCCGGATCGCCTGGCGGTAGGCGAAATCAGGGGCGTCTGGGTCCTGGGGTGTGTGCCGGCGGTAGAACTCGGTCATGGCTGGCAGGAGTTCGCCATAAGCCTCGAACATTCGGTCCATGTCGCCCACATAGCGACCCGACAGGGGCGACTCCCCGACCTCGGGATCGCGGTAATAGCGATAGCGGCCGCCGATTCGGGCCAGATAGTCGATGTACCGGGTTGACTGCTCCAGATACGACATCAAGCGCCCCCACTCCAGCACCTTGGTCAAGATGTTGGAGGCCTGCTCGCAGGCCAGGTGGACGCCGCCCAGCTGGGCTACCGAATCGTCTCCGTACTCGAAGAAAACCCGGTCGTACAGCTCCTCGGCCCGCCTCAGCCCGACTGTGGCGTCGATGGTCACGTCGCCGCTGATGTCCAGCTCGCCAACGAACTCGTCCAAGAAGAGCCTTCGCAGCGATTTCGGCGACCGGCTGTAGCGGGCAAAGAGTGCACCCTTGACCACTTCCGGCAGATTCACCAGGGCAAACACCGGCTTGTCCAGGTTGGTGAAATACCGACGGAGGATGTCACCTTCCTCGGGGGTGAACTGCTCAGCGACGTACTGGGTCATTGCAGTCTGAGGGCCAGTTCTTCAGAAGCCCGGTCTAGGGCGTCGGGATCCAACCAAAGATCGGCGATCGTCATGGCCATCACCTTCGCCCCGTCGAGCACTGCTTGGTCGCCGCTCTCCGACCTCGCATATTCGGCGAACTCCGGGGTGTGGATGGGCACGTGATCGGGGGCGACCTTGATCATGGGATGGATAGACGGCACGGCATAGCTGACATTGCCCATGTCGGTGCTCCCCACCACCGCAGAGGCTGACTGAGGCTCGCCTGAGACGCGACCAGCCGCGGCGGCATTGCGGATGTAGAAGTCCAGCACCACCCGATTGTCGATCATGTCGGCGTAGATGGGCGCTTTGCACCGGCATTCGACCTCTACCCCGGCGGCCGCGGCTCCGGCTTCGAGGCAGGCGACAACCCTGGCCCGCAGCTTGGCCAAGCTGTCGAGCTTTGGGGAGCGCACATACCACTCAGCAGCCGCATCACGAGGCACGATGTTCGGCTTGTCGCCAGCGCGGGTAAAGATGCCGTGGATGCGCTCGTCGGGCCGGATGTGCTGCCGGAGCGCGGCCACGTTCATGTACCCCAGGACTGCACCGTCGAGGGCATTGCGGCCCTTGTGGGGCGAGGCGGCCGCATGGGCCGATTGGCCGACATAAGTGGCCTCGATTTGCTCAACCGCAATGGCGTTCATTCCGGTGAGCTCATGGTTGGCGGGATGGACCATCATGGCCGCACCGATGTTCTCGAACGCTCCCCGCTCCAGCAGGTAGCACTTGCCTCCCCCACCCTCCTCGGCGGGGGTGCCGATAATGCTTACCCGGCCCCCCAGTTTGTCGGCCAGCGAGGCCGCCGCCAACCCTGCCCCCAGCCCGGCGGCGGCGATCACATTGTGGCCGCACGCGTGCCCAATCTCCGGCAGAGCGTCGTATTCGCAGATCACCGCCACCTGGGGGCCGGCACTTCCGGCCCGGGCTACAAACGCGGTGTCGACCCCGTATGCCGATCGCTCCACGTCGAGTCCGGCTCCCTCCAACACGGAGCAGAGCAGATCGTGGGCGGCGTTCTCCTCAAAACAGAGTTCAGGGGTCTCATGAATCTGGTGGGACACCTCGATCAGGCGAGAGGCCAAGGCATCGACATTCGCGGCCATCTGGTGCTTGGCCAAGTCGGGGGTCACGGGGCGAATGCTACTTGTCCGGTCGTAACTCATCGCGGTTATGCAGTGTGTCCATCACACCACCACGGTGAGCGCAGCTGGCTCCACTCGAATCGACAAATTGGAGGCCCGCACCACCGGCCGTCCGTCCAACTCCACCATGAGCGGCTGCTCAAGCACTGTTTGGAATGCGCCTACACGGCGATAGCTGATCTGGGGATGGGGAAGGTGGTCTCCAGTGCTAACTCGGCGAAGCGCTCGAAGCCGGTCCCCAGTAGACAGCCGGCCGTGTGAGATGTCCAGCAGTCCGTCGCCGGGATGAGCTCTAGGCCCCAGATTCCAGGTTCCCCGCCATGCTGCATTCATGGCTACCAGGGCTTCTCCGGCCCACCCTCTACGCCGGGCCACCATATGAGCACAGAACCAGAACAACCGGCCGTCCAACAGCACCGCCCCGAGATCCACCGCGAACCGCCACGCTTCTGATGACCGGACAAAGCTCGGGTCACCCCGGCCGCCGAGGGATCGGCAAAGATCGCCTCCTAGCAGCCCGATCTCAGGCAACGGACGGTTGGCCCGGCGAGCCTCCTCGATCAGGGAGCGTGCCTCATCGTCGCTGTCCACCAACACTCCGTCCGGTCCCAGGCCGCCGGGCTCACCCCAATCCTCGCCCCGTCGAATGGGCATTGCCTCAGTCCTCGCCGGCCGAACCATCTTCGACCGGCACTGGAGCATCCTCAGAGGTCTCTTCAGCCGCGACGCGGCGTTCTCGGCGAGCCCGCAGCCAGCCGATGCCGATGGCGGCCTCGTAGAACAGGTACATGGGCACCGACAGAACCATGAGCGTGAACGGGTCGCCGCTGGGAGTGATCACCGCCACCAGGGACACGATGCCAACGATGGCGAAGCGCCGTGCCCGTATCAGCTGCCGATAATGGATGATCCCGCTCATTTGCAAGAACACCAGCAGGATGGGGAACTCGAAACCGATCCCGAAGGCGGCCATCATCTTGATCACGAACCCCAGGTATTTGGCTGGTGAAAAGCCGGTAACCAGGTCCTCACCGCCGATGGTGGACAAGAAGTTGAGCGCTCGGGGAATGCTCCAGTAGGCCAGGCCAGCACCCAGTGCGAACAACAGGGCGCCGACCACCGTGAACGCGGCCGCGTTGCGGCGCTCGCGGGGATACAGGCCAGGTTGCACGAACCTCCACACCTGCCAGAGCACCACCGGAACGGCCAGGGTCAGCCCTCCATAGCCCGCGACAGTCAGTCTCACCGAGAAGGGCTCCAGCGGGTCCAGCACCAGAAGCTCGCAACCACCGAAGAGATTCTGCCGGGCCGCTTCCTCCGCCACCGCTTCTTCGGGAACCAAATCGCAATATGGCTGGACCAACAGGTCAAGGATCTGGGGGTAGAGCACCCAGCACACGATCGCCCCGGCGACCACGGCCAGGATGCACTTGATGAGCCGCGACCGCAGCTCCACCAGATGCTCCATCAAGGGCATCGTGCCGTCGTCGGACCGAGAGCGGCCCGCGTCCGGGTCGCTCACTGGCTGCTAGGAGTCGAGTCGCTGGCCTGTTCGCTCCCCGGCTCGCTCTTTTGGGCGCTTCCCGGTTCGCCCTGATCTGCCGTTGATACGGCTACGTTGGAGTTGCTGCCTTCGCTCTTTTGGGCGCTTTCCTGCCTGCTCTGCTCCACCGCCAGTTGCCCGCGCTTGCGGGCTTCAGCCTCAACGGGTTCGTCCAGCGCGTTTTGCAGTTCTTGTTGAAACCCGGTGGAGATCCGGCGGAGTTGGCGGACGACATTGCCGATCTGACGGGCAGCTCCAGGCAGTTTGTCAGGCCCCAGAACCACCAGAGCCACCACCAAAATCACCACGACTTCGGCCCATCCGAGGTTTCCCACGTCCCGAGGCTACCGCCCGATTTCACCTGTGGGGTTGTCCAACCAACGGGCAGCAGTCGAAGATGACGTCATGGCTGAGGGCAGGCGGGGTCCCCGGATATCCCCACTCCTAACACCGCCGATTGGCTTCGCTCATCGTGGGGCGCGAGCTCTGGAGCGGGAGAACACCCTGGCCGCGTTCTCCCTCGCCCTCGAAATGGGGGCTACCGGGCTGGAGAGCGATGTGTGGATGACCGCCGACGGCCAAGCAGTTCTCGACCATGACGGCCTGGTGCGGATGGGCCGCTGGCCGCGAAGGCGCCGCATTCCCGAATGCCATCGCGACGAACTGCCCGGGCACATTCCCACCCTGTCCGAGCTGTATTACACCTGCGGCGCCGACTTCGAGCTGTCGCTCGACCTCAAGGATCCCGACGCAGTTGCCTCGGTGATCGACTCTGTAGACGAAGCCTCCGATCGCACCGGTCTCCCCTTTCGCCAACGACTCTGGCTGTGTCATCCCAATGTGGACCTCCTGGCCGGATTGCGGGACCGGTGGCCCGAAGTACGCCTGTGCAACTCCACCAGGCTTAGTCGCATGGACGGAGGGCCAGAGCGCAGGGCGGCGGTGTTGGCCGAGGCCGGCATCGACTCGGTGAACCTTCATCAAACCGACTGGTCCGGCGGCTTGGTCACCCTTTTCCACCGATTCGAAATCCTGTGCTTTGGGTGGGATGCCCAGCAACCCCGAGTACTCAAAGAACTGCTGGATATGGGGGTCGACGGGGTGTACAGCGACTACGTCGAGCGCATGAGGAAGGCACTAGACGACTGCTACCCTGCACACCGTGAGCATGAGCGCGACTGAGGGGAAACAGGCCGACGCAATCACTCTTGAGGGGGTAGAGGCCCGGTACGGGACCGGTCCCAAGGCGCTGACCGACGTGAGCTGTAGCTTTGAATACGGCACCTCTTCGGCGTTGATCGGAGCCAATGGCTCGGGAAAGACCACCCTGCTCCGCCTGATAAGCGGTTTGTCCCAGCCATCGGCGGGCACCATCAGCCCGTTGCCGGCGAAGAAGTCGGTGGCATTGGTGGCTCAGCAACACGGCAACCGGACCTGGGTGCCGGTGACGGTGGCCAATGTGCTGCGCATGTCCCGCTTCAGCGATCAAGGCTTGGTAAGACGGCTCAATGCCAAGGATCGCGATCTCATCGGCGAAGCGGCCGAGCGCTTGGATGTCGCCGATCTGAAAAACCGTCAATTCGGTGAGTTGTCCAGTGGACAGCGCCAGCGGGTGCTGGTCGCCCAAGCTTTGGCCCGAGACGCCCAGATATTGCTGATGGACGAGCCCATCACGGGGTTGGATCTGCCCAGCCAGGCCACGATTTTGCGGATCGTCGATGAGGAGCGCCAGCGGGGCCGTGTCGTGGTCATCTCCACCCACCACATGGATGAGGCCGAAATGTGCGACCAAGTTCTGCTGTTGGCCAATCGGCTGATTGCCGCGGGAACCCCCCAAGAGGTTTTGAACAACAAGAACATGCAAGCGGCCTTCGGTTTGAGGATGGCCCATGGCGATGCCGATGACTGCGTATTCCACGGCGAACACGACGATCATTCCGCCGGGGTGATCCACGTGTTCAACGATCACGGCCACGGCCACGATCACGGCCACGGCCATGATCACCCCGACTCCTAGCCCCCCAGCGGGCGGCACTCTCCTATTTGACCGGCGGTTAGAGCCGACCGAACTCGGGGACCGGCCAGAGCCTGAGGAAGGCGTGTCCCACGATTAAGTGCTCAGAGATGGGGCCAAACGACCGGCTATCGGTGGAGTTAGCCCGGTTGTCGCCCATGACGAATACCTCACCCGACCCGACCAAACAGCCTCCGTCCACTATGGCCGCGCACCCTGAAGGAATGTTGCCGGTGGTGATGCCTGAAGACTCAAGATAGGGCTCGTGAAGCCGCCGGCTGTTGATGTACACATCCCCCTCGACGAACTTGATGACTTCGCCCGGGAGGGCGATAACCCGCTTGATGAGGTCGTCTTCTTGCCGGCCGCTCACTCCCCGAGGCCGCTCGAAGACCACCAAGTCGCCGCGGTTCACATCACTGAGGTCATAGCCGAGTTTGTTCACCAACACCCGGTCGCCGTTGCTCAAGGTGGGCTCCATCGAAGTGAATCGAATGTAGTAAGCCTGGAACAGCACTGACCGCAGTACCAGGGCCAGCACCAATGCCCCCGCTAAGACTGCCACCCACTCGGCAGTGACACGCGCGGCCGACTTCTGCCGTCCTTCCTTTGTCTGGTCTTCCTCGCGATTATCAGAACCCGACGATGCCACTGGATTCGCCTGTTGCCCAGGCTCGTCGATACTCATGGCCTGCTGAGCCCTCTACTTGTACCGGTCCAGCACCCGTTGGGCGACGAGCCGAGCCTGGTCAGCTGCCACCGGAGGATCGGAATGCTGCAATTCGGCTTCGGTCCCGAGTTGCAGCAACAAACGCTCCAACCGGCTTATCTGGCTCACCGGCATGGTGACGTCGATCTCCCCGCTGTCCAGAACCACCTGCTCTTCGGTGGGATACCGCTCGATGGCCCATGACGCTCCTGGGGCCAGCCGCAGCACCACCCGGGGGTCGGTCTCGCGGGCTTCAAAGGCCGAGGGTGCCCCCGTCTCGGCGGGCGGATCAAAGTGGGCTGCCAGCACTTCCAGAGATCTGATCCGGTCGATCCGGAAGACCCTCACACCGCCGGCCTGCTGGCAATGGCCCTGCACATACCAATTTCCCATCTCCGAGAACACCCGGAGCGGGTGGATGACGCGGTCAGATTCTTGCCCTCGTCCGAAGCTGAAATAGCGAATCCGCACCTGGCGACGGCCAGTGGCCGCCGAGAGCAGCGGCTCGACCCACTCGTCGGCCGACTCACCGAGGCTTATGGCCAGATCCTCGCCGACGCTCACCCCCAGTCCATCGGTTAGCTTGGCGAGCCCCCGGCTCAATGGACCCTCGGGTTCACCCCCGGACAATAGAGCCTCCCCGGCTCCAATCAATCCGAGGGCTTGGCCAGGCGTCAGCCTGAGCGGACGGGAAAAATAATCGGCATTGCTGATCGCCACCCAGCCCCCGTTGTCCTCCTCATCCAAGCCCATCACGTATATCAGCTCATCAGGGGTAAATGGGTGCAGCCCCACCACGAACAGCACCCTCACGAGATCTTCGCGAAGCTCGGCTTCGGGATAGTCGAACCGCTGGGCCACCTCGTTCAACTCGGCTCCGCCTTGGGACATGACCCAGGGAACCAGCTCCAGCATTCGCCGCAAACGGTCGCCCGCACTCAACCGACTCATGTGCCTATGCCCTCCAGCCAGGCCACCATGTCGGCCCTCAGCTCGGGGGGGCCGAGAATCTCAGCGTGCTCCAAGAACTCCAAGACCAGTGACCTAAAGGCGTCTGGGCTGCGCACCACCACTTCGAATACCGCAGACCCGTCTGACTCCTTCTCCGCGGGCTCCTGTCCAAGTCGCCTAGCGGCCCAAACTGCCTGGTCGGGATCGACTCTGAGCCGGGCGGCGACTGCCGGACCTGTTCCGAATTTCCACGGCTGGAATGGAACCCAGCCCGCGGTGCCCTCCGGCTGCTCGAAGCCTCCGGGTGAACCCAGGGCAACGTCGCCCTCAATGCGGTCAACTCGGAATGTGCGTTTGTCGTCGCGCCCCCGATCGTGACCAACTACATACCAATGGCCCTGATCGAAGGCCAGGGTCCATGGCTCCACCGAACGGGGTTGCCCGCCGTAGGCAAAGTCGGCCACTCGCTGCTCGGTGACCGCTTGGAACAGATCCGCCAGCGCAGGGTGTACCGGCACCGCAGCCAGTTCAGCATCGGTCCCCTCCCCCACCCTGCCGCCTAGCTTCCAGAGCGCCTCGCTTCCCGATACTCCGTCGAATCGAACCGCGGTGGCCGCCCGGTGGAGTGCGGCCAGCTCATCGGCCTCAAAGTCCATTTCCGGCAGCGAGTAGTCCTGCTTGCGGATTCGGTACCCCCAGGTCTCCCGCTCTTGACCTGGTACCGGCCCGGAGATGACCGGAATGCCGGCATCGGCCAATTCGTTCATATCCCGATGAAAGGCCCGCTTGGCCGCTGCCTCATTCTCCGGATAGCCAGCCGAGTCCTCCCCCCGGGCGATGCCGACCCTTTTGTGCAGCTCCTCGATGGACAAGAACCGAGACGTCTCAATCAAAGCGGCTATGAGGCGAAGCAAGCGCTCCAGTCTGACCTGCTCCGGCTTTCTCCTGGGCCTAGCAGCCATCAACTCGGATGCTCCGGCTTTCGCCTGGCCATCACAGGGATTCGATCAGCTTTTCTACCCGCTCGTCGTAGGCTCGGAACGGGTCTTTGCACAGAACAGTTCGTTGGGCTTGGTCGTTCAGTTTCAAATGCACCCAGTCCACGGTGTAGTCGCGCTTGCGCTCCTTGGCCCGGCGAATGAATTCGCCCCGGAGTCGAGCCCGAGTGGTGGCTGGAGGGTTTTCCATAGCGTGCATGATCTCGTCGTCGACGCACATCCGCTCGGTCATGCCCCGATTCTGCATCCGGTAGAACAAGCTGCGTGACCGGTTCACGTCATGGTACTGAAGGTCGAGAAGAGCCACCCTGGAGTCGCTGAGACCGAGATCGTGGCGTTTCCGGTAGGCCTCGATCAGGTGAAACTTCATCACCCAATCGCATTCCCGCGAAAGACCGAGGGGGTCTTTGGCTATTTGGGTCAGGCAGTGTTCCCACATTTGCAAGGCCTGCTTGTCCTGGGGTTCCAACTCCCGGCTTTCGGCGTACTTGAGTGCCCGGTCTAGATACTCCGACTGGATTTCCAAAGCGCTGACCTCGCGGCCGCTGGCCAGTCGGATCCGCCGAGTGCAGGTCGGGTCGTGGCTGATCTCGCGGATGGCCCGAATGGGGTTGTCCAATGTCATGTCCCGCAGTGCCACCGACGGGTCCTCCAGCATGCGAAGCAGAATGCTGGTCACTCCTGTTTTCAAGAACGTGGCGTACTCGCTCATATTGGAGTCGCCCACGATCACGTGCAGCCGCCGGTACCGCTCCGCGTCGGCGTGAGGCTCGTCGCGGGTGTTGATGATCGGCCGAGAGCGGGTGGTGGCGCTGGACACACCCTCCCAGATGTGCTCGGCCCGCTGGCTCATGCAGTAGGTGGCTCCACGGGCGGTCTGAAGCACCTTGCCGGCCCCGGCGTAAATCTGGCGGCTGACAAAGAATGGGATAAGCACCTCGGCGTACTCAGAAAAATCGTCGCGCCGGCTGGTCAGGTAGTTCTCGTGGCAGCCGTAGCTGTTGCCGGCTGAATCGGTGTTGTTCTTGAAGAGGTAGATGTCGCCCTGAATCCCCTCTTCCCGCAGCCTCTGCTCTGCGCTCTCGATGAGCGTCTCCAAGATGCGCTCGCCTGCCTTGTCGTGGGCCACCAGGTCGTAGACCGAGTCGCACTCGGGAGTGGCGTACTCGGGGTGCGAACCCACGTCGAGGTACAGCCGGGCACCATTCACCAAAAAGACGTTGCTGCTGCGTCCCCAAGACACAACCCGGCGGAACAGATAGCGGGCCACCTCGTCTGGACTCAGCCGACGGTGGCCCCGAAGCGCGCACGTAACGCCATATTCGTTCTCTATCCCAAAAATCCGCCGTTCCATCAGCCCAACATCTCGGCTAACTCTTCGCCTTCGATTCTCTGGAACGCCCGTCGACCGGTTTCCCGAACCAGGATCGCAACTTCGAGGTCGTCGGCCTCAAACGTGCGCTCCTGTCCGGATAGCGCTGCCGAAGCAGCCCGTACCCCATCGCCGACGGCCCAGCCCCCGTCATAGCTCTGGCCCAACCGCTCGGCGATGGAATCGGCTTCCCCTCCCAGAACGGTGTAGCCGGACTCGTCGTTCACCGTGCCGTCGTAGAGGACATGGAACATCTGATCGCCGCTGGATTCCATCGCCACTTCCGCCACCAAGATCTCCACCTCCATCGGCTTCATCTCATGGGTGAAGGTCTGGCCCAGCAACTGGGCGTACTGGTTGGCCAAGCTCCGGGCGTCAACATCCTCGCGGCTGTAGGTGTAGCCCTTGAGGTCGGCGTGGCGCACCCCGGCAATGCGGAGCTGGTCGAATTCGTTGTAGCGCCCCACGCCCGCGAACGCGATGCGGTCATAGATCTCGCTTACTTTGCGCAAGGAGTTCGACCGGTTCTCCGCGCAGATCAAGATTCCGTCCTGAATGCTGAGTGCAGTCAGCGCCCGCCCCCGGGCAATGCCCTTGCGGGCGAAGTCGGCCCGATCCTTCATCAGCTGTTCGGGCGCAACGTAAAACGGCATGGTCACTGGGAATCACCCCCGCGGTTCTCCAAGCTGGCGAGAAGGTTGCGGAACCGGGATTCCACATCGGTGTCGACTACCCGCTCGAATCCGTCGGCACCTATGACAGCCACCACCGGGTAGATGCCCCGCACCAGATCGGGGCCGCCGGTGGCCGCATCCTCTTCTGCCGTGCGGAACAAAGCCGATACCGCCAAGTCGATCATCTCGTCGGCATCGGCGCCGGATCGATAGCCCAGCTTGATCACCGTTCCCGCATGGAGGCTTCCCGAGCCCCCCACCGCGTACTCTCGCTCCTCATAGCGGCCGCCGGTTACGTCATATTGGAAAAGGCGGCCGACTCCTCGAGAGGTGTCGTAGCCGGCAAATAGCGGGACCACGGCAAAGCCTTGCATCGCCGCGGGCAGGTTGTTGCGGACCATCATGCCCAGCTGGTTGGCCTTGCCGTCGAGGCTGAGGGCCTTGCCCTCCACCTTTTCGTAGTGTTCAAGCTGCAATTGGAACAGTCGGACCATTTCCATGGCCGGTCCTGCGGCCCCAGCGATGGCCACTCCGGAATAGCGGTCCGCGGGGAAGACCTTTTCGATGCTCCTATGGCTGATCAGGTGTCCGGCTGTGGCCCGCCGGTCACCCGCCATCACCACCCCTTGCTGGCAGCGGATGGCAACCACCGTGGTGGCATGGGAAATCATCAAATCGGTAGCCGGGGCGTCGGGCACGGGCGGCGCCAGTCCGCTGGAGCGGAGCAACGCCGCAAAGTTTGGGCCCGGGTCGCCCCCGGCTTCAAAAAGGGGCAACGTCACAGATGGCAGACTACCGCGATGGGGTCTGAATCGCGCGGGTCCAAGCTGACGGGGAAGGGCTACTGCCCGCCCTTTTGGATGTAGGACTTCACAAAGTCCTCGGCGTTGGACTCCAGCACCTCGTCGATCTCGTCCAACAGCTCGTCAAGCTCGGCCTTCAGCTCCTGGCCTTGCTCCGAGACCTCCGGAGCCTCTTCGACCTCAGACTGCTCTCGCTGAGGTGCCGGCTTCTTGATCTGCTCTCTCTCCGCCATCTCGTTCCCCTCGTGCCCAATTACGTGTCGATCACGATATCGCGGCCACCCCGGCTCGCGGGCAAATCGAAGGGCTGGATTAGCGCGAACTCGGATCCCGCAATCGGTTCAGAAGATCGGCGGCGGTATCACAGTCGGCCAGGAGTTCGTCCACATGGTCGGCGGTGCCCCGGGCGGGTTCCATCATGGGCACCCGTCTCAACGGCTCGTCACCCACGTCGAACACGATCGAGTCCCAGTTGGCGGCCACGATGCTGGGGGCCCACCTCTTCAGGCACTGGCCTCGGAAGTAAGCCCGGGTGTCGGTCGGTGGCTCAGAGATTGCCGCTCGGGCGTCTTCAGCAGACACCAGCGTTTCCAACCCCACCCGAGCGGCCACCGACCGCTCAGGCCGCAAATCGTGGTACTGAAGGTCAAGCGCGGCCAACCGGGCATCGTCGGGCCGAAGGCCATGGCGCTCGGCCAGGCCCTGGATCAGCCGGTACTTGGCTACCCAGTCGAGCTGTAGGGCCAAACCCATGGGGTCGGCCTCCAAACCGGCCAATACCTGCTCCCATCGATCGATCACCATTTCGCCCACCGGGCCGCCCACTGCGTCGAGTCCGTGGCTGTCGGCGTACTTGCGGGCCTGGTCCAGCAGATCCCATTGGATTTCCAGCGCGGTGGCGCTGGTTCCATCGGCCAACTCCAGCGGCTTGGCCAGGCTCAAGTCGTAGGAAACCTGCCGCATGGCCTGCACCGGGGTCCGGAAGCGGAACTCCCGGGGCAAGAAGTTGTCCTCGACCATGGCCAACACGATGGCGGTGGTTCCCACCTTGAGGAAGGTGGCCACCTCCGACATGTTGGCGTCGCCCGCAATGACGTGCAGCCGGCGGTAGAGCCGGGCGTCGGCATGGGGCTCGTCGCGGGTGTTGATGATGGGCCGCTTGAGCGTGGTTTCAAGACCCACCTCCTCCTCGAAGAAGTCCGCCCGCTGGGTGAGCTGAAACGGCACCTCCGCAGTGGTCAGTCCGGGCGCCTCGGACCCCACCTTGCCGGCACCGGTGAAGATCTGACGGGTCACTAGGTGGGCGGTGCCATGTACCACTATCTGGGAGAAGGGTGTGGCGCGGGCCATGAGATAGTTCTCATGGCAGCCATAGCTGTTGCCCTTCCCGTCGGAGTTGTTCTTGTAAACCACTAGTGCCTGGCCCCGGGGCAGCAGCTGAGCGGCCGCCTCCATGGAGCGCATCAGGATCAACTCAGCCGCCTTGTCGTAGCGGGTTATATCCAATGCGTTGCTGCACTCAGGGGTGGACAGCTCAGGATGGGCATGATCCACGTAGTAGCGAGCGCCGTTGGTGAGCACCGCGTTTACCAGATGGGTCTCAATCTCGGGAGCCAGTGATCCCAGCGGGGCGATTCCCCGGATGTCGTTGCCCGGCATCTCATCTTCGAAGTCCCAGGTCACCCCGGTCGCCGGGCCACCCTCGCCGGTGCGCTCCACCTCCGACAAATAGGAGTTGATCAGCAGGGAAGAAGCGGCGATCGGGTTGGCATCCTCGGTGCCGGTATGAGCGATCCCGAATTCCGTCTCAATGCCACAGATCTTGGGGACCGCCATGCTCGGCACGCTAGTTGACTGGAACCGCGGGTCGGGCGGCAATCGAAATCAGAGGTACTGCCCCGGGCCGATTGCCTCAATGGAGCGCCCGCCTTGGCTCGTCTCCTCATTGGACAGCAGCGTGCGGACGAACGCGATTCGCTCCCCCTTCTTGCCCGAGATCTTGGCCCAGTCATCAGGGTTGGTGGTGTTGGGCAGATCCTCGTGCTCCCGGTACTCCTGGTGTACTGAGTCGAGCAGGTCATTGACGTGGATGCCCGGGCCACCTCCGGCCAGCAAGCGCTTGATGGCCAGCTTTTTGGCCCTCCGCACGACGTTCTCGATCATGGCGCCAGAGGCGAAGTCCTTGAAGTACATGACCTCTTTGTCGCCGTTCTGGTAGGTGACTTCCAAGAACTGATTGCGCTCTTCTTCCAAGAACATCTCGGCTACGGCCTGCTCGACCATGGCTTGAATGGCTTTGTCCGGATCTCCGCCGCCGAGCGTCTCCACCATCTCAGATGCGATGGGCAGATCAGAGGTGAGATAGCGGGCGAATATGGCGCAGGCCGCATCGGCATCTGGTCGCTGGATCTTGATCTTCACATCGAGCCGCCCAGGCCTCAAGATGGCCGGGTCGATGAGGTCCTCCCGGTTGGACGCTCCGATCACGATCACGTTCTTCAGCGTCTCTACACCGTCGATCTCAGCCAAGAGCTGCGGAACCACAGTGGACTCCATATCAGAGCTGATCCCAGTACCGCGGGTGCGGAACAGCGACTCCATCTCGTCGAAGAACACGATCACCGGCCATCCCTCGGCCGACTTTTCCCGAGCCCGTTGGAACACCAGCCGGATCTGGCGCTCGGTCTCTCCCACGTATTTGTTCAACAACTCTGGGCCCTTGATGTTCAAGAAATACGAGCGGGCCTCCTTGTCGGAGCTGATTTCGGCCACCTTGCCCGCCAGCGAGTTGGCCACCGCCTTTGCGATCAAGGTCTTGCCGCAGCCCGGGGGGCCGTACAGCAAGATGCCCTTGGGCGCGGGCAGTTGGTACTCGGCGAACAGGTCCTGATGCATGAAGGGCAATTCGACGGCGTCGGTGATCTGCTCGATCTGCTCGTCTAGCCCGCCGACTTGTTCATAGGTGACATTGGGCACTTCCTCCAGCACGAGGTCTTCCACCTCGGGCCGGGGCAGGCGCTCAACGAGGAGTCCCGAGCGGGAGTCCATCAACGCGGTATCACCGCTTTTCAGAGGCTGGTCGATCAACTCTGTGGCCAACTCCACTACCCGCTCCTCGTCGGCCCTACCAACGATGAGTGCCCGCAGGCCGCCACTCAGCACCTCTTTGATGGTCACCACCTCGCCGGTGCCGTCGCCCACCCGGGAGAGCACGACATTCAGCGATTCGTTCAAAACCACTTCTTGGCCCCGGCTGAGCTCGACGGCCTCGATCTCAGGATGGAGCGCAACCCGCATCTTGCGGCCTCCGGAGAACACGTCCACCGTTCCGTCGTCGTTCCGACCCAAGAATGTCCCGTAGGCCGACGGCGGCTGAGTGAGCTTGTCCACCTCGTCCCGGAGGGCCGAAATGTGCTCTCGGGCCTCACGCAGGGTGTAGGTGAGCTTCTCGTTCTGTGAGACCGCCTTGGCCAGTTGGCCCTTGGTTTCCAACAGCCGCTCTTCCAGAGTGCGGACCCGCTTGGGGGCGTCTTGAAGCCGTTGGCGGAGGACGGCCACCTCTTCTGCCAGCGCCGCCACTTGCTCTGCCGGAGGAATCTCCTCCTGCGGGTTTTCTGCTTCCGCCGCCGAGTCGCTGTCTGCCATACCAACCCGACTCTACACGCGCCCAACTAGGTTGTAGACGCAAGAATGCCGCCCGGGTCTATTCGGCCTCTGGGGAATTTCCGCTGCGTAGCGGAGATCCATTCTTGGTCGGTTACACTGAGTGGGCACCCAGCGTCTACCATTTCCGCCGTCCGCTGTCTGTCACGAAAGGGCCACTGCACCGATGCAAATGAAGGTCTGGATTGATCAGGATCTCTGCACAGGTGACGGTCTCTGCGAAGAGATCGCTCCCGATGTCTTCACTCTGCTCGACGATGGTCTTGCCTACGTCAAAGAGGGTGACACGGTCTATAGCGAGCCTGGTGGAGTCGAAGGCTTGGCCATCGTGCCCGACGGGCAGGAAGAGGCCACCATCGAATCAGCTGAGGAATGCCCAGGAGAGTGCATCTTCATCGAGGTCTGATCCTCGTCCATTGTCTCTTATTGCCCGTTGGCCATAGGCCGGCTGGCCAACTCCTGAAGCGCTAATCGGCAAGTCGGCGGGCTGACGTCACAAAACCGGTGTGGCCCACCATTCGGTGCTCAGGCCTGACCGCGTCGCCTTTGATATGCCATCCGCGGTGCAGGACTTCCAATGTGGAAGCCGCGGCCCAAGGCCCAGCCTCACAGGCTTCCCTCAACTGAGCGGCCTGCACGATGCTCGGTGTATAGGCCACCAGAATGCCCCCGGGATCGAGCGAGGCGGCCGCATGGGGTACGACCTGCCATGGTTCGGGCAGATCAAGCACCACCCGGTCCAGTCCTTCGGCTTCGATTCCCTGATAACAGTCCCTGACCTCCACCTGATAGCGCTCGGTGACTTCAGTGCCCATGAAATCCGTCACGTTCTCGATCGCTCTTAGGGCGAAGTCCTCTCTGATCTCATAGCCCTGCACCACCGCCCCTGCTCTCAATAGGCTCAATGACAGCGCCCCTGAGCCCACTCCCGACTCCAGCACCCGGGCCCCTGGGAACACATCGGCCTGCATCAAGATGGCCGCGCTGTCTTTGGGGTAGACCACCTGCGCACCCCGAGGCATCTTCAGCACGTATTCGCGGAGGGTCGGTCGCCAAACGGTCAGCTCGGCGTTGCGGGTCGTGCGCACTTGCATTCCCTCGGTGCCACCGATCAGCGTGTCATGGGACACCAATCCCGCATGGGTGTGGAAATCGCCGCCCTCAACCAGAGAGACCAAATATCGTCGGCCTTTTCGGTCGGTGAGCAAGACGAGTTCGCCGGCTTCGAGTTCCCGACTCACTGCGATTCGTCAACCGCGATAGAGGTCACTTGCTCCTGCCATGCGATTCATCGGACAAATGGGAAACGAGCAGGCTCTCGCCGGGGCCCAGCTCTTGGCTAAGCACCGTTCGCAGCCGACGGGTGCTGATCACTCGGCTCAGCAGGCGGATCGCCCAGGCTGCACCGCCCAGGAGGAGCCATCCCCGGCTCCCGCCCATAACGCCCCGGACGATGGCCTGTCGGCGAAGATAGCTGAGGGGATCAGGCATGTCTTGAGCCTGATCAAACCCGGCGAACTTCGACCACGGTACGGCTAGACCGGCCGCGCCGTCGACCCAAGAAAAAGGCCAGCACCACTAGAACCACCACTGCCGCGATGCCCGCGGCCAGCATCGGGGTGCGGGCCGCCTCGGCGGTGTGATCCAGGCTGCCCTTCAGTTCCTCAAATTTGGCCTTGATGTCGTCCCGGTCGATGGAATCCTGGCCTAGGTCCTGATCGCTCATTGGTGACCTCCTCTCGACATCCGAGCTCTCACCACAACCGCGGCTGCCAGTACAGCCACCACACCGATGAGCACCGCCACATAAGGCAAGGCGCTCATGTTGCCGTCGAACACTCCGGAGGCCTCGGTCTGGAGCAAGCGCAGTCCGGCAACGGCCAAGAAAACCAGCCCGACGCCGATGCTCAGCCCGCCGAGAATGCCGAGCTTCAGCGTTCTCCCAAGCTGAGTCAACGGCGTCACGATCTCTTGTCGGGCGTAGCCGATGAGCAGCGTCTTCAATTCGGCCACCACCTTGTTGGGTGTGTTGGACCCTTTGGTGGCCTTTGGGCGATCTGGCACAGCTTCCTCCTGCAAACGATCAGCCTAACCCGGCGGTTTCCCCTACCCCATCTCGATTCGAGCTCGGATGACCTCCTCTGCATCGGCCAGGAACTCGGCTAACAGACCCAAACGGTGAGCCGTGCCCTCCGCGGTCAACAGCCGTTGCCGATCCAACGGTCCCAAAGGAGACAGCGCGGCGAGCTGCCATACCGCGGCCGCCGGGTCATCAGACAGCTCAAAGGCGGCCGGAGGCCCTGGGGCGCCCAACTCAGACTGCAACGCCAGTACCCGCCGCCACACAGTCGTTGTCGGAGGCAGTTGGACGGCTACATAGTCGAGGTCTTCCTCGCTTTGCTCGGCATCGGGCCAATCTTGGACCTCGGCCCGGGGATAGGGATCGTCCTCCAACCATCGGGAAACCCGGATTCGACGAATCCCACCGGCAACCAGGCCCCATCGGCCGTCTGGGAATTCCTGGGCTTCGATGATCCTGGCCACTGTGCCAGCGTGGGTGCGGGTGTCGCCGCCACCGACTTCGCTGCCCCGCTCAATGAGCACCACCGCGAATTCCCGGTCACTGTCCAGGCAGTCTTTGGTCATCTGCCGGTAGCGGGGCTCAAATACGTGGATAGGCACCACCATTGTGGGTAGGAGGACCATCCCCAAAGGGAACATGGCCATCGTGGCCGTGTCAGTCATGTCCTTGTCTTCCGGTCGCCCATCAAGCCCCGTCAGCCGAGGCGGAGCGGTTCGAGAACGAGGTCGTCAAGGCTCGGCTTGGATTCCAGGCTGGCCAGTTGGCGAACGATTCGCTCTTCCAGCTCCCGTAGGGCCTGATTGTCTGCTGTGCTCTGTTGATCGGTAGTGGAGGCTTGATCTGTAGTGGAGGCTTGATTGGCAATGAATGCGAACGTCAACTCTTGGCCGCGCCCAATGTCGATATATCCCATCAACAACGAGGTGGTCGCGGTTCCGCCCGACAGAGCCCTTATCCTCGCGGGATTGTTGACGCTGGCGAAGCGGCTCTGAAGTGGGCCTGGCTCGGCCGCGGAAGGCAGAAGCTCGTGGAATAGGGGGCTGAACTCATCGCTGTTTAGAAGCGAGGTGAACACCGGGCAGCTGGCAACATTGGCCGGATCCAGTCCCGAACCGTCGAATTGGAGGAGTTGGAACTCCTCCACGTCAACCCCGATTTCCGCCAAGACGGTCTCAACTGCACTGGCTCCCGCTCGGGTGCTGCCCGTACCCGACGTGACCCGGCCGATTTCCTTCAGCAACAGCTCAACGGTCTCGACGTCGCGATTATCGAGGATTTGCTGATAGTGGTCCTTTAGGGGCGCCGACTCAATCGACGCCAAGATGTTGAGTTCTTCTCCCTCGGGGACCGCTTCGGAACGAGGGCTGCGGCGGATTACCACGTCGCGGGCTTCGAGCATGTCGTCAAACAACGCTGCCGCGTAGAAGGGCGGGTCCTCTGCGGCCTGATAGCCGACCTCTTCCTCGGCTCCTCCAGCAGCAGTGTCATCGGTTTCCAGCTCCGACTCCGAAACGGGGAACTGCACCCAGCCGTCATCGAATTGCAGGGCCAGCAGGGTACCGATGTTCTCGGCTTGGATGATCCTCTCGGGCCACGAGCCGACGTACAGCAAGTCGTCGTAGCGAGTGGCATCGCCCACCACTGCGCCGGTCACCAGAGCCATGCCATCGTCCACCAGATCCTGCGCCAGCTCCTCGATGGGAGTATGGAGCCGATTCACCCCATCCTCAAGGGTGGTCAGATACTCCGTGGTCAAAAGCAGCGGATCACCTCCGCCGACCAGGTATATGTCGCCGTTGACCACCCCGTCTTCCATCGGGACGATCGACAGGACCGAAGTGGTGAAGGTGTGGTCGGGTCCGAGCTCTTGATGAGCAGTGGCCAGCGTGAGAAGCAAGAAGGCATCTGAGGGCATCACTTGGATATTGCCGCCGCTTTCATAGAACGAGGGGCCTCGGCCATCGAGAGTGACGTGGACGCAGGCCGACGTTGGGGCGGAGGCCATGATGTCGTCCAGCGTGGAGAAGAAGCCAGGCTCGGTAAGCGACGGGGCCAGCATCGGGGTAAGCCGGCGGGTGGAAACCAGAGGGGTCCCCAAACCGGGGGGGACTGTGCCGTCGGCGGAAACCTCTCCCAGGTCCTCGTGGAGCTGGTCGCTCAGATAGTTAGAGCCAAAAAGCGCCGCGAAAGCAACCGCAAGCAGCAGAATGGGCATCAGAATTCGACGCACTGGTGATCATCCTAGATTGCCCTTGCGCATTCGGGCGCACCACCAACCATCTCGCTCATCACGTCCCCGCGGACAGGTGGCGCCTGCGCCATCGGGCGTAACACCACAGGTGGTGTAGAGCCCGCACTGCCCGGTCGGCAGAGGGGAAGCAGTAGCGCCTGTCGGCGGCCATCGTGGCGGGACCGGAATTGCCGGGTTGGGTGATCGCCAACTCGGTGGCCGCCAGAATCGGTTTGTTGGTGCGAGCCGAGGCTTCAGCCGCGGCTTGGGCAAAGCGGCTGTCCTGGCGTTCGTGGTACTCGCAGATACGGGCTAGTTCAGCCGGCTCGAAATACGGACCTGCCCGCAAGTGGGACGCGGTATTGGCCTGGATGCCCATTCCCAGATAGACCACTGCGTCGACCTCAGGATGATCTACCACCAGGTTGATTGCCTCGGGAATGGTGTCGCGGCTCTCGCCTCCAGCCAGGTCGATCGGATTGTTTCGACTCCAGCGGGGCGGCACCAGTTCATCGATGGCTGCTTCCAGATCGGCGGGAAGGGCAATCAGCTCCAGACTCGACTTCGTCACTGCGTCTGCGGCAATGACCCCCCAGCCGCCCGCGCTGGAGAGCACCAGCGTGCGAGGCCCGGCGGGCAGCGGCTGAGTAGCGAAGGCGGCCACCGCGTCGTACGCCTCTTCGATGGTGCTGGCTCTAACTGCGCCGCTTTGGCGAACCATGCCGTCGAACACCCGGTCGTCGGTGGCCAGCGCTCCAGTGTGGCTGGCCGCGGCCAGCGCTCCGCGAGGGGTAGTACCTCCTTTGACCAGCACCACCGGCTTCTTCTCGGCCGCCATTCGGATGTGGGTCGCGAATCTTCGACCGTCTTCCACCCCCTCCACATAGGCGACCATGGCCTTGGTATGGGAATCGTCGGCAAACCAGCCCAGATAGTCGACTACGCCAACCATCGCCGCATTGCCCGCGCTCACCGCTCGGCTAATGCCCACCCCACTGTGGGTGGCGTAGTTCATGAATGCAGACACGAGATTGCCCGACTGGCTCGCGACCGCAATCGGGCCGGGAGGGGGAACCGGGGCCACGATCTGCGCCGCCAACTTGGCCGGGGTGGAGATCAACCCCTGTCCATTGGGTCCGGCCACCACCATGCCCAGCGAACGCGCCAATTCGACCAACTCCTCTTCGGCTCGAGCTCCATCGGCACCGGCCTCTCGGAATCCTCCTGAGGCGATGAAAGCCGCGCCGATCCCCCGGCTGGCCGCCGTCTGCAAGATGTCGGGGCACGCCTGGGGCGGAGTGCAGACCATAACCAGGTCGGCGGCCCCCGCGGGCACTTCGCTGACCGAAGCCAGATTCTCGACTCCCAGTATTGTGGGCTGGTCCGGGTTCGTGGCGAACACCGGCCCCTCGAATCCTCCAGCAAGTACGTTGTGAAGGGCGACGAAGCCGAACTTGCCCGGATGAGTGGAGGCACCGGCCACCACAATGCCCTTGGGATTGAACAAGAGGTCGAAGCTGTCCGTGTTCATCTACTGCTCATCACGACCAGGGCGTCTACCGCTACCGGCAGGCCTTCGCGGATCACCAGGGGGTTCACATCGATAGCTTCGATCCCGTCCCGGCTAGCGGCATCGGCTAGGGCCAGCAGAACGTCCACCAGCGCATTCCTGTCTACCGCTGGCTCGCCCCTCAGTGGACCCAACAGAGCGTCCATCCCCAGATCATCGATCATGTCCTGGCAATCGGGCCTGGTCACCGGCAGGAGCCGGAATACGGCCTCCCCCACCGCTTCGGCCAAAATCCCTCCCACTCCAAGCATGAGCGCCGCGCCAAACTGCTCGGTGAGCACCACGCCAACGATGAGCTCCCGGTTTCCTGACACCATCTCCGAAACCAACAAGGCCACCTCGCCGTCTTCCTCGGTGGCCGCAACCAGTAGGTCCTCGGCCGCGGACCGCACCCCATCGGCGTTATCCAGGCCCAACCGCACCAAACCCCGCTCGCTCTTGTGGGCCAACGACGGCCCACAGAGCTTCACCGCTACCGAACCGCCGATCTCCGCCGCCGCGGCCACGGCTTCATTGGCCGACCGAGCCAGCCTGTCCCGACTCACCACGATGCCATGGCTGGCCAAGAGCTGCTTCGACTCGAATTCCGACAACACCCCCATCGCCGACAAACTACCCGCCCATCCCGTCTCCACTCACGCCGCCGGCCACCGCACCAGCCTGAACAGTCTCGGCCTGAACAGGCTCGGGCAGCACAGTCTCGGCCAGCACGGGCTTGACCGATACAGTGTCGCAAGACCAAAACGTCATGTAACCCCTGCCTGTCCTCTAGGGTCACACCCGTGGCTGTGGTAGACAGCAGTCGGCCCTGACCTATTGGGAGTTCAAGCTGTGCAGATAGTGATCGCGATCGCTGTGGGGCTCGCCCTCACCCAGTTGGGCAATTTGGCCACAACCGTGTACTTGCACCGTGATCTGGCTCACAAGGCGGTGCAACTGCATCCCGCTCTCCGCAGCTTTTTCAAAGTGTTCCTGTGGATGTCAACCGGGATCTCCGCTCGGCAGTGGGCTGCTGTCCACCGGAAGCACCATGCGTTCACCGATACCCACGAAGACCCCCACTCTCCTGCCCGGCTGGGCTGGCTGAGAGTCCAGCTCACCAATGCCGCCCTTTATCGGCGTTCGGCCCGCGACCCCCGAACCACCGAGCGCTACGCCAAAGACATTCCGGTCACGGTGGCCGACCGGTGGCTTCTCAACCGAGGAATCATCGGATTGGCCTTGGGAGTCGCCATCCTGGTCTGGTGGCTGGGCGTGGTGCCCGGCGTGGTGGCCGTAGTGGTCCATACCGTGGGCTATATCGGTTTGGGCGGCTCGGTTAACAGTGTGGCCCACACCTTCGGGCGCCGACCGTTTGACAACAGCGCTACCAACGTCACCTGGCTGGCCTGGCTGACTTGCGGAGAGGGCTATCACAACAACCACCACGCTGCTCCGACTTCGGCCCGCTTTGCCCGCCGTTGGCACCACTTCGACCTGGGCTGGTGGTTTATCAGTGTGGCCAGCCGCCTGGGATTGGCCCGAATCCGCCATGCCGACGTCGACTCCCTAGCCTCCCGCACAACCACCTCAGTTGAGGTTTAGGCTCGCAACAGCCCTAAACCCCTAGTAACACAGCGTTTTTTCCGCTGGCTGGGCACTTCGCCGGGCTAGCGTGCAGGTAGTGAGCAGGTATGGGGCCGCTTTATCCGAACATCCCGACTCGGCTAGCGCCGTCGGCGAGGTAATCGGCGAGATTCTCGAAGCGGTGGGTCCATCGCCCGACCTGGCCGTGCTGTTCACTTCTGCCTCCCACCGCGAGCAGATAAACGAGGTCGCCGATACCATCCACCAGGCACTGGCCCCGTCGGCTCTACTCGGAGCCACCGCGGTGTCGGTAATCGGCGGCCCCAACGAAGTCGAGGAGCGCCCCGCCCTCTCCCTATGGGCTGCGGCCCAATGCCCCGCCCAGTTGGTTCGGCTCGAAGCAATTCGAGGCCCCGACGGATGGGCAGTTGGCGGCATGCCGACCGATGCAAGAGGAACCCTGCTGGTGATTCCCGACCCGTTTACCTTCCCCAGCGATGCGCTGCTAGGAGCAGGGTCGCAGTTGACTGTGGTGGGAGGGTTGGCTTCTGCTGCTGGACGCCCAGGAGGCAACCGCCTCGTCTTGGGCAGCCAAGTCTTCAATGACGGGGCAGTGGGCGTCCTACTCGACCCCGCGGTCGAAGTTCACACAGTTGTTTCCCAGGGCTGCCGCCCCATCGGCCAACCCTTCACGGTGACCAGCTCAGAGGGCAACATCGTGTCTGAAATGGGAGGTCGCCCGGCGGTGGACCGGTTGAGGGAGACTTTGCTGGCGATGGACGAATCCGATCGGGCCCTAGTGGCCAAGGGGCTTCACATCGGCATTGTCATCGACGAACATAAGTCTGAATTCGACCGGGGAGACTTCTTGATCCGCGGATTGATCGGCGCCGATGAGAAGACTGGCTCGTTGGCGGTAGGCGACTCGGTAGACGTGGGAACCACGGTCCAGTTCCAGGTGCGAGACGCGGCCACCGCTGATGAAGACCTGCGCGAGCTGATGGCCGATGCTTCCGCGGGATCTGCTCTGGTGTTCACCTGCAATGGCCGAGGCACCCATTTGTTCGACGGCCCCGACCATGATGCCGCCGTGGTCCATGAGGCCTTGAATGCAGCGCCGGTAGCGGGGATGTTCTGCGCCGGCGAGCTCGGACCGATCGGCGGCCACAATTTCCTCCACGGGTTCACCGCCTCGGTGGTGCTGTTCCCATGATCGCCCGGCCTCCATCTCCTACACGGGTTCACCGCTTCGGTGGTGCTGCTCCCGTATTCGACTGAAAGGATCGACTCTCATATGGCTGCGTTCCCCGCCGCTCTCGAAGACCCAGGCATCAGCGCTATTCGCGGCCTGGCCATGGACGCTCCCCACCAAGCCCGCTCTGGGCACCAGGGAACCGCCATGGCCATGGCCCCGCTGGCCCATGTGCTCTGGACCCGCATCCTTCGCTACGACGCCGACGATCCGGCCTGGCCCGACCGCGACCGGTTCGTGCTCAGCGCCGGCCACGCCTCCATCTTGCTTTACTCCATGCTCCACCTCACCGGCCAGGGATTGACCCTCGAAGACCTCCGGGACTTTCGCCAATGGGGCAGCCAGACTCCCGGACATCCGGAGGTTGGCCACACCCCGGGCGTGGAGGTCACCACCGGTCCTCTGGGACAGGGAATCGCCAACGCTGTGGGGATGGCCTTGGCTGAGCGCTGGCTGCGCCACCGTTTCGGCGCAGATGTCTGCGACCACCGGGTGTTCGCCCTGTGCAGCGACGGCGACCTCTCTGAGGGAATCAGCCACGAGGCTTCCTCATTGGCCGGACATCAGCGTCTCGACCGGCTGATCTGCTTCTACGACGACAACCGGATCACCATCGACGGACCCACCGATCTCTCTCTGTCCGACAACGCTGCCCAGCGGTTCACGGCCTATGGATGGCATGTCTTGGACCTGGGCGAGGCCGCCGAAGACCTCGATGCCCTAGAGGCGGGCATCCGTACGGCAATGGCGGTTGACGACGCGCCGTCGCTGATCATCGTGCGCAGCCATGTCGCCTTCCCCTCCCCTGGCCAGACCGACAACCACGAGGCCCACGGCTACTCGCTGTTCGACGACGAGATAGCCGCCACCAAGGCCGTCATGGCGATGCCCACCGACGAGTCCTTCTATGTGCCCGCTGATGTGGCAGATGCCTACCGGGCAGCCGGTCGTCGGGGCGCCGCTGAGCGGTCGAGTTGGCAACAGAACGTGGATGCCCTCGGCACCCAACGCTCGGAATACGAAGCTTGCCTGTCCGGTCGGGGACTGCCGGGCTGGGAGAACAAGCTGCCTACGTGGCCGGCCGGCGAGTCAGTGGCCACTCGCAAGGCCAGCTCTGCCTGCCTCAACGCCATGGCCGATGTTGTCCCCGGCCTGGTTGCCGGAGGGGCCGACCTCACCGGCAATACCGGCACCAGCCTCTCCAACGTCGACCCGCTGGGCGCCGCCCATCCCGCCGGCCGCCAGATGTACTTCGGCATCAGGGAACACGCCATGGGCGCAGTGCTCAACGGGGCCGCACTGCACGGCGGGCTGGTGCCCGTAGGCGGGACTTTCCTGGTGTTCAGCGACTACATGAGGCCCGCCGTGCGCTTGGCCGCATTGTCGGGGGCCCACAGTATCTTCGTGTGGAGCCACGACTCTGTGGGGGTCGGCGAGGACGGCCCCACACACCAGCCGATCGAGCACGTGATGTCGCTGCGGACCATTCCCGGCCTGCGAGTCTTCCGGCCAGCTGATGGCAACGAAGTAGCCCAGGCATGGCGGCTGGCCGTCGATATGGACGGCCCCAGCGCCATGATCCTGACCCGCCAGAACGTACCCACGCTGGAGGGCACCGCCACGGCCGACGGGGTGGCCCGGGGTGCCTACACCCTCGTGAACAGCCCCGACCCCGACGTGATCTTGGTGGGCACCGGCAGCGAAGTCTCGGTCTGTGTGGACGCCGCCGCCGCTTTGGAAGAGCAGGGCGTGGCCGCGCGAGTGGTCTCGATGCCCTGCTGGGAGCTTTTCGCCACCCAAGACGCCGTCTACCAGGCCGAGGTACTACTAGAAGGTGTGCCCCGGCTCTCGGTGGAGGCGGGGGTAACCCTCGGCTGGGAACGATGGGTGGACCTCCCGGTGGGCATCGACCGATTCGGGGCTTCGGCTCCGGGCTCGGTTGTGCTGGACAAGCTGGGAATGAACTCGGCCAACGTGGTGGCCCAAGCCACTGCACTAATCGGAAGCTAGGAGCGACGAAAATGAGCAGTCTCCACGATCTGTACAGCCAATACGGACAGAGTCCATGGCTGGACAACTTGCGCCGGGAATGGATCAACAACGGGGAACTGGCTCGATGGGCGGAGCGCGGGGTGAGGGGACTCACCTCCAATCCCAGCATCTTTCAAAAGGCCATGACGGCGGGCAACGACTATGACGAACAGTTCGCCGAATTGCTGGCCGACGGGATGAGCGTGGCCGACGCCTACTGGGAGCTGGTGCTGACGGACATCGGCGGCGCCCTCGACGTGCTGGCCCCCGTTCACGAGGCCAGCGGCGGGCTGGATGGCTTCGTCTCGGTGGAGGTCGACCCCAAGCTGGCCCGCGACACCAATGGCACCCTGGCCGCGGCCCGGGCCCTGCATCAGCGGGTCGACCGTCCAAACCTGTACGTGAAGATCCCCGGCACTGCCGAGGGCCTGCCCGCCATCCAAGCCATGACTTCTGAGGGCCGCAGCATCAACGTGACCCTTCTGTTCTCCCTTTCCCGCTACGCCGAGGTGATCGAGGCCTATCTCTGCGGGCTGGAGGCCTGCGAAGGGGATCTGTCTTCGGTTTCCGGGGTGGCGTCGTTCTTCATAAGCCGCACCGATACCGAGGTCGATCGCCAGCTCGAGGCCATCGGGACACCTGAAGCCTTAGCCCTACGTGGCAAAACCGCGGTGGCCCAGGGCCAAGTGGCCTACCAGATTTTCAGCCAAGAGTTCTCCGGACCCCGCTGGGAGGCCCTGGCCGCCCGAGGCGCTCGCGCGCAAAGGCCTCTGTGGGCTTCCACTTCCACCAAGAACCCGGCTTATCCTGACACCCTCTATGTCGACCAGCTCATCGGGCCAGACACCGTGAACACACTGCCCGACGCCACCTTGGAGGCGTTCACCAACCACGGCACCCTGGCCCGCACCGTCGACGCCGACCCCATCGCCGCCCAGTTGCTTCTGGATAGAGTCACCGATGTCGGCGTGGATCTTGATGCCGTGTCCGACAGACTGGAAGACGAGGGGGTGTCGGCATTCGTGAAGTCATTCGACGATCTGCTGGAGAGCCTGACCACCACCGCTGACCGCTTGATGGAAGGCGCCCGAGCCGAGCCCGATTCCTCCGGACTTATGGAAGGCGCCCGGTGACGGTTGCTGGCGGAACGGGCCACAACCTGCTGGAGCGAAGTCTGGCCGATCTGATGGCCGAAGCCCGGGCTGTTCGAGATCGGGTGCACGGCACCCGGATCACCTACTCCCCCAAAGTGTTCATCCCCCTCACCATGCTGTGCCGGGACAAGTGCGGCTACTGCACCTTCGCCCAGCCACCCGCCCGATTGGAGTCGCCGTACCTCAACGAGCACGAGGTTCTGGCCATCGCCGAATCGGGAGCGGCTGCTGGCTGCCACGAAGCCCTGTTCACCTTGGGGGAGCGGCCTGAGCTGCGCTACTCCGATGCCGCCAAATGGCTGGAGAACCACGGCTTCGCCTCCACAGTGGACTATCTGGCCCACACGGCCCGCCTGGTGGTCGAAAAGACCGGGCTGCTACCGCATGCCAACGCCGGCGCGCTTTACTCTGAAGAGCTGGCCTTGCTCCGCGAAGCTGCGCCCTCCCAGGGGATGATGCTGGAGACGCTGGCTGAGTTGGACTGCCACCGGGGATCGCCCGACAAATCCCCCGAGCGGCGGCTATCCACTCTGGATGCCGCTGGCAAGCTGGCCATCCCGTTCACCACTGGCATCCTGGTGGGAATCGGCGAGACCAGGGCCGACCGGGTAGACGCGCTGGAGGCCATCGCCGAGTCCCATCGGCGCTGGGGCCATATCCAAGAGGTAATCGTCCAGAACTTCCTGCCCAAGCGCGGCACGGCCATGCACGCCACCGCGCCTTGCGATCACGACGAGTATCTGGAGGCCATCGCCTTGGCCCGCCTCATCCTGCCCGAAGAGATCCATCTCCAGGGTCCGCCCAACCTGTCTGACGACTTCGGCGAGCTGCTAGATGCCGGCATCGACGACTGGGGCGGGGTTTCCCCCATCACTGCCGACCATGTGAACCCCGAGCGCCCTTGGCCGGCCCTCGATCGCCTGCGAACGGTCACCGAGGCCAAAGGGTTTGCCCTGGCTCCCCGGCTGACGGTGTATCCCGAGTACGCCCTTGATCCCGAGCGGTGGCTAGACGCCGACATGAGATTCCCCATGCTCGACCGCAGCGACGCCGAGGGCCTCGGACGTCCCGACGACGCCGGCTGGTACTCAGGTGCCGACGCTTCACCGCCGATGATCCTGGCTTCACCAGGCTCAAACGGCACCCCTGCTGCCCACGCCACCGCTGGAGGAGCGGTGGGCGAGGTGCTGGCCGGCGTGCGAAACGGCCAAGAGGTGGGCATCAACGAGATCGTCACCCTGTTCGGTGCTCGAGGCCCCGAAGTTCGGGCCGTAGCCGCGCTGGCCGACGAACTCCGCAAGGCCGCGGTGGGCGATGAGGTCACCTGGGTGTCCAACCGCAACATCAACTACACCAACGTGTGCACCTTCAAGTGCCGGTTCTGCGGCTTCTCAAAGGGCCCTCTGTCGCTCAATCTGCGAGGCGACCCCTACCTGCTGAGCTTGGACGACATAGCCGAGCGCACCATGGAGGCAGCCGAGGCCGGCGCCACCGAGGTCTGCCTTCAAGGTGGCATCCACCCCAACTTCGACGGCGACTACTACATCGACGTCACCCGGGCGGTCAAGGACGCCGTACCCGACATCCATGTTCACGGCTTCACCGCCCTTGAGGTCACCGAGGGCGCCAAACGCCTCGAGGAGCCACTGGCCAAGTATCTGCGCCGGCTGATGGACGCCGGTCTCCGCTCCTTGCCGGGAACCGCGGCCGAGATCCTCGACGACGAGATCAGGGCGGTTATCTGCCCCGACAAGATCGATGCCGGCGAATGGCTAGATGCCCACCGCACCGCCCACGGTCTTGGTCTGCGGTCCAACGTGACCATCATGTTCGGCACGGTCGAACAGCCACTCCACTGGGCCCGCCACCTGGTCCGCACCCGCGAGCTCCAAAAGGAGACCGGCGGGTTCACCGAGTTCGTGCCCCTGCCCTTCGTCCACATGGCCGCCCCCATCTATTTGCAGCGACGGTCCCGGCGGGGTCCCACATTCCGGGAGGCTCTGCTGATGCATGCAGTGGGCCGGATCGCCTACCACGGCTGGATTCACAACATTCAGGCGTCGTGGGTGAAGTTAGGCCAGGCCGGGGCGGCCCAGTTTCTCCAAGCCGGGGTGAACGACTTGGGCGGCACGCTCATCAACGAGAACATCTCCCGGGCCGCGGGTGCGTCCCACGGCCAGGAGATCACCGAGGACGACCTCCGCGCCCTCTGCGCTCCCCTGGGCCGCACCCTTCGACAGCGCACCACTCTGTACGACGCGGTGTCCGTCTAGCCCGCTAGCTCTCCAAGATCGAAATAGCCTTTTCGACCGATCGGCGAGCCCGGGTCAGCTTTTTCTCCCTTTCGGGGCGCGACGTCGCCCCTTCCTCCACTGCGTCGCGCAGCACCGACATGGCCAGATCGTCCAGTTGCTCGGCGATTTGCTCCAGCTGCTCGCGAATGTGCTCAGCCGTCATGATCCAGAACCTCGTCCACTATTTCCAGGGGGTGACGCACGGCCACCCCGGCATTGGCCAAGTGAATGGTGCAGCCGGGGTTGGCGCTGGCCACGATATTGGCGCCGGAGCGCCCAATGGCCTCCAGCTTGCGCTCGCGGATGGACACGGCCAGGTCTGGCTGCATGGCCGCGTAGGCGCCACCGGCCCCACAGCACAGGCCATCGTCGTCCAAAGCCACCACGGTGGCGTAGTGGGAAAGCACTTCGGCCACCGGCTGGTGGGCCCGCTGCACATGGCGCAGATGGCAGGGGTCGTGGACCGCGACGATCAAGTCTTGGCCCCGCTCCCCCGCTGACGGCAGCCGGTCGCTGCGGTCCGACAGCCACTCGTGAACGTCCAGCACCCGCTCGCTGAAGGCAACGGCCTCAGGGGTGCCCAAATGCTTGCCGTACTCCTTGAGGACGGCCCCGCAACCGGCTGAATCAACCAGAATCGGTGCTGAACCCTCCAGCTCCCTCATTGTTCGAATCGCCAACGAGCGGGCATGGTCTTCCAAACCGGCATGCAGCGACAACGCACCGCAGCATGCAGCTCCTGCGCCCGGCAGGGCCACCCCGGCCCCGGCCGCTTCCACCACTCGCTTTACCGCGGCATGGGTCGAACGCTGCCAAGCGTCCATCACACAACCGGTGAACAGCCACACGTCGCTTCCCGTAGCCCGCAGCCGCTCCTGAGCCAGCGGAATCTTGGGCAGTCCCAGTCGCTTGGAAGGGAGCAACCGAAGCCTCTGAACGACGCCCAGCAATCGCGACAGCAAATTCAGGAGCCGCCGATGGCCGAGAACTCGAAACCCCCACCGACGCCAGTCCAGTCGCCGGCGACGGGTCAGCTCGGCCTGCGTGGCCTCCATCATTGAGCCGAACGGCACCCCCGATGGACAGGCCGGCTCACACCCCCGGCACTGCACGCAGGTGTCCATCGACGACAGGAACGCCTGGTCGATAGCGGCGCCCTGGTCCTGCACTTGGCGCATGGCGCTAATACGGCCTCGGGGCGAGGCCCACTCTTCGCCGGTTACCCGAAACGTCGGGCAGTGAGGCAAACACAGCCCACACGCCACGCACGAGGCCAGTTCCTCAGGGTCGATTCCCAGGGAGACCCTTGCACTCATGATGCCGCCAACGGGTCGCGCCCGGGATTCAAGCGACCCCGGGGGTCGAATTCGGCTTTCAGCCGCCGGTGCAGCGCAACCACCGTTGGGTCAGGGTCGGGAATCGGGCAGGGCGCCGCCGCATACGCCAATCCGGTGCCAATTTGGATCACGTAGCTGCCAGAGGACTCATCCGCCTCTAGTACTCCAGTCGGCACCCGGTAGTCGGGCAGGGGTGGCGGGCCATCGGTTGGCTCACATCCCAACGACTGAGCCAGCTCAGCCTCGGCCTCCACATCCGATTCGTGGCCCTCCAGGTGGACCCACACCGACTGGCCGTTCCACAGAATGGACGACGGCCAGAACAGACGGCGGCGAAGTTCTGCCGGATCGCAAGATCCCGCCAGCCATTGCTGAGTCGCTGGCCGAGGCCAAGTGCGAAGGATCACTTCACCCAGCAGCCCCAGCGTGCCCAGCGATCCCACCAGCAGGCGACATAGATCGAAACCCGACACGTTCTTCACCGTGGGGCCGCCCGCGGTCACCAGGCCGCCGTCGTCGGCCACATAGACCGCCTCCAAGAGGGCATCTCGGAGTCGCCCTCGGCCCAGGGCATGCACATCGTCGCGGCCCACGGCCAGCACTCCGCCCACCGTGGCTCCCGGCAACACCGGCAGGTTTACCCGCTGGCCAACCTCGGCCAGCGCGGCATCGAGCTCGGTGACCGGGGTCGCTGCCCCCACCCTGATAGTCATGTCGGCAGGATCGAAGCCGCGCACTCCAGTCGGGGCCCGCACCAGGCGGGTCTCTTCCGGACAACTCCCTCCGACCTCCCAGTGAGTGCGCCCACCCACCACAGCGACCGCATCATCCGATCCCACTTCGGCGGCGAACGACTCCAGCGCCGCTCCCGCCTTGTCGCCGATCACCTATCCCCACACCCCTTCGGGGACCTTCGTGAGCGCGTTCACGTCGGCACAGCTTGCACCGGTGGGAAGCACCTTGCCGGGGTTGGCCATTTCGTCGGGGTCGAACGCCCGTCGCAGCCTGCCCTGCGCGTCCAAGTCGGCCTCGCTGAACATCAGCGGCATGAAGTCGCGCTTTTCGATGCCGATGCCGTGCTCGCCCGACAACACGCCGCCCACAGCCAGTGACGCCTCGATGATGGCCGACCCCGCGGCATGCACTCGTTCCATTACCCCCGGCTCACGGCGGTCGTACAGCAAAAGCGGGTGAAGGTTGCCGTCACCGGCGTGGAATACGTTCATCACCTGCAAGTCGTGCTCCTCCACGATCTCGTACACCTGGTTCATCACCTCGGCCAGTCGAGTGCGGGGCACCACCGTGTCGTGCAGGTAATAGTTGGGCTTGATCTGGGCAATGGCCCCGAAAGCGCTCTTGCGACCCTTCCAAATCAGGGCCCTCTCCTGGTCGTCGGCCGCCCGGCGAACCCTTCCGCCGCGCTCTTCGGCCAATTCGGCCACCCGGTCGGCCTCAGCGGTCACCCCACCGGGCAGGCCGTCTACCTCCACGATCACCACCGCGGCAGCGTCGGTGGGGAACCCAGCGCCAACGAAGTTCTCCACTGCCCAAATGATGTTCTTGTCCATCATCTCAATGGCCGCAGGCACTATGCCGTCGGCGATCACCGCACTCACCGTATGCGCCGCCGCGTCCACCGAGTCAAAGGCCAACAGCAGGGTCTGCACTGCGGGGGGGTTGGGGGTGAGCCGCACGGCGATAGCGGTGGTGATTCCCATCATCCCCTCCGAGCCCACATACGCCCCCCGCAGATCCAAGCCCGGAGCCCAGCCGTCGGGATCGCCCAACACCACGGCTTCGCCCGACATGAGTACCACCTCTGCGGCCTGGACGTGGGCACTGGTCACCCCGTGGGCCAGGCAATGGGGACCGCCAGCGTTGGTGCCCACGTTTCCGCCCAGCGAGCACACCTGCTGGCTGGAGGGATCGGGAGCGAAATGCAGGCCGTGGGGCGCGATAGCCCGGCTGAGGTCAAGGTTGATCATGCCCGGCTGCACCCAGGCCAACCTCTGATCTACATCCACTGAGAGCAGGCGATTCATCTTGGTGGTGACCACCACTACCGGTTCGTCTAACGGAACTGACCCCCCGGCCAACCCGGTGCCCGCTCCCCGGGGAACCACCGCCCGGCCGTGGCGCCGGGCCGCGTCCACACAACCCTGCACCTCTTCGGTGCTGATCGGAAAACACACTGGACCGGCCTGGCCCCCTTCGAAGATGGAGGCGTCCCGGCCCATGATCGAGCGCTCCAATGAAGCGGCCCTAACCCGGTCGGCAGGCAGCACACGCCGGAGATCGTCTACCAGCGGGTCTGCCTTGGTGGTCCGACGAAACCTCATCGGCCAGTAGGATACCGGCAGTGAGACCGACAGGATGCAAGCACTCCAAGCTCTTTTAGGCGGAAGGATCGCGCGATCAGGAGTGGGGCTGCTGGCCTCCTTCCGGCCGAGACGGGCCTTCCCGGCGATGATGGTGCTCTCTATCCTCACCGGGGCTTTGGTGGGATTGTTGGTGGCCGGGTTCGAGCAGCTGACTGTCGAGGTGCTGTTGGAGCGCATTCTGCATGGCCCTCTGTGGTGGCAGGCGGCGGCTCCAGCAGTCGGCCTGTTCGCCGCGGTGGCCATTTTGCGCTATATCGGGCGGGGCGCCACCCCGTCGACATCCGACGAATACGTGCGGGCCTTCCATGAGCGCCACCCCCGGCTGCCCCTCTCCCAGCTTCCCGCCAAGCTGCTGGCCGGCGTGGCCACCATAGGCCTGGGAGGTTCGGTGGGACTTGAGGGCCCCTCGGTCTATGCCGGCGCCACCGTCGGCCACAGCACCCAGGGCCTGTTCGGCCGGTGGCTGCGGCGGGAGGAAGCCAAGTTGCTGCTCACCGCGGGGGCAGCCGCTGGCATAGCCGCGGTGTTCAAGACCCCGGCCACCGGGGTGATCTTCGCCCTGGAGGCGCCCTATCGCGATGACGTGGCCCGCCGGGCGCTGCTACCGGCGCTGCTGGCCTCCGCATCGGGCTACCTGGTGTACGTGGCTGTTCTGGGCACCGACCCGGTCATCGATCTGGGCAGCAATACCGGCAACCTCAGCATCATCCACTTGGGCGGAGGGGCGCTGCTCGGTTTGGTAGCCGGGCTGGGGGGCCGGGGATTCGCCTGGTTGGTGCGCCAGGCCAAGGGTCTGGAGCAGCGATACCCGATTGGGGTCAGAATCCTGCTTGGCGGTGCAGTGCTGGCCGGACTGGTGGTGGCTACCGAAGCCGTTTTCGACCAGCCTTTGAGCCTGGGCCCCGGCGTGGAGGCCACCGAGTGGCTGCGAGACGGAGAGCACACGCTGCTACTCATCGGCAGCCTTCTGGTCTTCAGGGTGGTCGCCACCCTCACAACCGTGGGCGCTGGCGGAACCGGTGGCTTGTTCATTCCCCTGGCTGTTCAGGGAGTGATCGTTGGCAGCTTTGTGGGTCAGGCCCTGGGCGTGGCCGACATCGGGCTTTACCGCACCCTGGGGCTGGCCGCCTTCTTGGGGGCCGGCTATCGGGCACCCATTACTGCGGTTATGTTCGTGGCCGAGAGCACCGGCGCGTCGGTGTTCGTGGTCCCCGCGCTAATAGCTGCCGCGGTATCGCAGCTGGTAGTCGGATCCAGCTCAGTGGCCTCCTATCAGCTCGAGAAAAGAGAAGGGCTCGTCGAGCGCCGGCTCGCCCTGCCACTCACCTCCGCGCTAACCACCGACACCCTCACTGTGCCCCCCGACGCCACGGTGAGCGAGTTGGTGTACATCCACCTTCTCGGTCGACGCGAGCGGGAGGTTCCGGTGGTCGACGGCGGAACGTACCTTGGGATGTGTGGCCTAGAGCAGATGAGCGACCTGGAGCGCGACGTGTGGAACGACACGCTGGTCGCCGACATCGCACGACGCGATCTGCCCACAGCTCGGCCGTCATGGACGTTGCGCGATGCAGTGGCTCAGATGGATGCCAACGACACCGATCAGCTTCCGGTGACTGACGATGACGGCACGTTTATCGGTGTGGTTCGAGCCGACGACATCCTCCGCCTCGACGAGATCCTCGACGAGACTGAAGGAGTGTGACCGGGGTCACACCTCCCAAACAGACAGCCTCAATTGGGAAATAGCTCGTCGACGCTGTCGGTGGCCGGAGGGTCCCGGTACTCGCACCATGGCTTGGCCCCTACTTTGACGAGTCGGCATTCCTCTCCGGGGATAGCTCCACACTCCACGCATGGATCCTCGTTGTCTTCGAACATTACGTCGAAGTCGTCGCTTGTGTGCTTCAGCGCACGAGCCTCTTCATAACGACGGTGGCGTCCCTTTTTCATGGGCGGCTCCGCTAAATCAAGCCGGATGCCTTTCAGCACCGGCAGCAGGGGGAACTCCGCCCCCTAACCTCTCATAAAGGCCAGTCTAACCACTCGCTAGCCGTGTTTTGCACACTGCCACCCCCAACGAGGATTCCGCAGCAAGCGAGCCACTATGCGTCGAGCACTTTGTGGCGGGCCTCCTCAGCGCTCACCAACGGTCGATCGGTGGACCATGGAAAATTGATCCACTGGTCGGTCCGCTTCCATACGTAGTCGCTCTTCACCAGAGAATGCGACTTCTCGTAGAGGACCGCCGAGCGCACGTCGCCCACCCGGTCTGCGCAGAAGTCGTAGACCATCTTGAGAGTGTGGCCGGTATCGGCCACGTCGTCGGCGATGAGGATCTTGGAGTTTCGGTGATCCACCAGATCGACGGAGGGAGGGAGCATCACTGGAACGGGAAGCCGCTCGTCCACCCCGGTGTAGTACTCGCAGTTCATCACGTAGATGTTCTTGATCGACAGGGCATAGCCCAGCGACCCAGCACAGAACAGTCCGCCTCGGGCAATGGCCAGGATCATCTCCGGCCGGTAGCCGTCATCGGCGACCAGCGCGGCCAGTTCCCGCACGGCTCGGCCGTAAGAGTCCCAGTCCAACCATTCCCGCTCTGCCGTCTCGGTCATCTGCTTCCTTTCAATGGACTAATCGCGCGCCCAGAGCGCTCTTCCAGCGTGAGCCTCCCCTGGCCGTCGAAGGCTACTGCTGCGGCCCCTTCCAATAGTTGTTGGACAGGTGCGGCGATGATTTCGGCCCGCCACCCCTTGAGGGACCGGCAGTCGGGGTCGCCTCGCAGCAGGGCCTCGATGTCGCTGCGAGTGGCCACCAGTGTCGGATCAAGATCCAATTCGGCGGCGTGCTGGGCGGCCCACGAGGTGATGAGGCTGACTGCGGGCTTCAGTGCCGGATCAAGCTTGGACGATTTGCTGGCGGGCTCGATCGGTAAATCGGCCCCCCTGATCTCATTGAGAAACGCCAATAGGTCCTTGTCGGCCCCCTTTCGGAGATTGCGGGGCTCCACGCCCCTGATCTCCCGCAACTGCTCGATGGACTTGGGCATGCGCTGGGCCACCACGGCCACCCCAAGATCCGACAGAAGGTGGCGGACGGGTTGATTCAGGCGAGAGGCGTACTCTTCTCGCCATCGGGCCACCGCTTGGCCCAAGGCTCGGGGGCGCCCCTCCATGCGACGAACCTCTTTGAGCTTGAGCCAGGCCGTTTCGGGAGATCGCCCTGAATCGGCTCGCTCCAGCAACAGTTCGCACTCCTCCTCAGCCCATTTCAGGCGACCTCGGGCGTGCAGGTCCCTTTGCAGCATGTCGCTGATTTCCAACAAGCGCTCTACGTCAGCCGCCGCGTAGGCCAGCATGTGATCGGGCAGAGGCCGTTGAAACCAGTCGGAAAGTCGAGCCTCTTTGGCCAGCTCCACTCCCAGCAGACGCTCGTGGAGCGTGGCCAGCGATGGCGAGCTGAACCCGATGAACCCGGCCCCGATCTGGGTGTCGAATATCTGTCGCGGCCGCGTTTCGCATTCGTGGAAGAGCACCTCCAGGTCTTGCTCAGCAGCATGGAGCACCGCAAGGCCATGGCCGTCCAGCAGCTCGGCCAATGGCTTGATGGGAACGGCCAACGGATCGATGACAGCCAACTGGTCGTGCCAGGCGATTTGAACCAGCGCCAGCCGGGGGTAGTAGGTGCGCTCGCGGTGGAACTCGGTATCTATCGCGTAGGCGTCGGCAGTGGCCGCATCGGCCACCACCGCCGCCAGCTCGCGCCGAGTGACAACCGGCTCGGGGAGCACGGATTTGCGGCTCAATCGACTGCGGGCCCGGTATCGAAGGGGTAACCGGACTCAACCCATCCTTTGGTGCCCCCGGCTACGTTTGTGCAGCTCCAGCCCTGTGCGGTCAGGTATTCAGCGGCCTTGAGGCTTCGTCCTCCAACGCCGCAGATCATGTACAGGTGCTCGTCGGGCAATTCCGCGGCCCGCTCGGGAATAGTGGCCAAAGGAATTAGAACCGCTCCGGACACATGGGCTTCGGCGAATTCGTCGGGTTCTCGCACGTCGATGAGCGATATGTCTCCCGACAACAGCTCAGCCAGCTCCGCGACGCTGATCTCAGGGATTTCCACCTTGGAGAGGTTAGTGGGTGGTGACTGCCCGTCTGGCCGACCTCGCTAGCCGAGGTCTTCGGGGCTGTCGATGTCGGCTACCGCTGACGGCGGAGCCGGCACGTCGACGACATCTACTTCATCGAGAAGGGAGGCCATGGCGCGCCGACCAGAATCGAACAGGCGCTCGGCCAGTGCCGCTGCTCTGGATTCGATGGCCATGGGCAGGTAGTGGCGGCGCTGGTCGATGAATACCGCAGCAGATGGAGTGTCGTCAGGGGATCTCAAGCTGATGGCCTGCACTAGGGCGGCAACATCATCAGGGCCGATTCCGGGAATATCGCAGGGCAAGATCACGGCAATTGGGTACTGAGCCTCCTTTAGCACTGAGGCGACTGCACCCAAGGGACCTTCACCGGGCCATAGGTCGGGAACATGAACGGCATCGGCAGCTGCCGCCGCCTCTTCCAATCGGGCGTCTGCCCCGCCGGCGATCAGCCGCTGCGACGCCCCGGCCAGCGCGTCCAGTGCGTAGGCAATGAGCCACCTGTCCCCCACTTCCAAAAACGCCTTGTCGATGCCCATCCGCCGGCTCTGCCCGCCAGCCAACACCGCACCGGTGAATTGCGGGCGCTCCAAGGACTGCTAGCCCCCGTAGTTCATACGGGTGTCCTCCATGCGCAGGACTGGGGTGTCCTCTTCGCTCTGGAAGCCGCAGTCCACCACCTCGCCGATGAACAGAGTATGGGCGCCGGTCACCACCGCATCGCGTACCACGCAGTCGAGATAGGCGGGGGCGCAGTCCAATATGGGGGCACCAGTGACCCCATCATGGAACGCGAAGCCGTTGAGGGTCATCTCCGCCAAGTCCACCTCCACTGGTTTGGTGAACTTGCGGACGATGGCCCGGTCTTCTCGGGCGATGGTGCACAGGCTGAACACCCCGCCCTCGGATATGAGCTCGTGGGTGTAGGCCGGATGCTCCACGCCAATACCTACCAGCTTGGGCTCAAATGCCAGCTGGGTGGCCCAGTTGAGGGTCATGCCGTTGCGTCGCTCCCCCGCTCGCGACCCCACCACGTACAATCCGTAAGGAAGGCTCCACAGCACCCGCCTGCGAAGCCGGTCGTAGCCATCTTGGGCCTCGGGATCATCTCCCACATACTCCGGGAACGGTCCTATGGGTCCGGTGCCACCGGGCGCCGCCATATCAAGCGTTCCAGTCGGTCGGAGGCCACGACGGGTCGAGTTGATGCAAAAAGAGCAAGCAGCGCTCTTCCTCGTCCTTTTCCCCGATCGCAGCGGCAGTGGCCTGCAATCCAGCCAAGGCTCGGAGAAATCCTCGGTTCACTTCGTGGGTCCAGCGCACATAGCCCGACCCCCGCCAGCCGTTCTGGCGTAGTCGGTCCAACCCCCGGTGGTATCCCACCCGAAAGGCGGCATAGGCCTCCGCATGGTCCTGGGCCAACAGCCCCAGCCGGGCCCAACCGTCCAAGAAGCGGGGAAACTCGGCCACCACCTCGGCTACGGCATCCCTTCGGCGTTCCTCAGGCTGGTTCATAGCCTCGGCCAACGCGGCTACCGCCCGCGGAGGCTCAGGGTCCAAGATCGTCTCGGGCGGCCCCGACCGGGTGAGATTCACCGGTGCATCGCTCATGGCCGCAATCCTTCTACGGTCAGTTGATGCGTACCAAGCGCAGCACGTCGGTGGCCTCGGTCATACCGGCTACCACCGCCGCCACATCGCCGGGCACAACATGGCCTGCTTCTTTGGCCTGGTTCAGAGCTTCGGCCACTCGGTCTTCGTAACTGCCCTTCTCATGGGCCAGCATCGGGGTGACCCCCCAGCTCAGCGTCAGTTGCTGAACGGTGCGCTCCGACGTGCTGAACCCCAAGATGGCCGCCTGAGGGCGGAATCGAGCCATTGAACGCACCGTGAAACCCGAGGCCGAGATGCAGATGATGGCCGCCAGGTTTAGCTCGTTGGCCGCGGTAGCCGCAGCGCCGGTCATGGCGTCTGTTACTGAGGTGGGGGCGTCGGCATCGGTCATGCGCAAACGGCGGATGTTCTCCCCCCAGCGGACATAGTCGAACTCCTCATCGGCCCGCTGGGCGATTCGGGCCATGGTGGCCACAGTGGCCGCCGGGTGGGCGCCGATGGCGGTCTCGGCCGACAGCATGACTGCGCTGGTCCCGTCGAACACCGCGTTGGCGACATCGGATACCTCGGCTCGAGTAGGGGTCGAAGCTTGGACCATGGAATCCAGCATCTGGGTGGCAGTGATCACCGGCAAACCGCCAGCAATGCATTCCCGGATGATCCGCTTTTGAAGATGCGGGGTCTCCTCCATGAGGCACTCGGTGCCCAGGTCGCCGCGGGCCACCATGATGCCAGCCGAGGCTTCGATGATGTCCTCCAGATTCTGGACGGCCGCTTGGGTCTCGATCTTGGCTATCACCAGCGGACCATCGGGATGGGGCTCCACGTTCACCCGGCGGATGTCGTCGCCCGACCTCACAAATGAGACGGCCACCATATCCACCGACTCGCTGACGAACGCGTCCAGATTCCGCAGGTCTTCCGGTGTCGGTGTGGACATGCTGAGCCGGTCAGACGGGATGCGAAAACCAGGCCGTCCGTGGATCACGTCGCCATGGAGTACCAAACCGGTGGCCCTGTCAGAGGCAATGTCGACCACCTGCAACAGCACTTGGCCATCGCCCAGGGCCACTTGGTCGCCCACCGCGATGTCGTGGAAGAGGTTGTCGTAGTCCACCTCCACTAATTCGGCGGTGCTCTTGGCATCCCCCACCCTGATCTCCACCTCGGTGTCGGCCAGCAGCTCCGCGCCGTCGGAGCCGAAGCTGGCCGTGCGAACCTTCGGTCCGGGCAGATCCACTAGAACACCGACCCGCCGGCCGGCTTCTTGAGCCACTTGGCGCACTCGATGCATCCGACCCAGTGCTTCTTCCAGCGTTCCATGAGCCAGCCCGATACGGGCTACGTCCATGCCCGCGTCCACCATGGTCCGCAGCGCCTCTGGCGATTCCGATGCCGGGCCAATGGTGGCAATGATCTTGGTACGCCGGGGCACGAGGTTTAACGCTACCGCCCGATCAGCCCAGTGTCGCGGTCTAAGCGGGCCTCTGCATCGGTGATTCGACTCGAGCTCAGCGAAGGACCACTAGTTCATGCGGGCGCGGGCCAGCGTGGCCAACCTCTGGAACTGCTCCTCGTCGTCGTTCTCGGCCGTCTGGGCCAGCGCCTCGAACCGACGGGCGGCCTCATCGAACCGGCCCCGCTCCATGTTGATCAGCCCGAGCTGCTTGGCCTCGTCGGCTGGGACCGCAGGACACATCATACGCAGTTCCAGTACCCATTCGAGGTTGGCGTAATCCTTGCTCTGCGCGTAGATGGCCCGGAGGTTTCCCAGCATCCTCTCCATGATTGAGGAATGCTCCACCGGGGCCAGAAATGCGGGGTGGAACCCCTTATTTCCTCCGGTGATCTGGTGGAACAGCTCTTCGCAGCCCTGGGCATCAAGCAATGCACCCCCGGCGAAGACGTCTATGAAGACTTCGGGGTCGTTTCGATCCCGAAGCAGGAAGTGGCCGGGCAGACCTATGCCCTCGAACTCGTAGCCCGTGCGTTGCCCGATGGCGATTGTGAGCACCCCGAGGCTGATCGGGATGCCGGTGCGTCGGCGCATGACTTCATTCAGAAACGAGTTACGGGGGTCGTAGTAGTCGGCCCGGTTGCCGTGGAATCCCAGATCGCTGAACAAGGTGTGGAGCATTTGGTCTCGACTGGGGCGGTCGCACTGGTCGGCCAGCGCATCCAGCCTTCCGACCTCGGCCGCGAAGTCCATCTCGGGGCTACCGAGGGCAGCGATGCAAAGCGCACCCTCGTGGAGGGCGAAATCACCGCGCCCAAGCAATTGGCCGAACTTTTCGGCAGGCTCCCAATCCACAGTCAATGAATCTACCCTGGCAATTAGCATTGGCGCGGTGTCCCCTTGGCCGTATCTAGACCATGACGGTCCGATTCCCATCGCCCACCGGGGTGGGGCTGCGGAGGGGCCAGAGAACACGATGGCCGCATTCGCCTCGGCCATCGGCCTCGGCTACCGCTATGTGGAGACCGATGTGCACGCCACGCGCGACGGGGTGCTGGTGGCGTTCCACGACGAGGGGTTGCAGCGGCTTAGCGGACGGCCCGAGGCCATTGGCGACCTCGCCTGGCGCGACTTGGAGACGGTTAGGGTGGGCGGCGGGCAGGCCATTCCCCGCTTTGATGAGCTGCTGGGCGCCTGGCCCGACGTTCGGATCGCTGTCGATCCCAAACACGACCAGGCCACCGTGCCCCTGATCGACGCCTTGAAGAGGGCCGACGCCATCGATCGGGTTTGCGTCGGTTCGTTCTCCGGTCGCCGGTTGGCCACCGCCCGGCGGCTGGGAGGACCCCGGCTGTGCACGGGCCTCAGCCCCAAGGCGGTGGGCCAGCTTCAGGCTGCGTCCACCGGGTTGCCAATTCGGATCAAAGCCGGGGCTTGTGCCCAGGTGCCGCCCAAGGCCAAGGGCGTGCCGGTGGTACATCAGCGGTTTGTAGACGCCGCTCATGCCCAAGGGCTGGCAGTGCATGTTTGGACTATCGACGAGGCCGGCGAGATGCATCGGCTGCTGGATCTCGGTGTGGACGGGATCATGACTGATCGTCCCACCGTGTTGCGCGAGGTCCTCATGGCGCGCGGAGTTTGGTCTTGAAGGGTTGATTCGGGGCCGATTGCAGCCTGATTTCTGTGGTTAATTTTGGGTATCCTGGGGATTTCTACTCACAGCAGTGGAAAACCCTGTGGATTTTTCTTTTCCCCTTGACCTGGCTTTATACCGCGCTATGGTATGCCCACCTACCAGAGACAAGCGGAGTTAGCTGAAGGACAGGAGCCCGAAAGGGCAAGGGTTCGACAGAGTTCCGCAGGGCCGCTGGAACGGGCCGAGGAAGTCGGTGGCACCACCGAAAGCCGAGGCTCCGGAAAGAGGCCAGGTGCCGCGAGGAACTGGGAGATAGGGACCGGGGAACCGGGGGGCGCAAGCCCGCTGAGGATCCGGGACTGAACGGGACGGCCCCGAGAAGTCGACCGGTTTCGGCCGGGAGGCTACTCGGGGCCTCCTTGTTTTCTGCGGTGCTTCGCTATTGCCCTACCAGGCCTATGTAGGGTGAGCGCCGTGAGCGGACCTGCTGTCGCATTGCTGCATGGACTGGCCGGTTCGGCCCGGCGAACCTGGGGAGACAACGCCTGGTTCGACCTTCTGGCCGATGCTGGCCGCGAGGTGATCGGGATCGACTTGATGGGCCATGGCGCTGCCCCCAAACCCCACCATCCCGGGGGATACGCCGATTTCGAACAGCATGTGATCGACCACTTCCCTGAAGAATCCATCGACGCCATCGGGTTCTCGCTGGGGGCCTACACCCTGCTGTCCGTCGCCTCGAAGACGCCGGGTAGGTTTCACAAGCTGGTGGTGTCAGGGGTGGGCAAGAACCTCTTCGAGCGAGATGAGGCCCACAGCCGCATGATCTTGCACGCGGTTACCGGGGAACCCGACCCCGAAAATCCCGAGTCTCTCCACTTCTCCACCCTGGCCGACGATCCCGAAGCCGACCGGGAGGCCCTAGCCGCCCTGATGGCCAGCCGCACCGCCTTCGACACCGACTGCCTGGGCCAAGTTGCCGTACCCGTCTTGGTGGTGGTGGGCGATAAAGACTTCGCCTATCCCGCCGACCAACTGGTCGAAGCCCTCCCCGACGCCCGCCTCGTCGTCCTCAAAGGCGTCGACCACTTCGCCACCCCCAAGTCCTTCGACTTCATAGACGCCGCCCTAGATTTCCTCGACGCCCGTCCCTTTTAGAGCTAGCGAAGCTGCTGGGCGGTGGGCACAAGAGGGGTGGGCAAGAGCGTGTCGCCGGTCAGGTACTGGTCGACGGCCGCCGCGCAGGCCCGGCCTTCGGCGATGGCCCACACGATGAGGCTCTGGCCTCGGCCGATGTCGCCGGCCACGAATACACCGGGCACGGTGCTCATCCAGTTGTCCTCGCGGGCCACGTTTCCCCGGTCGGTGATCCCCACCCCCAGGTCATCAAGCAGGCCTCCGGTTTCAGGGCCGGTGAACCCCAGGGCCAAGAGCACCAAGTCGGCTTGAAACTCCCGCTCGGTTCCCTCGATGGGATCGAAGCTCATGCGCCCACCCTCGAACGACTGCCGAACATCGATCGTGCGCAGCGCCTCCACCTTGCCGCCCGATCCGGTGAACTCCACAGTGTTGATGGCGTATATCTGGGTGCCGCCCTCCTCGTGGGCCGACGATGACCGGTACATGAGCGGCCATGTAGGCCACGGGGTAGCGTCGGCCCGCTCATCAGGGGGCCGGGGCAATATCTCGAACTGGTGGATGGACGCCGCCCCGTGGCGGTGCGCGGTGCCTAGGCAGTCGGCGCCGGTATCGCCCCCGCCGATGATGATGACGTGCTTGCCAGCGGCTGAGAAGGGGTGCTCGTCCAAGTCGCCTTCCTGCACCCGGTTAGACGGAGGCAGGTACTCCATCGCCTGGTAGATGCCCTCGAGCTCCCGGCCGGGAATGGGCAGGTCTCGCCACTGGGTAGCCCCGCCCGCCAACACCACCGCGTCGTATTGATCGGTGAGCTCAGCAGCGCTGATATCGACCCCTACATTCACCCCAGCCTTGAACACCGTGCCTTCAGCCTCCATCTGGGCCAACCGGCGGTCGAGGTGGCGCTTTTCCATCTTGAACTCGGGAATCCCGTAGCGCAACAGGCCGCCGATTCGGTCAGCCCGCTCGAACACCACCACGTCGTGACCCGCCCGCGTGAGCTGCTGAGCGGCGGCCAGCCCGGCCGGCCCCGACCCCACCACCGCCACCGATCGGCCGGTGCGGTCGTCGCACACCACCGGGGTGATCCATCCCTCTTCCCAGGCCCGGTCCACGATCTCCACCTCAACCTGCTTGATGGTCACCGGGTCTTCATTGATGCCCAAAACGCAAGCCGCCTCGCACGGAGCGGGGCACAGCCGGCCAGTGAACTCGGGAAAGTTGTTGGTGGCATGCAGCCGCTCGATGGCCTCCCGCCAGTGGTCTCGGTAGACGAGATCGTTCCAGTCGGGGATCAGATTGCCCAAGGGGCAGCCGTTGTTGCAAAACGGGATACCGCAGTCCATGCAGCGAGACGCCTGGGTACGCACCAACTCGGCATCGAAGTCCTTGTAGACCTCATGCCAGTCTTTGATCCTGACCGGCACTGCCCGCCGCGTCGGGAGTTCCCGACCGTGCTTGATGAACCCCCGGACGTCACCCATGAGCGGCCGCCATGATGGCTGCACCAGCGTCGGTCCCGGTCCGCTCGGCCTCGTCCAACGCCGCCAACACCCGCTTGTAGTCGGTGGGCATTACCTTTATGAACCGGTCGGCCTCGGTAGTCCAGTTGGCCAGAATGCGCTCGGCCACCGTCGAATCGGTGTACACCATGTGCTGGCTTATTCGGTCTCGCAACCACTCCCGGTCGCCGTCGTCCAAAGTCTCGAGGTCTACCATCTCCCGATTTACCTTGGAGGGGAACACTTCATCGGGGTCGTACACGAAGGCGACGCCGCCCGACATGCCCGCGCCGAAGTTTCGCCCGGTGGGGCCGAGCACCACGGCCCGCCCCCCGGTCATGTACTCGCAGCCGTGGTCGCCCACGCCCTCTACCACTGCGACCGCCCCGGAATTGCGGACGCAGAACCGCTCCCCCACCAGCCCTCGCAAGAACAGCTCGCCGCCGGTGGCGCCGTACCCGATCACGTTGCCGGCGATCACGTTGTCCTCGGGAGCGAATCGGGCCTGAGGGAAGGTGGTCACGATGATGCGACCGCCCGACAGGCCCTTACCCACGTAGTCGTTGGCGTCGCCGGTCAGCTTCATGGTGATGCCCCGGGGCAGAAACGCTCCGAAGCTGTTGCCGGCCGACCCGGCGAAATTGATTCGGATTGTGTCGTCGGGCAGACCGTCGGCCCCCCACTTGGTGGTGACGTTGAAGCCCAGCATGGTGCCCACCGTCCGGTTCACGTTGCCGATTGGGAGTTCTATCTCCACCGGGAGGCCGTCTTCCAAGGCGGACTCGGCCATCAAGATGAGCTGCTGGTCGAGGGCGCGGTCGAGGCCGTGGTCCTGGGGTTGCGTGCAGTGCCGGTCGTCCCCAGGATCAATCTCGGGGGCGTAAAGGATGGGAGACAGGTCAAGCCCGGAGGCCTTCCAGTGATCCACCGCGTCGCTGACATCGAGGCACTCCACATGGCCTACGGCTTCGGCCAAGGTGCGGAAGCCAAGCGCGGCCAGCATCTCGCGCACTTCTTCGGCGATGTACTCCATGAAGTTGATGACGAACTCGGGCTCGCCGGTGAACTTCTTGCGCAGCTCGGGGTCCTGGGTAGCCACCCCCACTGGACAGGTGTCCAGGTGGCAAACCCTCATCATCACGCACCCCGCCACCACCAGCGGAGCGGTGGCGAACCCGAATTCTTCGGCCCCCAGAAGGGCGGCGATCATCACGTCCCGGCCGGTCTTCAGCTGGCCATCGGTCTGCACCACGATCCGGTCGCGGAGCCGGTTCAACAGCAGCGTCTGCTGGGTCTCGGCCAAGCCCAGCTCCCATGGGGTGCCAGCGTGCTTGATGGACGTCAGGGGCGAGGCCCCGGTGCCGCCGTCGTGGCCCGAGATGAGCACCACATCGGCGTGGGCTTTGGACACACCAGCGGCCACCGTGCCCACGCCGAGCTCCGACACCAGCTTCACGTGGATGCGGGCTTGGGGGTTGGCGTTCTTCAGGTCGTGGATGAGCTGGGCTAGATCCTCGATGGAGTAGATGTCGTGGTGGGGGGGCGGGGAGATGAGCCCCACCCCGGGGGTGGAATAGCGGACCTCGGCGATCCATGGCCACACCTTGTGGCCGGGAAGCTGGCCGCCCTCGCCCGGCTTGGCCCCCTGGGCCATCTTGATCTGGATGTCGTCGCTGTTCACCAGGTATTCGCTGGTCACCCCGAATCGGCCCGAGGCGGCCTGCTTGATGGCCGACCGGCGCAGGTCGCCATTGGGGTCGGGGACATAGCGGCGGGGATCCTCGCCCCCCTCGCCGGTGTTCGACTTGCCGCCGATGCGGTTCATGGCGATGGCCAGGGTCTCGTGGGCCTCCGCCGAGATCGAGCCGTACGACATAGCCCCGGTGGAGAACCGGGAGACGATGCTGGCCACCGGCTCCACCTCCTCGATGGGAATGGGCTCCCGCACCCCGGTGCGGAACCGGAACAGCCCCCGCAGGGTGGCCAGGCGCTCGGATTGGGCGTTCACCTGCCCGGTGTACTGCTTGAAGATGTCGTAGCGGCCCTCGCGGGTGGCGTGCTGGAGCTTGAAAACCGTCTCGGGGTTGAACAGGTGGTATTCGCCCTCTCGGCGCCACTGGTACTCCCCTCCCCCCTCCAGGGTGCGGTGGGCCCGCTCATCGGGATTCTCGGGGTAGGCGATGCGGTGCCGCAGCCTCACCTCTTCGGCCAGTTGCGGAAAGCCGATTCCGCCGAGGCGGCTGACCGTGCCGGTGAAGCACTCCTGAATGATGGGGTGTCCCAGGCCGATGGCCTCGAAGATCTGCGCCCCCACATACGACTTCACCGTGGAGATGCCCATCTTGGACATGACCTTGAGCACGCCCTTGTCGCAGGCCTTGATGTAGTTGCTGTGGGCCAGTTCCCTGTCGTGGTCGGGGGAGAAGCCGCAGAGCCCCTCGTCGATCATCTGGTCGATGGTCTCGAACGCCAGGTAGGGATTGATGGCGGTGGCTCCGTAGGCCAGCAGCAAACAGATGTGGTGTACCTCGCGGGCGTCGCCGGTCTCCACCACCAGCCCCACCCGAGTGCGGGTCTTCTCCCGGATCAGATGGTGATGCACCGCCGCGGTGGCCAGAAGCGACGGGATCGGGGCCGAGTCGGGGCTGGCCCCCCGGTCGGACAGCACGATGATGTTCTTGCCCCCATCAATGGCCCGGCTGACCTGCTCTCGGATGCGCTGGATGGCGATGCGCAATCCCGGCCCGCCGTCGTCCACCGCGTACAGGCACGGCACCACCTCAGTGTGCCAGTGGTCGTGGCCGTCGGATCCGTCCACCTCCACCAGGTTGGCCAGCTGCTGATCGGTGATCACCGGGTGGGGGGTGAATATCTGGCGGCACGACTCGGGCTGGGGGTCGAGAAGGTTGCCCTCGGGCCCGAGCCAGCCGCAAGTGGCGGTGATGATCTCCTCGCGGATGGCGTCCAGCGGCGGGTTGGTGACCTGGGCGAATAGCTGCTGGAAGTAGTCGTACAGCAGGCGGGACCGGTTGGACAGAACGGCCACCGGGGTATCGGTGCCCATCGAGCCCAGAGCTTCTTTGCCGTCACGGGCCATGGGGGCCAACAGGAGCTTCAACTCCTCGTGGGTGTAGCCGAACATCTGCTGGCGTACTACCAGCGGAGTCTCGTCGGGCTCGGGCAGGGGGCGCTCCACCAAGTGGTCTAGATCAATCTGGTTGTCGGCCAGCCACTGGTCGTAGGGATGGGCCGAGGCCAGCTTCTCTTTGATCTCGGTGTCCCGAACGATGCGGCCCTCAGAGGTGTCGATCAAAAACATTCGTCCGGGCTGCAAGCGGCCCTTCTCCACAATGGCTGCCGGGTCGACCTCCATCACCCCCACCTCGGAGGCCATGATCACCAGGTCGTCGTCGGTTACCCAGTAGCGGGAGGGGCGCAGGCCGTTGCGGTCGAGCACCGCACCGATCAGGGTGCCGTCGCTGAACACGATGTCGGCCGGACCGTCCCATGGCTCCATTAGCGAGGCGTAGTAGCGGTAGAAGGCCCGCAGTTCCGGCGCCATCGACTCATGGTTCTCCCACGGCTCGGGAATCATCATGAGCACTGCGTGGGGTAGCGAATAGCCGCCCATGTAAAGCAGTTCCAACACCTGGTCGAAGCTGGCAGTGTCGCTCACCCCTTCGGCGCACACGGGGAACAACCGCTCCAGGTCGCCGGGCAGATGGGGCGAGTTCAGCAGGGCCTCTCGGGTCCGCATCCAGTTGCGGTTGCCCTGCACGGTGTTGATCTCGCCGTTGTGGGAGATGAATCGGTACGGATGGGCCAGCGACCACGACGGGAAGGTGTTGGTGGAGAATCGGGAGTGGATCATGGCCAGGGCACTGGTCACCCGGGTGTCGCTCAAATCAGAGTAGAACTCGCCGAGCTGCGGTGTGGTGAGCATTCCCTTGTAGACGATGGTCCGGTTGGACAAGCTGGCGAAGTAGCCATAGGTCAGCTTGCGAGCTTTGGACCCCAGTGCACCGACATCGGCCTGGTCGTCGGTCTCATAGGTAACCTCGTTGCGGATCCGGGTGCGAACGATGTACGCCCGCCGCATCAAAGCGTCGATATCCAGACCGTCGCCGGAGTAGAACGGCTGCCAGAACGACGGCATGGTGGCCAGCGCCCCCGCCCCCAACTCATCGGGGCAGGTGGGCACCTCCCGCCATCCCAGCGGGGTCAGCCCCTCCTGTTCGGCGATGTTGTCCATAGCCGACCGAGCGTGGGCCGCTGCCTGGGGGTTTTCGGGCAGAAAGCCGATGCCGGTGGCGTAGCTCCCCACCGGGGGGAGGTCGAAATCGCACACCTGGCGGTAGAAGTCATCGGGAATCTGAATCAACAGCCCCGCACCGTCGCCGGTGTTCACCTCTGCGCCCAGCGCTCCCCGGTGCTGGAGGTTGCACAGAGCGCCGTAGCCGACCGACACGATGTCATGGCGCGGCCGGCCCTTCAGATCCACCAGGAACCCAACCCCGCAGCCGTCATGCTCGTTGATGGGGTCGTATAGTCCCTGGGGGTGTGGCAGATCCGGTATCTGCGGCCGGTTGCTCATCGCGTCCTTTCCAGCGTGATTGCGGTGCGCGCCGAGACGACATTGGCCAGCGGCAGGGCCACAATTTTACCGTTGCAACCTGTCGCCCTACCAAGTCTGTTGTCTTCGCAGCACCGCCAAGAGGCATGATGGCGGGGTGAAATCACCTGTTGACGATGGGGCTGGAGTGGCTCTAGATGCCCAGGTACTCAGCATCGAGGACTTGATCAGCTTCATCGACGCCTGTCCGACACCGTTTCATGTGGTGGATCGCTCTGCCGCCATGTTGCGGCTAGCCGGGTTCACCCAGATGGACGAGGCCGCTGACTGGTCCGATGCCGCGGGGAGCCGCTTCGTTTGCCGGGGCGGCAGCCTGGTGGCCTGGCGACACCGCTCCTGCGATGAGGGTTTCCGGATCATCGGAGCCCACACCGACAGTCCCAACTTGCGAATCACCCCCCAGCCCGACACCGGACAGGCCGGATATCGCCAGCTGGGAGTGGAGGTCTACGGCGGGGCGCTGCTCAACAGCTGGCTCGACCGCGATCTGGGGGTGGCCGGTCGGGTGGCCACATCGTCGGGCACCCGCTTGTTCCGGATCGACCAGCCTCTGCTGAGGGTGCCCCAGTTGGCCATTCACCTTGATCGCGAAGTTAGCCAAAAGGGTTTGCTGCTCAACCCCCAGAACCACCTGACCCCGGTGTGGGGACTCGGTCTGCGCACGCTCGGCGAGTTTGCCGAAGTGGCTGCTGAGGCCGCTGGGATCAGCTCCAACGAGGTACTGGCCTGGGATGCCATGCTCCACGACCTCACTCCCTCGACAGTCGCCGGTATCGACGGCGAGTTCCTCCACGCCCCCCGGATCGACAACCAGGTGTCGTGCTGGGCAGGACTACAGGCCCTGCTCGACTCTCCCGCCGCCGCAGGTCCCAGTGCAGTGCTGTGCCTGTTCGACCATGAGGAGGTGGGCAGCGTGTCGGCTCAAGGGGCCACGTCTGCACTGCTGCCCACTTTGCTGGAGCGGATCGCGGGCACCCGCGATGCGCTGCACCCCGCGCTGGCCCGGTCTCTGTGCCTTTCAGCCGACGGGGCCCATGCCACCCACCCGAACTATCCCGAGCGCCATGAACCCGACCATTACATCGCCATGGGCGAAGGCCCAGTGATCAAGCGCAACGCCAACCAGCGTTATGCCACTGATGCGGTGGGCGAAGCCGCGTTCGCCACCGCTTGCGAGAAAGCCGGGGTGGGCCACCAGGTCTACTCACACCGCGGCGACATGCCCTGCGGCAGCACCATCGGGCCGTTCGCCGCGTCGACAACCGGGGTGACCACAGTGGACGCCGGCGTAGCCCAGCTCTCAATGCACTCGGCGCGCGAGATGTGCGGAGCTCGGGATCCCCTTGACTTCGCGCTCGCGCTCAGAGAATTCCTCAGCGCCGCAACTTGACCCTGGATCACATCGTCTTCGCGCGAACCCTCAGCGTCGTAGCCTTACTCGAGAAACCCGCCGGGCCCGCTCGTAGGCCGACACCAACACCAAGAAGATGGCAAAGAACTCCAGGCGGCCGATGAGCATGAGCGCAATCACAACCCCTCGAGCCGGACGGGTGAAGACCAGGAAATTAGAGGTCGGCCCGGCTTCGCCCAGAGCCGGTCCCATGTTGCTCAACGCGCTGATCGCCGTCGACGAGGAGGTGACCAGGTCATGGCCCAGCGCGGCCAGCACCATGGTGGCCGCCAGCGCGGACAATGCGTAGAGGGCCACCAACCCCGCCACCCGCTGAAGCACCGGCTCGGACACTGCCACTTGGCCCAGCTTGACCCTGGCCACTACCTGCGGGTGCTTCACCCGCAACAGCCCCACCCTCATGTACTTTGCCATCACCTGGGCTCGCAACACCTTCAGCCCTCCGGCGGTGCTCCCCGTCATGCCCCCCATTACCATCAACGGCAGCAACAAAGCTTGAGCACCCGGTGCCCAAGCCGCGAAATCACCCCCCGGATTGGCGTCGGAGGCGTTGCCGAAACCACTGCTGGTGCTCAGAGCGACTGCGGTGAAGATCCCGTTGCGGAAGCCGTTGGACAAATCGGTCAGGTCGTTCACCCAATTGAGCAGTGACGCAAACACCGTTGCCCCAGCAATCACTACGAGATAGGTGCGGAACTCCGAAGACCGCCCATAAGCCAGAGGATTGCCTGACACGGCCCGCCAGTGAAGGGTGAAGCTCACCCCGCATACCAGCATCCCGGCGATGACCACAGCCTCCACCGCCGTGCTGTCGAAGTGGCCGACGGAGTTGTCGTATGGCGAAAAGCCCCCGGTGCCGGCGATGGTGAAGGCGTGGGCTACCGCGTCGTACAGGCTCAGTCTGGCGATCATCAGAGCTGCCGCCACCGCTACGGTGATGCCGCCGTAGAGCGCCCACAGCCGCCGGGCGGTAGAGCTCACGCGCGGCGCCAGTCGGTCGGAGGTAGGCCCAGGAGCCTCCGCGGTGATCAAGCTCAGACCGCCGACGCCCAAGAACGGCAGAATGGTCACCGCCAGCACCACCATGCCCATGCCGCCGTACCACTGCATGATCTGGCGCCACATGAGCACGCCCCGGCCCACCCCCTCGATGGGACTCAGCACCGTGGAGCCCGTGGCAGTGATGCCCGACACCGCCTCGAAAAGGGCGTTGTCGAAGCTGCCCAGCTCGCCGGAGAACCACAGCGGCAAGGCGGCAAAGAACGACGAGCCGATCCATGTCCATGCCACCGCCGCGAACACCGAGGCCGGAGGCATGTCCTGGTCGAGACGAGTGAAGGCCACCAGCAGCATTCCCGCAGCCAGCGTCACCAGCGCCCCCAAGCCCAGGGCCACCTCGTTGTCCGACGTCGACGACCCCCACTCCACCAGAGTGGCGAAGAGCATCCCCGGCACCAGAAACAACAGGCCTAGCCCCACCACGAACCCCACCCGGCTGGTGACGGTCCAAGGCCGATCCGCTAGCAGGTGGTGTACAGCCCACTTCGCAGCCGCCTTCACCCGCCGGGCCGCCGGCAGGACCGCAGTCATCGCTGGGCCCTCATCGCTGAACCTTCATTGTTTCAGCCTCATCCGCTGGACCTCACCCACACCCCAGCCGACTACCACCACCACCGGGTAGATCGACAGCCGGCCGAGGAACATCAGCGCGATCAGCACCGCCCTGGCCGGGGCGGCCAATACGGTGGCATCGGCGAATCCCGACAGCTCGCCCAGCCCGGGCCCGGTGGTGGCCAGCGCTGATATCGCCCCTGATATCGCGGTCAGCAGGTCGCCGCCCAGCGAGGCGACGCCAAACACCCCCAACGAGGCGGCCAGCACCCACAGAATCTGAAAGTTATGGACCCGGGTCAGCGATGCTTCTGAGGCCGCCGCTCCCGACACCTTCACTTGTACAACCGCCCGGGGGTGGAGTTGCAAGACCAATTCCCGCCGCACGATGCCCAAGAGCTGGATCACCCGGAGCACCCGGAACCCGCCCCCCGCCGAGCCAGCCATCGAACCTATCCCGATGAGCATGAGCAGCAATGTTTGGGGTGCCGTTACCCAATGGCCCCAATCGGTGACCCGGAAGCCTGTGGTGCTGATTGCCGAGGTGACCGTGAAGAACGATTGTCGGATAGTGTCGGCTCCCCCGCCGGTGTCCTGCCAGGTCCAGGCGGACACCAGAACCGTGGGAACTAGTATCAAACCGGCGTAGAGCTTCACTTCCGTCGAACGCCAAAGCGCCTGCACTTGTCCCCGCACGATCCACACCAACGCGGCCACCGACATGCCGGCCAGCCCCATCGCCCAAGCCCCCACCCACTCGATGGCCGCCGAGTCGAAGTGGGCGAAGGAGTTCCGGTAATTGGCGAACCCCCCCGTAGAGGCGGTGGTCAAGCCGAAGGTGGCGGCGTCGAACATGCCCATGCCGGCTGCGGCGTAGGCCACAATTATCACCGCGGTGAACCCCACATAGGCCAGCACCAATCGGCGGGAAGTGTGCAACCATGTGCTGGCCAGAACTGCCCGCCTCCCCCGCCCTTCAGCCACCTCGCTCAAGCGCCGCTGGCCTCCAAAGGTGGGCACTACTACCAGTGCGAACAATAGGGCGCCCGCTCCCCCCAGCCACTGGGTGAGGGCCCGCCACGTGAGCAGCCAGTTGGGAAGGGCTTCGGGGTCGAGCACGGTGAGCGAGGTGGTGGTGAGCCCGGCCATGGATTCGAAGAGGGCATCGTCGACCCGGCTCACCTCGCCGGAGGCCAGATAGACGATGGATGACACCACTACCGATGCGGCGGCCGCGGCCACCACGGTGGTCAACACCCTGACTGCGGAGCGATGCCAGGGAAAGCGAACCCGAGACGGGTCGCTCATCCAGGACTCACCCGAAGAAGCGCTTCACTTCGTCCACCGTGTCGGGACGAGCAAAAACCACAATGTGGTCGCGGTTTCGCAGTTCGCTGCGGCCCCGACCTATCTGGGGTTTGCCGTCGCGTACGTATGCGCCGATGAGCACGTCTTTGGGCAGGCCCAGCTTGCTCACCACTGCGCCTTCGGCTGGTGAGCCCTCCTTCACCTCGGCCTCGATGACCTCGAAATCGCCCGACAGATAGGTGGCTACCTGAGCCACGCCCCCCCGCACATAGCGCAGCACGCCGTTGGCGCTGGCCGTGCGGGGAGACAGGGCCACATCGATTCCCACATCTCGCAGCAGAGTGCGCAGGGCCAGGTTGTGAAGCACGGCTATGGTCTCGCTGGCCCCCAGCGACTTGGCGTAGAGGCAGGCCAGGATATTGGCATCATCCTTGCCGGTAAGGGCGATCACCGCGTCGAAGTTTCCGACGTCCTCGGATTCCAACAATTCGGCATCGGTTATGTCGCCGTGGATCACCAGGACGCCATCGAGGTCTTCGCTGAGCTCTTGGGCTCGCTCCAGGTTGCGCTCTATGAGCACCACCTCGGCGTGGCGCTCGGCCAGGCGCTGCCCGACGATCTCGGCCGTCCGGCCCCCGCCCAACAGCATCACCCGTCGGTGGGCACCGGGCGCTAAGCCCAAAAGCGGCAGCAGAGTGCCCCGGGCCCGGCGTTTGCACACCACCCTCAAGAGATCGCCAGGCTCCAAGGTGGTGTCAGCTCGGGGGATTCGGGTCTTGCCACCTCGGGTGAGCACAGCCACAAGAAAGTCCCAGTCGGGCTCATACTCTTCGGCAATGTCGGCCAGCCGACGATTGGCCCAGGGGGCGTCGGTCGTGAGCTTCGCCCCTACTACCACCACCTCGCCCTCGGCCATCACAGTCACATCGGTGGCTCCCGGGTACGACAGGAGGTCCATGATCTCGTGGGCGGTCTCCTCATCGGGATCGATGATCGTGTCAGCCTGCATCGCCTCCCGTAGCTCGCGGGCGTCCATCTCCCTCAGGTTGCGGGACTGGATGCGAGCGATAGTGCGTTCGACGCCGTGCTGTTTGGCCAAAAGGCAGGCCACTAGATTCACTTCGTCGCTGGCCGTGACCGCCACGAGCAGATCGGCCTTGCGGATGCCCGCTTCTCGCAGGATATGGGGGTGGGAGCCGCTTCCCTCCACGGCCAGCACGTCGAGTTCTTCCGCCAGGTGGTGCAGCTTCTTGGCGTCGAGTTCCACCACCGACACCGTGTTTCCCTCCTCGCTCAGAATCTGAGCCACGTAGGAACCAACCTCGCCAGCGCCCACTACCACGATGCGCACGGTTTTATCTTTGCCGAAATTCCAGTAGAGGGCGAGTACTCCCGAGGGATTGGACTTCGCCGGCCATCAGGCTCGGGACCGACGGGACAAGCTGGAGCTAAACACCCGAACCCGCTGCTCGGTGACGACCGCGTCCATGATCACGTCGCCGGGATGAGAAGGCACTGCGTCGACCAGTTGCAACTCGTAGGCCAGTCCCACCACCAGGGGTTTCGCCGGCCGGGGGCCGTTCAGCAGAAAAGCCAGCGCCCTGTCGTAGTACCCCTGGCCCCGGCCGGCCCGATGGCCGGCAGCGTCGAACACAACTAATGGAGCCAGCACCACATCCAGCTCTCGGGCCGACACCAGTTCATGGGGTTCAACATCGGGCTCGGGAATCCCGAACCGATTGTCCACCATGGCGGTATCGGGACCGGCAGGGGCGAACTGCATGGGGGCGGGATCGCGCAACACCGGAAAGTACAGATCGATTCCCCGGAGGCGACAGGCGGTCACCAACGGTGCGGCGTCGAGTTCGCCATCGTCGGCCACCGAGGCCGAAACCCGCTTCGCACCGTCGAGCCACCCGAGTGACGTCACCGCGTTGCACACCGCTCGCGCCGCCCCGTCGGGATCAGGGAATAATCGCCGTGCCTCCCGGGCTTCGGTCCGCAACCGGTTGAGGCTAACCACGGTTCCAGATTATCCCGAATTACCGGAAATTGGACATCCCAAATGGCAACCTTGGCAGGTCGTATTGTCGCTGGGTAACTTCGCCTAGTTATCTCAAACAGGGGCGGCGTCTATGGCGTCGTCCGAACACGGTGAAGGTTCCACCTCACCGGACACTCAGGGGGTCAACGTGGACGCCGTACCGTATCTAGCCGGACTGAGCGCGATTATCGCGCTCCTGCTCGCCTTCTTCTTCTACCGGGTCGTGAAAGCCGCCCCTCCAGGCAACAGCCGCATGGTCGACCTCATGAACGAGATCCAGGCCGGGGCCAAGGCCTTTCTGAAGCAGGAGTATTCCTGGGTAGCGGGGTTCGTGGTCATCATGGCCATCCTCATTCCGGTGCTTACCGGGGTGGAACTCACCTTCATCAGCTACATCTTGGGCGCAGTGCTCTCCGCCGGTGCCGGGTATGTGGGGATGACGGTGGCCACTATGGCCAATGCCCGTACCACCCAGGCGGCCACCGAGGGACCGGCCAAGGCCCTGCCGCTGGCCTTCCGAGGTGGTGCGGTCATGGGCTTCTCCGTGGCCGGGCTGAGCCTTCTGGGCCTGGCCTTCACCTACCTGCTGTTTGTGGAGTGGCTCAGCGTGGACGACCCGTTCGAGATCTTCACCGCCTTCGGTCTGGGGGCCAGTTCCATCGCCCTGTTCTCTCGCGTGGGTGGCGGCATCTACACCAAGGCCGCCGACGTGGGTGCCGATCTGGTGGGCAAAGTCGAAGCCGGCATTCCCGAGGACGACCCCCGCAACCCGGCCACCATCGCCGACAACGTGGGCGACAACGTGGGCGACGTTGCCGGTATGGGCGCAGACCTCTTCGAGAGCTACAGCGGTTCGATCATCGCCCCTATCGCCCTGACAGCCTTCTCGTTTGCAGTGGCCGGAAGCGAGGCCACTGGCAGCGACATCGGCCTGGCCCAGCTCATGTTCCCGCTAGCGGTGGCTTTCGTGGGGATGCTGGCCGCCATCATCGGCTCGTTCGCCGTGAGGGGCAGCGCGAGCGCCGACGTGAAGAGCCTGTCCCGCCAACTCCACATGGGTACCAACGTGGCCATGGGGCTCACCGTGATAGGGACGATCCTGGTAGGACTGTGGTTCTTCACCGGCGACGACTTCGACGGCTGGTGGGGATTGCCCATCTCTGTCATCGGCGGCCTGGCGGTGGGCTGGGCCATCGGCAAAGTAGCCGAGATCTGGACCAGCGACCACTACGCCCCGGTGAAGAAGATCGCCCAGCAGTCCGAGACCGGCCCGGCCACTACGGTGCTGGCGGGCATAAGCGCGGGCATGGTGTCGGTGGCCGCTTCGGTGATTCTGATCGGCGCCGGCGTGCTGGTGGCCTACTGGGGCGGCCAGCAGACTCTGGGCGACACCTCTGCCGCAGGCATCTACGGCATAGCGGTGGCCGCCATCGGCATGCTGGCCACCACCGGTGTGGTTGTGTCGGTGGACGCCTACGGGCCCATCGCCGATAACGCTGGCGGCATTGCCGAAATGGCCGAGCTCGACCCCAAGGTGCGGGAGGTGACTGACGCCCTCGACTCATTGGGCAACACCACCGCGGCCATCGCCAAGGGATTCGCGGTGGGTTCGGCCGCCCTGACCGCACTGGCACTGTTCAAGACCTTCGAAGTGGCGCTTCGGCTGGAGGATCCCAACTTCGCGCTCTCTTTGGACGTAGGCCAGGTAGACGTATTCATCGGTCTTTTCCTGGGGGCCATGCTGCCGTTCTTGTTCGCAGCCCTGACCATCGACGCGGTGGGCCGGGCAGCCAACAAGATGATCGAGGAGGTCCGCCGCCAATTCCGAGAGATCCCCGGTTTGCGGGAAGGTGCCGAGGGGGTAAAGCCCGACTCGGCCCGGTGCGTAGCCATCTCCACCCAGGCCTCGCTACGGGAGATGCTGGTACCCGGCGCTCTGGCCGTCGCCGTGCCTTTGATTCTGGGCTTCATCGACGTGGACACCCTGGGCGGCTTCTTGGCCGGTGCCCTGGTGACCGGGTTCGCCCTGGCTATCTTCATGGCCAACGCTGGCGGAGCCTGGGACAACGCCAAGAAGTACATCGAGGCCGGCGCCCACGGAGGCAAGGGCTCTGAGCCCCATAAGGCTGCTGTAGTGGGCGACACCGTGGGCGACCCGTTCAAGGACACCTCCGGGCCGTCCATGAACATCCTCATCAAGGTGATGACCATCGTGTCGCTGGTGTTCGCCTCGGCGTTTGTCTGATCGTTCCGCCAGTCGGCAACCGTGACAACATAAGCCGATGCCGATAGCAAAAGTCCGCGACCTCGATCTCTACTTCGAGCTGCACGGATCGGGGCCGCCTCTGCTCAACATCAGCGGAAGCGGCGGCGACCTGCGCATGACCGCTCCCAACCTGAACCCGCTGAATGCCGCCTTTTCCGTGGCCCACTACGACCAGCGGGGCCTGGGCCAGACCTCAACGCCGCCGATGCCGTGGACCATGGCCGACTACGCCGCTGACGCGATTGCGTTTATGGACTTTCTCGGCTGGGAGTCGGTGCCGGTGGTGGGCACCAGCTTCGGCGGGATGGTGGGCATGAACATGGCCGTGCTCCATCCGGGCCGGATCAGCAAGCTGGTGCTCAACTGCACCTCACCGGGCGGCCCCGAATACAGCTCGTGGCCCCTGCACACCCTGGCCGACCTCGATCCCCAAGAGCGCGGCGAAAGGGCACTGGAGATCATGGACACCCGCTACGAACGGGGCGGGCCGCTTCCTCCTGGAGTGGAGGTGTTCGTGGCCGCTGCTCGCCCCGACGGCCCGGCACTACCCCTAAACACCCCCGGCGCGCTCGGGCAACTGGAGGCCCGCCGGGGCCACGACGTGGTCGACCGCCTCGGCGAGATCGACGTTCCCACTCTGGTGTGCGCCGGCGTCCACGATGGCATCGCCCCGATGCGCAACAGCGAACTGCTCCGAGATCGGATCCCCGGTGCCCGCCTGGCCACCTTCGGCGGCGGCCACATCTTCATGATGCAAGACCCCACCGCCTACCCCACCATCTTGGATTTCCTCACCGAGGGCTAAACGCCGCTGCCATCCTTCACTGCTCCCTTCTTTCTGCCAGTGTTACAATTCAGAAATGGCACAGGCTCCAGCTCAACTCCCGCTCGAATGCTGGCTGGATGCCGCGCTTGCCGGGGCATCCACTGAAGAAGTCCGCGACGACCACGGCAACCTCGTCGGATGGTGGGCCGAGAACCCGGAGTGTGAGGGCGCCTCCGCCTACGGCGCCACCCCCGACGAGGCCCGCAGCAAGCTCCGGCAGGTATTAGCCGGGTGGGTTGAGCTCGGCCAAGAACTAGGACAGCCCATCCCCTCATTTCACGACGGCATGGTCGCAATACCTGCATGAGCCGCCGGATCTCTCCGGCCACCCGTCGCGAGTTCATCAGATTCCTGAGCGAACGCGGCTGGAACGGCCCTCACAGCGGCGGCCATCACGAGTACATGGTCAAAGGGGCTCATAGACAGATCATCCCCGGGGACAGTGAGATCGCTGGCCCATTTCTGTTGCGACTTCTCAAACAAGCCGGCTACACAAGAAAAGATTGGCTGAACCGCTAGACCCCAAGCGGGTGGAATTGCTCGACGAGGCGTGTGTGGACACGATCACTCGATTCGTGAAGAGCAATGACAACCTGCTGGAAACCGACGTGGCGAAGTTGGTTGCTTGAAACAAGCAGCCCCAGGTTCAACAACCGCGGTCGATCCGGCCTGAGCCGGTCTTTATCACTACCATGTAGTCGGACTCCTCAATGGTGAAGGTGGCTACGTCCGGCCATCTGACGCCGCCGGTGAAGAAGTCATGCTCCTCTATCACTGCTGGATGCCACCGGTAAGCTCCAGACGGCTGTTGGATAAGGAACCGTGGCCGGAACTCATGCAAGTAGTCAGCTTCTACGTTCCCCCTATTGCCGCTGCCTAGACCGTAGAATGGGTGCGAGTCGATGGCGGTGTTGAACCTATAAACACCGCACGACGGACTGAAGCGCTCACCGAGGTTCCATTTGCCTGGGGCGATGTCCTCCCCGACTTCGAGAAACTGGTTCGTGGGAACGCTGAAATAGTCGAGGCTGCACCCTGTCGTCGTCAGACACGGTTGCCTGTAGCCAGCGGCAGATTGGCTCACCGTGAGCGAGGGAACTCTTGCATCTGTATTTGGCTGGGAAGGGGTCGTGCTGTCAGTCGCGGGCTTCCCGTTGCTGCACCCTCCGGGCACCACATCGACATCCACCCCGAACTGGCAGCGGTACACATTCATCAGGCTCTCCTGCGCACCGATGAGCGTGTCCCGCGCTTCGATCTCTTCCACGAGTTGGGCTCGGGAGTGGTTATCCCACCTGCCCGAGGCCTGCACCAGGCCAGTGGACAGGACCGCCATCAGGAGGGCGGTGGTGAAGAGGGCAAAGGGTTTCGTCACGGGGAACCTCCTCAGTCGTGGTTGACTGGTTGTCCGGACTCGGCGGATTTGGTCATTGTTGCCGCTAACGCTGCCCGTGCGGCCAGGGTCAGAGTTGCCCCCTCGCCTCCCCCCGGCAGAGGTTGATGAGAGCGGTCTCATAGCTAAGGCTCTCGCATCGGACTTCTATCCCTTCATCATCGGCAGGCAAAGGGAGGTCGAGGACTTTCTGAACTTGCAAGTAGTCATCTCCACCGTCAGGCAGAAGCGGACGGCTGTTGCAGATCGTTTTGATCTCGGCCACCGCCTCGGCAAGCGTAAGGCGACCTTCCCCAACTCCGGCTATTGCCAAGAACATATTGGTGAGATCCTCATCCACAGATGGCATGCTGCTTCCTTTCACACTGCTCGTGGGCTGTGGGATGGGTGCACAACCTCCGCCGGAGGTCCCGACAGAGGTCAGTGTAGACAGTTTGGGCTGGTGCCAGCGGTATTCGATGATGTATGCAGAGATGACCGGCTGCCGCTGTAACCGCTACGACCTGCTCATCTGCGGACGGTGACGTCCAGCCTGTCGAGATGGCCGTCCCATCCGAGGATGGCCTGGTCGGCGGTAGCGAGTTGCATACCCCTCACCATGGCCGCGGCCATTATTCGCCGGTCATAGGGGTCGGGGGGTGCACTCAATTCCAGCAGGCGTTCAGACAGCATGAACATCTCGCCGTTTACCGGAATCTCCCTGATGCCGCTCTCCATGCGCCGGGTCCGCCAGATGTCCAAGCCCACCCTGAAGTCGATGGCCCCGCTTGACTCCAACAGAGCGAGCTCGCCATAGGTCGCAGCACTCACAAACAGCCTCTGCTGTTGAAGCGAGAATTGCATTGCATCAACGGCATTGGGATGAAGGCGACGATCCCCGTCAAGCAGCCATACCAGCACATGGGTATCCATCAAGATCATGAGGCGAGGCTCTTTGGGACCTCAGGCCTCATGGGTCTCAGAGGCAACGGGCTTCTCCAACCACTTCGCCCACTGGGCCATCCAATCCCGCTTCCAGCCCTCATCGAGGGGAGGGGCGGCGACAATATCTCCGTGTACAGTGATCTCCCCCCGACACGAGCCAAACAGTTCAGGAACCTCTGCTGTCCCATAGATGGGAACGAGCCGAGCCACCGGATGTCCGTGTTTGGTGATGACGATCTCCTCGCCGGTATTCCGCACTGTGTCCATCAATGACAGGCAGCGAGTTTTGAACTCTCCCGCAGGGATTGTCCTGGGGCTGGCAGTGGACATGCTTGGCTCCAAAGTCAGGCAAAGAGAAGCAATGATAATGTATAGTACAAACTGGTGGAATGACCAGATAGTGACCAGTTTTGGCCTAGGTCCCACCATCGTGGACTTCCTCACCGAGGATTGAGGGTCGGCCCACGCCCTACCGTGGTGGGGTGAACCGGGAGCGGGCGCTGCGAACGCTGGGGCTGGAGACGTGGGCACGAGCCGACGACATCAACCGGGCCTATCGTGCGCTGATCCGCCAGGCCCACCCCGATGTGGGGGGCAGCACCGCAGCGGCGGCCCGCATTACCGAGGCCTACCACTGGCTCCAGCGGGCCGGTGCTGAGCCGCCCAAGGCTCCGAAGCCCACTCCCCCGCCTCAACCAGCCCCTTCCGTCACCGATAAGGGCGACGACAGCATGACCTTGCTGCTCCCACCCGGTGATGTGTTCGCCCGGTTGGTGGAAGCCGGTCACCATCTGGGCGAGGTGAGCTACATCGACCACGACATCGGCATGGTGCAGGTGACGTTCACGGCCGACAACGGCGTTGTGTGCCAACTGGCCGCCACCGTGCAGGCGAATCCAGTCTCCGGATCGCGCCAACGTGAAACCCAGGTGGAATTCACCCTCGATCCGCTCGCCAGTGGACAAGCGCCACCTATTGGCCAAGTGGTCGCCCAATTGGTGCGACTGATCAACAGCAGATCGATCTGAGGTTCACCCACACCAGCCAAACTGTCACTGGCCGTCAATAGAGTGATTGGCCCATGTCGGATGCACTCGTGTCACCTCGGCCTTGCAATGGCATCGCCCAACCCGCGTTGTGGAGCGTGCAGGAGCCGATCGCGCTGGAGTTGGCCGTGAAGCGGGTGGACCTGGGCGACAAGGCCTGGGTCGACACCATGACCGGATTCGTGCGGGGCGGTGACACCCTGCTGGACACCGTGGTGGCCACTGTGCCCCTGTTCACCGAGCGGCGGCCCATGTACGACAACATGGTCAACGTGCCCCGACTATCGGCCCACCTCCCCGCCAACCAATTGGGCTCGGCGGTCCCCGTCATCGCCGATGTCGCCGCCAAGTTGAGCACTCACTACCAGAAGGCGTTTGCCCGGGTCGGTATCAACCTCTACCGCCACGAGCGCGACAGTGTGGCCTGGCATGCCGACAAGATCGGAAGGGTCAAACACCACCCCATCGTCGGCCTGCTATCCCTCGGCGCGGCCCGCCCTTTCTTACTCAGACCCCTCGGCGGTGGCCGGTCCCGCCGCTTCGTGCTCGGCTCCGGCGACCTCCTGGTGATGGGCGGAACCTGCCAGCATCGCTTTGAGCACGCCGTCCCCAAGCTCGCCCGCCCTACTCCTCCCCGTCTCAGCCTCACCTTCCGCCACGACGACTGACAAAGGGAGTCTCCGAAAATGTCCAACCAGCAAGCAGAGAATCTTGCCGCTGAAGCCCAAGATTGCCTGCGAGCGCTGACGGCCAATCAGTCGTCTGCTTTTCACCCCGGACAGTTAGAAGCCATTGAACAACTGGTCTTGCGGCGAAAAAGGGTGCTCTTGGTTCAGCGAACTGGTTGGGGAAAGAGCGCGGTCTATTTCATTGCCACTCGCCTCCTGCGAGACCGCGGCGCTGGCCCCACTCTGTTGGTATCTCCCCTGCTGGCGCTGATGCGGAACCAGATCGAGGCCGCAGTGCGTATGGGGGTACGGGCAACGACCATAAACAGCTCCAACCAGGAGGAATGGGAGGCGGTCTACGCTGACATCGCCGCTGACCAGATTGATGTTCTTTTGATCTCGCCAGAGCGGCTGGCCAACCGCGAGTTCCACGCCGAATGTCTTCCTGTAGCAACCCAGCGCGGCGGCCTGCTGGTGATCGACGAGGTCCACTGCATTTCCGACTGGGGCCACGACTTCCGCCCCGACTACCGGCGAATCAAGGCGGTCTTGAATCTGCTCCCTCGGGGCATTCCGGTTTTGGGCTGCACTGCGACCGCAAATGATCGGGTCGTAGATGATGTAGCCGAGCAACTCGGCCCTGACCTGACGCGCATTCGAGGTCCGTTGGGTCGCGAGGGTTTGAGCCTCAGCGTCTACAAGCAAGCGCCCCAGCAGAAACGCCTGGCCTGGTTGGCTGAGATGATTCCCCATCTTCCAGGCACCGGCATCGTCTATTGCCTCACTGTCCGCGATACGAATCGAGTAGCTGACTGGCTTACCTCGCAAGGCATCAACGCCGTCGCTTACTCGGGGATGGCTGACGAGGATGTCCGCCTCGAAGTCGAGGACCAGCTACTTGGGAATCAGGTGAAAGTGGTCGTGGCAACCTCTGCACTGGGTATGGGCTTCGACAAGCCTGACCTGTCGTTTGTCATCCACTACCAGTCTCCCGGCTCCCCCATCGCCTACTACCAACAGGTCGGCCGCGCTGGTCGCGCCCTGCCTGAATCGCAGGGCATCCTGCTCCAGGGCTACGAGGACACTGACATTCAGAACTACTTCATCGACTCAGCGTTTCCCACCGCCGGTCAAGCCACTGAGATACTCGACCTGCTCGAACAGGTCGCCGGTCCCATGAGGCTCACGGACCTCGAACGCGCCGTCAACATTCGCCACCAACGGCTTCAGCAACTCTTGAAGATCCTGGAAGTTGAAGGCGCGGTCGAGCGTGTCAATGCTGGCTGGCAGCGAACGCCGCTCCCGTGGACCTACGACCGAGACCGGGTAGACGATGTCGCATCCCAGCGCCGGACTGAGCAGGCTCAAATGAATGACTATTTGAACACCGATGAGTGTCGCATGGGCCTGCTCAGGAGCTTCTTGGATGACTCCCAACCTCAGCCCTGCGGCCTTTGCGATAACTGCCGCTCAGCCAGCACGGAGTTGGTGGTCAATGCGGGGAAAGTGCAGGCCGCAGTCGACTTTCTTCGAGGAACGGAGCTCGCAATTGAACCCCGCAAGCAGATCCCAGGTGAGGGGAGAATCTCCGAAGACCGGCGATACGAACCAGGTCGCGTGCTTGCACTGTGGGGCGACGGAGGATGGGGCGCTCTGGTACAGCAGGGCAAAGCCGAGGGGAAGTTCGATGACGAGCTGGTTGAGGCTGCGGTGGATCTGATCTTGAACCGTTGGCGGCCAGACCCGGCACCGACATGGGTGGCCTATGTTCCCTCTCGTGCTCGCCGGGCGCTCGTTCGAGATTTTGCACACCGCATCGCCCAGCGAATGGGTCTGCCGTGCCATGATGCGGTCGTCAAAGTGCAGGACGCTCAACCGCAGAAGTTCATGCAGAACAGCACTCAGCAGCACACGAATGTGAAAGACGCTTTCCAAGTCAGTCCCGCGGTCAGTTCTGGGCCAGTCTTGCTGGTGGACGACGTCGTGGACTCGCGATGGACTCTCACGGTGATCGCAGACCAACTCAAGGGTGCTGGCGCAGGTCCGGTGTACCCATTCGCTTTGGCGGACACAGCGGGCAGGTCGTCTCGTGGCTGAAGTTGGGCGCATTGGATGGGGAGGCCAAGCCAATCCGGACTCTTTGGTGGCGGTGCTGATGACCAGCAGGTTGGTGTCAGACGGGGTGAAGCCGCTGTCGGCCTCGGAGTACTGGAAACAGCCTGAGCTGGCACACCAACCCCGTTTGCTGCTGGAACAACCCCCCGAGGTGCTTTGCCAAGTCGACGGACTTACTGGGGAGATGGCTGCCCGGATCAACTCCCTTCTGCTCAGGGCGACAGCAATGGCATTCGAGTTAGACCGCTTGCGGCAGTCGGGCATCCACACCCTCACTCCCTTTGATGAGCTCTATCCACGCCTATTTCGGCGTCGACTAAAGGAGAAGGCTCCGGTGGTGTTGCACGCCGCCGGCCCGCTTGAGCTGCTGGACCGTCCAGGTCTCGGAGTCGTCGGAAGCCGGGACATCGACAAAGATGGCGCTGTTGTAGCCAAAGATGCGGCCCGGTTGGCTGCCCATCTGGGATTGCCGGTGGTGTCCGGGGGTGCCCGTGGAGTGGATCAGCTGGCGATGAACGCCGCTATCGATGAGCAATCGGCAGCGGGCACAACGGTCGGTTTTCTGGCCGATTCAATGGAGCGTCAGCTCAAGCGACCGGAGACCAGACGCGCTGTTCTCAACAGTCAAGCTCTGTTGTGTACGCCCTACCGCCCCGATGCCCGGTTCACCACGGGAACAGCCATGGGCAGGAACAAGCTCATCTACGCTGGTTCCTTCTTGACGCTGGTTGTGGCCAGCGACGAGGAATCCGGCGGTACATGGGCCGGGGCAGTCGAAGCCCTCAAACATGGATACGGATCGGTGGCTGTATGGCGAGGGTCGGGGGAAGGCCCCGGCAATGAACGCTTGGAGCATTTCGGAGCGACACCGGTTGGCTCGTTGGACGACTTGGAGGCCCTGCTCGTCAAGGCACTGAACGAGCCAATGCCGCATGAATTGGATTTGCCAACAGAAGAAGGGGGTCGCCTGCCGTTCTCCGCAGAATTCAGCGAGCAGGGCTGAGCAGTCGTTGACGCCGGCGGGGGCTAGCTCAAGTCGAAAACAGTTCTGATGCCGATACTGGCTCGGAGGTCGTCGAGGCCGGCGTTGATCTCGTCGATGGGGCGGCGAGCGGTGATCATAGGCTCTAGGTCGAGGCGTCCGTTCTGCCATAGAGCCAGCAGTCGGGGGACCTCTCGCTGAGAGTTGCAGCCGCCGAACAGGCAGCCGAGCAGTTTCTTCTCGGCGGTGAGGTACATGACCGCGGGATTGATAGTCACGGTGTGCTCAAGGGCGGGAGCGCCGACCATCACCGTGGTGCCTCCGTTGCGGGTGGCAGCCAATCCGGCCTCTACCAGCGGGCCAGCGCCGGCAGCGTCGAAGGCATAGTCCACTCCGATGCCGCTGGTGGCCTCCTGTACGTGGGCTATGACGTCGGTATCGGCCGGATCGAGCAGGTCGGTGGCCCCGAACGCGACCGCGGCGTTGCGACGATCGGCCACTGGGTCGGAAGCGAATATGCGAGACGCCCCGGCCAGGCGGGCACCCTGAACCACCGACATGCCCACGCCGCCCAGGCCCATCACCAATACGGTGGCGCCTTCTTCTACCTTGGCGGTGTTGAGCACCGCGCCAACACCGGTCTGGATGGCGCAGCCGATCACCGCGGCTACTTCTAGGGGCACATCAGGATCGATCTTTACCGCGGCAGAGGCGGCCACCATGGTCAACTCGCCAAAACCGGCCACTCCCAGCCCGCGGTATACCGGCTGGCCGTCCATCGAGAACGGAATCGAGCCGTCGGGCATGGTTCCCATGAACATCGACGCCGCCGACGCGCATAGCGTCATCTCACCCCGCACGCACCAGTAGCAGGTCCCGCAGGGGCCGAACGGCGACAGCATGACATGGTCACCCTCGGCCAGGGTGCCCACACCCGGTCCCACCGCGTCGACGATCCCAGCGGCCTCGTGGCCCAAGATGATCGGTGTCATCATCTCGGGGGCGTCGATCATGGTCAGGTCGGAGTGGCACAGGCCGCAGTGGGTGACCTGCACCCGTACCTGCCCCGGCCCGGGATCGACGCACTCGACATCGGCCATCACCAATGGCGAGGCCGGCGATGCCAATAGTGCTGCTCGCATGGAATCCTCGTTTCTGGATCTATTTCTTGTCGGCTTTCCAGCCGGTGGTGGCGCCGGAAACCATGCCGTAGGGGCCGGACGGCCACCGGAAGCAGTCCACCATGAGCTGGTCGACCTCGCCTCGGCTGGCAATCCCCTCGGCCACCACCGCGTTGGCCTCTCGGATCATGGCCCCGTACACCCGATTTGTGACATAGCCCCAGTTCATCGCCGAGTCTTGGATCACCACGGGGTTCTTGCCCGCGGCCGCGGCCAGGCGGCAGATGGTTTCGGTGGTCTCATCGGAGGTCTGGGGCGCCCGTACGATCTCGGCCAACTTCATCACCGGCGGCGGCGAGGCCCAGTGCCAGCCGATCACCCGATCGGCCCGGTCGGTTGCCACCGCCAGCGCCTGCACCGGATAGCCGCTGGAGTTGGATGCAAAGATCGTGTGCTCGGGGCATTGCTGGTCGAGATCCCTGAACAGCTGAATCTTCAAGTCCAATCGCTCGGGAACCGCTTCGAGGATCACATCCACCGCCGTCGCTGCATCCCGGTCGGTGGTGAAGTCGATGCGGGCCAGTGCGGCCTCGCCCTCAGCTTCGGTCAGCCTGCCCCGGGCCACCGCACCCTGGATTCCGAACCGGCCTTCGGCCACTAGGCCGGGGGCCGCGGCCACCACGTCGGGGTCGATATCGAAGGCCACCACCGGATGGCCGGCGATGGCCATTACCTGGGCGATGCCCGAGCCCATCACCCCCGAGCCGATGACCCCGATTCTCTCGTTGCTTGTGGTCACGACAGGTGGGTGGCGAACCATGCCGCCATGCGGGACCAGCCGTCGGCCGCGGCCTCGGGGTGGTACGACGGGCGCTCGTCGCACAAGAAGCCGTGGTCGGCGTCGCCGTAGCGCACAATCTCTGTGGGCTGGGCGCCGCCCGCGAGGTCGGCACGAAGTTGCTCTACACCTTCGACAGGGATCATTCCGTCGAGGTCGCCGAACAAACCCAGCCACGGGCACTGGAGGTCTCCGTAGCGGTCGGCCAGCTTGGGCTGACCGGGAGTGAACCCGTCGGTGACGATGGCCCCGCCGTAGTAGGTGACCGCCGCGCCCACCGGGCGGCTGATGGCGGTGAGGAAGGTGACCCGACCGCCCATGCAGAACCCGGTGATCCCCACCTTGTCAGAGGAGATCCCCTGGTCGGCCAAGTAACCGAGGGTGGCATCCACATCTGTGAGGGAGTGCTCGTCGAGCAAGCCCCCCATCATCTCCATGATCTCGGCCATCTGGTCGTAGCCGGCCAGATTGTTCTCGTAGCGGTGGTACAAGTCGGGGGCCACCGCAAGATAGCCCTCAGCCGCCACTCGCCGGGTCACATCCTCGATATGGCTGTTCACGCCAAAGGCCTCCATGACGACGATGACCGCAGACTGCGGCTCGCCATCGGGCCGGGCGACGTACAGCCTCATCGGGCCGTCGGCAGTGGAGAGTTCTACGTTCTCGGTTTGCATGGCAGCCGATGGTAGTCGTCGCCTCCGACGATTGGCCCAGTAACGAGCTGGGAAACCGAAGCCTCTTGTGTCACTCCGGACGGGGGGCATACAGCGGGTCGGATCGATCCCGGCTACCCCGAAGGAAGCGCTCGTCAAAGGGGCGGAATTGCTCTTCGCGCACCCATTCGGTGGTGGCCACCCGCCGGGAGATGAGCCACGGACCGCCATCTCTCCGGGATACGTCGTCGATGAAGCGGAACCCCACCGAGAGGTTCAACTCCGGAGGACCCCCCTCAGTCCAATGCCGGGCGATGCCGTGGGCCTCGCTGCGCGCCCACTGCACTACGCCCTTGTCGGTGGAGGCCACCGGCTCATGTTCGATTTCGACAAGAACGTTCAGCACCATGTGGACCGAACCTGTGTAGCGCCGCAGCAGCCGCTCGCTCCACACCAGGTATTCGTCCACGGTGCCGTCGAAGGTGCCGTGGGAATCGGTAGCGTCGGGGTGGTAGCACGAGCGCACTAGCTCCGTGTCGAGGCGGTCCACCCCCCGGCAGTACCGGTACAGCAGTTCGGTGATCTCCTGCTTAGCCAGGAGTTCGGCGAGTTGAGCCTGTTTGTCCACGCCTGTCATTGTGCCCCGCGACCTTCCATTCCGTCTGGTTAGAATCCAAAGCGAGTTGGCTGCAAACCCCGAGCCCGAGGCCTCTTGGCACACCGACCCATTCGGGCGGCATGAGGCCCGCTGGTGGAACGGCACAAGATGGACCGAGAAAGTCCGCGACGGTGAGCGAACCGGCATCGACCCGCCTGGAATCGCCGTCGCCCCCCAGGGCGTGCCTCTTAACGAGCCCCTCTCCCCCATCCCCGGTCGCCGCACGATCCGCCTATTCGGCAAGCGTCTGCCCGGCGCGATGCTCTTGGCCTCGGTGGCGTTGGCCACAATGATCGTGCTGGTGATCATTGTGGCGCTGTCGATTTAGCCGTCTTCACGGCCCTTGAATATCTCTGCCGATATCTCTTGCCATAGTGTCCTCCCCGTGGCCAAGCGAGAGATCATCCTGCACGAATATGTAGACATCACCGGCCAGGCGGCATGGCCCTACATGGAGCACATCAAGATCCAGAACCGCGACGCCCGGGTGGGCTTCGAGCTGCTCGGCACTTGGTACACAATGGGCATCACCGCCCGCTGGCCCCAGGTGGTGAACCTGTGGGACTCGGGAGGCTGGGACGGCTGGCTGGAGCGGGTAGACCGCCTCAACCTCAAGCGCAAGTCCAACAACCTCCTCGACGACTGGTGGGAGGAGGCCTACAAGCTCCGCACTGGGGGCTACGACCGGGTGCTGGGGTCGGTGCCCGAGTCTCCCCCGCTGGCGTCGGTGCTCGCCGGCGATGTGCGGGGCACGCTGTATATCCACGAACTGACCGAGGTGCGCCCGGGATCGGCCCGCGACTACCTGGCCGCCATGGCCGCCGACTATCTCCCGGCCGCGGCCGACTACGGCTACACCTGTATGGGCCTGTGGGAGGTGCTGCATCACAACTACGAGGTGTGCACGGTGTGGGCCGCCTCCCCCGAGGCCTACATACGGCTGAACAAGGCCTCCGACGCGGCCAACGGGTTCGACGAGGGCGTCGACGGCGACGACCGGCTGGTGGCCTGGCGGGCCGCGGCCCAGCAGTACACCACCCGCTTCCGGGAGGAGTTGATGACCCCTGCGCCCGGCACCCTTACCGGCCCCACGGCCTACGAAGACGACACCTACATCGACCGGTCATAGATTGTTCTCAATCAGCCGGTCGCCCACCAGATAGGAGCACATGATGCGGGGCATCTTGTTCGACGGCGAGGCCGCGGTTGTGGTCGACGGACTCGGGGTGACCCATCTAGAGCCCGACCAAGTGCGGGTGCGGATCGGGGCCGCCGGGGTGTGCCACTCCGACGTGTCGGTGATCGACGGGACATTTGGACAGATGTTCACTCCCCCGTTCGTAATGGGCCATGAGGGGGCCGGCGAAGTGCTAGCCGTTGGTTCCGATGTGACCACCGTGGCCGCAGGTGACCACGTGGTGATCGCCACCATCGACAATTGTGGGCGCTGCTCGGTGTGCGCCACCGGCCATCCCACCCTGTGCCAGACCTCCAAGCTGGGGGCCGCCATCGCCAAGCGCAACGAGACCGGCGAGGAACCAGGCCCCGGCGATCTGCCCGCCTACTTCACCTACCAGGGCGAGGCAATCATGGGATTTGCCAACACCGGCGTGTTCTCCGAAGAGGTGGTGGTGGGCCAAGGGCAGGTGGTGGCCATTGACAAGCGAGTGCCGTTCACCAGCGCCTGCCTCATCGGCTGCGGCGTGCTCACCGGCACCGGCGCCATCTTCAACCGGGCTCAGGTGTACCGGGGCGACTCCGTGGCGGTGATCGGCGTGGGAGGCATCGGACTAAACGTGATCCAGGCTGCCCGCATCGCCGGGGCCACCAAGATCGTGGCCGTCGACAACAACCCGGCCAAGGAGGGCTTTGCCCGCCAATTCGGCGCCACCCACTTCGTGGACTCGGGCCAGGTACCGGCCGTCGACACCGTGCGGGAGATCACCGCGGGCGGGGTGGACTGCTCGGTGGAGTGCGTGGGCAACACCAAGCTGATGATGGACGCAGTGGAGATGCTGCGCCCCGGCGGCAACATGGTGATCTTGGGTGTGGCGGGCATGGACGCACAGATGGAACTCGCCCCATTCAAGCTCTACCAGAACAAGTCGATCATGGGCTGCCGCTACGGATCAGCCCGCCCTGCGTTCGACATTCCCACTCTGGTCGACCTATATCTCGACGGCCGCCTGCTGCTCGACGAGCTGGTATCGGCCACCTACGACCTGGCCGAACTCGACAAGGCCTTCGAAGACCTCGAGGCCGGCAAATTGGCCCGAGGCGTGCTGACGATGGGCTGAGCCTCAGGCCGCCGGCGTCTCAGTGATATCGGCTTCGAGGTCCAAATCGAAGTACTTCGCCGGGTTCTCCAGCAGCACCTTGCGGGAAATCGTCTCGTCTACCTTGGCGAAGTTCTCATCAATGAACTCCTGGGAGTCGGGGAACGACCCCACTGAGTGGGGGAAGTCGGTGCCCCACATGATGTTGTCCCACGGGATGATGTCGACCATGTCGAACACCACGGGATCGCGGATGACGCTGAAGTGGAAGTGGTCGACAATTTGCTCGCTGGGCTTGCGCTCATACTTGACCTTGAACCAGTCGCCAAACAGTTCGTAGTTGTCGTCCATGAAATAGAGGGTGCCCGGCAGCCAGCTGGCGTTGGTCTCGGCAAAGTAGAACTTGATTTCCGGGAACCGCTCCAGCACACCGGCGGCAATGAGCTGGGCCATGCAATACACCGGGGAGTGACTGCCGGCCCGTTGCACCAGCGCGCTGGCCCACGGGCTGTCGGAGGTGCCTTTGGCCGCCGATTGGAGCGGGGCTTGCCCCGCGCCAAAGCCGAAGTGGGGGGCCAGCTTGAGGCCCAGCTCCAGGCTCTTCTCCCAAAACCGGTCGTCTACTGGATCGGCATAGGGAGTGCCATTGGGGAAGTTGTAGAACGCCACCGACGGCAGTCCTGCCTCGGCGACGAATTCCAGTTCCTCCACCGCGTGGTCGATGTTGGTGATGGGGGTCACCGCGTTGCCGATGAGCCGATCAGGGGCCACCGAGCAGTAGTCGTGGGCCAAGAAGGTGTTGTAAGCCCGGATCATAGAGCGATACACGTCGGGGTCTTTGATGCCCTCGAGGAACCGGCTGGCGAACACCGGGGGAAACAGCACCTCGGCGTCGATACCGTCGAGGTCTTGCTCCCGGAGGCGCTGCTCGGCAGGGCCGGCACCCTCGGCCGGGCTGCCGTCGGCGTTGAAATAGGTGCCGCCGGAGAATTTGACCTTGTCTCGTCCGGCAATGTTCTGGCCGTTGCGCAACAGGGGCTGGCCCTCGATCAACCACCCCTCTCCCCCTTCAGGAAGGTGGATCAGGCGGGGCGCCCGATCCTTGTATTTCTCGGGGACGTACTTCACAAATACGTCAGGCGGCGTCTCCACATGCCCATCAGCGCTAATTACCTTGTACTTTCGGCCCATGACTGGAGCATATTCGCGTCAACCGGCGTCTAAGAAAGCGGGACGGCTCAAGGGCCTGACCAAAAGGACCTGGATTGTCCTTGGCCTGGTTCTGGCCCTGATGGCAACGGGCTGCTCCTCCAATGACGACGACGCCCCTCCAGTCGCGGCTCCAACAGAGGCACCCGCTGAGGCGCCTGCGCCGACTCCAGAGCCCACCGAAGCACCCGAGCCCGCGCCCACCGAGGCCCCCGAGCCCGAACCCATCGAGGCGCCCGCGCCCACAACTGAGCCGACGGCAGCCCCCGAGCTCGAACCGACCGAGGGGCCTGAACCTGAGCCCACACCAGCACCAACCCCGGCCCCGACTCCCGACCCACCGATGGCGCTCACCGAGTTGGGCCAGTTCCCCGTGGGGGTCATGACCCTGGAGTTGGGAGAGGAACCCGGCCAGCAGCCGCTCTCGGTTTGGTACCCCGCTGATTCAGACGCGGTGGCCGGCATGGAAACCGAGATATTCAACTCCTCCGAGGCCATTCCCGAGGCATTTAGATCATTGATCCCCGACAGCATGAAAAGCCCAGTTGAGACCAACTCCTATCGCGACGCACCGCTGGCGGGCGATAACGCCTTTCCGGTGGTCATCTACAGCCACGGGTTTGGCGGTCACCGAGACGTTGCCCTCTTTTTGACCACCCACATGGCATCACATGGCTTCGTAGTTGCCTCCCCCGAACACATCCACCGAAATCTGCCCGCTCAGGCATTCGGAACCGCAGAGTCGAGCCCCGAGAAAGACCAGGCTGATGTGGCCAATACCCTGGCGGCCCTTAAATCCGCCTTCGGCGAAGGCGCCGACACAGCCAGAGTCGGGGTAATCGGACATTCAGCGGGGGCGAGAACCGCACTGGACGCGTTGGCCAACGAGGCCGTTTTGGCCGCCATACCGCTGGCTGGCGGAGGTTCTGTCCCTCCCGAGGCGGCCGCCAAGCCGATTCTGGTGATCGTGGCCGAGCTGGACCTCACCGTGCCCCCCGAACGCAGCCTGGCCAGCTACGACTCGGCCCCTGGACCCAGGAAATTCGTCAACCTGGCCCAAGCAGGCCACAACAGCTTCACCGATAGCTGCCCCGTCATCCTTGCCGGAGGCGGGCTGGACATGCTTGAACCCCTCCTCGGCGCTGAACAGGTGGACCGGGCCGAAGACGGATGCACTCCTGAGAACGCCCATCCGCTGGCCATGCAGGCTGCGCTGAAGCACTTGGCCACAGCATTCTTCCTAGCGAGCCTGGATGGCCGGCTCGACGTCGAGGTCAACGCCGAATTCGCCGACCTTATCGACGGAGTCGACCTGGCCGACTACCGCGAAGACGGCTGACCAGGATCAGTCCAATCCGAGATGGCCGCGAACGAACCGCCGGTAACCGGCCGCGCTCCAGTTGTCGTGGTCCTCTCCCCAACCGACGGCGTCGCCAAACGTCCATTCGCTGAGACAGTTCCACGTCCACAGATTTGGGTTGAGGTGGACACCGATCCGGTTCACCGCCCGACTGGTGGCCTCCAGCTCCCGGCCTGACTCGTCCACCGCGGAGATTCGCACGACAGTGGGAGCGCCGGTGTCGGAATCTCGCTCCAACACGTCGCGTCGCCCCTGTCCGGGAACCAGCCGCGAGTATTCGCCGTCGCGCAGGTAGTAGCCGTGGATGACGGTGCAGTCAGGATCGTCGCCCTCGCCGTAGGCCATGGTAAGGGCATGGAAGCCGTCGGTGTCCGACGCGGTGGCGTAGCTGTAGCCGCCCCGGACGGCCCCGTGCAGGGTGGCGCCGAACTGGCTGCGCGGCCCCCACGACCGGTCCCGCATCCCGTAAGCGTCCACCTCGTAGATGTCGTCGCCCAAACGGATAGTGCCCTGGTAGCGGCCGGGCTGGTCGAGGTGGCCGTCACCCAAGTAGTTGGGCGGACACACCGCGCTGAACGTCAGATCCACATCGGCTTCACCGTCGTCTTGGCACAAGAAGCTGATCCGGTACTGCTTCAGGGGCTCGATGGCCTGGTAGCGGATGCCGTTGGGTAACTCGATATCGCTCAGCGGTTGATCGGGCAGGGGCAAGTGCCAAAAGTTCTTGGCGTAGCGGCAGTTCCAGATCTGGTCGCCGCCCGTGTCCCAGAAGAATGCCCCGCCGGAGGTGACTCCCTGGTTGGGCCGAAAGAACGGGTAGAGCTGGCCCGACAGCTTGTGCTCGGGCGCGGCGAAGGTGAACCAGCAGGTCTCTGTCCAATAGGGGTCGTCGGAGGTGGGCGGATGGAACTCGTCGTCGGGGTGAGTGGCGTGGTCGGAGGACATGGGGTGCCATGCTATGGGAGATGACTCTCGGCCCTGACGATCTAGTGCTCAGCTCGGGTTCGCTGGACAATCCGCCGATTGAGACGTTGGTGGAAGCTGCTGTTGCCGGCGGATTCGCCGGTTTGACCCTTTGGCCCGCGGTGTACCCGCCCGATCCGGCCATCGGTGAGCGGATCCGCGACGCCGGGCTGGCCGTAGTGGACATGGATGCCGCCATCGTTTGGGTCGGCCCCGACGACCCCGGTGGGCCCTATTACGAGGAGGCGCCTCGGGAGACGGTGTTCGAGGCGGCTGCCGCGTTGGGGGCCACAGGGGTGAACACGCTATTGGTGTGCCCTGGTTCGGCCATCAGAGAGCAGGCGGTGGAGGCCTTGGCCGAATTGGCCGACCAGGGGGCTGCCGTCGGGGTGGACGTGTATATGGAGTTCAGCCGCAACCGGCCCATCCCCGACCCGCTGGCCAGCGCCGAGGTGGTGGCCGCCACCGGTCGGGCCAACTGCGGGCTCACCGTGGATTTCTGGCATGTCTTCTACGGCCCCGGCGACTTCGCCGATTTTGCCGCGATTCCCGGTTATCTGATCGGGGCAATCCAGCTCAACGACGCCCCCGCGGAGCCTCCGCATGACTTGGCGTGGGCTACTAGGTATCTCCGCTGCGTGCCCGGTGATGGGGCGATGGATTTGGCCGGGGCACTGCAAACTATTCGGGGTGCCAGCTGCCAGGCACCCATCACCCTGGAAGTGTTCGACTCAGGCCGTCTGGAGTCACTGGGTCCGGTGGGATTCGCCTGTCTGCTGGGCGACGCCACCCGCCGGGTGCTCGACGAGGCCCGCAGCTAGCTAGATCCCCACCCGCACCGGCAACCCCGCGGCCAGATACACCGCGTCGATCAGCTCCATGGTCTTGATCGACTCCGACGGGGGATACAGGTTGGCCCCGCCATCTTCGACGCAGGCTCGAAAGGCCCGAAGCTGGCAGGTATAGGTGCCCACTTGCTCGGCGGCTTCATGGTGGATGGTGTGGCCTCCGCGGTCGGTGACGGTGAGACCGCTTCCCCACATGGGCGCAAGCGGGTTGTCGATAAGCAGCCGTCCTTCGGAACCGGTCACCACCACCTCGGCCTGGAACTCGAATTCGAAAGCGTCGGGGTCGATGGCATCGGGGTCGCCCAATTCCGCCTTTTGGCCGGTTCCTGTGAACGCCGAGGTGATGGATGCGGTGGCCCCTCCTTCTCGGTAGCGCAGTTCGGCGGTCATGCGAACATCAACGTCAGGGGCCATCTCCTCGGCCTCGGCCCGCACCACATCGAGTTCGCCAAAGGCCCGCAGGTTGCTGAGGGCATAGGAGCCGGTGTCCATCAGGGCGCCCCCGGCCAGGTCATAGCGATAGCGGATGTCGTCGGGGCCGTGCATGGAGGGAAAAACCATGGCCGCCTCCACATTGGTCACCTCCCCAACTGCTCCCTCGGCCACCAACTCGATAGCTCGATCCGCTTGGGGATGGAAGCGCCAGTGATAGGCCTCCATCACCACCAGCCCGGTCTGCTCGGCGGCTTCGGCCACCTGCCGGGCCTCGTCGGCATTGGCCGTAAAGGGCTTCTCCAGCAGCACCGGTTTGCCTGCCTCCAGAGCAGCAATGGTCCAGCGGGCGTGATGGGAGTTGGGCAGCGGGTTGTACACCGCGTCGATCTCGTCGGAAGCCAACAGAGCGTCGTAGCTTTCAAACGCCAAGTGAATGCCGTGCTCGGTGGCATAGTCCTGGGCCCGTTGCGGATCGCGGGCCGCCACCGCGGCCACCTCCACCCCGTCGACCTCCTTGGCCGGCTCGATGAGTCCCATTGGCCCGATCCACGCCGCCCCGAGTATGCCAATTCTCATAGTCGGAGATTAGATACCTCAGGCCGCGAATGCGTCCTGGAGGTCTATAGCCAGTTCAGGACGGCAGATGAGAATGCCCCACTGGGCTAGGTCATTGCGGTTGTAGCGAAGTGGGGAGCCGTCGAGGTGGGAGGCGTGCAGACCAGCCGCCAAGGCGATGGCAGCCGGGGCACAGGTGTCCCACTCATACAGCCCCCCGGCGTGGACCCAGGCATCGGCCTCGCCGGTGACCACGGCCATGGCCTTGACCCCGGCCGAGCCCACGCCGTAGACGTCAGCGTCGAGGTGACGGGCCAGGCGGTGACTGTCCCACCGCACTCGGGAGCGGGACATCACTACCAGCGGCCGCTTTCGGCCATTGTCGACCGGAGGACCATCGGGGCTGATCGTGCTGAATGTGCGCCCCCAAGGAGGCACCGACACCGCTCCAGCAGCCGGTTCGCCGTTCACCGCCAGGCCCACGTGCACCGCCCAGGTGTCGCTCCACTGGTCGGCGTAGTCCGACGAGCCGTCCAGCGGATCGACAATCCACACGCGCTCGGCGTCCAGGCGGGAGCGGTCATCTCGCCCTTCCTCCGACAGCACCTTGTCACCCGGCCGCAGCTGGGCCAGCGCCCCGGTGAGATAGCGGTGGCTGAGCTGGTCGCCGGCCATCTCGCGGTGGAGGTAGCCGGCCCGGGATTCCTCCATCTCATCTGACAGCGTCTGGAGCTGCTCGCCAGCCTGTTGGGCCAACCAGTGGGCCAGCTCATGATCGGTGGGCTCTGGAGTATCGCTCACGGGGCCAGCACAATCGGCCGCCAGTCCAGCACTGGAATTGGTTCGGCGCCGTTGCGCTCGGCCTGCACCATCACGGTGAAGGCCAGCAGACGGCCATTGGCAACCGGCTGCGCGGCGTCGAGGGTGGCGGCCACGTCTACCACATCGTCTTCGAACACGGGTCCGGTGTGGTCGCACAAGTGCCAACCCACCACCGTGGCCGCAGTGGGCAACAGTCGCACCAGTCCGGCCTGGGCCAGCCCTACGGTGTGGCCGCCGTACACCAGCCGCTTGCCCCCCTGGCCCAGCGACGCATCCCGGTGGGGCGGGGCCAAGTTCTGAGTAAGCCGGGCCAATGCGGGAGCATCAGTCACAGTGTCCCGTAGCGGATCGCGGCGGGTCTCCCCCACCGGCCACTTCTGGGGGTCTCCGAGCGGGTTCAAGTCCCAGTCGACCGGGACAGCTTCGGCAAAGGGAGCCATGTCGAGATCTTCAGGGGTGCCCCCCAAATCATCGGCATGGCCAGTGGGAGCATCAGATTGGCGGCGCACCAGGGCACACCTCTCGAAGTCCAGCACCAGTCGTCCGTGATCATCGTGGGTTCGCATTCCGAGCAGCACCAAACCCCGAGGGGGACGGTCGGGCCGAGCCGACGCCTCCCGCAGGCCCCGCACGTTGACCACCGTGGAGAGTGTGTCACCCACCCGCACGGTGCGGAGCTGGCGCACCCCGCGATAGAACAAGTTGGCCACCACTTTGCGGGTGGCCACGGTGGACTGGCCGATTGCCACTTGCAACACCAGGGCGGGGTTGACCACCGCGCCGGGCTCGCCGGTGATGACCTCGGCCAGTGGGCTGCTCAGGCTGATGGCCAGCGGATCGCCGCAAATCGCCTGGTATGCGGCAACTTCGCCCGGTCCAATGGTGATCGCCGGGGCAGGGTCGAGCTGCTCTCCGACCGTGAAATCCTCGAACCAAGGACCGTCTCCTGCCGGTGCAACCACGCCCCGAAGTAAACCACGCCAACCGTTGACCACCGGAACCGGCATTAGTCTCAGCCCATGGCAGCAGTTGCAAACGAGGAAATCCCGGTCATCATCGAGGTGGCCATCAACGGCATCACCAGCCCCGACATCAATCCCAACGTTCCGCTCAGCTCAGAGGCCATCCGAGACGTCTCTCTGGCCTGTCTGGACGGCGGGGCAGCCATCATCCACACCCACAACTTCGACATCAGCCTCACCGGGGAGGCGGCCGCCAGCCCTTACATCGAGGCCATGACCCCGGTGCTGGCTGCCCGACCCGACGCCCTGTGGTATCCCACGCTCACCTCAGGAGCCGACCACCAGGCCAAGAATGCGCACATGGCCATGATCGCCGCCGAGTTGCCCTTACGCATGGGAGTTGTGGACCCCGGCTCCACCAACATCGGCGCGGCCGGACCCGACGGTCTGCCGGTAGGCGGCACCTACAAGAACGACTATGCCGATATCCGGGCCAGCTTCGACCTGTGTCGGGACAACGGCTGGGGACCAGCGCTGGCCATCTACGAGCCCGGCTTCTTGCAGTGCGTGCTCTCCTATTACCGGGCCGGGCAGCTACCTGCGGGGTCGATGGCCAAGCTCTATTTCGGAGCCGAATGGGGGCTCACTCGCCGGTCCAAGGGCGTGACCTTCGGCCTCTCCCCCACCAAACACGCCCTGCTGGCCTATCTGGACATGCTGGAGGCCACCGACATCCCCTGGTCGGTGTCGGTTTGGGGCGGCGACCTCATGGCCACCCCCCTGCCCCGCCTAGCGCTGGAGTTGGGCGGCCACCTCCACGTGGGCATCGAGGAGTTCTACGATCCAGATCGCTCCCCCACCAACCAAGAACTGCTGGCCGCAGCGGTCGCTCTGTGCAACGAAGTAGGCCGTCCTATCGCGACCTGCGACCAAGCCGCCGACATGCTGGGCCTGCCTTAGATGCAGGAGTTCTCCAGTGCTCCGAGGCCTTCGATCTCGGAAAGGATCACATCGCCGGGCTTCAAGTAAAGGCCCTGAGCGTGGCCGACGCCGCCGGGGGTGCCGGTGAATATGAGATCGCCGGGATGCAGGGTGAGGATGGCTGACAAGTAGGAGACAATCTCGGCCACCGGACGCATGAGATAGCTGGTGCGGCTGCTTTGGCGCACCTCGCCGTTGATGCGGCATGAAATGGCCAGATCGTCGGGGTTGTCCACTAGGTCGGGGCTCACCAATGCGGGGCCGGTAGGGCCGAAAGACTCTCGGGACTTGCCCAGGTTGAATTGGGGCGGAGTGGCGGCCACCTGGAGGGCCCGGTCGGATATGTCCTGGCCGATCATCAGTCCAGCCACCCGGTCCCAGGCCTGGGCCTGGTCGACGTCCCTGGACTCAGCCCCCATCACTGCCACCAACTCGCACTCGTAGTCGCACTGGTCTCCCACCAACTTGACCGGAGCACCCGGGCCGACCAGGCAGTCGGGAAACTTGGTGAACACCACCGGCGCCTCGCTTGTGGTCCGGCCCAGATAATCCACCTCGTCCATCTCTTCGACGTGGTCGCGGTAGTTGAGCCCATAAGCGAACACCTGCTTGGGATCGGGCACCGGCGGTCCCAAATCCGCCGGGCTCACCTGGCCGTCGGGGGTGCCCCTGTTGGCCCAACGGTGGTGAAGCTCATCATTACGAGTCAGCGCATCCATCGGGTCAACGCCCAATCCCCAGTAGTCACCGCCGTCCAGCAGGACCGCCTCCCCAGCGCGGTTGGCCAGTCGAAAGCTCATTGCGAACTCCTCATTGGGCTACAGCGTGGCCGCCAGCTCGACCGCGGACCGCATTGCTCCTTCCAGGAATCCCGGTTCGGCGCAGTCGCCCACCGAGTGGACCTCTGCACCAGACGATCTCAGCTCATCAGCCAGCGATGTATCAGCCGCCAGCTCAGAGGTCACCACCACCAAATCGGCAGGCGTGGTCTGCTCAGCGCCGTTGGTGCGCCACACCACGCCGTCGTCGGTGACAGCCACAACTTCGGCACCGGTGACCAGGTTCACTCCGGCTTGGCCGAGATCGTTGACCACTCGCCAGCGCCCAGGCAATCCTAAAGAGAAGCCGAACGCCGGGCCGGATTCGATCAGCGTGACCTCAGCACCTTGATGGTGGGCGGTCTCGGTGACGCCCAGACCGGGCAGGTCCCCGCCCAGAACTGCCACCCGGGCGGCATTCAGCGGAATGCCGTCGAGCAGCCAAGGAGCGAGATCGTCCACTCCCCACACGTTGGGGCCGTCGATGCCGTCGACTGCGGGGCGGCCCCATTGTCCGCCCACCGCGACCACGACCGCGTCGGGCGACAGGGCGCTGGAGGCGCCCGCGTCCAACCGGGTATTGAGTCGCACGTCTACTCCGAGCTGATCGAGCTGGCGCTCGAACCACTCCATGAGCTCGGCGTTCACGTCGCTGGTAGCCGAGGCCAACGCCCACCGGCCGCCGAGCCGGTTGGACCCCTCGGCCAGGATCACCTCATGGCCTCGCAGAGCAGCCACCCGGGCCGTCTCCATGCCCGAAGGTCCGCCCCCGATCACCAGCACCTTCTTCGCAGCCGGCGCGGCCTCGGCGGTCAGCTCATCCTCCCGGCCCAAGAAGCCGTTGCCCGCACACCGGGTGCCCACCCGCAGAAAGATGTTGCCGATGCAGCGGTAGTGGTACACGCAGGGGCGCACATCATCGGAGCGGCCCTCGGCCAGCTTGTTGGGTAGGTCGGGGTCGGCCAGGATCTTGCGGCCCATGGCCACATAGTCGTACTTGCCCTCGGCGATGTGGCTGTCGGCGGCTTCGGGGCTGATCCGCCCCACCGCGATAACGGGAACGTCCACTTCGGCTTTGACTGCAGCCGCGTTGGGCACCAGCAGCTCGGGCTCGTGGGGGCCGTAGGAATCGGTGGGTCCGGTGGCGATTCCCGGGTCGTGGTAGGCCGAAACGTGGATGGCATCAGCCCCGGCCGCAGCCGCGACCCGGGCGTTGTAGAGGGCGTCGTCGAGGACGATGCCGTCGATGCCCACCTCGGTGCTGTTGAGCCGCACCCACATGGCGTAGTCGTCGCCCACCCGCCGGCGGATCTCGGTGAGTATCTCCACCAGGAACCGGGCCCGGTTCTCTCTCGACCCCCCGTATTCGTCGTCGCGGGTGTTGATGGTGGGCGACAAGAAGGCGTCGATGAGGTAGCCGTGGCCGCTGTGCAACTCCACCGCGTCCACCCCGGCCTCCCGCGCCCGCACAGTGGCTGATGCGAACTGGTCGACCACGGTGGCGATGTCGTCGTGGTCCATCACCCGGTAGTGGGGATTGGAGGTGGGGGCCATGAACGGCTCGGCCATCATGGCGCCCTCTTCGGCGGTGACCATCCCGTACAGCGGGTCGACGGTCATTTCCCCGGGCTGCGAGGGAACCCACATGGGACGGCCAGCCATGGTGTCCTGAAGGCCCATCTTGCCGGCGTGGGTGAGCTGCATGGCGATCTTGCCGCCGTGGGCGTGGACCCGGTCGGCCGCCCGCTTCCACGATGGGATGAACCGGTCCTCGGAGATGGCGGTCTGGCGCTTGTTGGAACAGCCCACCGGATGGGCCACTCCCACCGACCCCAGCATCACCACGGCCATGCCGCCCTTGGCCCTAGCTTCCAGGTAGGCGGCCTGGCCGTCGGACACCTCGCCGTTCTCATCGCCCAGTTCTTCCCCCATCGGGGCCATGATCAGCCGATTGCGAAGCTCCATAGCGCCGATGCGCCCCGGTGACAGCAGATGCTCGTAGCTCATACGCATCTCCTGGCTATTCGACAAGTCATGTAGCTCATGTGCCCCATCATGGCCCATCAACAGCAACGGGGTCTGCACGCAGGCGCTGGTTCGGGCCATCACATCAAATAGTCATCGATTCAGAACTGCCCGCGGGCAGCGGTGTGGCCGTATCCTCACCAAGTGTCTTTGATCGCGGCGTGGGGGCTGACCAAACGGTTCGGCGACTTCACTGCGGTCGACGGCATCGACTTCGAGGTCGAACGGGGCGAGGTCTTCGGCTTTCTGGGGCCTAACGGCGCGGGCAAGTCGTCCACCATGCGGATGATCGGCTGCGTTTCTGATCCCTCCGGCGGGGCCCTGCGCATCTTGGGGATGGACCCTTCTCGTGAGGGCACCAACATCCGGTCTCGACTCGGGGTGGTCCCCCAGCAGGACAACCTTGACGAAGAGTTGTCGGTGGCCGAGAACCTGTACGTCTATGGGCGCTACTTCGACCTGCCCCGGTCAATGCTGCGCACCCGCATCGCTGAGTTGTTGGAGTTCGTACAGCTCACCGAGCGGGCCAACGACCACGTGGAACCGCTGTCGGGGGGCATGAAACGCCGACTGACCATCGCCCGGGCCTTGATCAGCGAACCGGAGGTGCTGCTGTTAGATGAGCCCACCACCGGCCTCGACCCCCAAGCCCGCCATGTGGTGTGGGAGCGGCTGTGGACGTTGAAGCGCCAAGGGGTGACCCAAGTGCTCACCACCCACTACATGGACGAGGCCGAGCAGCTCTGCGACCGATTGGTGGTGATGGACCGAGGCAAGATCGTGGCCGAGGGCTCGCCCCGCCAGTTGATTGAGCGCTACTCCACCCGCGAGGTGGTGGAGGTGCGAACCCACGGACAAGTAACCGTGATGGCCGAAGCGTTGCGCCGCTTGGGCGAGAGCCCCGAGACCCAGGCGAAGGACGAGCTCTATGAGCGAGTGGAGGAGCTGCCCGATCGGGTGCTGCTCTACACCGATCAGGGCGAACGGTTGGTTGCCCTGCTCGGGGAGGTCGAACATGAAAGCGTGCTGGTGCGCCGCAGCACCCTCGAAGACGTCTTCTTGCACCTGACCGGCCGCTCGCTGGTGGACTGATGGCCCGCGCCGCAGTGGTCCCCAGCACTCAACTGGCCGTCGAGTACTGGTTGCTGACCTATCGGCGGAACTGGAAAGGCTCGCTGCTGACCAGTTTCTTGAGTCCGATTCTGTTCCTGGCCGCCATGGGATTGGGTCTGGGCTCGCTGGTCGATGCCGAAGTGGGTTCCGGCCGGGACCTAGGCGGGCTTGACTATCTGGATTTCCTGGCCCCCGGGTTACTGGCCGGCAATGCCATGATGCTCGCCGTCAATGAGTCCACCTACCCGGTGCTGGGCGGCTTCAAGTGGTACCGCACCTATATGGCCATGGCCTCTTCCCCGCTGCGGGGCCGCGACATTCTGCTGGGCCATTTCAGCTACATGGCCTTCCGGGTGACGTTGGCCAGCTTCGTGTTCTTGGGGGTTATGGCCGCCTTTGGGTCAGTGTCGTCGCCGCTGGCGGTGCTGGCCCCGTTATGCGCCGCCCTTTGCGGCATGGCCTTCGCTACCCCTACCGCGGCCTTTGTCGCCACCCGGATCAACGCCGACAACTTCAGCACCTACACCCGGTTTGTGATCATGCCCATGTTCCTGTTCTCCGGCATCTTCTACCCGGTTTCCCAGCTTCCCATCGTGCTCGAGCAAATCGCCTGGCTCACCCCGGTGTGGCACGGCGTGAGGCTGTGCCGAGCGCTGAGTACCGGCAGCGGGATGGAGTGGGAACTGGTTGGACACTTGGCCTATCTGTTGGCCCTGATCTTGATCGGAACGCTGATAGCCAGCAGGACCTTCACCCGAAGGCTGTACGAATGAGCCCTACAAGAGTGGGCATCGCGGGCCAGGGGCGCCGCCCCGGCCGGCTGGGGCTGGCCGCGACGGCCGGCTTGCTGCCGTCGCGTCGATTCGCCCGCGTCGTCGAGCGCAACATCACCGTGTACCGGCGTACCTGGGTCACCCTGCTGTCGGGGTTCTTCGAGCCGGTGTTCTACCTGCTGTCCATCGGCATCGGCATCGGCGAGTTAGTGGGCGACGTGACCGTCGGGGGCCGCACCGTGGACTACCGCACGTTCGTAGCGCCGGGACTTCTGGCCACCTCGGCCATGAACGGCACCTTCTACGACAGCACCATGAACATGTACTACAAGCTCACCTGGGCCAAGATCTACGACGCGGTGCTTGCCACTCCGGTGGGAGTAGTGGACCTGGCCCTTGGTGAGATGGGCTGGTCGGTGCTGCGGGCCACCCTCTACTCCGGCGGCTTCCTGGGGATCATGGCCGGACTGGGCCTAGTGGACTCGGTGTGGGCCATCGCCGCCCTGCCCGGGGCGACGCTGATCGGCTTCACCTTCGCCGCCCTGGGCATGGCCGCCACCAGCTACATGCGCAGCTGGAACGACCTCGACCTGGTAACCGTGCCCCTCATCGTCCAATTCCTGTTCTCCGCCACCTTCTTCCCCCTAGACACCTACCCCCGCGCCGTCCAGTTCCTAGTGCAGGCCACCCCCCTTTATCACGGCGTAGCCATGGAGCGAGCCTTCATAGCCGGCGACATCAGCGTGGACCTAGTCGTCCACATCTCCTACCTCCTAGCCCTAGCCGCCACCGGCACCGCCATAGCCAGCCGCCGCCTCGGCCAACTACTCACGCCGTAATTTCCGTCGGTGACCCGAGTCTCTGAGGCCATCTCTCGCCCGAGCGAACAACCTGTGCGGACAGAACACCTAGAGATCGATAGACCACGGCGAGCGTGTCTTGATTCTCTGGCGGCTCTACCCGACGCGACAGCCTGCGCTGGAACTCAGTTCTTGCTTCGACGTGTGACGGCTGCGAAACCATCCTTGTGCTCAATAGCTCCAACATCTTCAAAGGACGGCAAATCTGCAATTTGCTCCGCAGGGTCGCTCTGCTCAGCTGGGGATGAACTCTGGTTATCCTTGGGGTCTTGGGGCATTTTGAAACTCCTGTCCCGTACTACCGAACACTATCACGAGAGCACCAGCAGTCAAACAAAGGAATGCAATCCCAGGCCAAGTCAAGTTCCGACGAGGAAGAACCCTGCAATTGTTACTATACATTTGGCCAGCGGTCACTGCCAGATATTTATACAAGATATGCAGATCGACGATCTTTCTACTATCAATGAGGTCAACAATACTCTCTGCCGTGTGTCCCGCATAAATACCCACACTACGCCATACTCTTACCACAGAAATACCCAATATAATCAACCCCAGGAAAGCTATTCCGATTCCCAACAATGCTGGCCAAGTAGTGGAACTGCTGCGAGGAATCAAATTTGCCACCAACGCGAATCCACCTAATCCGGCGACTCCAAGGGTTCCCCATTGGGTTCTCAATTTGTCGAACGAATCCAAGTGTCGGTGCAACAGGGCTAATGAACTCTCATAGGAAACCTTATAAAGTTCCACAGCGTCAGCGTTTTCATCACCTGACATCGTCCTTCCTTCTATTTCTTATCCAACTCTACCTGAAGCAGTTTACCGAGCGATGTGACAATTGAACTGCGCTGCACTCCGGCGATTTCCTGGGGATTACGGCCGGACAGGGCCTAGCGGACTCGGTATGGGCCATCGACGCTCTGCCGGGGGCGACGCTCATCGGACTCACCTTCGCCGCCCTGGGCATGGCCGCCACCGGCGCCGCCATAGCCAGCCGCCGCCTCGGCCAGCTATTGACGCCGTGAGGCTGGGCTGAGGTCTATTCAGGGAGCGTGAGCTGATATTCGGGCAGGTGGCGCAGGTTCATGGCTTGTTCGCATTGGCTCTGGTGCCTAGCCGGTGTGTCGTGTGTGCAGTAGTGCTCCACGGTTTGTATGTCGAGCACGGTGGCCTTCGCGTTGGCCTTGTCGCAGGCTACGTTTATGAGGGCTTCGTGGGGCTGCTTGGGTCTGCCATAGCCGGTGTCGTTGAAGTCGGGGGGGCTTAACGGGTCGGCAATGATCAGGTCTCCGGTGGTCATGGGACCGACGTCGCCGTTCCACAGCGTCCGGTTGTCTTCGTCGAAGCGGACCTGGGGGTAGGGCAGATCCAAGAGGACGGCGAGCGGTCGCCCGTCGGGGCCAGTGTGCTTCCACAAGTCTCCCCACAGCACCCCTTGCGACGTCGAGGACGCCGTCGGGTGCAGGTACGCGCACACCCGTTCGTAGTCGTTCAGTCCTGCGGGTTCTATCTTCAAGATCCCCACAAGCTTTGCCATCTCCAGCTCCATGTCGGGATGGTGCGGATGCATGCCGAAGAACGGCGGCGGTAGCAGATCTGCAACGAGGCGTGGATCACCGGGGCCCCGGCTGGCAGCGGAGGGCTCATCAGAAGGTGCGAGGCCCTGCTGCTCCAGCAGATCTCTCTGGTTGCGAGGTCTCGTGTCCTCCACGCAGATGCGCTGCCAACTTTGCTCTGCGGGTGGCCAGTCTGGCGGTTCTTGCGCGCAATACCACTTTACGGTCTCCAAACCGAAGACAACGCCGACTCCTTGGCGGCGCAGATGTCCCAGAAAAGATGAAGCTCGTGGAACTCCTTGAACCTCTCCGGGTAGCGACTCTCGCCTCCGCCAGTGAGGACCCGGTCTCCGTGGGAGATAGGGATGTCGCTGCTCCACAGCGTCTGGGTGCTGTTGTCAAAGCGCACCTCGGGAAAAGGCAGCGACAACGCCAAGCGCTGTCGCCAATCGCCCGTCAACCAGTCGTACGAATTGGTAGACGAGTCGTACGAGTCGAAGATGAAGTACATGCAAGGTGGCTCAATAGACACAATTCCCTGCCATTCCTCCATCGGGAACTGCATTTCAGGGTGGGATGCGTACATGCCCGCTAGCGGCGGCCTCGGCCAATCCCCGCCATTCCACCCGCTGCTGTCCTGACTCCCCGCCACGGTCCGCTCGGGAGGTCGATCCGTATCGCTCCGGTCAGTCTCGGCCGTCGCCGACACGGTTGCCGATGGCCGCTCCACACCCGCCTGCCGCTCCACTCCGCTTCGGTCTGGCTCGGCCGTAGCCGACACAGTGGCTGATGGCCGCTCCAATGCTTCTTACTGCTCAGACGAGCACCCCGCCAAGACCAACGCCAAACACACCGACACAACCCCGCACCGCACCGCCGGCCTCCTTGACGATCCGGACCGCCCCATCACGGAACTCCGAATCGAACCTTCGTCGTGGACTAGATGTTCTGTCCATAGAGGTTGTTAGCTCGGGCAGGTAGCTCCGCTTTTGGGTGAGCCTCCGATGCCAGTGTGGTGGTTGCGACCATTCACAGTTGGCAAGGGAGGCTCGATGTCGCACGCTAATGCACGTTTTACGCCGATGGGGCGGTTGTTGATCGTCCAGCGGATCGAGGGCGGTATGGCCCAGGCCCATGTGGCTGCTCAGATGGGCTTGTCGCGGGCCACGGTGGCCAAGTGGTGGAAGCGCTGGGTCGAGGAGGGCGAGGCCGGTCTTGTGGATCGGTCGTCTCGGCCTCATCGGTCGCCTCGGCGCACCGACGCCGCAGTCGATGAGAAGGTGTGCCGGCTGCGCCGGACCAAGCGGTTGGGGCCGGCCCGGATCGGCGCCCGGCTGGGGGTGCCGGCTTCGACGGTTCACCGGGTGCTGGTGCGCCACGGGCTGAACCGCCTGTCGCACATCGACCGGCCCACCGGACGGCCGATACGGCGCTACGAGCGCCCCGAGCCCGGCGACCTCGTCCACCTGGACGTCAAGAAGGTGGGCAAAATCCCGCCCGGGGGCGGGTGGAGGGCCCACGGGCGGTCCAACACCGCCGCCCGGGGATCCAAGCGCCGCCCCCGCGTCGGCTACAGCTACCTGCACGTCGCCGTAGACGACCACTCCCGCCTGGCCTATGTCGAGGCCCTCGACAACGAGACCGCCGACACGCTTTGCGGGTTCTTCGAGCGGGCGCGCATCTGGTTCCGCTCCATCGGGATAGCCGTCGACGAGGTCATCTCTGACAACGGGGCGAACTTCCGGTCCAAGGCCTTCGCCGACCAGCTCGCCCGACGCGCCATCGCCCACACCTTCACCAGGCCCTACCGGCCCCAAACCAACGGCAAAGCAGAGCGGTTCAACCGCACCCTCACAGACGAGTTCCTCTACAGCTACAAATTCAGATCAGAGCCCGACCGCCGACGCCGACTCCAAACCTGGGTCCACCACTACAATCTCCACCGCCACCACACCGCCATCAACGGCACACCCTCATCGCGAGCGCACAACCTCTATGGGCATTACAACTAGACATAGCTCCTACTTATAAAGCATGTCTCCACAAAAAGGAGGGAACCTCACCCCAGAAAATGCTCGCGCTTTCATCTCGGCGCTTTCCAGTGTTGCAGTCTGTCCGAAAGCCACCTCCTCGTCCTAGGGACCGTGAGCAGCAGTGCAATCGCCGGTAGCGGCATTGCGATGTACTCCCCGAATTTCCATAAGCTGAGCAACAAAATGACGGCCATATACAGGCAGGCCCAAGACAGAGCCCACGCCAGCCTACGCACCGGCCCTGACAGCCCGGTTCCGTCGGGCCAGATCCGGAAGGCGAGTTTGCCGACCGCGATGAACATCACGAACTGGGCACCCAGCACGTAAACCAGCGGTGCGCCCGGCACCCAAAGGAGCGTCAAGGGCAAGCCGCACAAGACGAAGGCGAGAAGCCCCCGCTTCTCCCCGTCGCTCAAGCTAGTGGTACCAAGTACAGTAGCCGCCGGAGTACATGGAAACTGTTCCGTAGGACTTCACTTTGATGCACTTGTCTAGAAGCCTAGCGGTGCAGGCCATTACTACCATGACGGCCAGCGCGGCGGCGAGAATGGGAAGCCATAGTGCGCTAATGGCCATCGCTGCCAGCGTGTGCATGGAGCCCCCGCACAGCAAGGTGGTTTCCCACTTGTCGAAGTAGGCAGTGCCGGAGATCCAGCCCCAGGTGAGACGGGGATCTGCTGCAACTGGGTAGGCAGTGGTCTCGTCGGTTTCGACCATCTGGGTGATGGTGTTGCCATCGACTTTGAAATGAGTGGGCAAGTCGTTGCCATCAGCATCCACCGCCCATGGGGCTTCGAATACGGCGATGGTATACCTGTCGCCACCGAGCACGTCGATGGTCCCTTCCTCTGTGAGGATGAGCGTCGCACCTTCGGGAAGATCGATATCGAAGGAGTGCTTGGTAACGGAGGCGGCTGAGGCGATCTCGATCAACACAGACAGGCCAGTGTCATCAGTCAAGACCACGTAATCGGCCCCGCCCTTAGCATTGGTCACCCGCATCCCGTTGGCGCTGTCGTTGCCGATGAGCGATCTTATGGCCTTTAGGTCTTCTCCCTGGAGGGAGGTCCGAGACGCAGGCGCTTGCTTCGCGGAAATGGCGATGCGCTCCCCCCTGTACGTAGTGGCAGCGAGGGTCGATCACCAGAAAGGAGCTCTCCAAGCACGTTGTTATCTTCTCCGGAGGATTCCCCTTCCTCAGAGACAACAACAGTCTCCTCCTCCCTCTCCTCGAGCAACCCGCCAAAGTCTGCCGAAGCAGACACAGAGGGCACCAAACATGCTGCCATCATTGCAAGAACAGCGGCGACCGCCAGACTGCGAAACCCCATAACACTCCATCCTTCCATGTGTGATCACTTGACCAAGCGTACGTCGGCTTCACGGGTCTTGTAATCAAAACGGGTGTCAAAACATGACAAGTTTTTTGTCATGTTTTGACACTTGACAACGTTGGGGCAGGCGTGTGGGAGGCGGCTTTCTTGCTTGTGCGGATAGAGAGCAGAAGTGCGCCTTGGCCCAGACTGACACGGGCTGCCGGTAGTGTGAATTCAGTGTCTTCAATCGCGCTCACCGAGGGTTGGTGAACTCCTCGCGATGTGTGTGGATTTGGCCGGTCGTTGCGGTGCGCGTCGTGCACGGTTGTCTGTTGAACTCTCAGGCTGGTGACATACGCTTGGCATGGGATGGGAACTCGCAGAGTGGTTTTGTCGTCTAAGCAGTTATGAAGGCGTCGGCGGCTTTGTTGGCTGTAGTGGTGTTGGCCGCAGGGTGCGGTGGTGCCGGTTCCGAAATTGTTGTGGTTGGCGGTGGCGAGGGCGCTCCGTCGGAAACAGAGCCACAGGGTGTCCCCGTAGCCCCGGTGGGGTTGGCGCATTGTGATGATGTACCGAAGTTGGGGTCGCGCTTCGAGGGCACCCTCGGTGCCCGCCAGAATGCCGATCCAATCGTCAAGGGCGTGCTGGCCACTTACGGGATGGAGCATCCCCAGACCTACGGCGGTCGCTGGACCGACCGCGACAACGGCGGCGCCCTTGTGGTGGGCTTCACCGACGATCCCGAGGCTCACCGCCAGGCCATTCTGGCCCGGGCCCCCTCCCCCGACGATGCGGTGGGTGTGCGTCCGCGGCCGCCCATCACCGATCCTCGACCGTTGGCCGAGCGCGACGATGTGGTGATCGATGTGGTGCAGGTCCGGTTCAACGAGGCCGAGCTCGCGGCCATGGCTGACCGGGTGAGAAATGCGATCGCCGGGAGGGAGTTCGGGCAGGTCGGCTCCGGAACCTACACCAGCCGCCAGCGCGTCTATCTGGATCTTGTTGACCCGCCGGAGGGCGCTCTCGCAGAGATCGCGGAGCTCGTCCCGGACCCGTCGGCGGTATGCGTCGAGGTGACACGCACCGCCCAGCCGCCGGAGGGTCCGCTTGATGTGATTCCGGATCTGGATGTGGAGGATCCGCTGGTGTCGTGTTGGGGAACCCCTGCGGTGCGCTACTCGCACATGATCAACCCGCCTTCCATCGACGAGTTCGACCATCCGGCCGTAGACGTGCTGCGGGCTGAGCTGGACACTCCTGGAGGCGAGCCTCTGCCCCGGGGACGATGGGTCGTAATCAGCATCGACGAAGACAGCGCCACCTTCGCCGCCTTGTCCGACGAAGGCTTCGGGATCGCCGGAGTGGAACGACGCGGCGACCGGTGGATTTTCTCGGGAGAAGCCTCCGGGCCGCCGTGCGAACCAACGGTGCCACTGCCAGCCGGGCTGGCCCGTGTCGAGGTGAGCCTCGATTTCGACTCCATGCCAGATCCCGCCGACACCACATTCAACGTGCTTGTCACCGAGCAGGGCTGCGCCGGAGGCCGCGACATGGGGGAGGCTCTCAGAGGCCCCCAGGTGGTCGAGACCGACGAAGCGGTGCTGATGGCCTTCGCCGTGGTTCCCGTAGCCGGACTAGCCACCTGCCCGGACAACCCCGCCACATCCGTGACCATCGAGCTGTCTGAGCCGCTGGGACAGCGCCAGGTCTATGACGGGCTCCACTACCCGCCCAAGCCCCTCGTCGCAGTCAGAGACCCTTGACATTATGAGGGATCCTGAGCTAGTGGCATCGCTTCGCAGGTCTCGGGCCGAGGCCGAAGCAGGCCTGATCCTTTCGCTGCGGGATTGTTTGAATACCAGCTAGCCGGGCTGGCGGATAACCGTGCCGGGTTCGATGCCGGAGTCGGGGCCGATTCCTTCTAGTTGGAGGGCTATGAGCATGTGGAACTCTTCTTGGTTTTCCACGGTGTGGTCGATGGAGACGACCGAGGTGGATATTGACTGATCGCCGACGTCGACCACCAGTGCGTCGCCCTCTTGGACTCGGCCAGCGGTGGCCCGTCCGATTACGAAGAAATCGTCGGCTGACATGGCCTTGGTGCGGACCACCTCGAAGTGGAAAAGCTCCTTGCTGCGGCGCCAGCGCTTGAAGAATGTCCGCCAGTTGTGGGGCTGATCGTCCCACTCCCCCTCCACGATGCCCGGCGAGTTGCTCACAGTTGGCAAACTAGTGGAATGAGCGACCGATACACCATCATCTCGGCCGACTGCCACGCCGGGGCCAACCACGAGACCTACCGCGATTTTTTGGAATCCAAGTACCATGACGATTTCGACGCCTGGCGGGACAAGTACCGCAATCCGTTCCGCGACCTCCAAGACGGCGGCCGGGTGCGCAATTGGGACAACGAGCGCCGACTGGGCGACCTGTACGCCGACGGGCAGGTGGGCGAGGTGGTGTTCCCCAACACCGTGCCGCCATTCTTCCCCAGCTTCATCCTGTTCGCCCGCCCGCCCCGGGACGATCAGCTCGAGCACCGGCTGGCCGGCATCCGGGCCCACAACCGCTGGCTGGCCGACTGGTGCGCCCAGTATCCCGACCAGCGGGCCGGCATCGGCCAGACCTTTTTGAACGACGTGGACGAGGCCATCAAGGATGTGGAGTTCATCGCCGCCAACAACCTGCGGGGCGGCGTGCTCATCTCGGCCATCCCGCCCGACTGCAAGGATCTGGCCCCTCTATACGACCCGGCCTACGACCCGTTCTGGGCTGCCTGCGAGGACCTCGGGGTAATCGTCAACAGCCACGGCGGCACCGGTGCCCCCAACTACGGCAAGTACTCGGTGTCTGACCTGCTGTTCATCACCGAGGTGAGCTTCTACTCCCACCGGCCCTTCTACCAGTTGGTGCTGTCGGGGGTGTTCGAGCGGTTCCCCAAGCTCAAGTTCGTGATGACTGAGCAGGGTTGCGCATGGCTGGTGGGCGCCTTGGCCCAAATGGACGAAACCCTGGCCAAGATTCGCGACACCGGCCGCATGGGTGAGATGCGTTACGACGAGAGCCACATCCTGCCCCGCAGCGCCACCGAGTACTTCCAGCAGAACTGCTGGGTGGGCATCAGCCAGCCGGGCCACGACGACGCCGCGGCCCGCGAGGTGCTGGGCGTGAACAAGGTGATGTGGGGCTCCGACTACCCCCACAACGAGGGCACCGGCCCCTACACCCGAGAGCACTTGCGCCAGGTGTTCTGCGACACCGAACCCGGTGAGCTCCAGCAGATCCTGGCTGGCAACGCCGCCGACCTGTACGGATTCGACCTCAACGCCCTGGCCCCGCTGGCCGCCCAGCACGGCCCGACCCACGACGAGATCGCCGTTCCCCTCAACGAGCTTCCCGCCGAGCCCAACGAGGCCCTGCTCAAAAACGCCGTCGCGGCCTGACATCATCGCCGTCTGACGCGGCCGACAGCAGCAAAAAACCACTGGCCCACTGCCCATCGGCTCGCGCCCCGCGCCGAGACCCAGGGAACCGATCAGCATCACCGGGCGTCGTTGTGGGGTGATGAAGACTGTCTCTTGGATGGTTTCAGAATTTCCCGAAGGCGAGCTGTCGGTTACTCCGGAATCCGCGCCAGCGGATGAAGTTATTGCGCTGGCCAGCTTCGACGACCTGTACCGGGACGAATATGAGCCGATGGTCCGCTTGGCCCGAGGGCTGGTGGACGCACCGGAAATCGCCGAAGAGATCGTGCAGGATGCGTTCGCCAGGGTGTACGAGCGCTGGAGTCGGCTCGACCACCCCGGCGGCTACCTGCGCACCGCGGTGGTGAACGGCGCCCGCAGCGAACTGCGCAAACGAGAAGTGAGGCGGCGGATCGGCCTTCGGCCGTTCATTCCCCCTCAACCCGAGGATCGCGACTACCTGCATGATGCCCTCCACCAGCTCTCACCCCGCCAGAAGACCGCCCTGGTACTGCGGTTCTATGCCGACATGACCGAGAGGGAGATCGCCCAGGCCATGGGAGTACGGCCGGGCACAGTGAAAAGCGCCACCTCCCGCGGGTTGGCCGAGCTGCGAAAGGTGGTCGAGCAATGAGCGACGAGCGCCAAACCCCTGAAAACCTGACCGGAGCCGACGACAAAGCCCTCGGCGAAGCCCTGGGCTCCGTCATCCGAGGACGTGTCGAAGCCCCGGCCTCCCCGCCGCCGGTGGCGCACATCGCCGAGCGGGCCGCCGCCCGGGCCAAGGCCCGCAACACCCGGCGGGCAGTGGTGGGCATCGCGGCGTCGGTCGCCATGGTGGCCGGTGGATTCGCCGCTTGGAACGCGTTGGATGACGATCAGCCCACCGAGGTCATCGTGGTCGACGACCCCGCCGTCACTGCCGAGCCGGCATCGACCGCAGCCCCGATCGACGGGCCGTCGGATGCGCCCTCGGAAGCGTCCGCCGACCGTACCGAGCCGGCCACGCCAGAGAGCCTGTCCACCGGACCGGTGCTCGAATGGACGGAGTTCGACCCGGCCTCCGTGTTTGGTACTGATGCGTCCTACTTTGGCCGCATCGAGTCGTTGGGCGACGGCCGGGTGCTGGTCGAGGTCTACAGCACCGAGGGCACCCAGGTGATGGTCTCGGAGAACGGTGTGGATTGGACTGAGGTCTCCATGCCGCCGGACTTCTCTCTGGAGCAAATCGACATCGTCGGCGACCGCTGGCTGGTCAGCGGATGGCCCGAAATCTGGACCAGGATGCCCGATTCCATCAGCCAAGTCCTATTCTCCGACGACCAGGGCGCCACTTGGACCGAACTGGCCATCCCGCTCGATCCCGCCGACGAGAACGAGACATCATCGGTGGCCGCGGCGCTGGTGTCCGGCGAGAACATGGTGGTGGCGGTCATTGGCCACACGCGCCCTGATGTCGCCACGGTGATCGTGGCTCGGGGCCTGGTTCCCGACAAGGAGTCAATCCAGGGATGGATCGGCGTGGAGGGCGACACGGTGAGCTTCACCCGGGACCACGATGAGTCGACGGTCCCCGAGTCGTTCGAGCTGACCGCCGAAGAGGAGGACTTCCTCTACGGGGGGATCCAGACACACGTCCGCCTCTACTTCAGCGATGGCGGCCCCGCTGAGCTGGTTGCCGCATACCCGGGCTGGGACACGAAAGGCTACGGCGCCGACGACGGATTCCACCTCACGCTGATCAACGAGGAGGGACAGAGGCTGCTCACCTCGCCCGACGGCCGCCATTGGGGCCGGTCGCCTCTGGTCGATGGAGATGGCGTCCCCGTCGGGCAGGTTTATGCCTACTCCGGATCCCACCAGCAAACGATATGGACTGCCGGCCCGACGGGCCTCGACTACCGGGTCAAGCGATCCGAAGGCGTTTACGCTCCTTCGCTGGTCGCCGCATACCCCGACGGCATCCGCTTCGTTGACCGGTTGGCCGTGGGTCCTGCGGGCATCGCTGCTGTGGCCGAGGCGGGAAGCCTCCCTGAGCTTGGCCGCATCCCCGAAATGCGGCTGGCCAAAGACGGCTACGAGTTGCGGTACAACGAGCCGGTGGGTGGCTTCACTCTGTGGGACTTGTCCGAGGGCGCCCCCGTCTACGTGTTCGACTTCGAATCTCTTCAGGGCGACACCCTTCCTGAAGGTGTTCGAACAGTCGAGGACGATGCCGGCGGCCAAGGCAACTTGGTGTTCGAACACCCTGAGACCGGCGAAGACCTCGTCTCGTTCAATCTGGACGACCTGGAATCTGCGCTGATGGCGTCGTTGCCCGACCCAGACGAACCTCTCTCCGGCTCGAATGCCTCGCTCGAACAGCCCGAACGACCCGAACGGTGGGTGGGCTGGTCGGCCGACGGAACCAACTGGGGCTGGCAGGCAATCTCCGACGCCTTCGATCTCGGCGACCTCACCGCTATAGATCCCGAGTTCACCGAGATCGATCTGGCCGTCGGCGGCGATTTTGTGATCGCCCGGGTTCGAACCTACGAAGTTGAACCTTCCGACGTAGTGGGTGATGAGGAAGGCGATACAGCCGTCGAAGCCACTCCCCACCCCCCGCGCTGGTTCATCGCCACCGTAGAATGAGCACAACGGTGGGGTACTACCCATCGGGTGTGGCTAAACCGCGAAACTCCTGCGGGTGGTTGGTGTATCCCCCCTCACACCAACCACCCGCAGTGCTGTTTGAGCGCTTTGTGATAGACATGTCTGTGGCTAGTGCCCAGTAGTCGTGATGTCGCCCCGCAGTTGCCTGCCAACACTTGCTGCCATTGCTGCTCTGGCTGCCATAACGGGTTTCGGAATCACGGCGTGCGGTTCGTCGGGGCCCGCCGAGGTTGTCGTTTCCAGCGACCCGGCACCCTCCCCTGCTGCCACGATCGACGCAGGGACGCCAACTGAGCCCACCCCGTCACCCGAACCGGATGAACCCAGTGACGCTGCCGCTTTCACCCCGGAGGAAAAATCCACCGGGTCGGTGCTCGAGTGGACTGAATTCGACCCTGACGAGGCTTTCGGCCCCATCTTGGATGAATTCAACAGGATCGAGTCGGTTGGCGACGGCCGGGTGCTCTTTTCGACTGCCAGCCCCAGCGACAACCGGGTCATGGTTACCGAGAACGGCAGGGACTGGGCGGAGCTGCCCCTGCCGGCTGACAACATCATTCCCCAGCACCTCGACCTCGCCGGCAACCGTTGGGTGATCACGGGACCGATCCTGAACCCGAACGACGCTGAGCCTTTCGGCATCCCCTCCGATCAAGTCTTCTTCTCCGACAACCAAGGGGCCACTTGGACCGAGTTGGCCTTCAGCTCCGATGATGCCCCCGACGGCATTTCGAGGGTGGTCGCCGCCATGGCAGCCGGAGAGCGCATGGTGGTGGCCGCGTGGTATCCCTCGGCAACCGCCGCCGCCGAGGCGCAAGACCAACCCTCGCGTCCCGACAACGTGGTCTTTCTCCATCTCGGCATCTTCTTCAGCGACGGTGGCCCGGCTGAGCTGGTGGCCGAATACCCCAGCTGGAACGCAACCGGCTATGCCACCGCCGATGGCTTTCACTTAACCCTTTTCAGCGAGGAAGAGAACATTCGACTGTTCTCGCCCGACGGCCGCCAGTGGGGTGAGGTCTCCACTGGCTATGAGGACATCGAGGGCCCCGCATTCAGCACGGGTACCATGGCCACGATCTGGACCACCGGCCCGATCGACGGCGAAACCCGGATCGAGCGCTTCCCCGGCGTCTACGGCCTGGCCCCAGTGGCCGCGCTCCCCGACGGCATCAGCTGGATTATCGACCTATCCGTCGGCCCCGCGGGCATAGCCGTCGTAGCCCAGCCGGGAACGCCCCTCGGGTCCCAGTTCCCCACCGAATCGCGGTTCGAAAAAGACGGCTACGAGCTGCGGTACAACGAGCCTGAGGGGGGCATCACTCTGTGGGACTTGTCGCAAGACGCCGCGGTCTACATATTCGACCTCGGTGATTTCGAGGGGACGCCAGTGCCCGAAGGCGTCCGGGAGGTCGAAGTCGGCGACAACGGCCCCGACGGCCTCGACCTGCTGGTATTTGAAGACCCCGACACCGGTCACGATCTCGTGGCATTCAGCCGCGAGGAGCTGTTCTTGCAGATAACGAATGCTTTCGCCAGCCCCGCTACCAATATGGTCGACCGATTTGAGCGGCCGGAACCTGAGGTGGGCTGGTCGGCCGCCGGCAGCGACTGGGGATGGCAGACCATTCCCGATGCCTTCGGCCTCACCGGCCTGACCGAGATGGAGAGCGCCCTTACCAGGGTCAATCTGGCCGTCGGCGGCGACTTCGTTATCGCTCGGGTCGAGACAGTTGGAACCGGTGACGTCCGAACCTACCCTGCCGAACACTCCGACGCACCGCCCGGTGAAGACGGCCAGTCGACCAGCATGGGCTTTTCTCCCCAACCCCCACGCTGGTTCATCGCCCAGGTGGAGTGAAGATAGCTGTGGCGAGAAACCGTCGTGGAGAGCGTTCAGTTGACATGACGCCGCCTCTGACACCCTTGCGAGCCGCTGTTCTTTTCACCCTGGCAGCAATGCTCGTCGCCGGCAGCATCGCGGCCTGTTCGTCGGACACCAACGAGGTTGTCGTATCCAGCGATCCCCCTGCCTCTGTGGGGACTCCGACTCCTGAGGCTGCGACATCGGAGGGAGTTGCTCAGCCGTCAGAACCCACGGTCGCGCCGGATGTCACACCCACCGAGGCTCCCGATGTCGCTGAGCTGGTTTGGACCAAAGTGGATCTCGCCGACGCTCTAGGCGCAGATGAGCACTCGACCATCCGCCTCGAGTCGGTAGGCGACGGGCGAGTGCTGGCCCTGAGCTCCGTCGACCGAGGCATAGCCGAGATGCTGGTTACCGAGGACAGCACGGATTGGGCACCAATCCCAGTTCCCGCTGGTTTCCTGCCTTGGGAAGTCGACATCATCGGCGACCGCTGGTTGATCCTGGGATGGGACTCAACCGTCGAAGCTCCGGGTGCTCAAATTCTGTTCTCCGACGACCAAGGAGTGAGCTGGACTGGGGTCGATGTCGACTTGGACTCACTCGATGGCACTGCTTGGATCGCCGACGCGATTGTGGCCGGAGAGATCATCGTGGTCGTGGTCCTAAACGATTCAGTACCGCCCGACGTTGAGGCATTTTCTGAGGACGACATGGGCAACGAGCCAAGCATGAGCAGCGTCCACATCTTCTTGAGCGATGGCGGGCCAGCGGATTGGATCACGGAGTACCCGGGGTGGTTCAGAATCGGCTACGGAGCGTCCGATGGCTTCCACCTGATCATGTCCGGCCCGGAGGAGATCTCAATGGTGGAGTCGCTCGATGGTCGTCAGTGGACCAGTACCGTCGTGGACTATGAGGTAATCGATTCTGGCCCGGACACGATCTGGACAACCGATCAGACCGGCCAGGAATTCATGGTTGAGCGCTTCGAGGGCGTCTACGGCTGGGACCAAGTGCTGACATTGCCCGACGGCATCAGCTGGATTATGGACCTTTCCGTTGGGCCTGCGGGCGTTGCCGCAGTGGGAAGACCAGAAGCGGAATCGGCCGAACAAAGCGCCTATGACCCCGACATGTTCTTGATCGGCTGGTCAGTGGATGGCAGCGACTGGGAGTGGCAAACCCTCCAGGAGGCTTTCGGCCTTCCCGAGCCCACCCAAGACGAAAACTCCTTCACCGAAGTGCAAGTGGCCGTTGGCCCCGATTTCGTGCTCGCCCAGGTTCAGACCTTCGAGTTCCCCCAACCCGCCTTGCACGAGGACGTCGAGATCGGCGACGGTGCCGGCCAGTCCGATTCAACCTCTGCCTACCTCTCTGCTCCGATTTCCCCCTCGCCCCCGCGCTGGTTCATTGCCAGGGTCGACTGACAGCGAGGGTGCCAGCCGCCACTTAGACTCGGCCCATGATCATCGATGTGGACACCCACTGGGAGATCACGGGGGACACGGCGGGGGTTGACCCGATGAAGCCGTGGGCCGATCAGATTCCCGACAATCGGACGCATCTCGCCAACGCCATTGCCGGCGACCTGCTTCAGGTGCTACCCCCGGAGCGCCGGCCCAGTCCGGCGGAGCTATTGCCCAAGCTCTTCGAGCGGGCCAAGGAATCGGGTGGGCCGGTTGTGTTGCACCCCCGCCACGACTCCACCGCGGCTGAGCGGGTGGCATGGATGGACTCGGTGGGCATCGACCACTGTCTGGTGAACCCCGGCGGCTACTGGCAGAAGCTCGACTACTTGCGGCCCGAGGATCGTGTGGTCGCCGCCCAGCGGTGCAACGACTTCCTCACCGACCAGCTTTGGGACCAGCGCCACCGGCTCCACTCGGTTGCCACTGTCGACTTCTCCGACCTGGACGCGGCAGTAGATGAACTGGAGCGCTGCCGAGAACGAGGGGCCCGGGCGTTCTTCCTTTACACCTTGCAAGGGGCGCCTGCCGGGGGCCCGCCAGGCCACCCCGACTGGGACCGGGTGTGGGCCGCGGCCACGTCGTTGGGCATGGTGGCGGTGATCCATGTGGGAAACACCGAGGCAGATTTCTCGAAGTGGGCCGACATCGGCTGGGACTTGCCCGACGGGGCCGGCGTGGGCGGGCTGATCCGGCTGGCCAACACCCAGCGTTTGCACGCCGCCCAGAACCTGGTGGCCAGCCTGCTGTTCGGCGGGGTGTTCCACCGGTTCCCCGACCTCACCGTGCTGGTCGAGGAGATGCGGGCCGGATGGCTCCCCTGGTATGTGGCCACGCTGTCCCGACAGTGCCTTTCGTCGCCCTCTTTGGGGGATTGGCCATGGCCGGTCAGCGGAGAAGAGATGCTGCACCGCAACCTGCGGCTCACTCCCCTGCCCGGCTTCGGCGACACCGACGCCCTGGACGTACTGGCCGAGTTGCCCGACATGGTGGTGTTCTCCTCCGACTATCCCCACCAGGAGGGCAATGCCGACCCCATCGAGCTGTACCGCCCTGCTCTCGACGAGGTCGACGACGAAGTGAGGACCGCGTTCATGGGCACGACCGCGGCCGACTGCTTCGCCCGAATCGGCGATCCCCTGCCTGCGGTGGCCTAACCGCTCCCCCAATCCCCGAACTCAGCGCCCCACGGGCTGCATGTAGAACGTTATGCCGCTGGGCGCCTCTTGCTCGGTGAGGGCGTCGCGAGCCGCGGCCAGGGTCTTGCCCGCCTCGGTCTCCTCGTAGAACCAGGCCTCCGCTTGCCGTGCCCCCGGAGGCGGGCCGCCGGCTAACTCCAGGGCGGCCTCCTGGTAGTAGGCCCGGATGTCATGGGCAATGGCGATGGTGTCAAGCCTGGGGCCGTACACCTCTTTCCAGTGTTCGCCGGCAGCCACCCGCTCCAAGTCGGCCAGCGCCCCGGCCACGCCGTCGGCGTCGATCGCCCGGCCCACCTCGGTGGCGCCCCGACGGGCCACTGCCCGTTCATAAGCGGCCCGCAGTCCCTGGGCTTCGTCGATCGACGGCGCGATGTCGGGGTCGAACCGGGGCGGCAGCGCACAGGCCAGCGGTGTCTCTACCGCTTCAACCACCTCGGGATAGTCCACCAGAACTGGGCCTGACGATGCGTCGAGCAGTTCGAATGCCGCGCTCAGCACGCCGTGCTGGAATTCGGCGTTGTCGGGCATGCCCAGCGGGCGGCCCAGGGGGAACTCGCAATGCAGTACCCGGGGAACATTCATCCTCTCAGCCACTGCCCGCATCGAGGCCAGCACCACGGTAGCGATCCCGGCTTCTTCCAGTACGTGGGCCAGCGCACACACGGTGCGCGTGCACAGCGGTCAAACCGGGGTCAAGATGGCCACGTCCACCCCGTCGGCCCTCAGCTCGGCGGCCGCAGCCGGGCCGGTGTCGAGGCGCACCTCCGAAACCGTGTCGGGCTGGTTGCCAGCGAACGCCACATGCCGAGGCGCCACGGCCCCGATGGTGCCGGCGGCGGCCAATTCCTCCAACCGGTCGATGGGATACACCACGTTGTGGTCGGACACATACGCCGCCCGGTCGAAATTCGAGCTCCAATGGCCCAAGATCAGCTCTCGGTCGCCCCGGTCGAGCATGCGGTAGCTGACGTCGCCCCGGCCGTCGAAGCGGTCCTGGTCGGCCCGGTGCAGACCCGCGCTGGTCACAATGGCCACCGTGGCTTCGGCCAGCGGCGGCGGCGAAGCCCACGGAGTGGACTCAAACTCCGGCACCGGCAAGTTAGCCATCATGTCGCGCATCACTTGGTCACTGGACATGCCCTAACTCTCCCATAGCATCGCTTGTTCACCCGGTGCCGGGCATGGACAATTGTGTCCGCAGCTCTGCGTAGTGGGCCCGGGCCTCATGGCCGTTGGCTCCGGACGGCGGCTCCACGACCACTCCTCTACCCAGAGGCCAGTCAGCGGCAACTTCGCCAGGTCGTCTGCCCGTTGCCATTGCTGCGGCCTGCACTGCTGCACCCAGTGCCACCGTCTCGTCGTCATCAGGCACATTTACCGGCTCGCCGTGCAGCGCCGCAGCCCGAACCCGGTATGCGGCTGAGCGAGCACCGCCGCCGATGAGGTGCAGGCGTCCGCTGGCATCCACTCCAGCGGCTCGCAGTGCGTCGAGCCCATCGAACAGCCCGCACAGCACACCGTCGTGGGCGGCCAGGGCCAGCTCCTCGCGGGTCGTGTCGTTGCGCAGCCCGGCAAAGATCCCGGTGGCGTCGGGCAGATCTGGGGTCCGCTCCCCGTCGAAGTAGGGCACCAGCACCAGGGCATTGGAGCTGCCGGCAGCAGCCATGGCCAGCTCGGCCAGGCCCAAAGGATCTACTCCCAGCCAACGGGCCACGGTATCGGTCACCCGGGTGGCGTTGAGAGTGCACACCAGGGGCAGAAACGCTCCGGTGGCGTCAGCGAATCCGGCCACTGCCCCCGTTGGGTCGCTAATGGGCGTGCGAGAGACCGAATAGGCCGTGCCGGAAGTACCCAGCGAGATCACCGAGTCACCCGGCTTCAGCCCGAGGCCAAGGGCCGCGCCCATGTTGTCGCCAGTTCCGGGGCCGATGAGCACAGCGTCGCCTACTCCCAATGCAGAGGCAGCATCATCGGTGATCTGCCCAGCGGTCTCGTCGGGCCCGAGCACTTCAGGCAGCCGGGACAGCCAGCCAGCGGGATCGTCGACCACCAACCCCAGCAAGTCAGCGGCCATCTCATTGGCAGCGGGATCGAACCAGCCAGTGCCCGATGCGTCGCCGCGGTCAGTGACGTGGGCCCCGGACAGCCGCCAGGTGAGCCAGTCATGAGGCAGCATGATCCGGGCGATGCGGTCGGCCAGTTGGGACTCGTGCTCGAGCACCCACGCCAGCTTGGCGATGGTGAACGACGCCAACGGCACCGAACCGCAGCGCTGCGCCCATCCCTCCGGGCTCAAGCGGGCTACCAGATCACGAGCCTGGGGCGCAGATGTGGTGTCGTTCCACAGCTTGGCCGGGCGCAGTACCTCACCGTCGTCGCTCACCAGCACCAGGCCGTGCTGCTGGCCCGCCACGCTAATGGCAATGACGCGGGCCCGGTCGGCCTCAGTGAATTGGGCAAAGCAGGCCGCCAACGCCTCCCACCAAGTTTGGGGATCCTGCTCGCTCACCGGCGGTTCCCAGCAGGTGTGGGCATGGGGAGCGCTGGCCCGGTCCACCAGCCGTCCCGAGTCGCGCGCCCGCAGCTCGACTTTGGTCGACTGGGTGGACGAGTCCACCCCCGCCACCAGATCCATCAGCTCGGCGTGGTCCAGATGATGCGGTTGACCTCGTTTTCCAGGCGCTCTTGGCGACCCGACACCGGCTGAGGGCTGAGCCCGTCGGCCACTGCTTGGTCGGCCAGAGTGGCCAAGTCCACATCGCCCTTCATGATGTCGACACCCACGCCCGACTCCCATTGGGCGTAACGCTGTTCCCGGGCCTGTTCGATGGTGCCGTCGGCCACCATGGCCTCGGCCACCAGCAGGGAGCGGGCCAGGGTGTCGATGCCCCCGATATGGCCCCAGAAAAGGTCGTCTCGGGCCATGCTCTGACGACGGAGCTTGGTGTCGAAGTTGAAGCCGCCGGTTGAGAACCCCCCGCCCCGCACCATCTCGTAGAGGGCCAGCGACAGCTCGTCCACCGAATTGGGGAACTGGTCGGTGTCCCACCCGTTCTGGGGGTCACCCCGGTTGGCGTCCACGCTGCCGAAGATGCCGTTGTCCACCGCATAGGCCACCTCGTGGTGGAAGGAGTGGCCCGACAGGGTGGCGTGGTTGACTTCGATGTTCACCTTGAACTCGTCCACGAGGTCGTAGCGCTCCAAGAACCCGTGGACCGAGGCGCAGTCGTAATCGTACTGGTGCTTGGTGGGTTCTTGGGGCTTGGGCTCTAACAGCAGCGTGCCCGAAAAGCCGATCTTGTGCTTGTGCTCGGCCACCAGGGTCAAGAAGCGGGCGAGTTGGTCGGCCTCTTGGCGCAGGCGGGTGTTGAGCAGCGTTTCGTAGCCCTCTCGCCCGCCCCACAGTACGTAGTTGGCCCCGCCTAGGCGGTGGGTGGCCTCGAGCATGTGGCGCACTTGGGCCGCGGCGTGGGCAAACACCTCCGGGTCAGGGTTGGTGGCTGCCCCCGCTGCGTAGCGAGGATGGCTGAACAGGTTGGCGGTGCCCCACAGAAGCTGCACCCCGGTGGTCTCCATCTTGGCCGCGGCCCGCTCGACCATGTCGTCGAGGTTGACCCGGCTCTCAGCCAGACTGTCGCCCTCAGGGGCCATGTCAACGTCGTGGAAGCAATAGAACGGGGTGCCCAGCTTCTCGAAGAACTCGAAAGCGGCGTCTTGTTTGGCCCTAGCGGCGGCCATTGGATCTTGTCCGGGCTCGAGCCAGGGACGGTCGAACGTGCCGACGCCAAAGATGTCGCTGCCCGGCCAATTGAAGCTGTGCCAGTAGCACACCGCGATCCGGAGATGGTCCTCCATCCGCCGCCCCAGCACCTGCCTTTCGGGGTTGTAAACCCGATAGGCCAACTGGCCGAGTCCGGCGCTACCCCCGGCATGGGCCACCGGTTCGGGAACGGTGTCAAAGAAGTCGGTCATTGTGCGGCTCCGTCGCGACGAGAAATCTGCCGCCTGATTCTAAGGTTCGCCGCACGAAGCCGCTCGTTTGCGCGTACGCTGACGGGGTTGAAAACAAGCGACAAGCATGAGAGGCGGGTCCATGTCTTTTCCATCCGATCTTGAGATCGCCCGCGGGGCGAATCTCCGACCGCTGACCCAGATAGCCGAAGAGGCCGGCATTCCAACCGAGATGCTGGAGCCCTACGGGGCGGGAGCGGCCAAGATCAGCCTTGACGCCATCGAGGCGCTAGCCGACCGGCCTCGGGCCCGCTATGTGGTGGTAACGGCCATCACTCCCACACCGCTGGGCGAGGGCAAGACCACCACCACGGTGGGGCTGGGCCAGGGGTTCGGCCACATCAACAAGAAAGCCACCATCGCCATCCGCCAGCCCTCGCTGGGGCCGACGTTCGGCATAAAGGGCGGCGCGGCCGGCGGCGGCTACAGCCAGGTGGTGCCCATGGAGTTGTTCAACCTCCACCTCACCGGCGATATGCACGCGGTGACCGCAGCTCACAACATGTGCTCGGCCATGCTCGATGCCCACATCTACCACGGCAACGAGTCGGGCCTAGATCTGCACAACATCACCTGGCGCCGAGTGGTGGACATCAACGACCGGGCCTTGCGCAATGTGGTTATCGGCCTGGGCGGGCGGCTCGACGGGGTTCCCCGGGAGAGCGGATTCGACATCACCGCCGCATCCGAGGTGATGGCCACCTTGGCCCTGGCCACGTCGCTATCGGACCTGCGGGCCCGGCTGGGCCGGATCGTGGTGGGCTACACCAAAGACGGCGACCCGGTGACCGCTGAAGACCTGAAGGCCGCCGGCGCAATGGCCGTGCTGTTGAAGGACGCCCTCAAGCCCAACCTGATGCAGACCCTGGAGGGCGGTGCCGCCTTGGTGCACACCGGACCCTTCGGCAACATCGCCACCGGCAACTCCTCCATCGTGGCCGACCGCATCGCCATACGCACCGGCGACTTCCTGGTGACCGAGGCCGGGTTCGGCGCCGACATGGGCGCCGAGCGGTTCTTCAACATCAAGTGCCGCTACTCGGGCATCGATCCCGACGCCGCGGTGATGGTGGCCACCGTGCGGGGGCTCAAGGCCCACTCCGGCAACCACCGGATCGTGGCCGGGCGACCCCTGCCCGAGGCGCTGCTGGCCGAGAACCCCGACGAGGTGCACGCCGGGGGCGACAACCTCCGCAAGCAACTGTCCAACATGAAGGCCCACGGGGTGACCCCGGTGGTGGCCATAAATGCCTTCCCCGGCGACCACGACGCCGACTTGGCCGCCATCGCCGAGATCGCCGACGAGTACGGCGCCCGCTGCGCGATCACCACCCACTTCTCCGACGGCGGCGCGGGGGCAGCCGAGCTGGCCGAGGCAGTGGCCGAGGCCTGCGAGGAGCCCAGCTCGTTCAAGGTCCTGTACGAGGACGACTTGTCGCTCAAGGACAAGATCGCCGCGGTGGCCACCACCGTGTACGGCGCCGATGACGTGGAGTATTCAGCCACCGCTAACCGCCAGCTCAACACCTACGAGTCGGCCGGCTTCGGCCACCTCCCGGTGTGCATCGCCAAAACCCACCTGTCCATCTCCTCGGACCCCTCCCTCAAAGGCGCCCCCACCGGTTGGACCCTGCCAGTGCGGGAAGTGCGGGCCTCGGTGGGCGCCGGCTTCGTCTACCCCATCTGCGGCGACATGCGCACCATGCCCGGCCTAGGCCGCCAACCCGCCGCCATGGGCATTGACCTCGACGAAAACGGCGAGATTGTCGGCCTGAGCTGACTACGAGGCTCTCACTGTTACCCATGACCCTGTGAAGGACACTTGGTCGTGGGGCAGATAGGCTTAATCGACCTCAGGGTGCCTCTGGGGGAAGGGGGTGTACATGGCGAGGCGGGAACGTTTGACCGTGCCGATGGTGCGGGACAACGGAAGCCTGCGGGAAGCGACGTGGGACGAGGCCCTGTTGCGGGCCGCGACTGGGTTCAACCAGGTGCTCTCCGAGCATGGGCCGCAGGCATACGGGATGTTCAGCTGCTCGAAGGCCACCAACGAGATGAACTACATCGCCCAGAAGTTCATCCGCACGGTGGTGGGCTCCAACAACATCGATTCCTGCAATCGAACTTGACACGCTCCTTCGGTCGTCGGTCTGGCGACAGTGTTCGGAGCGGGAGGGGGCACTAGCTCCTATCAGGAGATCGAGGAAACCGACGTGGTCCTTCTGTGGGGGTCGAACGCCCGCGAGGCTCATCCCATCTTCTTCCACCATCTGCTCAAGGGCCTCGACAACGGCGCCCGCATGTACTGCGTCGACCCCCGCTACACCTCCTCGGCCCGCTTCGCCGACGTATGGGTGGGCATCGACGTGGGCACCGACATCGCGCTAGCCAACGGCATCGGGCGGGAGATCATTAGGGCTGGCCTGGCCGACCAAGAGTTCATTGCCCACTCCACCCAGGGTTTTGAGGCCTACGCCGCCTCGGTGGAGCGGTTCACTCCCGATGCGGTAGCCGCCATCTGCGGCATTCCCCCCGAGGCTGTCGTGGAGATGGCCCACGCCTACGCCACTGCCGACAAAGCCCAGATCCTGTGGACCCTGGGCATCACCGAACACCACAACGCGGTCGACAACGTCCTCTCGCTGTGCAATCTGGCCCTGCTCACCGGCCATGTGGGGCGGTGGGGCTCGGGTCTGGTGCCGCTTCGGGGCCAGAACAACGTTCAGGGCGGCGGCGACATGGGGGCCATTCCCAACAAGTTCCCTGGCTTTGCCAGCGTGGACGACCCTGACCACCGAGCCCGGTTCGAGATCGCTTACGGCCGATCGCTCAACCCGGTCCCCGGCTGGCATCTCACGCTGATGTTCGAGGCCATGGAGCGGGGCGATCTGCGGGCGCTCTATGTGATCGGTGAGAACCCGGCCGACTCCGAGGCCGACGTGATCCACGCCCGGGCCCAGCTCGAAAGCCTGGACATCCTGGTGGTGCAGGACATTCTGATGACCCGCACCGCGGAGATGGCCGACGTAGTGCTGCCCGCGTCAGTGGCCTGGGCGGAAAGCAACGGCACCGTCACCTCTAGCGAGAGACGGGTGCAGCGGGTGCGCCCTGCGGTTTCTCCTCCTGGCCAGGCCCGCCACGACATCGACATCCTGTGCGACATGGCCGAGGCGATGGGCGCCGAACTGGGCCCTCGCGACCCGGAGGCCGCGTGGGACGAACTGCGCGGGCTTTCGGCCATGCATGGGGGGATGGCCTGGGAGCGCCTGGAGGCTGCTGGCGGACTGCAATGGCCGTGCCCCGACGAGGATCACCCTGGCAGCCCCTTGCTCCACGGATGGCTGTGGGCTGATGACTTGGAGGACCACGACCCGGCACCGTTCTCAGTGCTCGAGCACGAGGGACCGACCGAGGAGTTGAGCGAGGAGTTCCCCCTGAGGCTCACCACGGGACGGGCATTGGACTCCTATAACACCGGTGTGCAGAGCGGGAACTATGACTCACCGCTGCGGTTTGCTGGACTTGATCTGAATCCGGCTGATGCGGCTGCACTTGGCGTCGCCGATGGCGACCGGGTGAGGGTCTGCTCCCCCCGTGGTTCGGTGGAGATGAATGCCCGCATCGTGTCGAGCCTTCCCGCTGGCCTGGCTTTCACCACCCTGCACCAACCCGAGCTGATCGATGTCAACGTGCTCACCAACCCCGACTGGGACCCCAAATCGGGCACCGCCGAGTTCAAAGCGGCTGCCGTGAGGGTTGAGCTGGTCGAAGCCCCCGAGACTGCGGGGGCCTCCGTTGGCTGACCTCCACTTCGGCGACGACCAGCCCATCGACGCCGAGCGGGCCGCCGTCGATGCTGTAGTGCCCCCGGCGGACGCCGCCACCGTCACCGAGACCGAGCGATTGGTGCGAGGGGGCCGCTCCCGCCGACAGGAACTCCGTCACCTCTTGCTGCCGGTGCTGCATTCGCTCCAACACGAGATCGGCTGGATCAGCCCTGGTGGCTTGAACTGCGCCGCCGAGCGGCTGGGGGTGCCGCCGGCCGAGGCCTACGGCGTGGCTACGTTTTACGAACTGCTTCGGACCACTGATCCTGGGCACCGCGATGACATCGTCCATGTGTGCGTCGACCCCACGTGTGCCATAGCTGGAAATGACGGGCTGCGGGCTTCGTTGGAGGCCAGCGGGGCCAGGGTTCACGCCAGCCCTTGTCTGGGCCAGTGCGAACGGGCTCCGGCTCTGTTCATACAGGGAGTTGGCCGACCTGACCGGGTGCCGGCCGACGACGAGGATTTTCGCTTGCCTCAAGCTGGCGACCCGGGTCTGAGGGTGCTGCGTCGGGTGGGCGAAGTCGATCCCACTTCCCTGGACTCGTACCGGCAACACGGTGGTTACCAAGCCCTAGCCCAAGCCATCGCGATGGGGCCCGACGCGGTCATCGCTGCCGTATCGGAGTCAGGCCTGTCAGGTCGGGGCGGGGCTGCTTTCCCCACCGGCATCAAATGGCGGGCAGTAGCCGACGAACCCGGACCCGGCAAACACGTGGTGGCCAACTGCGACGAGTCGGAACCGGGCACTTTCAAAGACCGCATCGTCTGCGAGCACGATCCGTTTGCCGTCATCGAATCGATGACCATTGCCGGTCTAGCTACCGGTTCGCCCCATGGTTGGATCTACATCCGAGGCGAATACCCTCGGGCCACCGCCCGCCTAGAGGGCGCCATCGCCCAAGCACGGGCCGCCGGTCTGTTGGGCGACGACGTGGCCGGCAGCGGACAGCGCTTCGACATTGAGCTGCGCCGAGGGGCGGGGGCCTATATCTGCGGCGAGGAGACCGCCCTGTTCAACTCCATCGAGGGCTTCCGGGGCGAGCCTCGCAACAAGCCCCCCTTCCCCACCACTCACGGCCTGTTCTCCCAGCCAACCGCCATCAACAACCCCGAGACCCTCATCAACGTGCTTGACATCGTGATCGACGGCCCCGAAGCCTACCGCTCGGTGGGCACCGAACGCTCTCCCGGCACCCGGCTGTTCTGCCTGTCAGGCCGGGTAGCGGTACCTGGCCTCTACGAAGTGCCGTTCGGCACCACGCTGGGCGAGCTGCTGGCGTTGGCCGGCGGTCCAGTGGGCTCCTTGGCCGCAGTGCTTCTGGGCGGCGCCGCCGGGGTGTTCGTCAGCCCAGACGCTCTCGATATGCCCCTCACCCTGGAGGACGCCCGGGAGGCCGGCGCCACCTTGGGGTCCGGGGTGGTCACCGTGTTCGATGACACCGTTGACATGGAGGCCGTGGTGGTCCGCATCGCCGAGTTCTTCCGGGACGAATCGTGCGGCCAGTGCGTGCCCTGCCGGGTGGGCACCCAACGCCAACACGAGGTGCTGGTGGAGTTGCAAAGCTCCGGCCAGCCTCTGGCCCCCCAGCGCGCTGAACTCATCGACGACATGGCCCTGGCCATGGTGGACGCCTCCATCTGCGGCCTGGGCCACACCGCGGCTTCCGCGGTGCGCTCCGCTCTGGCGCTGGGCCTGATAGGAAATGGCTCGTGAGCGGCGTGGCCACCGAGACTGCGGTCACCATTCGGGTCGACGACCAAGAGGTCGCCGTGCCCGAGGGGGCCACCATCCTGGATGCCTGCAATGCCGCCGGGGTGGACACCCCCACCATCTGCTACGGCCCCACCCTCACCCCGGTGAACGTGTGCCGGGTGTGCGTGGTGGAACTCGACGGCAGCCGGGCCCTGGTCCCCTCCTGCTCCCGACCCGCCGAGGAGGGCATGGTGGTGTACACCGACAGCGAGCGGGTCCGCCACAGCCGCAAGATGGTGCTGGAGTTCCTGGCCACCGGTGTAGACCTGACCCAGGCCGACGAGATGGGCCAGTGGGCCGAGCACTACGGAGCCGACCCCGATCGCTACGTCCCCGGCGGCGAGACCATGGACGAGCCGGTGCGGGTGCAAGACAACCTCTACATCCGCGACTACGACAAGTGCGTGCTGTGCTACCGCTGCGTGGAGGCCTGCGGTAACGACGCCCAGCACACCTACGCCATCTCGGTAGCCGGCCGGGGCTTCGGCGCCCGCATCTCCACCGAGTTCGACGTAACCCTGCCCGACTCAGCCTGCGTGTACTGCGGCAACTGCGTGGCCGTGTGCCCCACCAACGCCCTCCAATTCAAGACCGAGTTCGACCTCCGCCAAGCCGACGACTGGCGCCCCGAAGACCAGACCGTCACCCAAACCGTCTGCTCCTACTGCGGCGTCGGCTGCAACCTCGAACTCCACGTGCAAGACAACCAAATCGTCAAATGCACCTCCCCCGACGACCACGACGTAACCCAAGGCAACCTCTGCATCAAAGGCCGCTTCGGCTGGAACTACGTGTAGGGCGACGTAGGATTTAGCCATGGTCCCGCTGCTCGTCCCCCAACTGGACGCACTTGCCAGTTCAGGCATGAAGAGACTAGACTGAAAGTTATCTAAAGTATATGTCTACTACTGAAACTGGATTGGCCGACACGAGGCTGCTTACCGCCGACGACCTGCTGCGGCTAAGCGCCCAGGGCGTGCGCGGCGAACTGGTGCGAGGAGTGCTCCACGAGACGATGGCATCAGGACACCGGCACGGCAAGATTGCGGTCAATCTCGCCATGGAGCTGGGCAACTTCGTAAGGCCCAAGAAGCTGGGCACGTTAGTGGCCTCCGATTCGGGCGTGTGGCTGGAGCGCGACCCCGACACCGTGCGCGAACCCGACGTGGCATTCACCTCAGCAGAGAAGATCCCTCTGGACGCGGAAATCGACGGCTACGCCGAAGTCGTCCCCGACCTAGTGGTGGAGATCGTCTCGCCTAGCGACAGCCGCCGCTGGGCCCGCGACCGAGCACAAATGTGGCTCGACCACGGAGCCCCACTGGTCTGGATAGTCCACCCCGACACCCGCACCATCGACGTTTACCGCCCCGGCGAAGCTGCCATGACCCTGCACGAGGCCGACTCCCTCAACGGCCACGACATCCTCCCCGGCTTCACCTGCTCTGTCAGCACCGTCTTCGCCTAGGCGGTGTTGACAAACGGACTCAGCAGCCCGTTCGGTCTTGTCTGACTGATGTGAGGAGTTCGGTGTTGGATCGGCGGCTGCTGTGGAGGCTGGCGATGGCGGCTGCCTGGTCTTGTTCATGGCCGGCGTAAAGGCTTTCCATGCGATCGAGGAGCGATAACCGTTGGACGATATTGGTTTCCAAGCGGCTCAGCGAGAGACACGCTGGCAACCCGAGAGTGCGGGAATAGTTGATCTGCCCGATCAGTGTCCCGGCAGTGTTCGCGAGTCGCCCGTATTCGTCGAGGAGGCGGTTGATCTCGTCCACCGGTAGGGCTGGCACAGGAGTTGGTGTCGGCTCTGGCGGTGGCGCGGAACATGCGCTCGGCCAGTTCACCGAAGCGCGTTGTTGGCAGTCGGTCTGGTAGTCGGCGAGTGGGGTGTCGCCAACGTTTTGCGGCAGGCAGCCAGCATCGTGGCTGTTCATCAGCAACCACACAGAACGGCAGCCGTCGAGGTCGGTGTGGTCCCAGTCGAACAGGGCGTGGCCGATCTCGTGGGCGACGACAGTCCATAGGCCCTCGTGGGCGAATCCGCCGTACGCGCCCATGTCCACGAGTGTCGGACCGCCGCGGAATGCCCCTCCCGCAAGGGTGCCGGCTTGCCGGTCGGGCATCATGAACAGCAAGAACATGGTGGATTTGGCGTGTTGCCAGGCTTGCCGGTAGCAGGGCGACGCGTTGTACATTTCGTAGATATCGGTGATGCCGTCGCGATCCAGGCTCCCCAGCGTTTGGTGGCCGTCGTCGCCCGGGGGGGCGATCACCGTTCCCTCGGTGAACGAGACGACCGCCATGGCGGACGATTCCCGCAAGAAAAACGGGGTGACCCTCGAGTTGAGGACGGACACGGTCACCTTGACATCGGCGCTGGTGAGAACACCCGGAGGGGAGCACATGTACACGGGCACCGTGTGGACCTCCCCGATCGGGGCGGGACAGCCGCCCGGCACGAGCTGGGTGTCGCGGCCAAGTTCGCACCGGTAGACGTTCATCACGGCCTCTTGGGCGGAGATCAGCCCATCGCGTTGAAGGATCACCCGCTCAGCATCGGCTCTGGACACTATGTCGGCGGGCCGATGATCGCCGGACGCTCCTCCCGAGGCGAACACCAGTAGCAGGGCGAGCAAAACGGTCAGGGCCTTCATGGGTGGCTCCCTTCGGGGGGTGACGACAAATTGCGCTAATCGAATTCACTCTGGATCCTCCCGCCCGAAGCCGGAGAGGGAGTACCAAATCACTCCGGCCAGCCCGACCAGCCCGCCGATGACCATGGCGGCGATCTGCCCGGAATTGCCGTGGCCAAACTGGACGGCCAGCCAGCCGGACCAGACCGCGCAGGCGGCCGGGACAACGATGATGCGGGGGCCGAACAGGATCATTGGTCCCACCAGCAACTGGCCCCCACCGACCGGCAACCCGCGTGGACGCCCCGGTAGTAGTCGTCGTCCGAGCACCGCCATGGCTTCTTAGAACCCTTGGTCTCCACCTGGCGAGGGTTGCCGCTGAAAGCGAACGCCCGGCCCTCCCGATACCCCTTGTCGAAGCAGGCGGCGGCGCTCATGCACCCGCTGGGGAGGAATAGGAGCGCGACGAGGCAGAGTCAGAGTGCGAGGGTGATGGCACGATTCATTGATTGGTCTCTTTTGGGTAGCCAGGTTGGTCCCATCGAAACCAATGACCTGGCCCGAAGGGGCTAGGCACACCTGGCCACGCTCAAGCTCAATCACAGGTCCGGCCCGTTGGTGGTGTTCGTAGGACGAAGCCGTGGCATGGCTGAACGTAGTTACGTAGGGAGCCCGGACTCATAAGCTTCAGCCAGTGAGGTCATTCCACAACTCCCGGGCAATGTCCCATAGTTGGACGATTCCAAGCAGTCGGTTCCCGTCCTCAACAACGAGAACAAAGTCGTTGGTGCGGAAGTACTTGATCATCTCGACACCCAAGACTTCCCCTTTGCTGCGGAGCATCTCTGCTTTCACCGGTTCTTTGATGTTCCGGACGTTCACAAGGGGGGCCTGTTGGCCCAGGGTTCCGGCCCCTATGACAGCGAGGTAGCGGGAGGTAAGCACGCCGACCACCCTGCGCGACTCCTCGTTATCGACGATCGGGAACTGGTCGTAGCCAAACTTCTCAAACTTGCGGATCGCCTCTGTGAGCGAGTCATCCTCGAGTAGGCACTCGGGCTCCGGGACCATCATTTGCCCGAGGGTGACGTCTCGAGGGTCGATGTTGGACTCACACATATTGAACATATCTACCTTATGTACTCGCAATATATAGAGCCATTCCGGGGGTACTGTCACTGGCGTCGGTAGACTAGTGACATGGATTTAGGTGCTTTCACCAGGAGAAACGCCGCAATGGGCAGCGACTCGCCAGTGGGCCGCGAAGGCGCCACCGTGGAGGTCGAGTTGGCCGAATTCGCCGAGTTGGAGTCGGGCGAGGTGGTGAAGTTGATCTTGCAGGCTGACAGTGCTCGGCGGCAGCTTGACGGCTATCTGACTGCCTTGTTGGGGCGTTTTGGTGATTTGGAGGGGCAAGATGCGGTTGAGGAGTTGTGCCGCCAGTTCGGGCTGGGGCGGCATCGGGCTCGTCAGCAGGCTAAGGCTGCGGGAGCGCTCAAGGCGCTGCCAACCACGTTGGAGGCGGCCAAGGAAGGGTGGATCTCTATTGACCATGCTCGGTTGTTGGGTGAGTCGCATGAGCGGGCGCAGCTGACCCAGGCCCAGGAGCTTGAGCTGATCACATTGGCCATTTCAGAAGATCTTGACCAGTTCAAGAAGACCGTGATCCGTCGTGAGGACGAGCGTAGAGCCGACGACGGGTTGACCCGCCATGAGCGGCAGAGGGAGCGTCGCAGCGGCAAGGTTTTCGACGGCGACGACGACATGGTGATCTTGTATGCCCAGTTCGACCGAATCGCTGGCGACCGGGTCAAGACTGCTCTGCACAACTTGAGCGATCGGCTGTTCCGCGAGGACGCCAAGACCGGGAGCGACCGCACCCACGAGCAGCGCAATGCCGATGCCCTGGTCGCGCTCATTACGCAAACCCCAAAGAGCTCCGGGAATCCCAGCGAAGACGACGTTCAGGATGACAGTTCAGGATGCGACGAGATTGCGCCGCAGGCCACCACCCTGATCGTTTCTGTCGACTACGACACGCTCAGCGGCCAGCTCAAGAACGCCGGGCTGATCGACGGCACTCCCATCGACGTGGACGACCTCCGCCACATCGCCTGCGATGCCGGCATCGTTCCCGCCATCTTCGCCGCCGACGGCCAGCCGCTGTACATGGGAAGAAAGCAGCGAGCAGTCACCTCAGCCCAGAAGCTCGCCCTGGTCGCCCGCGACAAGCAGTGCATCGGGTGCGGCATGAGAGCCAGCGCCTGCGACGCCCACCACATCATCTGGTGGGACGAAGGTGGCCCCACAGACATCACCAACCTCGTGTTGCTCTGTCCGAAGTGCCACAAGAAGGTCCACAAGCAGGGCTACCAGGTGATTAATGGTCCCTGCGGGCAATACCGATTTAGGTCTCCGAAGCGCAGATCAGACGGAGTGCTGCCGAGAGGACCAACTCCCGCCTACTCACCAGTGGCCCAGAACTGCTGAATCCGCTCGATGGCCTCTTGCCGAGTCATCTCGCCCAAGCGGGCTTCGGAGAGACCCACCCTGTGTTTCAGCAGATAGAGCAAATCAGCCGGGATCGACTCTGCCGACGTCGGCCGTGCTCGGCGATCGGGCGGAACCCCGTCTTGGACGCACCGCCAGAACTCCTCTGCACTGACCTTTAGTTGGTCGCGCAAGATGTGTGCCCAAAGGGCATCGCCATAGGTGGTGCGATTAGGCGGCCTCGACATTCGCGTCCTCAAGATAGAGCCATCGGGAAGCTCCAACTCGTAGGTCTCATGATGCGTATTGCGCTTGCCTACGGCTGACCGGACCAGCCTCCATCCCTCAACCTTGCAAAACCGGGCATGGTCACGCCGAGTGGGTGTCGGAAAACTCAAGACTCCCCGCCGTACACCCAACTGGCTAGCTCAGCATCAGAACTCATGGACACGAACAGCACAAGTGGCCAGAGATGCTCATGGTTGGCTGCCAGCCTGAGCCGGTCCTCCCAGTCTTCTGAGTACTCACGGAGGGCCTCAATGAACTCCTCGACGGCCCCCTCCAAATCAGCCCCATCCGCGGCAATCGGGCTACCAGGCAAGAACACCGACCACCCACCCGCTTCGGCCACCGCCTCCGGCCGGCCCAACCGCCACGAGTCAGCCAAGAGCCCGTGCAAACGGTCTCGCTCAACCAGTGCAACCCGACTACCCCGACGCTCGATCCCCGCTGCCTTCCCTACCTCAGCAGCGTCGAGCACCTCACGAAGTCTGCGGCGGGTTTCAGAATATGTAAGGAATTGCATGGCTATTTTCGGTTCCGACAATTGCGTACTTTGAGTACATAATGTACATCTTATGGTCCACAGGAACCAGCCTTATCTACCCCACCGCTGATGGACTTCCTTGACTTGGCGACTGGTCATTGTGCCCGCCGCATGTATGAGCGAGAATTCCGGGCGATGACTGCTATCAAACTCGACGGCGAAATGCTGTCAGCTGAGATCAAAGAAGGACTGCGGGAGCGGATCGCCTCGTTGGCCGAGAAGGGCAAGACCCCGGGGCTGGGCACGCTGTTGGTGGGCGACGATGGGCCTTCGGCCAACTACGTGGCCATGAAGCACCGTGACAGCGAGGAGCTGGGGATGGGTTCTCGGGAGGTGCGTCTGCCTGCTGATGCTTCTCAAGACGAGGTCGACGCGGTGGTGGACGACTTCAACGCCGATCCGGCGGTAGACGCCTACATCATGCAGTACCCGTTCCCCGGCCAGCTCGACTACGAGACCGCGCTGCTGCGGGTGCTGCCGGAAAAGGACGCCGACGGGCTGCACCCGGTGAACCTCGGTCGGCTGGTGCAGGGGGTGGATGCTCCGCTGGCCTGCACTCCCCGGGGGATCCAGTTGATGCTGGAGCGATACGAGATTCCCATTGCGGGCCAGCACGTGGTGATCATCGGGCGGGGCCTGACTATCGGCCGGCCGCTGGCCAACTTGTTGTCGCTGAAACGGCCCAATGCCAATGCCGCGGTCACGGTGGTTCATACCGGGGCGGGAGACATATCCCGCTACACCCACCATGCCGACATCTTGATCGCCGCGGCCGGGGCGCCTCGTATGGTGAAGGCCGACATGGTGAAGCCCGGCGCGGCGGTGGTGGCGGCCGGAGTTAGCTTCGCCGACGGCAAGCTGGTGTCGGATGTGGACGACGATGTGGCCGAGGTGGCGGGTTGGCTCTCGCCTCGAATCGGCGGGGTGGGGCCGATGACCCGTACCATGCTGATGGCAAACACTGTGGCTGCTGCCGAGCGGGCGGTGGGCTGAAGCCTCCGAGCCGATAAGCCGCAGCCCAACAACAACTAGCGACAACAATCAGAAAGCACACACATGGCCGACGCCTACATCATCGACGCAGTCCGCTCCCCCATGGGCCGCTACGGCGGGGGGCTGAGCCACCTGCACCCGGCCGACCTCGGGGCCAACATCTTGAGCGGCCTCATCGAGCGCACCGGTGTGGACCCTGCGGCGGTGGACGACTGCATCATGGGCTGTGTGGGCCAAATCGGCGCCCAGGCCTTCAACGTGGCCCGCAACGCCTGGCTGTCAGCCGGGCTGCCCGAGCACGTACCGGCGGTGACCATCGACCGCCAGTGCGGATCCTCGCAGCAGGCGGTGCACTTTGCCGCCCAAGGCATCATGTCGGGAACCCAAGACTTGGTGGTGGCTGGCGGCGTGGAGGTGATGAGCCTCATCAAGCTCAACAGCCAGGGCGACGTGGGCCCCGATCTGGGCATGCGCTACCCATTCGACGGCGATGGCTGGGCCAACCGTTTCGGCGACGAGGAAGTCCACCAGTTCCGTGGTGGCAACCTGATCGCCGAGCGGTGGGACGTCACCCTGGAGGACATGAACGGCCTGGCTCTGCGCAGCCACCAGAACGCGGCCCGAGCCTGGGAAGAAGGCCGCTTCGAACGCGAGGTTCTGGCCGTGGGCGAATGCGCCCGGGACGAGGGCATCCGCCCTGATACCTCCATGGAGAAGATGGCCAAGCTGCGGCCCTTCTCCGAGCACGGACCGCTGACCGCGGCCAACTCCAGCCAGATCACCGACGGTTCGGCCGCGCTGCTCATCGCCTCTGAGAAGGCAGTGGCCGAGCACGGTCTCACCCCTCGGGCCCGGATCCACACCATGGCCGTGGTGGGCAGCGACCCGGTGCTCATCCTCACTGGCCCAATCCCGGCCACCGCCAAGGTGCTGGAGCGTGCCGGGATGGAACTGGACGATATCGACCTGTTCGAGTGCAACGAGGCCTTCGCCTCAGTGGTACTGGCCTGGGCCAAGGAAACTGGCGTGGACGTGGACAAGGTGAACGTGAACGGCGGAGCCATCGCCTTGGGCCATCCCCTGGGGGCCAGCGGCGCCCGGATCATGACCACCCTGCTCAATGAGCTGGAGCGCTCCGGTGGCCGCTACGGCCTCCAGACCATGTGCGAGGGCGGCGGACTGGCCAACGCCACCATCATCGAGAACCTGGCTGCGTAGCCAAGCAATATCCCCTAGGAGACAGCGAAGATTATGGGCATCCACATCGACCACATCTCATTGCTGGTGAAAGATCTAGATCAGGCTGAAGCCGACTGGCAACAGATCCTGGAAGTTCTGGCCCCCGGCCACACCATGAAGGTCACCCGGGGCTCAGGCGCCGACGACATGGACGGCACCCCCATGAGCTGGGTGACGTTCCAAAACCCCGATCCCACCGGCGTGTCCATCCAACTGTGGTCGCCGTCGGAACCGGGGCACTGGCCCGACAAGGTGCTGGCCAAAAAGGGCGAGTACGTGCACCACATCGCCTTCTGCTCTGACGACTTCGACACCATGATCGACGGAGTGCGCGATGCCGACATCCCGTTGGTTCTGAACGAGCCCAGCAACCCCGACACCCAGCCGTGGCTGAAATGGAACTTCATCCCCCCCGACAAGGCTCATGGGCCGCTAATCGAGCTGGCCACCCGCTATTTGTCGGTGGGCGAGGAGTGGCTCCCCCACCCTGACAACGCCGAGAACCAGCCTCTGGCCGAAGAGCTCCGCGACCGCTTCGTCGGCTAGTTCTGACTTCGAATCTCCCAACCCACTTGTAGACCAACAGCATGGCCAGTCCCCCGGTCGCCATCACCATGCCGGTGGAAGACGGACTCTCTATCGGATGGTTGACTGACCTCGTCGTACACGCCGAACAATCTGGCATCGACACTGCACTGGTGGGCGAAGTGGCCGGTCCCGAGGTATTCGCCACGCTGGGATCCATGGCGGCCCGAACCGAGCGCATCAAGCTGGGCTCGGGCATCGTGGCCGCCTACACCCGCTCCCCTGCCCTCACCGCCATGGGGTTCGCCACCCTGGCCTCGCTGGCTCCCGGGCGGATAGTGGCCGGTATTGGGGCCAGCAGCCCCATTGTGGTGGGCCGCTGGCACGGCGGCGACTTCGAGCAGCCCTTGGCCACCGTGCGAGAGTTCATCAGCCTGCTTCGGTCTGCTTTGGCCGGTGAGAAGCTGAACCACGATGGGCCGAGATTCCGGTCCAAGGGATTCCGCCTTGACCTGCCCGCGGCGGATGTGCCTGTCTGGCTAGGGGCCATCAATCCCAAGATGCTGGCTCTAGCCGGCGAGATCGCCGACGCAGTGTTCATGACTTGGTGTCCGCCGGCCGAAGTCGCACCCAAGCGCGAGATCGTCGAAGCCGCGGCCGCCGAAACAGGGCGCAATCCCGCCGCCATCTCCACCGTTCTGTCGTTTTGGGCCTACGCCGGCCCCGATCCCGAACAGGCCCTGGAGAGAATGCGCCGACAGGTGCTGGCCTACTCCATGGTCCCCACCCACCAGCCCGCATTTGTCGACACCTTCGACAATCTGCCTGAGGTGGCCGCGGCTTGGCAGAACGGCGACAGGGCCAAGGCATTGTCGCTGGTGCCCGATGAGGCCGTATTGGCCCAATGCGCCCTCGGACCCGACACGCTGGCCGACCGCATCGCCACTTACCGAGCCGCAGGCGTGGACCTGCCCATCGTGTTGCTCACCGGCGCCCACGTCGGAGACGACATCGGTCCGCAGGCCACCGTGGACGCCCTGAGCCAAATTGCCGTGACATAAGCCCAGGTAAGCCTGTGGGGCCGCCTTCATAAAGTGCCGCCCATAGGCCCACGCTCTTAGTATCCCCCCATGACCAAACGCGACGTTGTCGTCATCGGCGCCGGTGCGGCCGGACTGAGCGCCGGAGCCCTCCTGGCCGCCGAGGGGCGTTCGGTGACCATTCTCGAGCGGTCCCCATTCCTGGGAGGCCGGGCGCTGGCGGTGGAGGACGAGGGGTTCACGGTGAACCTCGGAGGGCACCTCATCGAAGACCCGGGCTCGGGGCTGACCAAGGTGTTCGAGCATGTCGGCAAAGAGCTGATTCACGGCGAGGTGTCTCACGACATGCCCATTTGGGACAACGACGCCGGTAAGTGGGGATCGATCCGAGACCGCTACCCCGACAAGACCGAGGTGAAGAAGGTCATCAAGGCCCTAACCGAGACCTCCTGGGACGAACTGGAGGAGTGGGACGACCGCCCGATGCGGGAATGGCTGGCCCAGCACACCACTGACCAGGGTGTTTATGACCTCTACGAGTTCATAGCCGTGCTGGAGTGCATGACCGACGAATGGTACGACCACTCGGCCAGCGACAACCTGTGGGTGCGCAAGATGCACTACGAAGAGCGGCACATGGCCGCCTACTCCTGCTGGCCCGGCCAAGGCTGGGATGGCATGTGGCAAGACCTGGCCGACGGATTCACCGAACACGGCGGCGAGTTGCGGATGCAGACCCCGGCCGGCCGCGTGCTGATTGAGAACGGGGCCGTAGTCGGCGTGTCGATCCCCCACACCCCCAACGTGCCCAACGACTGGGACATCGGCGAGGTGATCGAGTGCGACGCGGTCATCTCCACCCTGCCGGTGTGGAACGTGTTCAACGTGGTGCCCGAGTGGGAGCTGCCGGACTGGTACACCCAACAGGTCCGCTACCTGGCTCAGGACCAGTACCGGGTGACCATGCTCAACCTCTACTTCGCCACCGAAGAGCCGGTGACCATGTTCGACCCCCGGGAGCTGGCCACCTGGCTGGCCACCCCCCACAGCCCCACGCCGGGCTACATGTACGACCAGACGGCGATGGACCCGACAGGCGTTCCCGACGGACTCCACCTGTACTGCACCGGCGGCATAGTCCCCGGCTCTCGTGGCCGAGACCGGCGCTTCATCGAAGACATGTACGACCGCCTCGAACAGGGCCTGTACGTGATGTATCCCGGCCTAGCCGACCATGTGTGGAAGAGAAGGCTGCTGGCCTTCGACCCAGCCTTCGGCGTTGCGCAAAAGCCCATGTTGGTGGGCAAGTTCCGGCCCCATTGGCGGGCGCCCACGGTGGACGGCCTGTACTTCGCCAGCGAGACGTTCCGTAGCCGTGGCATCGGCACCGACCGAGCCGCCCGGGCCGCCCTCACCTGTGTGGAGGACATTTTGGCCCGCCGCATCCCCACCTTCGGCGACGGTTGGCGCTACTGACCGTGACTGACTGACCTCAGACTGAGACATAGACAAGGAGCAACCAAGCACATGGAGTTCACCCTCACCGACGAACAGCAGATGTTCCAAGAGATGGTCCGCAACTGGGTCGAGAAGGAATGCCCCAAGGATGCGTCCCGCGACTATGAGGCCCAGGAGTTCGAGTACCCCTTCGAGCTGTGGGACAAGATGTCCGAAGCCGGGTTCCACGCCATCGGCCTGCCCCCCGAGCTGGGCGGCCAGGGCGGCGACGTGGTCACCCAGATGATCCTCACCAGGGAGCTGGCCCGCTCACTGGCCGGACTCACCTGGACATTCGGCATCTCCTCGTTCTGCGCCAAGTCGATCAACAAGTTCGCCTCCGACGTGGCCCGCGAAGAGCTCATCCCCCAACTGGCCGAGGGCAAGCTGCGGGTGGCCATCGCGGTCACCGAACCGTCGGGCGGCACCGACCTGATGGGAGCCATGAAGACTCGGGCCGCCAAGGTGGACGGCGGCTGGAGCATCACCGGCCAGAAGATCTGGTCGACCGCGGCACACGTGTCCGACTACCTGTTCTTGATGGCCCGCACCGAGGACATCGTGGACAAGCCGGCCCGAGGGGTCACCCTGTTTTTGGTGAAGAACCCCGCTGAGGGGCTTGAGTGTCGCCAGATACCCAAGGTGGGCATGAGGTCGGTGGGATCCTGTGAGGTGTTCCTCGACGATGTGTTCGTTCCCGACGAGTATGTGGTGGGCCAGCCCGGACAGGGCTTCTACCAAATGCTGTCCACCCTCAACAACGAGCGGATCATGGTGGCCGCCCTGTGCACCGGCATCATCGACGGTTGCATCGAAGAGGCCCTCAGCTACCTGATGGAGCGGGAGGCCTTCGGCAAGAAGATCGGCTCGTTCCAGGTGTGGCACCAGAATCTGGCCGACATGGCCATGATGCAGAAGCAGGCCGAGCTGATGACCTACTACGCGGCCTGGAAGTCGGAGTCGGGCGAGGACTGCGGCCGGGAGGCCAACATGGCCAAGGTGGTGGCTTCCGAATACGCCGGCAAGTGCTCCGACATCGCCATCCAAGTGCTGGGCGGAATGGGCTACGCCATGGAAACCCATCCGCAGCGGTATTGGCGAGACAGCCGTCTGTACCGCATCGGCCCCATCACCAACGAGATGGCACGGAACAGCATCGCTGAGACCTTCGGACTGCCTCGAAGCTTCTAGTGGGCAACGCTTTAGAGGGGCGCGTCGCGCTGGTCACCGGGGCCGGTCGGGGCATCGGGTTGGCGGTGGCTACTCGGCTAGCTCGTGACGGGGCTGCGGTCGTGGTGAACGACGTAGACGGTGATGTCGCTAAGGAGGCTGCCGACGAAATCGTAGCTGCGGGCGGCCAGGCCGTAGCCGCTCCAGGATCGGTGGTAGACCTCGACGACGTCGCCGCCATGCTCGGCACCGCGCAAGACACCTTCGGCAGCCTGGACATCCTGGTGAACAACGCGGGCATCACCGCCGACGCGATGGCCCACAACATGACCGACGAGCAGTGGAACCTGGTGTGCGAAGTGGCCCTCAAAGGCACATTCAACCTATGCCGGGCGGCTTTTCCGATGCTGCGGGGCAGCCGGGAACGACCACCGGCCCACCACCGAAAGGTGGTCAACATGGCCTCGATAAACGGCATCTACGGCATTGCCGGCAACGTCAACTACTCGGCAGCCAAGGGCGGTGTGATCGCGCTCACCAAGTCGCTAGCCCGGGAGTGGGCCCGCCATCGCATCAACGTCAATGCAGTGGCACCCGGCTACATCGCCGGCACCCGTCTCACTGGCGCCCGCGACGACGACACCGGTTTGGGCATCCCCGAATCGATCATCGAGCGCATCGAGGCCCAGATCCCCATCGGCCGGGCTGGCACGCCTGGGGATGTGGCCGGGGCCTGCGCTTGGCTGGCGTCCCCCGATTCCGACTATGCAACCGGTCAGGTGATCGAACTCCACGGAGGCCGAGAGATGGTTGAGCTCTTATGAGCGCAGAAAAATTGACCACGTTGCCTGAGGCAGCATCGCTGGTGCGCGACGGCGACACCGTGGCCATCCAAAACATGGCCACCCAAGCCGCGCCGATGGCGCTGGTGCGGGAGCTGATCCGCCAAGGGCGGAAAGAGCTCGGCGTCGTGTGCCTGGTAGGCGGCATCCCTGTGGACTTGCTGGCCGCGGCCGGGGCCATGAACCGCCTCATCGGCGCCGCGGTGTCCATGGAGCAGTTCGGTCTGTGCCAGCGCTACCGCAAAGCGGTAGAAGCCGGTGCAATCCGGGTCGAGGAGCTGTCGGAGACCGCGTTGAATGCCCGCCTGGGCGCCGGGGCTCGCAACCTGCCGTTCTTGCCCACCCGGGGGCTGATCGGCACCGACCTGATCGACGTGAACGACAACTTGGTCATGCTCGACGACCCCTTCGGCGGTGCGTCGGTGGTGGCCTGCAAGGCCCTGGTGCCCGATGTGGCGCTGGTGCACGCCCACAAGGCCGACCAGTTCGGCAACATCGGCTATGAGCCCACCGCCCTGTGGCCCGACCTGGGCATCATGCCCAAGGCGGCCACCACGGTGATCGTCACCGCCGAAGAGATTGTGGACTCCGAGGTGCTGCGAGCCAACCCCGACCGCACGGTACTGCCTGGCTTCATGGTGGATGCGGTAGTGGAGGCCCCCTTCGGCGCCCATCCCACCTCGTTCTTCCCCCGCTACGGCTACGACACGGCAATGCACCTCGAGTGGATCGGCGCCACCCGAGACGACGAAGCGGTGGCTGCGTTTATGGAGAAATACGTGACTGGCCCGGCGGACCATGTTGAGTATTTGGAGACGGTGGGTGGAGCAGAAAGACAGGCCGCCCTGGAAGGCTGGGAGCAGACGTGATGGCGTTCGTAGGCCGGAGAAGGTCCGGAATGAACTCATCGGGAGGACAGCCATGAGCGACTGGCAGAACAGTCCCCCGGCTGATGACTGGACCATCGATGAGCTGATGATCGCCCGGCTGGCCGCCTGCTTCGCCGACGGCGACCAGGCCTGCAACGGAATGGCCTCGTTCGTGCCGGTCAGCGCCTTTTGGCTGGCCCGGCTCACCCACGCCCCCGACCTGGTGTGGCTGGCCGGAGCGGTGGGGCTCGAACCCCGCCCCGACCGGGTTCCCGCCTCCACCCTGGAGGCCCCGCTGTGGCGGGACTCCATTATGTATGTGGAGCAGTACGGCGACTTCTGGAACTTCGCCCTCAACGGCCGGTGGCTCACAAAGTTCTGCGTGGGGGCAGCCCAGCTCGACCGCTACGGCAACGGCAACAACTCGGTTATCGGGGCTGACTACCACAACCCCAGAGTGCGGCTGCCCGGCACTGCTGGGCTGGGTGACATGGGCTCCATCGGCAAGGCGCTGTACTACTGGAACCCCAACCACAGCCCCCGCTCCCTGGTGGAGAGCGTGGACTTCATCTCCTGCGCTGGCTATCTGGGCGGCGGGTCAGAGCGCGCCGAAGCCGGTCTGGAGGGCGGACCCGAGTTGGTGATCACCAACTTGTGCGTTATGGACTTCCATCCGGAAACGCGCCACATGCAGGTGGCGTCGCTGCACCCCGGGGTCACCTTCGAGCAGGTGCAAGAGGCCACCGGCTTCGAGCTGCCCGCCCCCGAGGGGCAGTTGCCCACTACCGCAGTGCCCACTGGCGAGCAGGTGCGGCTGATCCGCGATGTCATCGACCCCGACAACATGCGCCGCCGGGAGTTTGGCGGATGAAAGACCTGGAAATCGGCGTTCCCGGCCAGATAATGCCGCCCGCGGATCGGGCGGTGACGCTGGGCCAGCGGGCCGAGGCCGACGGCTTCGACGCCCTGTGGTGGCCGTGCCACCTGATGGGCTGGCACCCCGACTCGATTTGGACACCGGATATGAGCCCGCTGGCCGCGGTGCAGCCCAGCGGCCACGTGTACTTTGACCCGCTGGTGATGATGGGCGCGGTCGGAGCCCAGACCGAGACCATCAAGGTGGGATCGGTGGTGACCGACCTGATCCGCCGCCATCCGGCCATGGTGGCCAACATGGCTCTCACTGTCGACCACCTCACCCAAGGCCGGTCGATTCTGGGACTCGGCTCGGGAGAGCGGATGAACGTGACCCCTTACGGCATGGGCTTCGACCGCCCGGTCGGCCGTCTCGAAGAGGGCATCGAAATCATCCGGGCACTGTGGGCGGCCGACGGCCCCATCAACTACGAGGGCAAATACCACCAGCTAAAGGACGCAGTGCTGGGCCTGTCCCCCTACGGGGACACTCCCCCGCCGATCTGGACCGCGGCCCACGGCCCAAGGATGCTGAACATCACCGGGCGGTTGGCCGACGGCTGGCTGCCCACCAAACTCGCCCCCGAAGTCTACGCCGACTCTTTGGCCACCATTCGCCAGGCATCTGTGGAGGCCGGTCGCAGCCCCGATGCGGTCACTCCCGGGCTGCTGGCCTACGTGCTGGCCGCCCCCGATGAGGCCACCCTCCGCCGCATGCAGGAGGCGCCCCTGCTGCGGGCCATCATGGTGATGCTGCCCCCGCAGATCTTCCGCCAACTGGGCGTGGAGCCGCCCGAGGGCTTCCACGAGCTGATCCCCGCTTCGGTGCCCCGCCAGCAGGCCGAGGCCATCATCGCTGGCATCCCCCCCAAGGTGGTGGACTACTACTGCTTCTGCGGCACCCCCGAGCAGATCGCCGAGGAGGTCCGCACCTACTACGACGCGGGTCTGCGCCATCTGATCATGTGGAACGTGACCGCTTTCGGCGACCCCGAATTGGCTGGCTGGTCGTTTAGGGCCATGCGCGAGGTCAAAGACATCTTGAGGAGCGAGTCATGAGTGCAGAGAAGTCGGGACAAAGCCCACTAGAGACCGTGAAGGACTACTTCACCGCCCTCAACACCGAGGACTGGGAGCTGATGGCCACGGTTCTCGATCCTGAGCTCGACCTGGTGCCCTCGGGATCGCGTCCCCGGACCGGCTCCGACAAAGCCATTGCCATGTTCCAGAAGATCTTCGGGATGTTTCCGGTCCATGCCGACGACCCCACTCGGTTCATTTGCGACGGAAGCACCGTGGTGGTCGAAATCACCTTCACCGGCGCCACGGCTGACGGTCGCAATGTGACCTTTGACGCGGTGGACATCTTCGATGTCGACAACGGCCGCATCAGCCGCCTCTCCCAGTGGTTCGACACCGCCGCGCTGGCTGCCACGTTGGGGGGCTAGACAGCCGGAAAATGCAGCCAGGCCGTGCGGCACCTACCCTGTCGGACACACACGCCGAGAGTAGGTGTAATGAAGAGTCCGGCGATCGAGGTAACCGGCCTGCACAAGGCCTACGGTGCATTCGAAGCGGTGGCCGGGGTCGACCTACATGTGGAAGAGGGCGAGATCCTGGCCTTTCTGGGGCCGAACGGCGCGGGCAAGACCACCACCGTTGAGATCCTCGAAGGCTTCAGACCGCGAACTGCCGGAGAGGTCTCCGTCCTCGGCCAAGACCCGGCCAAGGTCGGCTCGGATTGGCGGGAGCGGGTCGGCATTGTGTTGCAGGAGTCCCAGCCTGAGGAGTACCTGACTGCGGCCGAAACGGTGATCATGTGGGCCTCCTACTTCGCCGACCCTCGCCCGGTTGCCGAGGTGCTGGAGTTGGTCGGCTTGGATGAGCACCGCGATCAGCGAGTCGGGCGCCTGTCCGGCGGTCAGCGCCGCCGACTCGACCTGGCATTGGCGCTGGTGGGCAATCCCGAACTGTTGTTCCTCGACGAGCCCACTACTGGATTTGACCCGACCGCTCGGCGGGAGGCGTGGGCCATGATCGACGGCCTGCGCGACCTGGGGGTGACCGTGCTGCTCACCACCCACTACATGGACGAGGCTCAGAGTCTGGCTGACCGCATCTCGGTGATCGCCGCGGGACAAATCATCGCCCGGGGCACAGCCGCAGAATTGGCTGAGACTGCCTCAATGCAAACTCGCATCTCCTGGAACCCACAAGATGTGCCGCTGGCCGACCTGCCCGAGCAACTGCGGGCTGCTGCGGAGTTGCTCGATACATCTGAAGGCCAAAGAGAGACAAGCACCGATCCCGCCGAGAGCCAAGAGAGGCTGGTGATCTTGACCGACGAGGTCACCGACACTGTGGCTGTGCTCTTAGAGACAGCCGCACGGCTAGGGCACAAGATCGAATCTCTCGAAGTGCAAGCCCCCACGCTGGAAGACACCTATCTGGCGTTGATCGGCGATGCCGAACGATCTGGAGAATTGACTCGATGAGCAGTCGGGGCCTTCGGCAACTGGCCACTCAGACCCGCTTCGACTTTGTGCTGTTGTGGCGCAATCCTCTGGCCAGCTTTTTCACGGTAGTGCTGCCGCTCATCTTCTTGTTCGTTCTCACTGCGCTGTTCGGCAACGAGCTGGTGACGCCGGTCGGCCCCAAACTCGCCAGCCGCTTTGTGCCAGGAATCATCGCCCTCTCCGTGGTCCAAGCCTCCTTTGTGAATCTGGCCATGGTCACCGTCATCCGCCGCGAGACCAGCATCCTCAAAAGAGTGCGGGGTACGCCGATGCGCCCGTGGGTGTTCATGGGCGGACTGGTGGCCACCTCCTACGTCGTGATCGCACTCATGGCAGTGCTCGTGGTGGCAATCGGCTGGGCGGTCTACGACGTCTCGCTGTTGTGGGAAACAGTCCCCAGCCTGATCGTTACTCTGCTTATCGGAGGCGCAGTGTTCTGTGCGTTGGGGCTGGCGTTCACCAAGGTGGTTCCCAATGAGACTTCCGCACCCCCATTTATCAACTTGGTCGTCTTGCCGCTCTACTTCGTATCCGATGTCTATGTGCCCGCCTCCGACGACACGCCCCAGGCGATAACGGTGATCGGCGACATCTTCCCCATCAGGCACTTGGCAGTAGCTCTCCAACGGGGTTTCGATCCGCTTTCCGACGAACCGATGTGGCCGGTGACCAACTGGTTGGTCATGGCCGCTTGGGGTGTCGTCGGCGTGCTTGTCGTCATCCGCTGGTTCCGCTGGACTCCCAAAGGCTGACGCGCTGAGAATTGAGCCCATCATGGCTTCAGTAGTGGTTGTCGGGTCGGGGGCGGCTGGTTTGACCGCGGCAGTAGCCGCGGCTCAGGCCGGGGCCGAAGTGACCATCGTGGAGCGAGCCTCGGTTCTGGGTGGGACTACTGCCTTGTCGGGCGGACTGGCCTGGATGCCGGCCAACCGACTGATGGCCGACGAAGGGGTGGACGACTCCCCCGCCGAAGCCCGGCAATACCTGCGGGCTCTGCGGCTGGGCGACGTGGACGACGAACTCGTGGACTACTTCGCCGAGCAGGCGCCCACTGTGGCCGACTGGATGGATTCGGCCACCGGCCTCTCGTGGCAGACCGTCCCCTATCCCGACTATCACCCCGAGTTGCCCGGCGGGAAACCTGGTCATCGTCCCCTGGAGCCCCAGCCCCGAGTGGTGCCCGCTGAGCTCGACCAGCGAATCCGCACCGCCCCCAACGTGACTGCGCCAATCACGTACCGGGAGTTGGCCACCGGATATTTCGACCGAGACGAAGTGGCCGCCCGGACTCGCCACGGAGTGATCACTATGGGCCGGTCGATGATCGCCTCGCTAGTAGAAGCGGCCGAGGCGGCCGGGGCGGTGATCCATGTTGGGGTTGGAGTGGACAGCTTGGCCCAGTCGGGTGGCACGGTGAACGGCATACGGATCGGCGATGAGGTATTGCCCGGGAGGGTGATCCTGGCCTCTGGCGGGTTCGAACGAGATCCTGCCTTGGTACAGGCCTTCCTCGGAGGGCCGATGACCAGCCCGGTGGGCGCCCCCGGCATGGACGGCACTGCGCTGAGGCTGGCCCTGGCTATGGGGGCCGAGCTGGGCAACATGGCTGAAGCCTGGTGGTGCCCGGCCATGACCGTGCCCGGCGAAGAGATCGACGGCCAGCCATTCCACCGACTAGTGCTCACCGAACGGGCACGTCCCCGATCGCTGATGGTGGACTCCCGAGGGCGGAGGTTCGCCAACGAGGCCCGCAACTACAACGACGTGGGCCGGGCTATGCACGCCTTCGATCCCACTGGATTCCAGTATCCGGCCGCGTCCGCCTGGTTGCTGTTCGACGGGGGCTACCGCCGTCAATACCACCTGGGCCCCCTACGCCGGGGCGGCCCCGATCCTGATTGGCTGCGCCGGGCTGACAGCCTGGAGGAGTTGGCTGACGCCATGGGCGTGGATGGCGAGGAGCTAGCCGCCACGGTGGCCCGGTTCAATCGACTGGCCGCCGCAGGCGACGACCCCGACTTCGGCCGGGGCCGCTCCATCTACGACCGCTTCGTCGGTGACCCCGCTGCTGACCATCCCACGCTCGGGCCGGTAGCTGAGCCCCCGTTCTTTGCCGTCCGCCTCCATCCCGGGTGCCTGGGCACCAAGGGTGGCCCCCGCACTGACACCAATGGCCAGGTCCGCCACCAAAACGGCGGCCTCATCGAGGGCTTGTACGCGGTGGGCAACGCCGCTGCCAGCCCCTTCGGGGCCGCTTACCCGGGTGCCGGCGGAACCATCGGGCCCCTGTTGGTTGCCGCTCACGCCGCCGGCACTGCTGCCGCCGAGGCCTCCTAAGACACCTTTTTCTGGCCCGCTGGGAACTAGAACGCGGCTCGGATCGTCAGAAACCCCCGAAAGGATGCTACGGGCATCCGCAAATTTCAGGGGGACTCATGTCAAGAGCAGTTGCATTCAAGCAGAGCAAGACAATGCCGCGCCGGGCATTGGTAGCCGCGGTGGTGGCATTGTGCGTTCTGGCCGCGTCATGCAACAGCAATGGCGGGGGCGACGGTCCGGCGGCGGGGATCCCACTACTTTCAGAAGCAACTTCAAGCCCGCCGGCCCCTGAGCCAAGGGGTTCATCACAGGCCACGGAGGCTCCTGCGGCTTCTGAAGACGAGCCATCGGCTGAAACCGCTGTAGTCCCAACAGAGGGGCTGTCGGCACCAACGGATGATTCCGACCATTCCGATTCTGCTGTTCCGGAATCTCCAGAAGAACAAGCCCAGCTAGTTGACCTCAGCGGCCCAAGGGAGGAGCCGGCAGAAGCCATGGCCGACTCGGGTTCGGCAAGCGGTGCCCCTCAGCCCATGGCCGCTGAGGAACCCATGTCGGATGACTTCATCACCCGGCGGCCCTGTCGGATATGCGAGCCGAACACCTTCCAGGACTACGGCGTCAACCCATTCGTCGACACTTCAGACGACCCGCTTTCGACCTTTGCCCTCGATGTCGACACTGCTTCCTACACCGTGGCGCGAAACTTCTTGGACAGCGGCCAGTTGCCTCCCATCGACGCAGTGCGGACCGAGGAGTTCGTGAACTACTTCGACGGCGGCTATGAGGATGTCCGCGACGAATTCACCGTCAACCTCGAAGCGGCCCCCTCCCCGTTCGCCGACCCCGACCATGTGTTGCTGCGGGTGGGCATCCAGGCTCCGCGGGAGCTGTCTCAGGCAGCCGCGCCCGACAGCGTGGTACTGGTGATGGATCGCTCGGGCTCCATGGACGAGCCCACCGGATCGGGACCCGAGTCAATGCGACGGATCACCCTGGCCCACCGGGCAGTGGAATTGCTGATCTCGGGGCTACCACGCGAGACCCGTGTGGGCGTGGTTGCCTATGAGAGTCGATCAGCCACTGTGTTGGAGCCAACGGTGATCGAGGGCAACGCCAAGTGGATCATGGACAATATCCGCGCTGAGGTCACTCCTGGTGGATCCACCAACGCCGAGTCGGGTTTGGTCCGGGGTTACAACATGGCCTTGGACGAGGCCCATTCCGGGCGCCAAGTGCTCGTGCTCCTGTTGTCCGACGGGGTCGCCAACGTGGGCGCCACCCGCACCGACGACATCCTCGAGTCGATTGGCGAGCGAGCCGACATCGGCCTGTCCACCATCGGCGTGGGCCTGGGCCCTTTCAACGACGAGCTTATGGAGCAGTTGGCCAACCGGGCCGACGGCACCTACCACTACATCGACACGCCTTCTGAGGCTGTGCGAGTGTTCGTCGACGACCTCGATGGTCTAGTGGCTTACGCGGCCCGCGACGCCAAAGTGCAGGTGGACTTCAACCCCGATGTGGTTCGCTCCTATCGCCTGCTGGGCTTTGAGAATCGCGACATTGACGATGAGTCCTTCCGCGACGACACCCAAGACGCTGGCGAGATCGGGATCGGCCACAGCTCCACCGCGCTATACGAACTGGAGCTGTTCTCCAGGACCCGGGATGACCGCAGCGCTCTCGCCACGGTCAGGATGCGCTACGAGAGGCCGACAACCGGGACCATCGTCGAGTTGGCGACCCACCTCCCCCGCTCTGCGGTGGAACGATCGTTCGACGCCGCCACGCCCCATTTCCGACTGGCCGCGGTGGCTGCCGAGTTCGCCGAAGTCCTGCGGGCCAGCCCCTACGCCCCCAGTCGGATCCCAAGCGAGTTGCAATACCAAGCTGATGCGATTGCCGACGACCTGCCCCGCGATGCCGATGCCGCCGAGCTAGCGTCACTGATCGAAACCGCCCGCCGCCTCCTCCGCTAACCAAGGGAACACCACTCGCCATGCCCGATGTTGAGAATCAGCAGCATCCTGGTAGGTGCGTGCCCTTCCATGAGCCCTGTGGATATGTGGAAATGTCTGTGGATACAATTACTTTCAATATTTTTCATGGCATCAAAGAACCATTGCCATTTGAACGGTTATTCGGCTTGCTCGCCATCTCCAGCAGGGTGAAGAGCGCAAGGCTCAACTGGCCGCTGCCTATGCTTGGCCCAGATGGGAAAGATCGTTTTCGGTGACAACCTGCCGGTCTTGCAGGGCTTGTCCGACGGCAGCGTTGACCTCATCTATATTGACCCCCCGTTCAACACCGGCAAGCGCCAAGAGCGCGACCGGATCAAGGTCGCCCACGACGAAGTAGCGGGCGACAGGACCGGCTTCGCCGGTCGTCGCTACCGCACAATCCGCCTGGGCAAATCAGGCTACGACGATGCCTTTGACGACTACATGGGCTTTCTGGCCCCCCGATTCGAGCAAGCCCACCGCGTGCTCGCCGACACCGGCAGCTTCTTCCTCCACATCGACTACCGGGAAGTCCACTACTGCAAGGTGCTTCTCGACCAGATATTCGGCCGGGACTCGTTCATGAACGAGATCATCTGGGCCTACGACTACGGGGCCCGCTCCAAGAAGAAATGGTCAGCCAAGCACGACAGCATCCTGTGGTACGCCAAAGACCCTGTCGACTACACATTCTGCTTCGAGGAGATGGACCGGATTCCCTACATGGCCCCCGGCCTGGTCGGCAAGGAGAAGGCAGCCCGGGGCAAGACCCCCACCGACGTGTGGTGGCACACCATCGTGAGCCCTAATGGCAAGGAGAAAACCGGCTATGCCACCCAGAAGCCCCTCGGTGTGCTCGAGCGTCTGGTGAAAGTCCACTCTAAGCCCGGCGACCTCCTACTCGACTTCTTCGCTGGCAGCGGCACCCTCGGCGAAGCCGCCGCCAAGCACAACCGCGACTATCTGCTAGTCGACAACAACCCCGAAGCCATCCAAACGATGATCAACCGCCTCGCCCCCACCAACCCCGAACTAATCGGCTGCGACGCGCCCCTAGAATCGTAATAGAGCACCAAAGGCTGGGCGTCAGATCTCTACGACGCCCTGAAATACATGCTCCTGGTGCCATTCCAAGTACGAGTCCCCAGGGCGCTGTCCTCGCTTGGGAACAATCAGCTTGGGCTTGAGGACCTGACCGAAGTACTGGTCGACTCCGGGATCAGCACGACTGCTCACTTCCAGCTTGGGGGCTCGGTGGACCCTGAGGCCTCCGTTCACGGTAATGAGCCCTGTGTCAAAAGCAGCGTCATGAGTCGGACATGCTGCTACGCCGTTACGAAAGTCCAACCGCTCCTTGTCATCGCACGCTGCCCAGGGCTTGATGTGTGATGCCACTAGCAGCTTGTTTCCGGGAAGTGACCGAGGAGCGAATCCGCAGAATCCACAGCTGTGGGCAAAATTCTCTAGAACCTGTCCCGCGAATCTGTGTTGGCCAATGCGGATCTCATGTTCAGCTATCCGGGTCGTCTCTTCTTCATCAGCGAGCAGCCGCAGTCTTCTCTTAGCGGCCTTCACCTCCAAAACGGCATCCAAGGATTGCTGGCGAGCAAGCTCCTCCTGGCCCAGCAGGTCAAAGCTCGTAACGCTTTCCAACGCAAGGAAATCAGGTAAGCGGTCTTCTTCCACTCCCATGTCTCGGGCAGCGCTCAGCACTCGGTTGTACAGGTGAGGAAACTGATCGGGGTCAGCGGCCATCTCGATGAAGAATCTCCACTCATGCGCACCAGCGTTCTTGCGAGACCCGTCTAGGTTCATCATCTCGTTGTTGACCGATCCCGGAGGCCGGACAAATAACTCAGCCAGGTCATGCAGAATTTTCGGCGCTCGGTGCATGGAGCCGCCCCCATACCGGTGTGGGTCCATTACGAAGAAGAGCCCGTAACACAAGATTGCTTCAACCGGTGTAAAGGGCTCTTGGCGAGGTTTCGGCCGACGGCGAAGTATCTGGCTCCATTGCGATCGAGCATGCTCGACGGTGAGGTCGAGGTAGTCGCTCAGCGATCGCACGCTGCCAACGTAGCCGGCCACTGATGCGGGGTGACAGGATACTGCCACCAAGTATCGATTTCGGGGAAACTCCCTGCTCAGCCGGCGCGTGAACCTTAGAGATCCATAGGATTAGCTGATGCCCGAGTGTGCACTCAAGCCGATGACTACCACATCTTCTCTGGCTACCCGGTATGGCCGAGCTCTGGTAATGCCCGACGTAGCAGTCAGGCTCCCCGCGGTGACTGTGATGGAGTCCGGTATCACCCACGTGCCCGTCGGTCGAGTCTCAGGGGAGCGCTTGTACAACTCAGAGCACTTCTTCTTCTGGATGACGGTGATCGAGAACCTTCCCGAGTACACATTTCAGCGAGCCTTGAGTTACGCCGATCCAGACAACGTCGAAGAACTCGCCCAGCTAGCAGGCAGGCTCCGGCTTGAGTCGGTGGAACCTGGCGACTGGTACCCCACCGAAGAGGAGGCGACCGCTCTTTTCTCACGATCAGGCGACTTCAAGGGGGTCCAAATCACCATACAGTCGACTATGGACACGCCTGAGGGTGCCGAGTGCACTGCGATGATCTGGTTCACCCCAGACACCTTGGAGAGGATGGGCCTTGCGCTACTAGTCGTAGCGTGTCGGGAAGCAAAGGAACAGGGGTACAAGCCGATAGGCTCCGAAATTGCTGAAGTCGTCCTCCCAACGGCCAAGCAAATGGGTCCGTTTGCTGGGTCAGCAGTATTCATGCCGGACACTAGCTATGGACTCGCCGGTCTCCTAGATGCCCGTCATACGCTCAGAAGCGGTTCGATCTCTGTATCTGACTCCGGCCTTACCGCGCTCGACGACCTCATCAAGCTCCACGGTGAGCGATACCGCGAATACCTCGGTGGGCGCGATGCCTACGGTCTGACTGTCCGGGTATAGGCCATCAACTAGAGCCGTCTACCAGGGCCGGTGTATCTCGATGTTGGGGCTGGAAACTTCATCCGAGGCAGTGAACAGGGGCAGTTCAAGACGTTCGGCCAAGATGAGGGCAGACCAAGAGTCAAGAGTGTCGACGGCTCCTAGACCAGCACGAGAGATGGTCTCGTTGACAATGGACCGCACCGGGAACCACTCGTCAATCGCGGACATTGCGAGGCCAATCTCTACCTGGACCCTCTCCGGATGTCCTTCATGTCGAGCGGCTAGGAACCTTCCGACGGTCATTACCGACCAATCCAGAGCTAAGAACTCTGCATCTCGCGGCGCTTCTCCTTCGAGTACGCCAGCTGCCGCTAGAATTCCCCCGGCATCACAAACGTAACTTTTGGGCATCTAGTACTAGGTATCCAAGTTGCGCAGTTGCTGGCGGATCGATTCAAATTCCAGCCGGCTCATCGGGTCAAGACTGTTGGCAAATTCCGCAGGTGAGCGCCTTGCCGCGATCCGGGTGAGCTCATTACGCAGATGCTGCTGCACCGATAGCCCCGCGGCCTTTGCCTGCTCTCGCAAACGCTGGCCAACGTTGTCGTCTAGGTCCTTTATGTTCAGGTCCATGAACCTGTTATACCATAACGGTAGAACTTCTTCTACCCTTTTCGGCAGACTCTTTGAACGGAGTCCGCCACCGCGGAAGTAGTGCAGCGGTCAGACGTAGTCCTTGTACTTGTCTAGGTGGCGGATGGGGCGGCTGAGGGCGTCTTTGCGGAAGGGGTCGCCTAGCTCCATGGTGCACATCACTTCTAGGACGGTGGTGCGACCGCCGTTCATCTGGGCGTCGATGGCTTTGGTCAACGCGGGGCCGACTTCGTCGAGTTCATTGACCCGCACACCGTCGGCGCCCATGGCTCGGGCCACCTCTGACCAGTCCTCGCCGCCGTCGAGCTCGCCGGCCACGAACCGTCGGCCGTAAAAGTCCACCTGGTTCTTCTTCTCCGCACCCCATTGGCGGTTGTGGAACACCACCGCGGTGACCGGGATGTTGTGGCGCACCGCGGTCATGGTCTCCACCATGCTCATAGCCCACGCACCGTCACCGGCGTAAGCCACCGCCGGGCGGTCGGGGGCGGCCTTCTTGGCTCCGATGATGGTGGGCAGGGCATAGCCGCAGTTGCCCCAGCTCATGGCGGCGAAGAACGACCGGGGCTCCTCGAAACGCAGGTAGCTGTTGGCCACCGAGTTGATGTTGCCGATGTCGGTGGACACCATCACCCGCTCCGGCATGGCCGTCTCCAGCTCGCGCAGCACCTGGCGGGGATGCATCCAGTTGTAGTGCTCCTCGGCGGCCTGCTTGATCATGTCGACGCTGAAGTCGTCGGTCTCGTGGATCCAGTCGTCCAACTCGGCCTCCCAGTCGGCTTTGTCGGCCGCGATCTCAGCAGCCCGCTGCGCCTTCGTGGCATCGCAGGCCAGCTCTCGGCCTTGCAGACGCCGCAGCAGCGCGGTGGCAGCGGCTCCGGCGTCGCCGCAAATGCCCACGTCGATGCGCTTGACCAAGCCCAGCATGGTGGCATCGGCGTCCACCTGAATGATCTTGGCGTCGTTGGGCCAGTAGTCCATGTCGTGCTGGGGCAGGGTGCCGAACGGCCCGAGCCGGGTGCCCAGCGCCAACACCACATCGGCCCTTGAGATCAGGCGCATCGCCGCCTTGGAGCCCTGGTAGCCGAGAGGTCCGCACCACTGCGGATGCGATGCTGGGAATGAATCGTTGTGCAGATAGCTGTTCGCCACCGGGCAGCCCAGTCGCTCAGCCAACGCCACCGTTTCCGCTATGGCATCGCCCATCACCACCCCGCCGCCAGCGACCATCACTGGGTTCGAGGCCCCGGCCAATAGCTCGGCGGCCTCGTTCAGGGTCCGATCACCACCGGGACCCCGATCAAGGTTCTGTGGCGTCGGTATCTCCACATCGATATCGCCGTAGAAGCGATCGCGGGGAATGTTGAGCTGCGTCGGACCCATCTCCGACAGGGCCCGGTCGAAACAGCGGGCAGTCAGTTCGGCCATGCGCTTCTCATTGTTTACGTGGCCCTGGTACTTGGTGAACTCCTCGAACATCGGCAGCTGGTTGGCCTCCTGGAATCCGCCCAGGCCGATGCCCATGGTCCCCGTTTCGGGGGTGACCACCACCACCGGACTATGGGCCCAAAATGCCGCGGCGATGGCGGTCACACAATTGGAGATGCCCGGCCCGTTCTGACCGATCACCACGCCGTGGCGACCGCTCACCCGGCTGAAACCGTCGGCCATGTGGGCCGCGCCCTGCTCGTGGACCACCGGCACCAGCTCGATGCCGGCCGGCTCGAAGATGTCCATGGCATCCATGAACGCACTGCCCATGATGCCAAAGATGGTGTCAACACCGTGGGCGACCATCGTCTCCACGAACGCCTCACTGGGAGTCATACGGGTCATGTCTCGTTCCTTTCATATGAGGGAATCCTCTGTTGAATGAGAATTCGAGTGCAAGGGGGAGATCAGAGTGCATAAGCAGAAGGTTGGGGCTTGAGCGGTCGGGAGTACCACAGGGGCCGGCGCAGACCGCCGGGGCCGGGCGCCGGGCGGGTCTTGGCCAGCCACTCCTGGTAGGCCTTGCGGGCCTCAGCGGTGTCCACCACCACGTCGCCGTAGGAGTCACCGGGCTGGGCGGGCGCCACCCTCACCCGCTGATGCCAGCACTGCATTCCCGAAACCGGGTCGGGCTGCACGCTGAAGGTCAGGTTCTGGTGGACGCCGGTGTCGCTCCACCAGATGCGGTCGGTGTCATCGTCGGCGCTGGTGTGGCGGTGCGGACGGCCTCGGCGTTTGAGCCGCCACAGCGTGCCCTCATTGGTGATGTCGGCGTCGCCCCCCGCCCACGACCCTCCGTTCTCGGAATCTAGGCGCCAGCGGCCCATGTGATGCGAGGCTGCCACCACCCCGGGGCGGATGCCCTCAGTGCGCCACGCGCCGATGACGAAGTGGCCGATCCGGGTGGTGATCCTCACCAGGCCGTCCACATCGATGCCCAGAGCCTCGGCGTCGGAGGGGTGAATCCAGAGCGGGTGGCGATGGCTGAGCTCCGACAGCCATTTGCTGTTGGCCGAACGGGTGTGGATGAGCGTCGGGATGCGGAACGTCGGCAACAGGATGCGCTCATCGCCGGAGAGGTCCAGATCTTCCCAATGCACATGGGACGGGATCCAGGTGGGGGTGGCGTACTCGGGCCAGCCCCATTCGGCCAGCGTCTCGGAAAAGAGTTCCAGCTTGCGCGACGGGGTCGGAAAGCCCTCTTTGGGCGTGCCATCCACCTGCACCGCTGGTGAGCCGTCCCCGAGCCCGGCCAAGGCCAGACCGGCCAACTCCTCCACCGAGCCCGACCATGTGCCCGGGGTGCCCGAGCGGCGGAAGACGCCGGAGTCGTCGACGTGGCAGTCCTGGAGCTCGGCGGGGTCGACCTCGCGCTCATATGGCACGTACATGTCGCCGTCCAGCGCATAGGCGCCCCGGTCGCGCATGAATTCCAACGGGGTCTGGTCGGCAGCCTCGGCGTCTTCGGCCAAGCCGGGCACCGCGGCGAACATGGCCCCGTAGTACTCGTCCACGCTCATCGGCGTGCCTGGTCGCTGGGGACTCTCGAACCACTGCCGGATGCCCATGGCGCCGTCGGGATCGATGCGCCACGAGAGCTCGATCCAAAACTCGTTCTCCTCCCACACCTCACCAGGATTGAATTCGTGGGTGCGTGACTCGCTGGTCACTGCGTCGCCCCGGATCTCGGCAAAGCGGCGCAGCACTGGCTGACGGAAGCCGATCCAGCGTCCGGCGTGGGTTTCGAAGCTGGCCACATCGTGGCGCTCGGCCCCCACACCCATGGGCAGCACGTAGTCGGCAAAAACAGCCGTCTCCGACCAAGTGGGGGTGAGGGCCACATGGCAGCCCACCTTGTTGGGATCCTTCAAGGCCTCCAACCAGCTAAATCCGTCGGGGTTGGTCCACACCGGGTTGTACACCCGGCTGAAATACACATCGAGACGGCCACGGCCCTCGGCCAGGAAATGGGGCAGCAGGATCGACATCTCGTGGTGGGACAGCGGATACTCCCGCGGCCAGCTGAGCTCGTTCCACTGCTCGAAGGGCGGGGCGCCCGGCGGGTGGGGCGCCTTGTACTTGTTCCAACCGTTGCCGGTTGTGCCCCCCACGGTGCCCACCGAGCCGGTGAGCACGTTGAGGAAGAACAGGCATCGAGCCGTCTGCCAGCCGCCCATATTCCCGGCAGCGGCGGCCCGCCAATTGTGGGAGGCGAACTTGGTTGGATGGGCACCGATGATCTGGGCGATCTCGACTATCTGAGCCGCGGGCACGCCGCAGACCCGTTCGGCCTCCTCAGGCGTGTAGGCCGCGTAGTCGTCGAGCAACGCGGGGCCCACCGAGTCGAATTCCAACGGCCGATCCGGGTGGCGCTTGCGCAGAAAGACCTCCCAGTTGGTCCAGCGGCGCACGAAATCACGCTCCCAAGTGCCGTCGAGCAAAAGGAGCCGGGCGATGGCCAATAGCAGGAAGGGCTCGGTGCCGGGCCAGGCCGGCAACCAGTAGTCAGCCTTGGAGCCGGTGTTGGACAGCCGCGGGTCAACGCAGATGACCGTGGCCCCATTGCCCTGGGCTTCGATGATCCGCTGCGCGTGGGGGTTGAAGTAGTGGCCCGCTTCCAAGTGCGACGAGATGAGGAAGATCACCTCGGCGTTGGCAAAGTCCGATGAGGGGCGGTCGTGGCCCATCCAGCTCTGGTAGCCGATGCGGGCATTGGAGCTGCACACGTTGGTGTGGCTGTTGTGGCCGTCCACTCCCCAGCACTGAAGCACTCGCTCGGCGAAGCCGTCCTCGCCGGGGCGGCCCACGTGGTACATGACCTCGTTGTGGCGGTCTTCGGCTATGGCGGTGCGGATCCGGTTGCCGATGTCTTCGAGGGCCTCCTCCCAGCTCACCTGCTCCCAATGGCCGGAGCCGCGCTCGCCAGCCCGCCGCAGCGGGTGCAGAATGCGCTCATGGTCGTCGATCTGGTTGAGGGTGGCGGGGCCCTTGGCGCAGTTGCGGCCCCGGCTGGCCGGATGCAGCGGGTTGCCCTCGACACGGTCGATGCGCCCGGTGTCGTGGTTGACATGACACACCAGTCCGCACGCGGCCTCGCAGTTGAAACAGGTGGTAGGCACCAGGGTGTGGTGGTGCTCCTCTTTGCGGGGCCAGGCTTTGGCGTCGAGCGACACGACATCGTGCCAGGTCTCGTGCGGAGGGTAGCTGTGGAGCTCGTTCATGGTGCCACCACTGTCCAGGACTCCCCCTAGGAAAGCGGGACGGACTGACCCGCCCGCACGAAGCTGTCCTCGTAGAACCACATTCCGACCAAGGCACTGATTCCGGCCATTGCGGCGGGCAGCGCGCCTCCGTCGGCGGCCAAGCCGACACTGACTAGAACAATCGGGGCGGCCAAACCCAAGCCCACTCCACCTCCCCAGAACTGCCGGGCGTATCGACCACGGGTCATGGCCACCACCGCCGCCTCCACAGAGGCGGTTCCCCGCGACAAGAGCTCGGCGGCGATGAGCGCTGCGGTGGCCAGTAGTCCCGCCAGCAACACCCACTGCACAGCAGCAGGATCGGGGCCGTCGACAACTAACTCCAAAATGGCGTAGCCGGCGCCCCCGGCGGTGATCGCTTGGGCCAGCAGCGTGGGCAGAACCAAGGGCGACTGCCAGAGGTCGCGCCCTTCACACTGGGCGAACAAGAAGGCGGTGTAACCCGCAGTGGCCGCAGCCAACAGGGCGGCAGGCGCGGCCAGCACTTGCAGTGCCCCTACAGAACCGGCCACACCGGCGACGAACCACGCGGCGCACACCGCGGCAAAAGCCCCCAGCACGACAGCGCCCTTTACCAGCCAAGACCGGGGGTTGGCCCGTGTGATGAGGAAATAGAAGCGGGTTGGCTGGCGCAGGTCCCATACCAGCAGCACACCGGTTGCGGCCAGGAACGCCCCCGCCACCAACGGCGGCACCACTCCCACGGGGGCCTGCTCCCCGCCGTGTCCGAGCAGCACCAGCAACGCCGCCACCGCCATCATGCCCGCGGCCACCGCCTTGGTCACCAGATAGCTCGACACCTTCGCCTTCCATGTCATCTGGTGGGCCGTGGTGTAGGTGGTGCGGGCATCCACACCAGGGCTGTCGGGCTCCGCGGTGGGATGGTGGACGGTGGTGTCAGCCCAGATCATCCCGTCGTCGGCGATCGCCGTGCGCAACGGATCCAATGAGGCCGCATCCGCGCCCCGGTAGTGCACCTTGGGCAGCGTGTTCTGCTCAGGCGCCCGCACTTCTGTCTCGCCCCTGGCGATCAACTGGGTGGTCTCGTCGGCAGGGTCGTCGAGGTCGACCACCTTGATGGCGTGGGTTGGGCACACCACCACGCAGCTCGGTTCCAGATCTTGTTCGATGCGGTGGTTGCAGAAATTGCACTTGTTGGCCGTATTGGTGACCGGATTGATGTAGATGGCGTCGTAGGGACAGGCGTTCATGCACCCCTTGCAGCCGATGCAGTTGCCGTCGTCGAAGTCGACCACCCCATTGTCGGCCCGGAATAAGGCGTTGGTGGGGCAGATGGATATGCAGGGGGCATCGTCGCAGTGATTGCACCGCATCACCGAGAAATGCCGGCTGACGTCGGGGAACGTCCCGGTCTCGATGTACTTCACCCAAGTGCGGTTCACACCGAGGGGCACATCGTGCTCGCTCTTGCATGCCACCGTGCAGGCGTGGCACCCGATGCAGCTCTCGCTGTCGAGGAGAAACCCGAGTCGGGTCACGCGGGGCCCTCCCTGCTCATCTCGGGCTCGCGGGAGAGTCGATGGATTCCCGCGCACAGCAGCTCCACCAAGTGGTCGAAGGTGTCCTCGGGATCGTGGGGCAGGGGGTGGCCGTCTCCCGACTCAAGATGGCTGAATCCGTGGAATGCGCTGCGCAAAGCTCGGGCGGCGTGCACACGGTCTTCGTCGGTGAGGTCGTAGCCCCGCAAGGTTTGGCCGAGCACGGCCAGCACCCACTCCACCGCGGCCTCCAGCTCGGCGTCGCCAGCACATGGGTAGCGATCGGTGGCGGCATAGATGCCGGGATGGTCTCGAACCATCTGTCGCCAGGCATGGCCTACTGCGGCCACGGAATCGTCGCCCGAGAGGCCAACCGCGGCGTCGGCCAGCCTCTGGGCCAGGATCTCCCGACCCCGCAGGCTCAGGCTGCGCAGTAGGTCGTCATAGCCGCCGATGTGACGGTAGAGGGCGGGCTGGCGCACGCCGAGTTCATCGGCCACCCGGGTAAGGGTCAGCCGGTCGAGCCCTTCTGCGTCGGCGATGCGGGCGGCGGTGGCAATCACCCTCGCGCTGTCCAGTGGCGTGCGCGCCGTTGTCGAGCTGTTCTGACGTCGATTCACGTTCCCCTGCCCTCCTCGTTCGTCCTCGTTCCACGAGGCCGTCCGATTGGCAAGTTAGCATCTATAGCGAATTTGTTAGAGCTAGCTGACATCAGATCTCTCCCCTAATGGCCTGACAAGCAGCAATCACGGCCACGGTGGCGATGTCGTCGGCGCTGCAACCCCTAGACAGGTCGTGGATCACCCGGGAGGTTCCCTGCAGCAGCGGTCCGTACGCTCGGGCTCCAGCCAGACGCTCAGTGACCTTGTAGGCGATATTTCCCGAGTCGAGATCGGGAAACACGAACACATTGGCGCGACCAGCGACGTCGGACCCGGGGGCTTTGGCGGCGGCCACCTCCCGGTCCCAGGCCGCGTCGAACTGGAGCTCTCCGTCGATGGACAGCGACGGCAACCGGTGGCGAACGATCTCCGTGGCCGAGCGAACCCGGTCCACTCGAGGGCCATCGGCACTCCCCTTGGTGGAGTACGACAGCATGGCCACCCGAGCCCTCTCCCCCGCCAGCTGCTCATGGGTGGTGGCCGTCGAAATGGCGATGGAGGCGAGTTGGTCGGGGTCGGGGTCAGGGACCACGCCGCAATCCCCGTAGGTGATCGGGGTCCCGTCGGGCAGCACCAAGAGGAAGCAACTGCTGATGGTGTCGACGCCCGGTGCCAGGCCTATGCAGCTCAAGGCGGCCCTAACCACGTCCGGCGTCGGCCGGCTCGCACCGCCCACGCAGGCGTCGGCTTCGCCGACAGCCACCATGAGAGCCGCGACGTGGAGTGGATCCCCCAGATCGATCTTCTCGGCTTTCGGCGAGATCGCGGCCTGCGCCTTCACAGCCGGCGAGCAGAAGCTTGCCGGGTCGTCGAGGATCACAGGATCCGCCAGGCCCTCCCGATCCAAATACCGGGCTGCGTCCCGGGCTCGCTCATCGTCGCCATCGGCCAGCACCACCCGCCTTGTGGAGTTGCGCGCCTGTTGGCGCCACGTCTCGGTGATGGGGACGTAGCCCGCGGCCGTATCGGGGCTTGTCAACCCTTGCCCCGCCAGGGGATCAGCCGCTTCTCGGCCATGCGCATAGCCACATCCATGGTCACGCCGAGGATGCTGATGAGAATCACGGCCGACAGCATCAGATCCAGCAGGAAGAACTGGCGGGCCTTGAAAATGGTGAAGCCAAGCCCGGAGCTGGCTCCGAGCAGCTCAGCCGCCACCAGCGTGCCCCAGCACACTCCGATGGCCACCCGCAGGCCGGTGAAAATCTCCGGCAGCGCGTTGGGCAGGATCACATGACGCAGCACTTGCGCCTTGGACGCGCCCAGCGAGTAGGCGGCGTGCACCTTGGTGGTGTTCACCGCCAGCACTCCGGAGCGGGCAGCGATGATCATGATCCAGACCGCCGCGAACAGCAGCAGGTTCACCTTGCCCTCTTCGCCGATGCCGAACCACACGATGAACAGCGGTATCAGCGCCAGCGGCGGGATAGGCCGCAGCAACTCCACAACCGGGTCGAAGATGCCCCGCCACCGGCTGGATAGTCCCATGGCCAGGCCGATGGGCACCCCGATGGCCACGCCCCAGAACAGCCCCTTGGCCAAGCGACTGAAGCTCAACCACAAGTGCTGCCACAGCGTGAACCCGCTGTAGCCATTACGAGCGAAATCCCATGCCGCGTCCCATACCTGGCCCGGACTTGGGAGCGTCGATTCGCTGAGCCACTGCGTGTAGGAGCATGTGGGCAGCCCGGGATAGTCCCCGGGGCTGTCGGCTGCTCGATCGCAGTCCCGCAACAGATCGCGCTGGCCATAGCTCTCGTCTTCTTCAAGCCCGGCCTGCACCTCATCGCCGTAGTCGTACCAGGCCTGGGGCAGTCCCCAGACCCGGGTGGATATGAACCACAGCGCCAAGATGAGTATCAGGCTGAAAATGGTCCACCGCAGCGCTCCGCTCACCTCGGCGGCGTCGCCGAAGGTCACCGTTTTGCGGGTGCTCTGGCCGGTCTTGCCCCGGAATAGCCAGTTGAAGGGCCAGTTCGCGGTGCGGTTCTGCTGTTCGATGTTCTCTTTCAGGGCGTGCCCGCCCGGTCCCTCAGCCATCAGACTCCTCCTCCCGTGCCCATGATCTGTTCTTCCATCTCCCAGATCATCGTGAGGATCTCCTCTCGGGTGTCGATGAACTCCTGAGACGTCTTGAGCTCTCGGGCATCGGCCGTCAGCGCCTCTTGGGCGAACGGAAGGTCGTATGTACGTTCGATGCGTCCCGGTCTGGGCGCCATCACGAAGAGCTGGTCACCGAGATACAGCGCCTCCTCCACGCTGTGGGTGACCAAAACGATGGTCTTGCCGGTCTCGTTCCACAGGTTGAGCACCAGGCTCTGCATCTTTTCGCGGGTGAGTGCGTCCAGCGCGCCCAAGGGCTCGTCCATCAAGATGATCTTGGGGTCGTTGGCCAGGCATCGGGCCAGCGCCACCCGCTGCTGCATTCCGCCGGAGAGCTCATACACCGCCTTGTCGCCGAAGTCCTGGAGGCCGACGATGTCCAGCAGATCCTGCACCGCCTCTCGGGAAGCGGGGCGGGACCGCCCGTTCATGCGGGCGCCGAAACCCACGTTGTCGTTCACGGTCAGCCACTCGAACAGCGCACCCCGCTGAAAGACCATGCCCCGATCTTGGCCAGGGCCGGTGATGGGCTCGCTGCCCAGCTTGACCTCGCCAGAAGTAGGGGCCAAGAAGCCGGCGACGATGTTGAGCAACGTGGTTTTGCCGCAGCCCGACGGTCCCAGCAAAGTGAGCAGTCGGCCCGGCTCAAGGGTGAAGGTGACGTCTTTGAGCGCCTCCACGCTGTCACCGTCGGGGAGCTCGTACACCATGCCGAGCTCCTCCACAACCAGGGGGCTCTCGGTTTTGGACTCTCGGGTGACCTCCACCTTGGACGGATCGAAGTGCACTTCGGGCCGGGCCAGCGTGAGCCACGCCCGGGCGATCATGAGGGCGGCGACGAGAAGCCCCATATAGGGAATGGAAGAGTCCTCACGCTGCAAGAAGGCCAGCACCACCGCGATGGCGGCGCTGATAGCCAGGGTGAGCCACACGTACCACGCCACGGCGGTCTGCCTTGTCTCGTCAGCGCGCCGGAACATCACCAAAATGGCCAGCAGCACCGCCCCGCCCAACAGCGAGACGACAGGCTGCCACGGCGACGCAGTGTCGCGAAACGCCAGCACCACTCCGCCCATGAGAGCAACACCGGCCATGATCTGGCCGATCAGGATTATTCCGTCACGGGGCAGTGCGGCCCGATCAGCGTCTTTGAACCGCCGAGGCGGCGTAATGGCAAGATCAACGAGCATCGCCAATGCGGCCAACGCAGTGGCGGCCAGCAGTGCTACCGAGAACCAGTACGCACCTCGGGCGATCACCAAGGTTATGGCGTCGTATACATCGGCCAATCCCTGAACAAACGTATCCATTGCGTCCGCCTTTGGCTTAGAAACTCAATCTGGAAAGAACATAGCTGTTTAGGGTGATCCATCGGCGGGGGCGAGCACCGAGGGGGATGGTGCCCGCCCCCGCCGACAGTGTTCAGTTGACGGCCTCGAGGAAGCTGGTGTCGACGAACGAGTCATAGCTGCGCAGGGCCGAGGCGATCTCGCCTTGGGCGACGAAGAAGTCCATTTGGTCCTTCATCACCTGCTGTACGGTCCCGCCGAGCCACGCCTCAGAAAGTTGCACATCCTTTTCGGGGAATGAGAACGCGTCCAACAGGGCAATAGTGGGCCCCCGATCCATTCCCGCAGCTTCCGCAATGGTGTCAATGAACGGCTCGCGATCGTCGTTGTAGGCCACGTTGGCGTCCTCGGTCACCTGCAAGAAGGTCGTCAGCACACCGGGATAGTTGTCGGCAAAGTCTCCGGTTGTGGAGATGATGTCGAACACCCGGATGCCGATGGCCTCCTGCTCGGAGCCGGTCATAACCAGATTGCCGCCGTTGGCGATCATCTGGTTCACCGCGCCGCCGAACGCGCAAGCCAAGGCCACCTCACCCGAGTCCAGCGCCGCCACCGCAGCGGGGCCGCCCTCAGACTGGATCAGCTCGACCGTGGAGGTGTCCACTCCCAAGTGCTCAAGCATCTTCAACAGCTTGAAATGGGTCACATTGCCCAACGGCGTGTAAACGCTCTGGCCTGCCAGTGTTTCCGCCGCGTTATCCGCGGTGATTCCGAGGTCGGGATTGGCCACACAGTTATCGGCATCGGCGTAGCTCACCGCCACCCCGATCAGCAGCAGATCTGATCCGCCGGTCACGAAGTTGGCGAACGGTGTCAGCCCTTGCGAATACGAGATGTCGATATCGCCCGACTCCATCGCCTGGGCCATATCGCCACCCGACGCGAACGGAATCCAATTCACCGTCACACCCAGGGCATCGTCATAGGTCTGCTCGGCCTGGGCCACCTGGTTGGCCGTGGGCCACTCCAAGAAATACGCCACATTCAACTCATCAAGCATCGGCTCGGCTGATCCGCCGGGGCGGCCTTCGACCGCCTCGAGGAAGCTGGTGTCGACGAAGTCGTCGTAGCTGGGCAGGGCCGAATCAATCTCGCCTTGGGCAACGAAGAAGTCCATCTGGTCTTTCATCACCTGCTGCACGGTCCCGCCAAGCCACGCCTGAGACAGCTGCACGTCTTTCTCGGGGAACGAGAATGCATCCAGCAAGGCGATGGTTGGAGCGCGCTCCATGCCCGCCGCCTCGGCGATGACGTCTATGAACGGCTCCCGGTCATCGTTATAGGCCACGTTGGCGTCCTCGGTCACCTGCAAGAAGCTGGTGATGACGTCGGGATTCTCGGCAGCGAAAGTGCCGGTGGTGGAGATGATGTCGAACACCCGGATACCGATGGCCTCCTGCTCGGAGCCGGTCATAACCAGGTTGCCGCCGTTGGCGATCATCTGGTTCACCGCGCCGCCGAACGCGCAAGCCATGGCCACCTCGCCCGAGTCCAACGCGGCCACCGCAGCGGGGCCGCCCTCAGACTGGATCAGCTCCACGGTGGAGGTGTCCACCCCCAAGTGCTCAAGCATCTTCAACAGCTTGAAATGGGTCACATTGCCCAACGGCGTATAGACGCTCTGACCCGCCAGCGTCTCCGCCGCGTTGTCGGCGGTGATCCCGAGATCGGGATTGGCCACACAGTTGTCGGCATCGGCGTAGCTCACCGCCACACCCACCAACAACAGGTTAGACCCACCAGTCACGAAGTTGGCGAACGGGGTCAGACCCTGCGAATACGAGATGTCGATATCACCGGACTCCATGGCCTGGGCCATGTCGCCGCCCGACGCGAACGGAATCCAGTTCACCGTCACACCCAGAGCATCGTCATAGGTCTGGCGGGCCTGGGCCACCTGGTTGGCCGTGGGCCACTCCAGGAAGTAGGCCACGTTCAATTCGTCGAGCATCATCTCATCAGGGGCCTCGGGGGCCTCAGGGGCAGCAGTGGCCTCGGGGGCATCTGGAGCCGCTGGGGCGGCATCGTCGTCGTCATTGCCGCAGGCCGCGGCGATGAGAACAAATAGCGCTATTACAGCAATCAATCGCTTCATTGGTTTTCCTCCATGTCGGTGGATATGTCAAGACCTCCCCCAGAGGTCCGCAGCCAACCGCCTACGCGGTCGAGCACTTGGTCGACCCGCCTCAGCAGGTCGTCGATCACTTCAGCTTTTGCCACCAGCGGGGGCGAGATCATGAGCATGGCGGCGCCCCGGGAATCAGGTCGCACCAGCACACGCGCCTCCCTCACAAACCGGTCCAACGCCCCGCCCGGCAACAGCGATGCGAACTCGTCTTCAGTCAGGTCGATGCCCCGCTCCCGGTCGCGCATCAACTCCACGGCATAGAAGTAACCCGCACCCCGCACGTCCTTCACGCAGGCGTGGGCTGCCATCAGATCGCGCAGTCCGGCAGCCAGGCGATCCTCGTTTTCCAGCACGTTGGCCAAGACTCCCTCGTCGCGCAAGGCCGTCATGTTGGCCGTGGCCACCGCGGTGGACACGGGGTGGCCGCCAAAAGTGGAACCGTGGACAAACATCGCCAATGGAGAGTCCCAGACGCGCTCCACGTGCGATCCCCTTGCGATGAGACCGCCGAGGGGCACATAGGCGCTGGTTACGCCCTTGGCGAAGGTGATCAAGTCGGGTTCAGCACCGAAGCGCTCGCTGCCGAACCAATGGCCGAGGCGGCCGAACGAGTTGATCACCTCATCAGCGCATAGAAGTACACCGTAGGCATCGCAGATTCGGCGCAGTTCCTGCCAATAGCCCTCTGGTGGCACTAGCGCACCGCGGCCGTTCTGGACGGGCTCGGCGATCACCATGGCCACGGTCTCAGGGCCCTCAGCCACGATCGCCTCTTCGATAGCGGTCACGCAAGGCAGTTCTCCGGCTGATTGGCCTGGCACAAGGCAGCTGCCCAGGGTGTTGGGCCCATGTCGCACCGGCCCGGCCAGCATCGGCAGGAACGGGTCTCGCAGGTTGGGAATGCCGGTCAGGGCGAGGGCGCCGAGGGAAGTTCCGTGGTAGGCCCATTCTCGGGCGATCACCTTGTGGCGCTGGTCGTCGCCGTTGGCCAGGTGGTAGCAGCGGGCGAACTTGAGGGCTGACTCCACCGCCTCGGACCCGGAATTCACAAAGAACACCCGGTCGAGGTCGCCCGGTGCGACTCCGGCGATCAACGATGCCGCCTCAATCGACGAGGGATGGGCGAAGCCCCAGTTGGAGTAGAAGGCCAGCTTGTCCATCTGTTTGGCGGCGGCTGCGGTTAGGTCGCTGCGGCCGTGGCCGAGGTTGGTGCAAAACAAGCCAGCGAGGGCATCGAGGTACTTGTTGCCGTCGGCGTCCCACACGTAGCAACCCTCGCCGCGCTCGATCACCACCATATCGTCCGCCTTCCAGGCGGCACCCCGAGTGAAATGAGGTACCAAATGGCGGCGAGCCCGTTCCCGGTCGTCCGGCATTTCACCCCCCTGTGTCACCCGGCGATCTGACCCTTGTGTTAGAAGCTATACAACTGTGTTAGACCATGCAACAGATCCGCGAAGTTATCTATTGACTTTGTTATGGGATATGGATTAGGGCGCGATTGCGAGATGGGCACTTTTCGTCGGGGTCAAGGTAGGCGTGGAAAGCTACGGGGATGAGCACTTGGGTTGATGTGACCACGTATGGGGATCTGGTGGTGCGGGGGGCTGCGCTATATGGGGACCAAGACGCGGTGGTGTTCCCGGACACCCGGCACAGCTTCGAATCGCTGGAGGATGCGGCTCGGCGGTCGGCTCGGTCGCTGCTCGGGCTGGGGGTCCGGCCCAAGGACCGGGTCGGGATTCTTATGCCCAACTGCATGGACTTCATCGAGGTGATGTTCGGCGCGGCGCTTATCGGCGCTGTACCGGTTCCCATAAACGCCCGCTTCAAAGGGCGGGAGCTGGCCTACGTCACCGAGAACGCCGACCTGAAGGTGCTGGTCACCAGCGACATCATCGACCAGTTCACTGACTACGTGGTGATCCTGCACGACTGCCTGCCCGGCTTGGCCGAGGCACCCGACCCTGCCAATCTCGGTCTCGACGTTGCTCCCGAGCTGAATGCAGTGGTGCTGTTGGGCAGCACCTCCCCCGCCGGGATGGTGGACCGGGCCGCATTCGAGGCCTTCGCCAGCCGCGCCACCAACGACGAGGTGGAACTGCTCCGCAGCCAGGTGGCAATTCGGGATGAAGCTCTGATGATCTACACCTCGGGCACCACTGCTGAACCCAAGGGCTGTCCCCTCAATCACGAGTCGCTGGTGCGCACTGCCATCACCGCCTGCCGAACTCGGTTCGAGCTGACCGACACCGACGTGTTCTGGGATCCGCTCCCCCTGTTCCACATGAGCTCGATCCTGCCCCTAATAGGCTGCCTCGACGCGGGGTCATCCTATGTGACCATCACCCACTTCGAACCGGCGTCGGCCATCGCCCAGATGCGCGACGAGAAGGCCACGGTGTGCTTCTCCACCTTCCCGCCGGTCACCCAGGCCATGATCAACCATCCTGACTGGGACTCCGACGAGTTCCAGCGCATCCGGCTGGTGAACAACGTGGCCCCCCCTGACGCCCTGCGGGCCATCCACGCCCTGCTCCCCTGGGCCCGCCACATGAACGCCTACGGGCTCACCGAGTGCGGCGGAGTGGTGGCCTTCTCCGGCCCCGACGATCCGCCGGAAACATGGGCAGTGTCGTCGGGCCGCCCGTTCCGGGGCATCGAGGTCAAGATCAAAGACCTCGAGACCAGAGAAACCCTCACCGAGCCCCACCAAGCAGGTGAGATCTGGGTGAGGGGCTACAACGTGTTCGAGGGCTACTACAAAGACCCGGAGAAGAACGCCGAGTGCTTTGACGGCGAGGGCTGGTTCTTCACCGGCGACATCGGCTCACTCGACCCCGACGGTCGCATCAGCTACCTGGGCCGCACCAAGGACATGCTCAAGGTGGGAGGCGAGAATGTTGCCGCCGTCGAGATCGAGAGCTACCTCCAGACCCACCCCGCGGTGGCCATCGCCCAGGTGGTCCCGTTGCCCGACGAGAAGTACCAAGAGATTCCGGCCGCCTTCGTCGAGCTCAAGCCCGGCGCCGAGGCCAGCGAGGAAGAGCTGATCGAGTTCTGCCGCGGCCAGATTGCCAGCTTCAAGATCCCCCGCCACGTCCAATTCGTAGCCCCCAACGAGTGGCCCATGTCCGCCACCAAGATCCAAAAATTCCGCCTAGCCGACAAACTCCAAGCCGAACTGGGGCTCTAGCCCTTAAGCCAAGTGCCGAGATGGCACGCACTGACCATTTGTCCGACGGCGGGCATGACAACCAGCCAAGGCGGGGCGGCAAATAACAAACCTAGGTGGGGCGGCTTCGTAACCCGATAGGTGGGCCGGTGGGCGCCCCGAATCAATAGGCGGGGGGGTGGGTGGCCCGGCTCAGGGCGCCCGCCGCCCGGAGCTAGTCGAGGACGGCGGGCTGGGCCGGGACAGGACCCGCCGCCCCGCCGGACAAGCGCTGAGCGCGACCCGCCGGCCCACCGGACCAATGCTGAGCACGACCGCCCCACCGGACCAATGCTGAGCACGACCGCCCCACCGGACGCTTTCTAAGCGCGACCGCCCTGCCGGAGGATCTACTCGCTATAGCCGTCGGGCAGTTGGTCGATGTGCCAGATTTGGCTCCTCCACCAGCGCCACTTCCCCGCAATCACATCCTCAACCGTGCAGTGCGGGTGGGGCTCGAGCCAGTCGATCTCTGAATCCACGATCTGGAACAGGCATCCGTGCCCTGATTTGGGCCGCACATAGGTCTCCCGCCAGTGCGGTTCGCTCAGGTCGGTGTCGACCACCTCATAGCCGGTGGCCTCCAAGTCGGCGATGGTCGCCTCCACATCGTCCACGAAGATGGTCACGTGGTGGAACCCCTCACCGTGCTTGTCGATGAAGCGACGCAGGTAGCTCTGCTCGTTCAGCGGCTCCAGCAACTCCACCTTCACGGTGTCAGGCAGCTTGAACATGGCAGTGCGGATGTCCAGCGGCAAATCGTCTCCTCCCATCACGAACTGCCCGCCGAACACATCCCGAAACAGCGGCACGGCAGCCTCGATGGAGCGCACTGCGATGCCGATGTGATCCCACCGCTGAATGCGGGGCGACACCGCCGGGTTCGAGTCCAAACCAGCCGGATACCCGTCGGCTCCCATTGTTCTCCAGCCCATGGCCGACTCCTCTCGGTGTCCTTACATTCTTCGGACAGCTTCCAAGTGTGCTATCTAGCAGGGCATGGGCAAACTTGACGAAGCCATTGCCGGACAAAGCGGATTTCCTCGGGTGATGCCCGGACTCGACCAGCCGCTTACCGTTCCCCAGAAGATCGCCTGTGCCGCCCGCATCCTCGACGCCGAGGGCTATGCGCTGGATGTGGCCGGTCACATCACGGTGGTGCGAGACGATGCCGAGGACGGCTCCATGTGGTGCACCCCCTATGGGCTGTGGTGGAACGAGATCACCGCGTCCGACATCTTGGCCATCGACGCCGACGGCGAGGTGCTGGAGGGACGCTGGGACGTGACCCCGGCGGTGCACATCCACACCGAGATGCACCGGGCCCGCCCCGACGCCCAGGTCGTGATCCACAACCATCCCTACTACGGAAGTCTCTTGTCCACCATGCACAAGCTGCCCGACATCACCGACCAGCAGGCCTGCATGTTCGACGGCGACATCGCCTTGTTCGGCACCTACACCGGCGGGGTGGACGACGCCGCCGGTGGCCAGCACCTGGCCGACTCGGTGGGCAGCGCCACTGCGGTGATCCTGGCCAACCACGGGGTGCTCATCGCCGGTGAGACCACTGAGCAAGCCGTATACCGGGCCTCCAACTTCGAGCGGGTTTGCCGCCTCAACTACGACGCCATGCAGGCAGGCCAGGCCCCGGTGCCAGTGCCCCCCGAACAGAGACCCATACTGAAGGCCGCGGTCAACAGCCACCACATGACGGTTAGATATTTCTGGGAGGGGGCGGTGCGGCGATTGCTACGCGAGGCCCCTGAAGTGCTGAGCTGACCGGTCTTTTGGTCATGCAGAAAACTGCTATGACAAATCAGAACTGTGGGGAACAGGAAAGACATCTGGTAACTGAATCTTGATTTAAGGCACAGAAACATCAGCCGAACTCGGTTGAAGTCCAATAACGTCATCTGGCTGTCCCCACTCGTTGCGAGCAATCATTTCAGCTTCTTCCTTGAATTCGGCAACTACATCCGTATACTCAGGCTCACTACCCAATCTCTCGAATATCAAATGTGAACCAGTCACAGCACTACCATCCTCAGATTTTATAACCGTCAAAGACGGAGCCTGATAAATCCATGTTCCTTCGAACTGTCGAAAATAGTCAGTATTACTTCGCCTGCCATCATTCACAACCTCAAATAGACTATGTACACCGGGTACATTGTTTACAAGCTTTGATTGAATTGATTGGATCGAGTTTGTAGGAGCCTTTGGGAGCACAATCTGCAAATCACTACCCACAACTACTGAAACAAATTGCGAAGCGTATATAACATCTTCGACGCGGAGAGTTGCGACTATATGTTCAATAGACGTACCACTATCATCATCAAAATATATCGCACCACCAAAGGATACATCGACAAAATGGCCGATCACTACAGCGTCGCTATCCAAGACTTGGTCTGTCAAACTGTCATAACTGATAGCACTGAGGACCCCTACACCACTCAAAGTGTCAAAGATCTCTTTAGCACTTGAAGATCGACTGTTTCCAAAATCAGATGCGTCACAACCGTTCAGCATTGCTACCATCAAAATAAGTGACAAAGCTCTTAATATAACCATACCTAATACCTTCCATCAATGTGATCAATATCATGAACACTGTAATCTGTGGTGCTATTGCTGTGACTCAATGGAGACCACATGCAACTATTTCCAGAACCAGCATAAGAATGACGAAGTCCTACTGTGTGCCCCCATTCATGACAACCCAACTGTCGCAATGTATCTTCATCGTATTTATGATACTCACCAGTGTTGAAATACATGTGCCATTTATCACATTTACTGGAATTCACTTTCTTATTGCAAGTAACCCATCCAGACCAATATTTGTAAACCGGATGCTGGGAGTAGTCTCCGTCAAAGATGCAAACATCGGTTTGAGATTTACATGAACCATCATCATGTACATTGATGTCAGTAGCGTCTAATCTATCCTTTCCCCAGTTAGCAGCACTGAGAGAATCCGTGTGCAAACTACTGCTAAGCGAATAGTAGTGGTTCTTGTTATCGGCATAAAACCTTCCAAAGTTACTAGCAAACACAGGTAGCGCGGCAAGCGCTAAGCCAACAACAATTATTAAGACTGCAACAAATGCTTTTTGCACTATGCTAATACCTTCCAGGATCATTTGCCCAACAATAGATGACTACAGCAATAACGTCTTACTATTTGACCTTTCTTGTCCAGCTTGAACTCAACTGTAGTGCACTGGAAGAGACGAATCCAGCGAATACAAGGATTCTTGGAATATTTGTTGCAAGGTAGTGCGACCATTGCCCCAGTAATCATTGCACCACAAATAGTAGGGTTTGCTAGTACAGTTGTTATCGCATTAATTACATGCACATATACAAGTTCACAAAATTCGTTTGGGGTACCTTCTCGCCTGCGCATTCGCGAGGAAGGACATCTCTGGAGGTATTTTGTCGGTCCTGTCTGGTGTGGTAAGCAGCAAGACATGGCCACAGCCCCATCCACTACCGAGCCATCAATTGCTCCCCCTACCATCGGCACGTGGATCCGCCATAAGGCCGAGGTCAACGGCGACCGTCTGGCCCTCACCGTGGAAGGTCGGGACAAGACCTATGCCGGGGTCCATGCCGACTCCGACCGCCTGGCCGCCGGCCTGGCCTCACTGGGCCTGGGACCGGGCGACCGCTCCTGTTTGATGATGCAGAACTCCCTGGAGTGCATCGACGCCTGGTTCTCCATGAACAAGGCCGGAGTGGTGGAAGTACCCATCAACCAGGCCTATAGGGGCCACCTGCTGGAGTACCTGATCAGCCAGTCGCGCTCTTCGGCGGTGGTTTGCGATGCCGACTATTTGGACCGCATCGCCGAGGCGGCTCCGAGCCTTCCCGGCCTAGAGCACGTGGTGGTCAATCGGGCCGAGGGCACTGTAGACCCAGGCACTCCCGAATTACCCGACCACGTCACCGTGCATGAGTTGGCCGACCTGTACCTGGACTCCCCCGCCCCTGAGCCCGACGTCAACTACCGAGACACCGCAGTCATCTTGTACACCTCAGGCACCACCGGCCCGTCCAAAGGCGTGATGCTGTGCCACGAGGCCAACCTGAACCTGGCCCGCCACACTGTCGACTTGGTGGGCTACGACGCCGACGACGTGCTCTACACCGCTTTCCCGCTGTTCCACATCAACGCCAAATACACCAGCGTGATGTGCGCCATGGAGGCCGACGCCCGGCTCATCATGGACCGGCGGTTCTCGGCCAGCCGGTTCTGGGACCGCTGCCGGGCCGAGGGCATCACCGCCTTTAACTACCAGGGCGGGCTCTTGATGATGCTCTGGAAGCAGCCCGAGCGGTCCGACGATGCCGACAACCCGGTGCGCAATGGCTTCGGCGCGCCCTGCCCGGTGGAGATCTGGGAGCCGTTCGAAGAGCGCTTCGGAGTCCATCTCTCCGAGGTGTACGGCATGACCGAGGTGGCCATCACCACCGAGAACCGCCGCGGGGTGCGCAAGATCGGCACCGCGGGCCGTGAATCAGCGCTTTACCACGTGGCGGTGGTGGATTCCGAGGACCGACCGGTGCCGCCGAACACTGCGGGCGAGATCGTGGTGCGGCCCAAGAAGCCCTACATCATGATCGACAGTTACTTCGACATGCCCGACGTCACGGTGGAGACGTTCCGCAATCTGTGGTTCCACACCGGCGACCGGGGCCGCCTCGACACCGACGGCTACCTAACCTTCATCGACCGCATGAAGGACTGCGTGCGCCGCCGGGGCGAGAACATCTCCTCCTACGAGGTAGAAGCAGTGATCAACACCTGCGACGCCGTGCTGGAGTCAGCGGTGATCGGCGTGCCCTCAGAGCTGGGTGAAGAAGAAGTGATGGCCGTGGTGGTCCTCAAGCCCGACCACGAGCTTTCCGAGACCGAACTACTGGACTTCTGCGTCCCCCGCATGGCCCACTTCGCCGTCCCCAGGTTCGTGCGCTGGTGCGACGACCTGCCCAAGACCCCGTCAGAGCGGGTACAGAAGTTCAAGCTGCGCGAAGAGGGCATCACGCCAGATACCTGGGACCGCGACGACGCCGGGTACGTAGTTCCGAGATAGCTGCTGGCCGGAGCGAGTCACCTGCAAAGGGGTTCTACCACCCTCGCTCCGGTCCAACATGGTTGGTCTCAAAGACCGCAATCAGTATACGGTCGGGCCGTCCTCAGCCAGCAACAAAATCTGGGTTCGGCGTGAAGGTCAACGGCAAAGACGTTAATCCCCGGGTGTACACACCGGTCTCTACCTGCTCGTAGCCGTCGGCGTAGGCGATGTCGTCCATGGCGTCCAACAGCGCGTCCAAGGCAACGGTCAGCTCGGCCCGGGCCAGCATCGATCCCACGCAGAAGTGGCGGCCTAAGGCGAACGCGGTGTGGTCGGCCGCGGCGGTGAACGCCTTGTCGAACTCCATGTCGGTGCGGTGGATGTTGAACCGATCGGGCTCGCTGAACACCTCCGGATCACGGTTGGCCGAGCCCAACAGCAGCTCCAGGGTGTGGCCCGCCGTTACTGTGCCTCCAGAGAACTCCACGTCCTCTTCAGTTTGGCGCATGATCATCTGAACCGGCCCGGTGAAACGCAGCGTCTCGGCGAAGGCCCGACCAATGAGCTGGCGGTCAGCCCGCACCTCGGCCATCTGCTCGGGATTGTCCAGCAGATTGCGCATGGTCAAAGTGATGGCCTTCTCGGTGGTCTCGCCCCCAGCGGTCAGCAGCAGGCTGCAAAAGCCGCGGATGTCGTCGTCGCTCATCTGAACGCCGTCGAACTCCTTGGTCACCATGGCGGTGAGCAGGTCGTCGCCGGGGTTGGCCCGCCGCTCGGCGATCTTGGGCATGAGGTACTCCCCCATCTCCACCCGAGCGGCCATGCCCCGGCGGTTCTTCTCTTCGTCGCCGGTGATGTTGGACACGAAGTCCATGATCATCGTGTACCACTCGTAGAACTGGGGCACGTCCTCCATCGGCAGATCGAGGAGCTGCACGATCACCCCGATCGGGTAATGGGTGCTGAACCGCTTGCACAGGTCCACCTCGCCGTCGGCCACGAACTCGCCAATCTGGCTGCGGGCCGCCTCGGTGATGGCCGGAACGATGCTCTGCTCCAGATAGCTGCCCCGGAAAATCGGGTTCACGATGCCCCGGTAGGAAGAATGCTCCTTGCCCTCCATCTGCAAGATGGTGCGCCCGTGGACCGGCTCGGTCTGCCACTCGTAGTTGCGGCTGGAGATCTGGGGGTTGCGGAAGGCACCAGCAACGTCTTCATATCGGCTGATCACGAAGGCCTGGGTGCCTTCGTGCCACATCACCGGATGCTCGTTGCGCAGCACCTCATAGAGGGGATATGGATTGGCGTCGTACTCCGGGGAGAGGATGTCGGGGGCAGCAGTCATGGGCCGTATAGTACGGCGGGCTGCATGAACAGCAAGAACAGCGAGCCCAGGGGGAAGCGAACAGTCCCATGAGCAAAGTCACCACACTGGAAGAGGCGGCGGCGTCCATACCCGACGGATCAACCGTGGCCATCGGCGGGCTGTCCATGAACAGCGCCCCCATGGCCTTGGTGCGGGAGCTTGTCCGCCAGCAGAAAAAGGACCTGGATTTGGTGGCCATTGTGGCCGGCATGGCGGTGGACTGGCTGGTAGCCGGGGGCTGCGTGCGGCGGGTCATGTCCGGGCTGGTCAGCTTCGAGGGCCTGGGCTTGGCCCCCAATTTCCGAGCCGCGGTGCAGTCAGGGCAAGTGGCCATCGAGGAGTACAGCGAGCATCTGCTTATCTGCCGACTCCAGGCCCAGAGCTACAACCTGCCGTTCATGCCCACCAAGGCCGGCCTCGGCACCGACGTGCTCGGCCTGCACGCCGAGTCGGGAGCGGTGCGTGAGGAGAAAGACGGCCCCACCGGAGAGCACTACGTGGCCTGCACCCGCCTGGCGGTGGATGTGGCCTTGGTCCACGCCCACGAGGCTGACATGCGGGGCACCACCCGGGTCAACCCCAAGCTGGTGTGGATGGACAACGAGATCGTCAACGCTGCCGCCCGCTCGGTGGCCTCGGTGGAGCGGGTGGTGGACACTGCGGCGTTCACGGAGGAGCCGGAGCGGACGACCTATCCCCGGTTCATGATCGACACGGTGGCCCCCGCCCCTATGGGGGCCTACCCCTGTTCGTGCTTCCCCGAGTACGGCCACGACTCTGGATTCTTCACGGAGTACTCCATGGCGGCCCGTGATCCCGAAGACTTCTCGCGCTTCTTCCAAGAGCGAGTTGTGGGCCCGGACACCTGGGAGGACTTCCTGGCCGCAAACAACGTCTCAACGGGAGTCTCAGCATGAGCACTCCAGTCCCCGGATACGACTGCACCCTTGACGAGTTGATGGTGGTGACCTTCTCCCGAGCCATGTCCAATGACACCCGGGCCTTCAACGGCGCGGTGTCGTTCATCCCCGTCTGCGGCTACCTGCTGGCCCGGCGCACCCACGCTCCTGAGCTGGTGTGGGCGGCCAGCTCCATCGCCGTCGACGCCGACCCCGATGAGATCGGCGACTCAACCCTGTCGGACTCGCTGTGGGGAGGGGCCTCCATGCTGAGCAACTCCCCCTTCGACTTCTGGACCTACGCCCAGGGCGCCCGCTACAACACGTTCGCCTTCCGGGGGGCGCAGATGGACGCCTACGGCAACGTGAACAACACGGTGATCGGCCCCTACGACGCCCCCAAAGTGCGCTTGCCCGGTGGCGGCGGCATGGCCGACCTCGGCGCAATGATCCCCCGCATCTACCTGTGGTCGTCCACCCACGATCCCCGCACATTTGTGGATCATCTCCACTTCCGCTCCGGCATCGGCTGGGGCGACGGCGGCGACCACCGAGAGCGCATGGGCATGCCCGGCGGACCGCAGCTGTGCATCACCAATATGTGCGTGTTCGACTTCGAGCCGGCCAGCAAACGGATGCGACTGGCCTCCCTCCATCCTGAAGTAACCGCCGAGCAGGTGCAGGAGGCCACCGGGTTCGAAGTGTTGATGCCCGACGGGGAGGTCCCCACCACCGCCCGGCCCACCGCCGAAGAGCTGCACATCTTGCGCACCGAGGTAGACCCGACCAGCGCCCGCCTCCGGGAGTTCTAGCTATGCAGGTTCCTGGATCTGTAGCCCTGGTCACCGGCGGAGCCTCCGGACTGGGCGCCGGTGTGGTCAAGACGCTGCTGGACAAGGGTGGCCGGGCGGTCATCTTGGATCTGCCCTCATCGGCCGGGGAGGATATGGCCAACGAGCTGGGCGATGTGGCCGCCTTCGTCCCCGTTGATGTCACCAACCCCGATGACGTTGAACTAGCCGTATCCGCCGCGGCCTCAGCTTTCGGCCGCATCGACGTGCTGGTGAGCTGCGCAGGCATCAGCTCAGGCCAGCGAGTTGTATCTCGCGACGGAACCCCCAATCCCCTCGGGCACTTCCGCAGCCACATCGAGGTGAACCTGATCGGCCTGTTCGACGTGACCCGCAACGCGGTCTCGGCCATGTCGGCCAACGAACCCAACAACGACGGCGAGCGGGGCCTGATCGTGAACATCGCCTCCATAGCCGGCTATGAGGGCCAAGTGGGGCAGTCGGCCTACGGGTCATCCAAAGCCGGGGTGATCGGTTTGACCCTGCCCATGGCCCGCGATCTGGCCGTCTGGGGCATCCGGGTGATGACCATCGCCCCCGGCACCATGGACACTCCCATGCTGGCCACCCTCAACGAGGACTTCATCGCCAAGCTGGTGGAAGACAACGTATTCCCCCACCGCCTGGGCACACCCGCCGACGTCGGCGCTCTGGTGACCCACTTCATGGAGAACACGTTCTTGAACGGCGAAGTCGTGCGGCTCGACGCCGGACTGCGCCTGACCAGCAACTAGACGGATCACCTACCGCCAGTTGCCGCCATGCCCGGAGTCCGGCCGCGATGAGCAATGGCGGCCGAGGCGAGGAGGGGATTACGCCTCGGCCGCCAGCTGCGATCTCGTGCTTCAGGCTCCGATACGCTCGCCGTTGGGAGCAAATACGTGAACCGGGCCTCGGCACGAGATCAGGACGTTGTCACCGCGCTGCGTCATAGTCTCCCCTTCAGCGCGCACAACAAGAAGCAGTGGACCACCCTGGTGCTCGACAGTGACGTGGACGTAAGACTCTGAGCCCAGCTCCTCCACCACGGTGACCTCCCCCGCGATGCCCTCGCTGGCCAGTTGCAGGTGCTCGGGGCGGACTCCGACTGTGTAGTCCCCGGCATCGAGAGCAGCCAGATCATGGGCAGTCTGCTCGTCGAGGGGAAGGGCTAGAGAGCCCAGGCGAAGACCGTCGGTGCCCTCGGAAGAGACTTCGACAAGGTTCATTGCCGGTGAGCCGATGAACCCGGCGACGAACAGATTGACCGGCCGGCTGTACAGGGTTCGCGGTCGATCCACCTGCTGGAGAATCCCGTCTTTGAGAACCGCGACCCGATGGCCCATGGTCATGGCCTCCACCTGATCGTGGGTTACGTACACGGTGGTAACCCCCAACCGGGCCTGGAGATCGGCGAGTTCAGTTCGAGTCTGAACTCTCAGCTTGGCGTCGAGGTTGGAGAGCGGTTCGTCCATCAAGAAAACCTGCGGTCTACGCACGATGGCCCGGCCCATCGCCACCCGCTGGCGCTGCCCCCCTGACAGGTTCTTCGGCTTGCGATCCAGATAGGGCTCTAAATCGAGAATGCGAGCTGCTTCTTGCACTCTCTCGGCCCGCTCCGGCTTCGCCACACCCTGCTGTTTGAGGGCGAATCCCATGTTCGCCTGCACGGTCATATTCGGATACAAGGCGTAGTTCTGGAACACCATGGCGATATCGCGGTCTTGGGGCGGAGTCAGCGTCACATCCTCGCTGTTGATGTAGACACTGCCCTCGTCGACGAACTCCAGCCCGGCCAGCATTCGCAGCGCGGTGGACTTGCCCGAGCCCGATGGGCCCACGAGCACCAAGAGCTCTCCGTCGGGTATGTCGAGGTTCAGCGACTCCACCGCGGGAATGTCGGTTCCCGGATAGATTCGGCTGGCGTTCTCGTATCGGACTTCAGCCATTTCCCAACTCCCTTCGGCATTTGAACAAAATCACTTGATCGCTCCCATCGAAAGGCCGCGTATCATCCGTTTCTGAGCCAGCCAACCGGCCAGTACCACCGGGAGGGTGGCGAGAGTGGACGCCGCCGACAGCTTGGCCAAAAAGTTGCCGCGAGTGCTGACGTTGGAGGTAACCCAGATGGGAATCGTCGACCCGTCCACCGGGTTGAGCTGGACGGCTAGGAAGAACTCGTTCCAGGCGAAGATCACGCACAACAGGGCAGTGGCGGCCAGTCCCGGGGCGACAATGGGCAGGATCACCGAGGTGATCTGACCGCGTAGCTTTGCCCCGTCGATTTGGGCGGCTTCGATGAGCTCCTTGGGCACTTCGCTGAAGAACGACCGGAGCATCCACACCGCCAGCGGAAGGTTCATCGCGGTATAGAGGATGATGAGCACCAGCCGAGTGTTCAGGAGATCCAGCTCCCGGGCGATGATCCACAGCGGGAGGATCGCCGCCACCACCGGCAGGAACTTCGTGGAGATGAAGAAGAACAACACATCCCGCCACTTGGCCACGGGCCGGATAGCCAGGGCATAGGCGGCCGGAACGGCGAGGACCAGCACCAAGATCGTCGAGATCGAGACCGCCCACACCGAGTTCATGAACGCCTCCCTGAAGCCGAGCAAGCCCTGGGTCTGAGAGGTCACCTCGTCGAACCGGTCGAATGTCGGGTCGAAGACAAGCTTCGGGTCGGTGTTGGCATCAATCTCTTCTTTGAAGCCGTTCAGAACCATCCAGAAGATGGGGAAGAAGAAAACGAGGGCGACCGCCCAGCTCAAGAGTCCCAGAAGGAAGGAGACTGCTCGCTTCTTCCCGACTTCCATGCCAGTCCCGCCTCCCCTCACGGCTTCTCACCTTCCAGGAGATTGGACAGCACTCGCAGACCGAAGGTGGCGATCACGATGGAGGCGATCACCACCACGATGCTGTAGGCCGAGGCCTGCCCGAACTGCCAGCCGCCGCCGATGGAGCGCTGGAACACGAAGTAGGGCACGTTGGTGGAGTCGGGACCCCCTCCGGTGATGACATCCACGTAGTCGAAGACCTGGATGAGATAGATGGAACCCAGCAGGATCCCCAACTCCAGATAGGGCCGGAGCTGGGGCAGCGTGATCTGGAAGAACATCGCCCTGCTCGACGCGCCGTCCACTCGGGCGGCTTCCAACACCGACTGGTCCTGACCCTGCAATCCGGCCAGCACGATCAACATCATGAACGGCGTCCATTGCCACACCAGCACAGACACGATCGACCACAGCGGCCAGCGGGTCACGAACTCGATCCGCTCGAACCACAGAGAATCAAGCAGCCAGTTCAACACCCCGAATGACGAATTGAACACCTGTGTCTTCCACACCAGCCCCGCCACAACGGGCATGATCAGAAACGGAGTGATCAACAGCGTCCGAACAAACCCCTGTCCGAAGAACTTGCGATCGAGCAGGATGGCGAGAAGCGTTCCCAGCAGCAACGACAACAGCACCGCGGAGACCGTCATCCAGACGCTGGTCCACACCGCCTCGCGGAAGAACCGATTGTCGAGGAGATCGACATAGTTGCCGAAGCCGATGAAGGTCCGCGGCTCAGGGGGAACGATCTTCCACTCGGTCAGGCTGTACCACAGGCTCAGGATGAAGGGAACCTGGGTGACAACGATGGTGAATACCAGGGCAGGAACAAGGGGGAGCCGACGCCGCCAGCCTTCTCGACGTTGCAGTCTCTTTACCTGCTCCGCTCGATCGGTCTGCTGCGACACGGCTCCCCCTAGCCTGTTCCTGAAATTCTGTTCAACCTAGGCCAAGCCGACACATCTCAATCAGAGAACATGCGCTTTCTCGGCCCTTGTCGTGTGAAGTACTCCTAATTGCTCACTTCGGACGCGATGTCCTGGCACGCACTGAGAGCTGAGTCAACGCTGATCGACCCGGCAATCGCAGCCGAGAACTGCTCGGTGCAGCGGGTGCCTACATCTTGGAACTCGGGCACGCCGACGTACTGCACGCCCGGCAAACCCGGACGGGGGGTGGTGCCCGGGTTGTCGATGGGTGCGGCCAGCATGGCATCAAGCGTCTTCTGGGCAAAGGCCTGCGCCGCAGCCTGATAGTTCGGATTGGCGTAGGTTGACTCGCGCGTTCCCGGCGGGACTGCGGCCCAGCCTCCAGCCAGCGACTCGCCAGCAGCGTTGATGTACTCCTCGCTGGTGGCCCAGCTCACGTACTCCCACGCAGTGTCGGGATCTGAGGAGTTTTGCGGAATGGCCAGTGCCCAGGCCCACAGCCAGCCCGAGGCGTCGGTGACCTTGGTCGGCGCGAGGGCGAAGCCGTTGAGGCCCTTGACCGGGCTGTCGTCGGCTTCGAGAATGCCGGCTGCGACAGTGGCGTCGTACCACATGGCCACCTGGCCGTTCTGGTACAGGCTCAAGCACTCGTTGAAGCTGGCGTTGGCCGCGTCGTCCTGGCCGGCGTCGTTGATGAGCGCGACATAGAACTCGAGGGCCTCACGGAACTCAGGCTTATCAACTTGGGCCGCCCCAATGGAGCCGTCGGCGTTGGCCAGCCACCAGGTGCCCCCGAACGTGTTGAGAACGGTGGTGAAGGCGGCACCGAGGTCGCCCCAGCCTGGCTTGCCCCGCAAGCAGATGCCGGCCATCTCATCGGAGTCGATGGTGCGGGCGATGTCGGCCAGTTCATCCCAGGTGGGGGCGGCCGGCATCGTCAGACCCGCTGCGTCGATGACGTCTTGGCGGTACATGACGAACGAGGACTCCGCGTAGAAGGGCGCCGCGTAGAGGCCTCCCTCATAGGAAAGGCCGCCGCGCACTGCGGGGATGATGTCGTCGACGTTCCACTCGGGCGTGTCGGCGGCGAAGTCGTTGAGATCGTAGAGCCAACCGTTGGCCCCGAACTGCGGCGACTCGAACATGCCGATCATGACCACATCGAACTGCTCGCCCCCAGCGCCCACGTCGCGGGTGACGATCTCGCGCAGGGTCTGCTCCTCCAGGAAGGTGTAGTTGACCTCAATGCCGGTCTCGGCGGTGAACAAACTCGGAGTGAGGCTGGCGATGTCCTCCATCTGCGGGTTGCCCACGATGGCCACATTGATCGATCGGCTCTCAACCGGGGCTGCCGGTTCTTCGGTAGCCGCAGCAGGGGCTTCAGTGGCCGCAGCAGTGGCCGGTGCGTCACTCGACGTGTCGCTGTCATCATCGTTGCCGCATGAAGCGGCCACGAGAGCGAACGCCGCGAGCAAACTGAAAAACAGGAGCCGAATGCTCCACCTCGGTCGGCTGGTTCTTGTCATTGGCACTTTCCCCCTTGGGTAGGAACCGGCGGGAGACCCCCTCCCTGACGGTACTGTGCCGGAACTTAGTTGGGTTTACTTGGGATTGCAAGCCTTAGAGTTGGTTTTATGTGGTTATCGGCCTGACTTTCTCCCACTTTATCTGTGTATGTGTTGATAGTAGGGTGTCTGGCCGTGCCAGCCGAACCGCTAGACACTCTGCTCCAGAGCCAGTCTCTCCACCGTTTGCGGGCGTCTGTCGCTGTCCCCACTTACGACCGCAGCCACCTCCAGCGCAGCATTGTCCATATCGGCGTCGGCGGCTTCCACCGGTCGCACCTGGCCACCTACATCCACGAGCTGTGCCAGGCCGGCCACCGCGACTGGTCGATCACCGGGGCCGGCGTGCTTCCCAGCGATCAGGCGATAGCCGATGCCCTCAAACCGCAGGACTACCTCTATACCCTCATCGTTCGAGGCCCCCAGTCCACCGAGGTCGAGGTCATCGGCAGCATCGTCGACTTCGTTCACGCCTCCCCCCACCCTGACCGGCTGCTCGCATCCATCGCCGACCCGGCCACCCAAATCGTTTCACTCACCATCACCGAGGGCGGCTACCCGGTAGACGACATCTCCGGCGACTACCTCTCCACATCGCCAACCGCGGGGCCAGCATCGGCCTTCGGCATCCTCGCCGCCGGTCTCCAACAGCGTTACCAGAGCGGCCACTCCGGGCTCACCGTTATCAGTTGCGACAACATCCCCAGCAATGGCTCGGTGGCCCGCGCCGCCACCCTCGGAGAAGCCCACTCCCTGGGTGGCGGCCTCGCCGACTGGATCGCCGACTCGGTGGCCTTTCCCAACAGCATGGTCGATCGCATTACGCCGGCGACTACCGACTCTGACCGCGCTTGGTTGGCCGCGCACAAAGGCGTCAATGACAACTGGCCCGTTGTGACCGAGTCGTTTCGACAGTGGGTAATCGAAGACAACTTTGCCGCTGGCCGTCCCCCTTTCGAGCAGCTCGACGTGCTAACCACCGCCGACGCCAAGCCCTACGAACTGATGAAACTCCGCCTGCTCAATGCCGGCCACTCCTGTTTGGCCTACCTGGCCGCCCTCAAGGGAATAGAGACCATCGGCGCGGCCATGACCTGTCCCGAGTTGCACGACTTCACTGCGAACTTCCTAAACCGTGAGGCTCGTCCCGTCCTGCCGCCTATTGCTGGGATCGATCTCGACCAATACGTGGCGTCGATCATCGCCCGATTCTCCAACGCCAGCATCGGAGACCAGATCAGCCGTCTTTGCCTAGACGGGTCGGTGAAGTTCCCCAAGTTCCTGTTGCCGACAGTCAGAGCCCAACTCGAAGCAGGCGGGCCAATCGGTCTCAGCGCATTGGCCCTGGCCGGCTGGTGCGAATACCTCGCGGGGCCGCCGGAGCGCTTGGCCTCCGATCCCATGCTCGACCTAGGTGTGAGCCACGCACGGCGAGCCCAGCACAACTCCGCGGCCTTCCTCGACTTCCCCGAAGTGTTCGGAGACGATCTGCCGCGCTCACAGCGGTTCTCCGATGCCTTCGACCAGGCTCTCCGCTCCTTGCGGGAACGAGGAGTAGAATCTGCCATCTACGAAGCACTGAAAGGGGATAGAGACCTCGGTGACCGACCAGCTGATTGAACCGACCACTACAACGCTCTTTCAGACCGAGCGCCAGCGAGAGATTGTGGGAATTACGCGGCAAAGCGGTCGAGTCGAAGTGGCCGAACTTGCCGACCGATTCGGGGTGACCACCGAGACCATCCGTCGAGATCTGTCCGACCTCCAGCGCCAACAGGTGGTGCGCCGAGTTCACGGCGGGGCGATTCCCTGGGAAACAGACGGTTTTGAACCGCTTCTGTCGGTTCGCGCCGATCAGCACGACCCTGAGAAGCGCCGGCTGGCCCAAGCGGCGGTGCAAGAATTGCCCGACACGGGAGCCATCATCATCGACTCGGGCAGCACGCTCACTCGGTTCGCCGAAGTATTGCCCCGCCACTGCAACCTCCGCGTGGTCACCAATTCTCTGCACACCGCCCAGATCCTGGCCGAATACGAGGATGTCGACGTGATCGTGATCGGCGGCAAGCTCCGCAAGAACACCCTGGCCATGGTGGACACCGACGCCGTTGCCGCCGTCGAGCCGCTATTGGTCGACACCTTGTTCATCAGCAGCGATGGCCTGTCGGCCACCAAGGGCCTTACCACTCCCTACCGGGAGGAAGCGGCTCTGAAGCAGGCCATGATTAGAGCGGCGCGCCGAGTTGTCGCCCTCGTCGATCATTCCAAGGTGGGCCAAGACCAGTTCGTCCGCTTTGCCGACTGGTCTGAAGTGGATGTGCTGGTCACCAATTCCGAGGTCGATCCCAGCATCATTGCCACCATCGAGTCGCTCGGCACCACCGTGTTGCTGGCGTGAGCGAAGGCCACCAATCGGACCGAGCCCGCCATCTCGAAGATGTGGCCGTCGAAGTCGCCTCCGTGGCCGCCGACTATGTCCGAGTGCGCAGCGGCCAAGCCACTGCGGCACGAACCAAGAGCTCGCCCACCGACGTGGTCACCCACACTGACATGGAGTGCGAGCAGCTCATACGGTCGGAACTGCTGGCACGCTGTCCTGGATCGTCAATAGTCGGCGAGGAACTCGACGACGATGACGGAGGCAACAACGTCGGTTGGATCGTCGACCCCATCGACGGGACGGTCAACTTCCTCTACGACTTGCCGGTGGTCTCGGTCAGCATTGCCGCCACCATTGACGGCGAAGTGATGGCCGGAGCTGTGGCCGACGTCCACCGAGATGAGGTGTTCTCCGCCACCCGAGACTTGGGGGCGAGGCTTGCAGGCAAGCCCATCTCCCCTACAGAACTGGCCGATTTGGACGGCGCACTGGTGGCCACCGGTTTCGCTTATGACGCTGGACTGAGGGCAACCCAGGCCCAAATGCTGACCCGGTTGCTTCCCGTTTGCCGCGACATTCGGTGCATGGGCTCCGCGGCACTCAACCTCTGCTGGGTTGGATGCGGTCGCCTCGATGCCTACTTCGAGCGCGACTTGAAGATGTACGACTATGCCGCTGGTGCTCTAGTCGCCAGCGAGGCCGGGGCCAATATCGAGCTCCCCTCCACTACGGACCGCAACCTGACCATCGCGGCCACTGGCGGCGTATTCGACTCGCTCCGAGCAATCCTGGTCAGCCCCAGCGACTGACGCCTCCGGCCAGCAGAGACTCCAGCGAAGAAGGGTCCCCGCTTTTTCCGCCGGCCTGCCACAGTGCCAGCAACGGCGACTCGTCGGTCTCGGCCTCCTCGGCCAGTCGACTGGCCGCTACCACAGCCTCCCACCGGCAAAGCTCATCGCGGGGAAGCGACAGCACATCGTGCATCGCCGACACATACGACTCGTGCAACTCCCTTAGTACCGGTCGAGCCGCCCTCGGCATGTGCGGCCTGTCCACCACGGAGTCAAAGGGCCTGATCAACAGCGAGGATCGGACAACATCGGCGACGGGATGGCCGATGGCCGCGTCGAACCAGTCGATGGCCACGGGGCCAACCGGGCTCATTAGGACATTTCCGGGGTGGAGGTCGCCGTGCAGGAGCGCAGCGCCGCGCGGCAGGCCCTCCAAGGTATGCAGAGCGCGATCTCGCTCGGCCTCGGAGAACTGTTTGATCTCGATGATCTTCCTCCGCATTCTCCCCACCAATCCGGACACTGCGACGGGAAGCCCAGCCCGAAGGATCTGCCGGTGGACGTCGGCCAGTTCCTTCCCGAACGCCGCGGCGTTCTGAGGGCCATCCAAGACCAACTCCCACATCGACGGACCCCTCACCCTCTCGAACACGATGGCATCTCGCCCTTGGACTTCCACCACATCCAACACTGCGGGGGCTGGGGCTCCCAGATCGCGCACCGACGCGGTGAACTCTGCCTCGTCCGCGGCCCAATGGGCGGGCACAGAGGGGCGGGGCACCTTCACTACCGCGCCTGGCCCGAACGCATATACATCTGACGTCCTGCCCACGGCCACCAATTGCCCGGGACGGCTCATTGGCCAACTACGCCAGCATGCCGCCGTCGATAACCAGGACAGCGCCGGTGATGTAGGACGCCGCCGGGGAGGCCAGAAAGGCCACTGGCAGGGCTACTTCTTCGGCGGTTGCCCACCTTCCCAGCGGGATACCGATGCCGGCCTCGGCCACCACGGCGTCTTTGTCGTAGCTGTCCCATCCGCTTGTGTCCACGAAGCCTGGGGCCACCGCGTTCACTCGTACGCCGTGGGGGGCCCACTCACGGGCCAGAGCTTTGGTCTGCTGGAACAAACCGCCCTTGGCCGCTGAGTAAGCGGCCATGCCGGGTAGGTGGCGCAACCCCGACAAAGAGCCAACGTTGACGATGCTGCCCGTACCCTGCTCGATCATCAACCGGCCGAAAGCCTGTGACACCAAGAACGGCCCCGTCAGATTGAGGGCCACCGTCTTGGACCAACCCGGCTCGGCTATATCCAACACCGGCGCGGTGAACCGGGCACCGCCCGCGTTGTTGACAAGGACATCTACTGGGCCAATCGCGGTGGTGACCTGCTCGGCGGCTTCAGATATGGCGTCGGCATCGGTCACGTCGCAGGGAGCGACGCACACCTCAGCACCCCCGCCTCGGAGTTCTTGGGCCAACTCCTCCAGACGCTCGACTCGACGGGCCATGAGGGCGACCCGCGCCCCCTGATCGACCAGCACCCGGGCGATGGCACCGCCGATGTCGCCCGTGGCCCCGGTCACCGCCGCGCCCATGCCCTCCAGCGGTCGACCGGCGATCACGACAGGCTCACCGGCAAGTGCTCCAGTCCCCGGCTCAGCATGGTGGGGACCCATACTTCAGGGTCGGGGCCCAGTTCCAGGTTGGGCAAGCGGCGGACAAGAGCCTCAAGGGCAATGGTTCCCTCAAGACGGGCCACCGATGCTCCCAGGCAGAAATGCAGTCCGAAGCCGAAGCCGATGTGGTTGTTGGGATCGCGGGTCACATCGAACCGGTCAGGCTGGTCAAACGCCTCCGGGTCCCGGTTGGCGGCGTGCTGCACCAGATACACCATGTCGCCAGCCGGCAGGGTCTTGCCCCGCAGCTCCACCGAGTTGGCCAGGGTGCGGACCTCCATTTTGGACGGCCCGTCGAAGCGCAGGATCTCCTCGACTCCCGGCTTGATCAGGGACGGATCGTCTCGCAGCCGCTCGAGCTCATCGGGATGCTGGAGCAGCACCCTCATGCCGTTGCCGATCAGGTTGGTGGTGGTCTCATGGCCGCCGAACAAGAACAGCACGCAGTTGGCCACGATCTCGGGATCCTCGAGGCTGTCGTCTCCCTCTGAGGCTTCCACCAAATTGGAGATGATGTTGTCGGCCGGGTGCTGGCGGTAGTGGGTGACCAACTCTCCCAGATACCCAGCCAGCTCGATGAGCCCCTGCTGGGCCCGGGCTCGGCGGTCCCCCACTCCCCGGGCGCCGAACACCAGGATCATCACGTCATCGGACCAGTCCTTGAAACGGTCGCGGTCGTCGGAGGGCACCCCCATCATCTCGGCAATGACCACTGCGGGGATGGGATAAGCGAAGTCCTCGATCAGATCGAACTGTTCCCGATCGGACAAGTCGTCGATCAGCTCCTCCACCACGCCATTGATTCGGTCCCGCCAGGCCTCCACTGCCCGGGGGGTGAACGCCCGGCTCACCAGCCGGCGCAATCGTGTGTGGTCGGGCGGATCCCGGAACACCAGCCAGTCCATCAAGATGTCATAGGTGGGTTGGCGCTGAGCCTTCTGATCGTCGGTTAGGCGGTCATAGGCCGCGCCGATGCGCTCCGAGGAGAAGCAAGGGTCGCGAAGCGCGTCGAGCACGTCGTCGTAGCGATGGATGAACCACGCCCGGTATTTCTCATTCCAGTGGACAGGGTCATGGGTTCGGAGAACCGTGAAATAGGAGTGCGGATCGGCGATCCGCTCGGGTGACAGAACCTCGTCGTCGATCTCCACGGAGGTTTGTTCGCTCACGGCGTCATCCCACCTGCTCCAGCACCGTCACCACACAGGCGTTGCCATCAATGCCCGCGGTGCCACCGCCCATGGTCTCCACCGCGCCGAGACGGGCTCCCGGCACTTGGCGTTCGGAAGCCATCCCCCGAAGCTGCCAGGCGATCTCTGCGATCTGGGCCAGTCCGGTGGCCCCCAGTGGGTGGCCCCTCGACAACAGCCCTCCCGACGGGTTGACCGGCTGAGCCCCGCCCATGGCGGTGTGACCCGACTCCACCAGCCGCCCGCCTTCTCCTAGTTCGCACATTCCCAATGCCTCGGTAGTGATGATCTCGCCGATGGTGAAGGCATCGTGGACTTCGAATACGTCGATGTCGCCCACACCAACCCCGGCGGCTTCGTAGGCCTGGGTTGCAGTATCGGCCACGATGTCCCAGCCCCATACCTTGTCGGTGGTGTGGTCCCACAGCCGCCCTGAGCGCAGCGCGCTCGACCTGATGGCTACCTCTTGGCCGGGGTCTTGTGATTCCCCCAACGGGCCGATCACTGCGGCCGCCGCGGCGTCGGCAATCGAGCAGCATTGGAACAGGGTGATGGGATCGGCCACCATGCGGCTGCCCAGCACCTGCTCAACGGTGACGGATTTGCGGTGCTGAGCCCGTGGGTTCCCCAAAGCGTGGCCGCGGTTCTTCACCGCCACCGCGGCCATCTGCTCATCGGTGACTCCGAACTCGTAGCGGTACCGGGTGGCCGACATGCCGTAGATGCTGGGCATGGCAAATCCTTGGGCGCCGTCGGGGTCGGAGGCTATGGGACTGATGGCGCCGTCAAAGTGGACCGTCATGGTCTCGATGCCGAAAGCCAACACCCGCTCGTAGCGGCCGGCCTCCACCGCAAGACGGGCCTCATGGAACGCGGATGTGCCGCTGGCGCAGGCATTTTCGATGGTGATGACCGGAACTTCGACAATGCCGATCTGTTGAAGGCTGCGGGTGACCGTTCCAGGATCGCCGAATACCGTGCCCGCGTACACCGCGTCGATGTCCGTGGCTCTAATCCCAGCATCGTCCAGCGCCTCCACCGTGGCCTGCCAGGCCAGTTGGGGACCGCCCAGCTCGGTCTGCTTTCCGAACGCCGACGTTCCAACCCCCCAGATCGCGGTGCTCGCGCCGGTCATGGCCCAGACCTTGCCACGACCGGGTCACCGTTCTCGTTCCATCCTGACAGCGCTACCCGTCTGCCGGGAACCAGGACTTCGTCGGTTCCGGCGACATGGGCGAGGATTCTGGGGCCGTCGTCCACATCCACGTAGGCCAAGGTGAACGGAGGGGTTCGCCCCGGCACCGGGATCCGCAGCACCGTGGAACTGAACACTGTTCCCTTGGGGCCGAAAGTGGCCGGCGACATGGAACCGCTTCCGCATAGCGGGCATCGGGGAGGCGCCACCGACATTGGGTGGCGACACTCACCGCATCGACTGCCAGTCAAGAGAATCTGCCCCCCGCTCACTGCCAGCTCGGGGCGAGGATCGGCATCTGCTCGCTCCGGTGGCGTGGTGGAAAGGGTGGACACCGGTCAAATGTACCAACTGACATCTCCTGCCCTGCGATTCGGCCCCTGTGGGCGGCTTTGTTTTACAGGCGCCAGCCCTGCGGCCTACGCTGCGAGCCGTATCTCGCGCAAAGGGGCATTAGATGGGTATCGAAGGACTGCGTTTCGTGATCACCGGTTCAGCCACCGGAATCGGGGCAGCTACTGCCCAGGTAGCAGCCAGTAAGGGCGCCAAGGTGATGTTGTCCGACCTCAACGACGAGCAGGGTCAAGCGGTCGCCGACGAGATAAATGCCTCCGGTGGCACCGCGGCCTACACGCACTGCGACGTGACCGACCCCAATCAGGTGGAAGCCTTGATGGCCGCCGCCGCGGCTGCCTACGGCGGCATCGACGTGCTCCACAACAACGCCGGCATCCACGAGACCGCGCTGGCGTCACCGGAACAATGCAGCCTGGAGGGAATGCCTCTAGATGTGTTCAAGAAGGTGGTTGAGGTGAACGCAGTCGCCCCGTGGATCTGCTCGAAGGCCGCCCTCCCCTACCTCAAGGAAAGCGATTGGCCGTCGATCGTCAACGCGGCGTCAACCGGGGCGCAATCCGCCTATCCGAACAACTCGGCATACGGCACCTCCAAGGGCGGTATTCGGCTGCAAACCCAGAACCTGGCGGTGGATCTGGCACCGCTGGGGATCCGGGTCAACTGCTACGGCCCCACCGCCATCGCCACCGACATGGTCACAAACTTCGTCAAGCAGTCTGACGACCCGGTGGCATTCGAAAAGGCGCTCATAAATACCTCGCTCATCCCCCGCCTGGGCCTCCCCTCCGAGGTGGGCGAGCTGGTGTGCTTCTTGGCCAGCCGGGAGGCCGGCTTCATCAACGGCGCATACATTTTGATCGACGGGGGCTCGCTGGCATGGCGAGGCACCGTGGACATACTGGGAATGGAGTGATCCAATGGCAGACAAACAAGCGGTAACCGAGCTTTTGAACCACGCGGGAGTGGCCTACGACGTGGGCGACAGCGGCTTCCTCATCGGGATGTTCGCCCCTGACAACCCGGTGTTCGCGATGACCATCGCCGGTGGCGACCCGATCACCTTCGAAGGGTCGGAGGCCATTGCCGGGCTGTTCAGCGGGGCGATGGAGGAGCAGACCGACCAGCGCCGTCACGTGGTGACCAACCTCTATTTCGAAAACGAGACCGAGGACTCCATCACCGCCATCAGCTACCTGGTGCTCATCACTGTGGAGAACGGCCAGCTCTCAGTCCTCTCTAGCGGCGTCTACACCGACGACTGCGTTCGGGTGGGCGACGACTGGAAGATCCAGAAGCGCTTCCTGGCCCTCGATCTGCCCTACTAGGGGCATATGGCCATGAACATCGCATCCGCCTTTTAGGAAGGAGCCGCAGATGAACATCGGCCAGATCCCGGCCAAGTGGGCTCGGCAGACGCCGGACCGCGAAGCGATCATCGACTCGACCACCGGCCTGCGGGTCACCTTTGCGGCCTTTGACGAGCACATCAGGCGACTGGCCAACGGTCTCGTCGGCCTGGGCTTGGAAAAGGGCGATCGAGTCGGCATCTTGAGCCAGAACTCTGTTGAGTACGCCGCACTGTATTTCGCCTGTGGACGAACCGGGCTGGTGGCTCAACCTATGAACTGGCGGCTCTCCGGACCGGAGCTGGCCAAGATCGTGAACAACGGCGAGCCCCGGGCATACATCACCCAGGGGGCCTATGCCGCCGAGGCCGCCGAGCTGTCAGGGCTGGTGAGCTGCGTGGAGCACTGGCTCCAGTACGGCGAGGGGGGCGACGGCTCCTACGAGGAGTTAGTGGAGTCGTCCTCTGACGCCGAGCCCGCCGGGTCCAATGAGATCGGCGACACCGATCCGCTGTTCATCCTCTACACCGGGGGCACCACTGGGGAGTCCAAGGGTGCTCTGCACAGCCACCGCAGTGTCTATTTCGGGATGCTCAACCAGACTGTGGCCGAGCGCATCGTCCCCAGCGACGTGTACATGCTCACCGGGCAGATGTTCCACATCCCTGTGGTGCTGGCCATGAACTACCTGGCCCACGGCTGCCCGCTAGTGCTGATGAACTTCGATGCCAAATTGGCCTTGGAGCTGATCCAGGCCGAGAGGGTGTCCGCCTTCCTGGGTGTCACCACCATGCTCAATTGGATGATGGCGGTAGAGGGGTTTGACGACTACGACATCTCCAGCCTGCGCAACATCCAGTATGGGGGCGGCCCCATGCCGTCACGAGTGATCACCGAGGCAATGGACAAGTTCCCCTGCACCCTGATCCAGGGCTACGGCCAGACCGAGGGCACCACCATGTGCTTCTTGTCCCAGGAAGACCACATTCGGGCCATCCGCGACGGCTACCGCACCGATCGGCTGCGGTCATGTGGGCGAGAGGGATTCGTCACCTCGGTACGGGTCGTGGATCCAGACGGCGTTGATGTGCCCCAAGACGGTAAGACGTCGGGACAGATCATCGTGCGGTCCGAGGCCAACATGCTGGGGTATTTCCGCCGGCCCGATCTCACCGCCGACACCATCAGGGACGGCTGGATGTGGACCGGCGATATCGCCACTTGGGATGACGAGCGGTACGTGTCCATCGTGGACCGCTCGAAGGACATGATCATCTCCGGTGGGGAGAACATTTACTCCATCCAAGTGGAGGAGGCCATCGCCACCCACCAGGCCGTGCTGGAGACCGCAGTTATCGGCGTGCCCGACGACACGTGGGGCGAGTCGGTCATGGCCTACGTGGTGCTCAAGCCGGGTATGAGTGCTACCGAGGACGAGATCATCGACTCCGCCCGCCAGAATCTGGCCTCCTATCAGAAGCCCCGATCGGTGGCCTTTGTCGACGAATTGCCCAAGGCCCCCACAGGCAAGATCCTCAAGCGGGTACTACGCGACCCCCACTGGACAGACCAAGAGCGCCAGGTCTGATCTTCCAGTTATGTCGGTTGCCCCTTAGGGCAGAACCCGAACAATCTGGATGTGTTGATCGGGATCAAAGAGCAGCGCGGCCAGCGCCTGCACGTCGGCCAACTCCAGAGCATCTAGCTCATCAATCAGTCGCTGAGGCGTAGGCAATTCATCGTCGCTGGCAATGGCCCGACGCACCAGCACGTTGATCAGGTCGCTGTTGCCAATCAGTTCGTAGTTGTCACGCACTACCGAGCGGCCGTGTTCGAAGTCTTCCTCGCTGATTTCACCAGCAAATAACTCGGCCAAAATGCGAGCCATCTCTTCTTCGATGCTGATCATCTGCTCGGGATCGCCAGAGGCCACGACATCAGCGCGGATCAAAGGCTCGGGGGTGATGCTCAAGCGAATCCCTGCGAACACGGCATAACTATCGCCCAAGTCCTCTCGGACGTCTTCGACCAGAAGATCGCTGACTATCACCTGGAGCACATCGGCGGTTGCCTCAACCGCGGGGTTCACATCCACTGGCTCTTCGTAGTAGTAGATCGCCGCGGTGGCTTGGACATCTGGCCCTAGAACCACCTCGCGGCGCACTACACCATCGGGTTCGGGCGTTCGGCGATTCACGTAGCTGTCAGCTTCTCCGGCGGGCAGCGTACCCACATAGGTACGGGCCATCTGCTCAACGGTGTCGCGGTCAACGTCGCCGACGATCACCACCACGAGATCGTCCACCCCGGCTATGCGCTGCTGGTACAAGTCCAACAACGACTCAGGGGTCAGGGCGTCCACGGTCTCTTGAGGAGCGACCTGGCTGAACCAGCCGGATGCGTCGCCATAGCGGGCATCGGTATAGGCCACCGCTCCCTGCCAGTCAGGATCGGAAACCGATAGGGAGAGGATGATTCCGCCGACGTTGATGGCCTCGGCAAAGGCCTGCTCGTCTACTCGGGCCTCGGTCATGTACAAGTGCATGAGCTGGAACATCGTCTCGACATCGTCTGTGTCGGAGGAACCAGAAACGCCTTCTGAGGTCTCCTGGATGTACGGCTGTGCTTGAGCATTGCGGTCATCCAGATACCGCGATATCTGCGCCGGGCTTAGCTCACCCAAGCCGCTGTTTCGCACTGCCCGGGTGGCCAAGATCTGGGCCAGCGGACGGTCCCCTTCTTCGAGCGCCGACCAGCCGCCCCTGGAAATCGCCTCCATGTTGACCTCATTGTCGGCAATGTCGGAGTACGCATACATGACCCGGGCGCCGTTGGCGAACGTCCACTGGTAGGCATCATCCAGCTCGTCTTCAACGGCCTCAATGGGTCCGGCGCTCACGGGGTCCACCGGATCAGGGACGGCCAGCAGTTCATCAGCTTCTGCGATCAACGCGGGCAGCTCGCCCGGTACGGCCGCTTCGAGCGCGGCAGCCATCTCTTCGACGGTGGGAACGTCGGTCGGATCAGCCCCCACCGCGATCAGCAGGAGACCGCTCTGATCCAAGATCTCCCGGTAGCGATCACTGAGATCGCCCACTTGGAGATCGTCAAGCAGGGTATTGACCCGGCCAGCGGTCTGCGCCATCGTTCCTATGTCGGTACCTCCCAGGAAGTGCGCCGCCAACAGATCGGCGTATCTGGAGTCCTGGGTGGTGGGTTCCGCCTGGATGGCCGACTCCAGGTCGGTCCTGATTGACGTGGCCGCTCGGTCAAGATCGCCATCGGTGAACCCGTGCTCCTTCAGGCTCAGCAGCAGCGACCAGTAGTCGGTGAGCGCGACCGAAAAGTCGTCCGCCCGGAGATTGGTGCCGTAATACCGCAAACCTCGGGTGTGGCCGAACGACGTCCAATGCGTCGGATCGATCTGGGACAAGAATCCCTGCTCATAGCCATCCTGCAAGCGGTTCTCCACCATGATGCTGATGATCTCTTCGATCCACCGCTGGCGATCGCCTTCGATGGTTCTGGGATCCCAGGACGGCAGGCGAATGTCCAGCGAGAGATATGAGTACCCCTGCTCCGGCGAGGTGGCCACGTCGAAAGCCGGCTCAGGATTTAGCGCGGACCAGTTGTCGGGAGCAGACGGTGACTCACCTACTGAAATATCGCAGAAGTACTCCTCGACCAAGTCCTCCAGCGTGTCGAGGGGGAGGTCGCCGACCGCGACTACCGCCATGTTGGAGGGGACGTACCAGGTCTCGTAGAAGTCCCGCAGATCTTCAGCGGTAGTTGACTCGATGCTCTCCACCGTGCCGATGGGAGAGCGCCCGACATAGGGCGTGTCCTGGTTGTACATGCGGTCGAAAACCTGGAAGACCGTTCCCAACCCGGTCTCAACTCTGAGCCGGTACTCGTCGCGGACGATTCCCTGCTCCTCTTCAACGTCTTGGGGATCGATGGTGGCCGCGTGTGCCCACTGGGACAACACGTCGAAGGCGGTGGTCACCGACTGCTCATCCTCGTCGATTACCAAGTCGAGCTGATAGACGGTCTCGTCGTAAGAGGTGTAGGCGTTGATATCGGGGCCGAACTCAACGCCAATGCTGTGCAGCGCGTCGGTGATCTCGTTGCCGGGATACTTCTCGGTGCCGTTGAACAGCATGTGCTCGAGATAGTGGGCATAGCCGGCACCCTCGACGGGCTCATTGAGCGACCCGGCGTTGACGGCCAGCCGCAGCGACAGACTGCCACCCGGACTGTCGTTCGAACGAAGGTAGTAGGTGAGGCCGTTGTCCAGCGTGCCGATCTTCACCTCAGGATCAACCGGCAGCAGACCCTCTTCGACTGTGGACCCGTCATCTCCGGCCGTCTGGCACCCATCATCTGCTTGCGGTGTCTCAGGCTGAGCTATCTCTTCCTCATCTTCCTCAGCTTCATCCGTTGCGGTGGGCTCAGCGGTTGGTTCTGCCATGGGCTCAGCCGTGGGCGCCGCCTCTTCCGCCGCCGTGCCTTCGCCCGAGTCGACCTGGCCGGTGACCGGAATATGGGATTTGCTATCCGCACATGCGGCCGCCACCAGGGCCACGCTCAGCAACAAGATCAGGAGCTTTCTCATACCCGCCTCTGGGAGTCAGTCGTCGCTACGGCTCGAACAGAGCCATTGGCCGAACACAGTACCGATGATCAACGACACATCCCATGCCCGCCGCCGAAAAACCCCAGCGCAACAGGACGATTAGTGCTGGCTGTAGCAAATCTCGATGATGGCCGGTTCGGATACGGCATCGCCCTCCAGCTCGCCGACGATGCGACCCTCGTGCAGCACCAGCACCCGATGGCATACGCCGACTAACTCGGAGAATTCTGAGGAGATGAACACAACCGCCTTCCCCTCGGCGGCCAACTCCTCCATGATGTCGTAGATCTCTTCTTTGCCGTCCACATCCACCCCGATTGTGGGCTCATCGAAGATGAGGACGTCGGCCCCCTGCTCCAGCCACTTGGCGATGACTACCTTCTGCTGATTGCCGCCCGACAGCAGTCGCACAAGCTGGCGATCGCTGGGAGTGGCGATGCTCAAGCGGTCGATCCGACCATCAGCGGCCTGTTTTTCCGACCGGGGAGATGGCATTGGAGTCTTGGGTCGCACCCGATGGCGGTCCAAAGAAGCCAGCGTGATGTTATTGCGCACGCTGAAGTCCATGATGTTTCCCTGGGTCTTGCGGTCCTCGGGCAACAGCGCCATACCGGCCGACATGGACTCCGATGGATGATTGTCGCTGATCTCGACACCGTGAATCCGCACCTGTCCTTCCCGGCGGTGATCAGCTCCGAAAACAGCCCGGACCAACTCGGTTCGACCGCTTCCCATCAGTCCGCCCACACCTAAGATCTCTCCCTTGCGCACGTCGAAGGAGCAATCGTGCACGCCGGTGTCGGCGCTCACTCCGTCTACCTCCAACACCGCTTCGGTATCGGGACGTCCGCCCACCCCCCGGCTGGCTCTACGCTCTGCCGAGGTCTGGGCATGCTCGTGACCGGTGATGTGGGAGATAAGCGAACCCCGGTCCAACGATGACGTGGGCTCGTCGGCCACCAGCTCTCCGTTGCGCATCACAATTACCCGCTCGGTGAGCTCGAATATCTCCTCAAGACGGTGTGACACGTACACCACGGTGATCCCGTCATCGCGGAGCCGCCGCACGACGGCGAACAAGTGCTCGATCTCCTCGTCGGTAAGCGACGCGCTGGGTTCGTCCAGCACCAGCAACTGAGCCTGCTGGCCCAGCCCCCGGGCGATCATCACCAACCGCTGCTGGGCCACGCTCAGCTCTCCCACCGGCTGGCGGGGATCGATGTCCACTTCCAACCGGGCGATGGGCTCGGCGGCTCGGCGGCGCAACTCTGCCCAATCCACGAACAGGCCCAGCTTTCGGGGGTAGCCGAGGCCCATCCTCACGTTCTCGGCCACCGATAGGTCGCCCACGTCTTGGAGGTCTTGGTGGACGAAGGCCAGCCCGGCCACCGTTGCGTCGTGGGGTCGATGGAGATCGAGCGGCTCGCCATTCAGGGACAAATGGCCTTCGTCGGCCCGTTCAGCCCCAGCGATGATCTTGATCAGCGTGCTCTTGCCCGCACCGTTCTTGCCCACCAGCCCGACGATCTCGCCGGCCCCCAAAGACAGGGTCACATTGTCAACCGCCAGCACTCCCGGGTAGCGCTTGGTTACTCCGGAGACTTCGAGCAGCGGAGCCGACATCTCCGGTGCTGAGGCGGTCATCGCCGCTTTGCTCCCAGAGCCGTCAGCAGCATGGCCAAAACCAAGATCGACCCTCGTGAGATATCCAAAATGTCTCGGTCATATCCCAAAATTGTCAGCCCCGACTGCACTGCCTGCAAGAAGATCACGCCGAGCACGGTGCCCGGAACGTTGAACAGGCCTTGCCGAGATGCCGCCGCCCCCAAGAACGCCGCCGCATAGGCCGACAGAAGCAAAGAGATACCGACACGGGGTATGGAGGAAGCTGTCCGGGCCGTCTGTGACACCGCGGCGATCACGGCCACGAAGCCGACAACCACGAAGCCCAGAGCCCGCAATGCCTTGACATTGATGCCCGACAGTCGTGCCGCTTCGGGATTGCCGCCGATGGCGTACATGTACCGTCCCAGCTCGGTCTTGGACATCATCAGCCACAAGATGATGGCCAGTCCGGCGGCGATCCATACCGGCGAGGTGAACTCGGTGAGCGGCTCGGGCTTGCCGACACCCAGGTCTCGGTAGAGGTCGGGCATGTCGGCCGCACCAGTGATGTTGCGACCATCGGAGATCATGTATTCGACGCCCAGCAGAATCAGGAAGGTGGCCAGCGTGGTGATGAATGAGGGCATTTCCACGTACGACACCAACAGGCCGTTGATTGCACCGATTGTGATACCGAATGCCACTCCGACCAGCACCGCCAAGCCCCAAGGCCAGTCGTGATTCACGATCAGCACGACGATCGCCGCCGCGCAGGCCGAGAGCGTTCCGGCTATGGACAAATCGAAATCGCCCATGGCCAGAACAACGGTGAGGCCGAGCGAGAGCATGAGCAGCGGTGCGGCCAAGCCGAGTTGGGTGCGCACGTTGTCGATCTCGATGAAGCGGCTGTCGAGCACCGTGAAGATAATGAGGCAAGCGACCAGGGTGATGAAGACGCCGTATGTCGAGATGAACGACAGCAGGTCGAATCTTGGCTTCGAACCGCTCGACCTAGATCGCGCAGACTCCGGCGGCGGTGCTGAAGCTGTGTTCGTATCGGCCATTCGTGTACCTCCCCCGAAGAACCTAGCCGCTGGACGCGATTGAGCCGGTGACAAGAATCCCTGCCACCGGCTCAATCATCGTTACTACCTGCACCAGTGGTGCAAGATTATGCGGTTAGCCGCAGTTGGCGACCCCGCTGAACTGTCCGCACCACTTGTTGCGGAAGTACTCCTCGTAGTCACCTGGCGGATCCGGCGCGGGAACCTCGGTGCTGTCGGCGGGCATGGCATTGACGGTGTCAATGGTCACCACCTGGCGCACGGAGAAGTTCCGACCGTCATAATCCGGGGCCCGCTCTTGGCTCGGGTGGGTACCAAATGCCAGCAGCTCAGCCACCGCGTCAACCTGGGCCCAACTCTGCCATTCCAGCTTCTCGTCCACCGCGGCGTCCACCCGGCCAGTGCGGATGTCATTGACGGTGGTCGGGTTGGCGTAGAAAGTAAGCAGCTGCGGGCGGTCAGGATCATCGCCCTCGTAGAGAGCGCCGATGGCCTGGGCAGCACCGATGGAGGCCACCGAGAAGTTGATCCACACTGCGTCGATGTCCTCGAACTGCTGGAGCTTGGTGGTCACGTCGGCCTCAGTGCCGGCCACCAGGTCGGCGAAGTCGCCTTCCCATTGGTCGACGATCTCGATGTTGTTGCCATCGATGACCGAGTTCAGGCCGGTGATGCGCTTGTCGCTCCAGGCGGTCGGAACCGACTGCACGATGATGCGGGCACCGTCGGGGAACTGATCCACCAGGTAGTTGGCCAGCTGCACACCGAGGTCGGTGTCGTCAGAGGCGAAGCTGGCGATATAGAAGTCGCGGGGCTCCACCTCGCCGCCAGCTGAAAGCACCGGAATGCCCTCTGCCTCGGCCCGCTCAAGCACGTCGGTGATGAACGCCTCGGGGATGCCGTCGGTGAGCATCACATCGATGTCGGCGTCCAATAACTGGTTGCCGCAGACCGGCATCTGCGCCGGATCGCCAGCGGCATCGCAGGTCTCATAGCCCCAACCAAGAAAATCAACTGCTTCCTTGGCTGCGTCCTCGATTCGTTTTCCGGCCTCATCAGCGTAAATCCACTGCAAGTAGCCGACGGTGATATCCGGCAGCTCAGGGGCCATTTCTTCGGTGGGCTCCGGCGCAGGCGCCTCCGTTGGCGCCGCAGTCGGCGCCTCCGTTGCCGGGGCCGGTGCTGGCTCCTCTGCAACGTCGTCATCGTCGTTGCCGCACGCGGCCGCAATCAATGTCAACGCCAGCAGTGCTGCCAACAGCTTCCACAAGGAGCGTTTCATGGGTGTCCCCTCTCTGGACGATTCAAGAACTGTCCAACGTTTGAGGCCCCAATAGTAGGAAACCCGTTTATCTGGCACCAAACCCCTCAGTGCTTACCCGGCCTCCACCGGGTCGAACTCCACTCGGAGCTCGTCGGGGGCCCTAAGGAATACGCCAACCTCCTTGGCGTCGAATCCGTCGGCCAACCGGAGGTTCTCGGTGCAATCCAACACGATGTTGAGCGCAGCCTCGATCTCTGCTTTGGCCAAATATGAGCCCACGCAGTGGTGGCGACCGAAGCAAAAGGTGGTGTGCTCGGCGTTGGCTGCGAAGGCGCTGGCGGCCGGGAGATCCTCACGGTTTATGTCGAAAAGCTCGGGATCGGTGTGGGTGTACTTGCGCTCGTCCCGATTAGCCGCGCCGATTATGCCGGTCACCGTGGCCCCGGCGGGGATGGTCCCGGTTCCCGAGGGCAGCTCGGCTTCCTCGTGGGGCAGCCGCTGGATCCAGTGGGCCGGCGGGCTGTAGCGGAGGGTCTCGGCCACGGCCATGGTCACCATGGAGCGGTCTTTGCGCACCTGCTCCAGCTGGTCGGGATGCTCCAGGAGATTCTTGAACAAACTGGCTATGGCCTTGTCGGTGGTCTCTCCCCCGGCGGTGAGCAGCAGGCTGGTGAACGACTTGACCTCGATGTCGGACAGGCCGCTCCCGTCGATCTCCGCGGAGACCAGATTCGACAAGAGGTCTTTGCCGGGATTGCGGCGCCGCTCGGCGATCACCGGCATTAGATAGTCCTGAAATTCCTCCCGGGTCTGCTCACCCTCGGCGATGATGTCGGGGTCCTGGTTGATATTGGACACGAATCGGTTGATCGACTCGTACCAGTCCTGGAACTTGGGATGGTCCTCGTCGGGGAGCCCGAGCATGGCCACGATCACCTTTATGGGCAGATACCGCGACAGTCCCTCCACCAGATCGCAGCTGCCGTCGGCATGCCACTGGTCGATCATCGAGCGAGCCTGGGCCTCGATCATGGGCATGAAGTCGCTCTCCAGGATCGCCCCCCGGAAGAATGGCGCCACTAAGTTCCGGTAGCGGGAGTGCTCGGCCCCGTGTTTCGACAGAAGCGTCGGGCCATGGGCCGGCTCGATCATCCACTCGTACATGTCGGTGCTGAACGCCGGGTTCTTGAACACGTGCTCCACATCGGCGTAGCGGCTCACAAACCACGTGTCTGATGCCTCATCGTGGAAACACGGGTAATCGTCCCGGTAGATCCGGTAGACGTCGTAGCGGTCTTCGTCGGAGCTGAGCAGATCAGGGGGTGCCATTGCGGCACTCTACCTATTGACTCCTACTGAGCACCGAGAGCGGACTGAGTTGTTCAGATGGTGCAGATCACCGAGGAGCCATGGCCGAACATGCCGTGGTTGATGGACAGGCCCACCTTGGCCCCCTCCACCTGGCGATGTCCGGCCTCTCCCCGGAGCTGCCACACCAACTCGCACACCTGAGCGATGGCCTGGGCGGGAACTGCCTCGCCAAATGCGCCCAGCCCGCCTGATGGGTTCACCGGTATGCGTCCGCCTAAAGCGGTGTCGCCGGCCCGCAGGAGCTTGGCGGCGTCGCCCCGCTCGCACAGTCCGATGTGCTCGTACCAGTCGAGCTCGTAGGCCGACGACAGGTCGTACACCTCGGCAAAGTCCAGATCCTCGGGCGATACCGAGGCCTCCTCGTAGGCCCGGCCCGCGATGTTGTCCTTGAACGTCATGGTCTCGTCGCCCACCGCGGCCCATGAGTCCGACGCCAGATAGGGCAGCTCGATCACACTGTTGGGATAGGTGGGGCTCACCGTGGAGATACCCGACACCCTGACCGGGTCGGTTACGCCCCGGCTGGCCGCCCACTCCAGGCTCGACACCACCAATGCCGCACCCCCATCGGAGGTGGCACAGATCTCCAGCAGGCGCAGCGGGTCGGCCACCATCGGAGAGTTGGCGATGTCGTCAACGTCGTACTCCTTGGTGTAGCGGGCGTTGGGGTTGAACACCCCGTGGCGGGAGTTCTTCACCTTCACCGCGGCAAAATCCTCAGGAGTGTCGCCGTACAGCTCCATGCGCCGCCGGGCGTAGAGGGCGAAGTACGTGGGGTTGGTGGCGCCCACCAGATGGAACCGGAGCCAATCGGGGTCTTCGTGGCGCTCCCCGGCGTTGGGGGCGAAGAACCCCTTGGGGGTGGTCTCAGCGCCGACCACCAGGGCCACGTCGCACACCCCGGCCAGGATCTGGGCCCGGGCGATGCTCAGGGCGGTAGCCCCCGACGCGCAGGCCGCATAGGAACTCGACAACTGGCAGCCGGTGAAACCAAGGGCGTTGGCAAACGTCGATCCCGACACATAGCCGGGGTAACCGCACCGCACGCTGTTGGCCCCGGACACGAACTGGACCTCGTCCCAGCCCACCTCGGCATCGGTCAATGCGTCGCGGGCCGCCTTCACCCCGTACTCCACGAAGTTTCGGCCCCATTTGCCCCACGGGTGCATTCCCACACCCAAAATGGCGATGTCATCCATCAGGCTTCTCCGTTCTCGCGGCGGCCCGCCGGGGCCCACTTCCACACCAGGTAGTCGTGCTCGTCGTCGGAGTAGAGCACGTCGATTGCCAACTCCATCTCCATTCCCACCGACAGCTCGTCCACTGACACCCCGGAGACCACTTGTCCCAGAACCACCAGATTTTCCTCTTCCAGCCTCACCGCGGCAATGACATAGGGCTCAAACTCTTCGCCGGGAATCACGTAGGGCGCGGGAGGGGCGTACTCGCCGGTGGTGAACGACCACAGCCGTCCGGTGCGGCTGAGCAGCACCTCGTCGATCTCGTCGCCCAGGCAGGCCGGATCGGAGCCGGCCAATGCCTTGGGGAAGAAATAGGAACCCCGGCTGCGAGCCCGACCCCCGACCAGGTGAGGCTCATCAGCGTCGAGCGTGAACAGCCCTTCCACCGCGGCCACTTGCGTCCTTGTCGTCGTCACGCCAGCAGCTTAGGCATCAGGCGCTCCCGCTCTGCTAGCGGTTGAGCATCCCGCCATCGACCACCATGGTGTCGCCCGACACCCAGCGAGCCTCGTCGCTGCACAACCACACTGCCGCCTCGGCCACCTCTTCGGGCAGACCTAAGCGCCCTCCAGGCATCATCTGGACGACTGCTTCGGCCATCTCCGGGCTCGACTCCCGCCATGACGCCACCATCGGGGTGTCGATCATGCCCGGACAAATGGCGTTGACCCGGATGCCCTTGTTGTTGAGCTCATCGGCCGCGTAGGTGGTCAGCCCCAGCACTCCCCGCTTGGCTGCGGTGTAGTGGGGCTGGCCGGGCGCGGGAATCAGGGCCGCCCCCGACGCGGTGTTCACGATCGATCCGCCGCCTTGGGCCAGCATCTGGATGATCTCGTGTTTCATGCACAGAAACACCGAGGTCAGGTTTATGGCGATCATCTCATCCCACTGGTCCAGCGTGAGCTCGTGGAACAGCCGGGAGGGATGGGTGATGCCCGCGTTGTTAAAGGCGAAGTCCAGACTCCCGAACTCCGACACCGTTGATGCCACCATCCCCTCGACTTGGGTCTCGTCGGTCACGTCCACCGCGAAGAACCGGCCCTCGCCCCCCTCGGCCTTGACCATGGCCGCGGTATCCGCACCGCCGTCGGTGTTGCGGTCGGCGATTGCCACCTTTGCGCCTCTGCGGGCGAACAGCACTGCGGCCGCTTGGCCGATACCGCTGCCTCCCCCGGTCACCAAAGCCACCTTGCCCTTCATGCTTGCCTGCCTTCTATAGCTGTCATCACCACGACATAAGGTAGGCCACCGCGCAACGATTACCGAAAGGACAGCAATGGCCATCTCCTCATGGGACGAGTTCCCCGTCCACCAGTCCCCCGACTGGATCCGCCACGCCGGCACGACGGACCGCAACTTCTATGACCGCAACTACTTCTGCATGCACGGCTCCAGCGACGAGCTGTTCGCCATCTTCGGAATGGGCCAGTACCCCAACCTGGGTGTCCAAGACGCCTTCTGTTGCGTCCGCCAGGGCGACAGTCAACACGTGGTGAGGGGCTCCCGGCCGCTCACCGACCGGATGGATATGTCGGTCGGCCCTATGCGCATAGAGGTGATCGAGCCCCTCAAGAAGGTGCGCTACATAGTGGAGCCCAATGAGCACTCCATCGCCATGGACGTGACCTGGGATGCATCCATCCGCGCCATGGAGGAGCCCAACCAGTACATCCGCAGCGAGGGTCGGGTGGTCTTCAATACCCAGCGATTCGCCCAGCTAGGCCGCTGGGAGGGAACCCTGTCGGTGGGCGGCGAGGATTTTGCGGTCACCCCCGACCGGTGGGGCGGCGCCCGCGACCGCTCCTGGGGAATCCGCCCGGTGGGCGAGCCTGAGGGCGATGGCATCCGCCAGGGCATCAATGTCATGTCCGGGATGTGGAATTACTTCCCCATGATGTTCGACGACCACGCCATCTTGTACATGAACAACGAGGCCGACGACGGCACCCGGCGGCTGGTCGAGGGCAAGAGGGTATGGGTCGACGGCCGACCCGACGAGGATCTCGGTCGTTCCGAGCACAACCACACCTTCGAGTCGGGCACCCGGGTGTTGACCCACTCCACAATCTCCTTCCCCGATGCCGGAATCGAGATTGATTGCCAGCCTCTCTTGGTAAACTTTGTTTCTGTGGGAACCGGGTACGGCATGGACGCAGACTGGCGACACGGCATGTACCAGGGTCCTGGCTTGGTGGTCCAGGGCAAGGTGCTGGACGTCGACACCGAGGCCAAGCCCATCGGACAGTACGGCGTGGTCGACCATGTGGGCCGCTACACCTACGATGGAAACGTGGGCTACGGCCTGTACGAACACGGCTTCTTTGGACCCTTCCACCGCTACGGCCTGACTGACGGGGCCGCCGGAGCCCCATAGTCAGCCGACCGCTGTGTCTTCCTCACCCGCCTCTCCGGAGAACCTCACCGAATTGGAGAATCCCGATGAGTTCCAGGACCGCCACATTGGTCCTGGAGCCGAGGACCGGGCCGCGATGCTGGCCGAACTCGGATTCGACAGCCTGTCGGCGCTGGTAAATGCCGCGGTTCCCCCCAACATCCGGTCCCACAGCCCTTTGGAGCTACCCCCTGGGCTAACCGAAGCGGGCACCACCGAGAAGTTGCGGGCTCTGGCAGACCGCAACACGGTGGCCACTTCGCTGATCGGCATGGGCTACTACGACACCATCACGCCAGCGGTGATCCGCCGAAACGTGTTGGAGAACCCGGCCTGGTACACCGCCTACACCCCGTACCAGCCGGAGATCTCCCAGGGGCGGCTTGAGGCCTTGATCAATTTCCAGACCATGGTCACCGACCTGTGTGCCATGGGCCTGGCCAACGCCTCCTTGCTTGACGAGGGCACCGCGGCGGCCGAGGCCATGACGCTGCTGCGGCGGCTCAACCGCAAGGCGCCGGACGACCGATTCATCGTCGACGCCGACACCCACCCCCAGACCATCGACGTGGTGGCCACTCGGGCGGAACCTCTCGGTATCGAAGTGGTCGTCGCCGACTTGGAGCAGGCCAATATCGAGGAGATCGCCGATGGGGCGTTCGGCATATTGGCGTCATACCCCGGCAGTTCGGGGCGCGTCAGCGACCTGAGCGGGATCATCGCCGCCGCCCACAACGTCAACGCCCTGGTGGCGGTGGCCACCGACTTGCTGGCCCTTTGCCTGCTCACTCCGCCGGGCGAGCTTGGCGCCGACGCGGTAGTGGGGTCCACGCAAAGATTCGGGGTACCCCTTGGCTTTGGCGGCCCCCATGCCGGATTCATTGCGGTGCCGGAGTCGGCCATGCGGTCCCTGCCCGGCCGCCTGGCCGGCGTGTCCATCGACGATGCCGGGGAGGTCGCCTACCGGTTGACCCTCCAGACTCGGGAGCAGCACATCCGCCGGGAGCGGGCCACCAGCAATATCTGCACAGCCCAAGTCCTCTTGGCGGTCATGGCCGCCATGTACGCCGTCTACCACGGCCCCGCCGGGCTGGCCCGGATCGCCCGACGGGTTCACCGCCTAACCGCCATCGCGTCAACCCGGCTGCGCAAGTCTGGTTATCAGACCGCGGCCGAACACTTCTTCGACACCGTCACCGTCCAGGTGCCGGGTCGAGCCTCTGAAGTCCTAGCCGCTGCCGTGGGCGAGGGCCTCAATTTGCGTCCCGTCGACGATGACACTGTGGCGTTCTCGCTGGACGAGACCACTACCCGAGCCACGGTGGTCGCCCTGTGGCGGGCTTTCGGCATCGCCACGGGTGTCCGCGATTTCGAAGCCCTCGACGCCGAGACCCCCGATGCCCTGCCTACCGACTACGTCCGAACCAGCGAATTCCTGACCCATCAAACGTTCCACCGCTACCACAGCGAAACCGAGATGCTGCGCTACCTGCGCCACTTGGCCTCCAAAGATCTGGCCTTGGACCGGACCATGATCCCGCTGGGGTCGTGCACCATGAAGCTAAACGCCACCACTCAGATGGAGCCGGTTAGCTGGCCCGAATTTGCCCAGATGCATCCGTTTGCCCCCGATGACCAGACCGAGGGCTACCGGGCCATGATCGGCGAATTGGAGAAGATGCTGGTGACCATCACCGGCTACGCCGCAGTGTCGCTCCAGCCCAATGCCGGCTCCCAAGGAGAGCTGGCCGGGCTGTTGGCCATTCGGGGCTATCACGCCGCGCAGGGCGAAACCCAACGTGACATATGCCTCATACCTGCCTCTGCCCACGGAACCAACGCGGCCAGCGCGGTCATGGCCGGCATGCGGGTTGTGGTGGTGGCGTGCGACGACGACGGCAACGTCGACATGGATGACTTGAAGGTCAAGGTCGTCGAGCACGGAGACAAGCTCAGCGCCCTGATGATCACCTATCCGTCTACCCACGGGGTGTTCGAGGCCACTGTGACCGAGGTGTGCGACCTCATCCACGCCTATGGCGGCCAGGTGTACCTGGATGGGGCCAATCTGAATGCATTGGTGGGAGTGGCCCAGCCCGGGCAATTCGGCGCCGACGTATCTCATCTAAACCTGCACAAGACGTTCTGCATCCCCCACGGTGGAGGTGGTCCGGGAGTGGGACCAGTGGCGGTGGGCCGACATCTGGCCCCATACCTGCCCAACCACCCGGTTGTGGCCGAAGCCGGCCCTTCTACCGGTGTTGGGGCCGTCTCGGCCGCCCCTTGGGGATCGGCTGGCATCTTGCCCATCTCCTGGGCCTACATCACCGCGATGGGCGGTGAGGGGTTGACAGAGGCCACCAGGGTCGCCCTGCTCAACGCCAACTACTTGGCGGCCCGCCTCGACAGCTTGTTTCCGGTGCTCTACACCGGCGAAAACGGACTGGTGGCTCACGAGTGCATCATCGATCTGCGCCCGCTGCACGCCTCTACCGGGGTCACCGTGGAAGATGTGGCCAAGCGGCTCATCGACTTCGGCTTCCATGCCCCTACCGTCTCCTTCCCGGTTGCGGGCACACTGATGGTCGAGCCCACCGAATCGGAGTCCAAGGCAGAGCTAGACCGTTTCGTGGCGGCCATGGCTGCCATACGCGCCGAAATCGATCAGGTGGCCGAGGGTGTGATTGCCATGGACGACAGCCCGCTTCGCCGCGCCCCCCACACCGCGGCGGTCGTAGTGAGCGACGACTGGAACCGCCCCTACAGCCGGGAGCAAGCCGCTTTCGCCCTGCCCGAGGTTGCCGAGCGCAAGTACTGGCCACCCGTTGGCCGCATCGACGGGGCCCACGGCGACAAGAACGTTTTCTGCGCCTGCCCGCCCATCGAGGACTTTCAAATCCTCGACAACTGAAGTCCGTCTAAGGCCGGTCGTTTCGCTCATTTCACCGCTAGCCCACTAGTTTGCGGGGGCTGCGCGACTTCGCAGCTTTAGATCCAGCAAAGGAGATCAGCCGGTGCCCGACGCCATTGTGGAACGCGAAGGCCAGACCATCATCGTCACCATGAACCGCCCCGAGCGGTATAACGCCCTGTCCGGGGCGATGATGGTGCGGATGTTGGACGCCTACGAGGAGGCGGACAACGACGACGACATCCGCTGCATCATCGTGACCGGATCGGGGGGCAACTTCAGCTCGGGTGCCGATCTCAAGGCCATGAGCGGCAACGCCGGCAACGCCGACCCCGAGATCGACGTGGCCGCCCGCCAGGCTGCCGACCCTGAACTCCACTGGAAGGCGCTGCTGCGGAGCTACCGGCCTACCAAGCCGATCATCGCCGCAGTGGAAGGCGTGGCTATCGCCGGGGGCACCGAGATCCTCCAGGCCATGGACATCCGGGTGGCCGGGGAGAGTGCCCGATTCGGGGTGTCAGAAGCCCGCTGGTCGCTCTATCCCATGGGCGGTTCGGCCGTGCGACTGCGCCGCCAGATCCCCTATACCGTCGCCGCCGAGATCCTGCTGACCGGCAAGCACATCACCGCGGCCGAGGCCAAGGACATCGGTCTCATCGGCCATGTGGTACCCGACGGTCAGGCCCTGGCCAAGGCCAAGGAGATCGCGGCCACAATCTGCGAGAACGGCCCGCTGGCGGTCGAGGCCATATTGCGCACGCTGCACGAGACCGACGGCATGACCGAAGAAGAAGCCCTCGCCCACGAGTTCGAATACGGCTGGGCGGTGTTCCAAAGCGAAGACTCCAAGGAAGGGCCTCGGGCGTTCAGCGAGAAGCGAAAGCCTGTCTTCAAGCGGAGATAGCCATGGACAGCTCATCGGGTATCTCGGTCTTCGACGTCCACCACCACGTGGGCGACGCCTCCGGCGCACTGGGCTTGCCGCCCGAGGAGGCACCCGATCCCGAGGCCTATGCCGAATTGGAGCTGGCCAAGCGCATCGAGATCATGGACGCTGGCGACGTCGGCCAGGCTGCGGTGATCCCCGGCCACGGCTACCTGCGGCCCAATGGCCATGCCGACACCCGGGCGGTGAATGACCATATCGCCGCCTACCGCGACGCCACTCCCGATCGTTTCCCCGTGGCCATCGGCATTGTGGAGCCCCGCGACGGCGAGGTCAGCCTGGGCGAGTTGGAGCGGGCCGCGGGTCCCCTGGGTTTGGTCGGAATGAGCTTCCACACCCGCTTCCAAGGGGTGAGCATCGACAACCACTGGGTGTCGACCTACGTGGGGGCCATGGGCGACCTGGGCCTGTTGCCGGTGATCCACGCGCTTGACGAAACCGCGGAGGAGTCGCTGTGGAAGGTCGGGCTTCTCGCCTCCCGCCACCCTGATCTCACCATGCTGGTGCTGGACGGATACTCCACCCACGAGGGCACCAAGCACTGCGGCCACCTGGCCGCCACCTACCCCAATCTGGTGTTTGATTGCAGCCTTTCGTACAATTTTGACTTCATTGCCCACCATGTGCGCCAACACGGCGCCCACCGCTACGTCTATGGAACCGACTTGTACTCCTGGCCGCTGGGCCAGCGCATAAGCCACATCCTGGGCCAGCTCCTGGAATCCGACCTCTCTGACGAAGACAAGACCGCAGTAGCCGGGGACAACGCCCGCCGACTATTTGGACTGGATTGATCATGAAGCGACCACAGCACTTCGCACGCTCGGGATGGATCGCCGGAGCATTGGTTGCCGTTGCCTTGGCAGCTGGTGCATGCGGAACCGTCCCAGGCGACGACTCCGACGGTGTCGTAACGACCGACCTGAGCGAGGCATTGCCAGATGGGCTGTTTGACGCGCTGGACCGCATTGCCAATCCTCCGGCAACGCCAACCCCCGGCCCAGAACTCCAAGACGAGCAAGCGGGATCGCCGGAACAAGCTGCCAATCCACCGGCTGAGACCCTGGCCGATGAGCAGTTCGAGACGCTGGTGCCAGCGCAGCCCGATGGCGAAACCGAGCTGTCAGAGGAAGAGCTACTGCGATTGCGCGACGAGGCATTCGTGGACTTCTCCCGCTGCATTCGTGATGAGGGCTTCTCCGACTTCCCCGACATCGACAGCTCCCAGATCGTCGACCAGGCATCGTTCCTCAGAGCCATGCAAGACGCCGGAGTGAGCTTTACCCAGCCGGGATTGGCCCCGGCGCTACAAACATGCGGCAGCGTCTTCAGCGAGCTGATCGCCCTGGCCCCCCAGCAGGACACAAATGTCCAGCAGGTGGAGCAGGAGGAAAACGCGTTGGCATTTGCTCAGTGCATGCGCGGCCAAGGGCTGGATGACTTCCCCGACCCCGACTTCGCCCAATACCCTAATTCCGGGTTTCCAGGGGCCGGTGGTGGCGGCGGCGAAAGCCTCGCTCCCGAAATCCAGGCGGCATTGAGAGTGTGCCTGCCGACATTTGGCGGAGGGGAGCCAAACCTAGCTGCTGCCCCGACTCCGTCTGACGACCCCACGCCCGAGGCCCAGGTGTTGTCGAGCACCGAGCAGAGCCCCGATCCAGTTCAGGCACCCAGTACCAGTTCGCAGACTCCCAACTCGTCCACTGAAGCTCCGCAAGCTCAGACGGAAACCGCGAGACCAGTTTCGGGACCCACAGTCAACCCCAGCATCTTGCGCAACACCGAGGAGTTGAACACCGCCGAGGTGGTGCGACGCGACTTGGTTGATACCGAAGAGTTCCCGGGCACCCTGGGATTCGGCGATCCTGAGCCGCTGCACACCAACACTTCGGGCATCGTCACTGGCCGTCTCCCCGAAGAGGGGGTCGTGCTCGACGCGGGAGACGTCCTCTTCGAGGTGAACAGCTACCCCGTGGTGTTGCTCCGAGGCGATCGCCCCATGTTCCGGCCCTTCGAGCGCAACATGGAAGACGGGCCCGATGTGGAGCAGCTCGAACAAGCCTTGGCCGACATGAGGATTCCCGGCTATGAGGACATGACCATTGATGAGGACTTCACCCGAGTCAGCGAAGACGTGGTGGAGGAATGGCAGAATCGGTTGGGCGTCGACGAGACCGGCGTCATCGACATGGGCTTCGTGGTGTTCATCCCAGAGCCCATCCGCATCTCGTCGGTGAATGTGATCGAGGGTCAGTCGATCGCCGCCCAAACGACTGCCTTCACGGTTACCGGCCAATACCAAGAAATCGTCAGCAACCTAGACCCCGGTGACGCCGAGATCGTCAACCGGCTCGACCGGGTGGAAGTCGAGCTGCCCGACGGTCGGATCACACCGGGAGCGGTCGCGGAAGTGGCCCGAGTAGCCACCCGGCGGACCAATGCCCAGACCGGTGCGCCCGGTGATCCCACCATCGAAGTGATCATCGTGCTGCTGGACGGCGAGGCTTCAGCCCGCTTCGATGCTGCTCCAGTTGACTGGACGATTACCAAGGAGGTGACTCCCAACGCCTTGGTGGTCCCAGCCTCGGCGCTAATCGCCACCGTTGACGGAGGCTTCTCAGTGGAGGTGGTCAACAACGGGTCGACCACTCTGGTACAAGTTGAGGTGGGCACTTTCGTAGACGCCTTCGTGCAGATCATTGCCGGCAATCTCCAAGAAGGCGACCGGGTTCGCATCCCTTAGGAGTCTGACTACGACGCAGGGGGAAGCCCTGATGACGAAGGAGCCCCGGAAGGTGCTGGAGTTGCACCAGGTGGTCAAGCACTACCCGGGCTCACCGCCGGTCCGAGCCTTGGACGGTGTGGACTTGGTGGTCCACGCCGGAGAACTGGTGGCCGTGGTCGGCCCCTCGGGATCGGGCAAGAGCACCATGCTCAACATGATGGGTGCCTTGGACCGACCCAGCTCGGGCAGAATCGTGGTTGACGGCGAAGAGCTGTCGCAGATGAAGGACCACGAGGTAGCCGGGGTCCGAGGAAGTCGCATCGGGTTCGTGTTCCAGCAATTCCACCTGCTGGAAGGGCTGTCAGCGGTCGACAACGTGGCCACGGGCACCCTCTACCAGGGAAGCAGCCTTCGATGGCGGCGGCAGATGGCCCGGGAAGTTTTGGAGCGCGTCGGTCTCGGCCACCGAATGGATCACCGGCCGGGCAAGCTCTCTGGGGGTGAGCGCCAGCGGGTGGCCATTGCCCGGGCGCTGTTGGGCGACCCCGCGATCGTGCTGGCCGATGAGCCCACCGGCAACCTCGACTCCCAAACCACCGAGGAGATCATTGGGCTTTTCTTGGAGTTGAATCATGCAGGTTCCACCATCGTGATCATCACCCACGATCGGGAACTAGCCGCCCGAATGCCTCGATCTGTGGCCATCCTCGACGGCCTCATCAGCCACGACTCGGCAGCACACTGAGATGGCCACGAGCAAACAAAGACCCGTGAGGCCGTAGCGGAGATGGCCGAAAGCAAATTGCGAGCCCGCGATGCCATTTCTCTGGGCACTCTGGGATTGCGGACCCGCAAGGGTCGTACGGCCATGGCTGCCATCGGTATCGCCATCGGGGTGGCCTCGCTCATTGCTTTGGTGGGCATCATCAACTCTGGAGAAGCCGATGCCCAACGCGACCTTCTTGAGCAGGGGATCGACGTGTTGGAGCTGACTCCAGGAACTTCCTTCGCCGGCGATCCCGAGCTTCTCCCTGGAGCAGCCGCGGCCATCGACACCCACATGCGAGATGTGGTGAAAGTGGTGGCCTCCATCCGCCGGGTGCCGGCCACCCTCCGCAAGACTGATTTCATTCCGGAAGTTGAGACCGGAGGCATTCGCCTATTCGCGGTGGATGAGGACGACCTGGACCTTCTAGTCCCGCTGCGCGGTGGGGTGGCCCACGGTCGGTTCCACGATGCCGCCACCGTGCGAGTCCCCACGGTGGTGTTGGGCTCCGATACCGCCGAGGTTCTGGGTTTCGACGAACTCTACGCCCAACCCACCGTTCACATCTCTGGCCACGACTTTGCCGTTATCGGCGTGCTGGACCCTTTCACCATCAGCCAAGGGCTGACCCTGAATCGGGCTGCGCTCATAGGATTTCCCGTAGCCGAGCAGCTCTATGACGCCGATGAGAACCCCGAGCGCATCTGGGTGCAGTCCGATCTGGACGTGATCGAACAGGTCAGGGAGCTGCTCCCCCGTCAGGCCAATCCAGAGGCACCCGGAGAGGTCGCGGTCTCATCGCTGGATCTCGAAGCCCGGGAGATAATCAGTGAGAACTTCGAATCGCTGCTCAGCTTGCTGGTGGTGGTCATCATCGTGGTGGGGGCCATCGGTGTGGGCAACATCATGCTGATCTCGGTGCTGGAGCGCCGGGGCGAGATTGGGGTGCGTCGGGCGCTCGGCGCCAAAAAGACCCACATTGCCGTGCAGTTCCTCATCGAGTCGGTGCTGCTGACCGTTCTCGGCGGCCTGATAGGCATCATGTTCGGACTGGCAGTCGTGTCGGTGGTCACCAGAGTGCTGGACTGGCCGTTGACGATCGAGTTCTTGTTCATCGTCGTCGGGCTGGCCGTCACCGTGGGAGTGGGCCTGGTTGCCGGCCTCTATCCAGCATGGAGAGCTTCCCGCATGGACCCAGCCGAGGCCGTTCGCCCCGCCGCATAGTTTGGCCCTCCCGCTCTTTGGCCGTTGCCCCTGCCCCCTAGTGTCTAAACCATGACCCTCACCCTGGATGAGTTTCGGGAGCGGACTCGGGAATTTCTGGCCGCCAACGCCGTTCCCCGCAGCGAGCCGCCAGTGGAGTGGACCGAGATCAAGATGGTGGACGAGTGTCGCCGGTTTCACGGGGCGCTGGCCAATGCCGGGCTGGGGGGCATCACCTACCCGGTGGAGTACGGCGGTTTGGGCCTGGACAAGGGCTATGTCGAGGTGTTCAACCAAGAGCTATCCAAGTACCAGGCGCCGCTTATCCCCACGGCCATCTCCCACGGCATGTGCTTGCCGGTTATGAACGACTTCGGAACACCCGAACAGAAGGCTCGCCATCAGTCTCGGATCATTCGGTGCGACGAGATCTGGTGCCAGATGTTCTCCGAGCCCGGCGCCGGCTCCGACGTGGCGTCGTTGGCTATGCGGGCGATCCGCGACGGCGACGAGTGGGTGCTGAACGGCCAGAAGGTGTGGACCTCAGGTGCCCAGTACTGCGACTACGGCCTGTGCGTGGCCCGCACCGACCCCGCCCAGCCCAAGCATCGCGGACTGTCCATGTTCATCGTCGACCTGTCGTTGCCCGGAGTGGACATCCGACCTCTGCGCCAGATCAACGGGAGCTCTCACTTCAACGAGGTCTACCTGACCGACGCCAGAGTAGGCCACGACTGCCTGGTCGGTGGCGAGGGCAACGGATGGAACGTGGCCGTAGCCATGCTCATGTACGAACGGGTGGCCATTGGAGCCGGGGGCAGCGGGGCCATGTCCCAGTCGATGGGTAGCGCCAAGCTCATCGAAGAAGCCCGACGGCGGGGTCGCGACGGCGACCCAGTAGTCCGCGATGCGCTTGCCGATCTCTACATCCGCGAGCGCATCCAGAAATTCATCGGCATGAGGATCCGCCAAGCCGCTGAATCTGGTAAAGCCCCCGGTCCGGAGGGATCCATCGCCAAGCTGAACGCCGCCATCTTGAGCCGCCAAGCATCCGATGTGGCCATCGAGCTAGCCGGTGCATGCGGTCAGGCATGGGATGCCGCAAATGACGATGCCGATGAATGGGCCAGCGCAGTGATCAGCGCCCCGGCCATGGCCATCGCCGGGGGCACCAACGAGGTGCAGCGCAACATCATCGGCGAACGGGTGCTGGGCCTGCCCAAAGAGCCCGATCCCTTCAAGGGCCAGCCCTGGGAGGAAGTCCCCCGCTCCTAGTGATCTGGACTAGATCCCAGTCAGCTCGGCCCACACCTCATCGACGGCCCTAGCCAGATCTTCGGGGCTGGCGTCATTCACGATCACATGGTCGGCCAGAGCCCGGCGCTGGGAGTCGCTGGCTTGGCTGGCCATACGGGCCCGGGCCTGCTCCTCGGTGAGGCCCCGTTCGATCAGCCGGGGCAGGCGCACCTCCAGTGGAGCCTCCACCACCACCACATTGGTATAGCCCCGACCCGACGCCAGTTGGCCTAAGCGGCTCTCGGCCAATACGGCCATGTCCAGCACCACAACCTGAACCTCTCCCCTGTCCGCAAACCCCTTGAGCTGGGCGTCTAGCTCGGCGTTGATGGCCGGATGGCTGACCGCCTCCAAGGCAGCCAGCCGGTCGGGACGGCCGAACACCTCTGCGGCCACCTTGCCCCGGTCGATGTGGCCGTCGTCATTCAGAATCCCAGGGCCGAAGGCATCGACCACCCCACGCTCGGCCCGCCCCCCGGGGGCCAGCACTTCTCGCCCGATGGCGTCCACGTCGATCACCGCCGCGCCCCTCTCGGCAAACCGGGCCGCCGCGGTTGACTTCCCCGCGCCGATCCCCCCGGTAAGTCCCACCACCAGCATGGCCGAGAGGCTACCCGCCCTGGATAGCCCCGCTTCGGCTCGTGCTGCCAGACTAAGCCCATGCGCGTCGAGCTGACCGATGACCAACTGGCGCTCCAGCAGGAGTTGCGGGGCTACTTCTCAAACCTGATGACCGACGAGGTGCGGGCGAAGATCCGCCACACCGAGACCGAGGCCAACGAGGACTACAAGGCACTGATCCGCCAAATCGGCAGCGACGGCTGGCTGGGCGTGGGCTGGCCCGTGGAGTACGGCGGCAAGGGGTTCACCCCCATCGAGCAGTACATCTTTTTCAATGAGGCCTGGGCTGCCCAGGTGCCGGTGCCTTTTCTCACCATCAACACGGTGGGGCCCACCATCCGGGAGTACGGCAACGACCGCCAAAAGGACTTCTTCTTGAAGAAGATCCTGGCCGGCGAGATGCACTTCTCCATCGGCTATTCCGAGCCCACCGCGGGTACCGATTTGGCTGCTCTCAAGACCAAGGCGGTGCGCGACGGCGACGAGTGGATCATCAACGGCCAAAAGCAGTTCACCAGCCTGGCCTACGACGCTGACTATGTGTGGTTGGCCGCCCGCACCGATCCCGATGCCCCTGCCCACAAGGGCATCACCATGTTCTTGGCCCCCGCCGACGATCCTGGTTTCGACATTCAGCCGTTCATCACCATGGGAGGCTCTCACACCACGTCCACTTTCTACGACAATGTGCGGGTGCCCGACTGGCTTCGGGTGGGCGAGGTGAACGGGGGTTGGGGCCTCATCACCAACCAGCTCAACCACGAGCGGGTTTCGCTGTGCGCCTCGGGGGGCATCGCCAACCTGGTGAAGCAGGCGGTGGATTGGGCCAAGGAGGCCAAGCTGCCCGACGGCCGCCGGGTGATCGACCAAGAGTGGGTTCAGGTCAAGCTGGCCGAGTGCCGGGCTCGGGTGGAGTTCCTCGACCTGTTGAACTGGAAGGTGGCCTACGAATCCACGGTGGGCAACAACGTGAGCCCGGCCCTGGCCTCCACCATCAAGGTGTGGGGCTCGGAGTCGATGCATCTCATCTACTCAGGGCTGACTGAGGTAGTCGGCGCCACCGGTCACCTCAAGAAGGGCTCCCCCCACGCCGATTTCTCCAGCCGGATGGAGGAGTCCTACCGGGGCTGTTGGATCCTCACTTTCGGCGGCGGCACCAACGAGATCCAGCGGGACATTATCGGCATGGCCGGCCTCGGCCTGCCCCGCGAGAAGCGCCGCAAGTAGCAATCAGGAGGCACGACATGGATTTCTCATTGAACGAAGAGCACAAAGCGGTAGCCGAGCTGGCCAATCGGATCATGGGCGACCGCCTCGACATGGAGCGGCTGATGGAGATCGAGGCCGCCGACGAATGGTTCGACCGGGACCTCTATGCCGACCTGGCTGCTGCCGGGCTGGTGGGAATCGGGCTGAGCGAGGACGTTGGCGGAGGAGGCTTGGACCTGATCGCCGTCGGGCAGGTGTTCGAAGCCCAAGGGCGTCATGTAGCCCCCATTCCGCTGTGGAGCGGGATGCTGGCCGCGCTGGCCATCGATGCCTTCGGTACCGATGAGCAGCGCCACCGGGAGTTGCCCGGCTGCGCCGATGGGTCCAACGTGTTGACTGTCGGCCTACAGGAGTACCTGAACGACGACATCACCAGTCCCATGGCCCGCGTGGTGGATGGCAAGTTGGTGGGCACCAAAGAGGTAGTGGAGTTCGCCGCCGAGTCGTCCAAGATCGTGGTGGTCGCCGGGCTCGACGACGGCACCGACAACGGGATCATCAGCGGTACCGGGCTGTTCTTGATGGACCTGGCCAACCCAGGGGTGACCATGGAGGCGGGCATGTCTACCCGGCTTCAGCCCGTGCATCAGGTGAGCTTCTACGGCGTTCCGTGCGAGCCGCTTGGGCCAGCCGACGGCGCGTCGGTTCAATGGATAGCCGATCGGGCGGTGGCTCTGTTGTGCGCCATCCAGGTAGGGGTGGTTGACCGGGCCCTGCGCCTCTCCGCCGAGTACACCTCAACTCGGGAGCAGTTCGGCCGTCCAGTGGCCACGTTCCAGGCGGTCACCCAGCGATTGGCCGACCAGTTCATGCATGTGGAGGCGGTGCGGTTATGCGCCTGCGCCGTGCTCTACGACCTGGCCCACGGCAATGACGCCTCGCTGCGGCTGCCCATCGCCAAGTGGTACGCCTCCCATTGGGCCCACGACGTGGCCCACGCCACCCAGCACGTCCACGGAGGTATGGGCGTGAGCGTCGACTACCCCCTCCACCGCTACACCCTGTGGAACAAGCACATCGAGTGCAGTCTGGGCGCTGGCACCCAGCAGCTCCGCACCCTGGGCAGGCAGCTGGCGGCCAGCTAAGTCCTCTCGGCAATGTAGGCCGCTAGTTCGGCGATGCCTTCCTCGGCTTCGGGGGCGACTCCGGCCAGCAAGTGCCATACGTGCATCATGTCTTGCCAGGGGCGGAACTCTACGGACCCGTTGGCGTTCTCGATGGCCTTGACCACTCGGGTGCTGTCGTCGTAGAGCACCTCCTCGGTGCCCACCTGGATCATCATGGGGGGCAGGTTGTCGAAGGTGCCAAACACCGGGGAGACGTAGGGGTCGGTGGCGTCTGTGCTTTGGGCGTAGGCCATCACCATGCCCGACAGGGCGTCGGCCCCGGCCAGCAGGGGGTCGCGCTCGGCCCGCTCGGTCATGGAGTCGCCGGTAAAAGTTAGATCAGTCCACGGTGAGATGGGGGCGGCACAGGCCGGTAGGGCCATGCCCTCATCCCGCAGCTTCATGCACAGCGCGATGGTCAGTCCCCCACCAGCGGAGTCGCCGGAAATGGCGGTGTGGGCCGCCTCTCCCCCATTGGCCAGGTGCCATTGCCACGCGGCCATGGCGTCGTCTAGGGCGGCCGGGAAAGGGCTCTCGGGGGCGAGGCGGTAGTCCACGTTCAGCAGCCGGGCCTTTGCCCCTTGGGCCAAGCGACTCACCACGTGTCGGTGGGTGTTGAGGCTGCCCACCACATAGCCGCCGCCATGCAAGTACACAATGGTCCGATTTCCCTCCACCTCGGGAGGTGTGACCCACTCCGCCGAAACCCCTCCGGCATCTACCGGCGCGAAGCTCACGCCGTCGGGAACGGGCATCGAGCTGTAACCCGCCTCGAAACCGGCCCGAGTCGTAGCCAAATCGGGTGGAGGGCCGGCGGCAGATTCCTGCATCTGCTGCTTCAGAGCGGCCACTGCGGCGTTGTAGGCATCTGACGGCATGGGTGATTCCTCCTCAGTGGGATCTGTTCGTATTCCTAGTAGCCCCGGTCGGGGTCTACCACGTTGCGAAGCGGCGTCCCGGCCAAAAAGCGTTCCAGATTGTCGCAGAACAACTCCATTAGGGCTTCGTTGTAGCCCTCGCGGGCAGTGGAGCAGTGGGGCGACAGATACATGTTGGGCGCATCCCACAGCGGGCTGTCAGCGGGCAGCGGCTCCTCGCGGGTCACATCCAGCACCGCGGCCCCCACTTGGCCTGACTCCAGCGCGGCCACCAACGCGGCTTCGTCGATGATCGAGCCTCGTCCCACGTTCACTACCACCGCCCCCGGCTTGAGCCGTCCCAAGCGCTGGGCGTCGAACAGATCGATGGTTTCGGGGGTGTGGGGAGCGCACAGCACCACCGCATCGCAGCGAGCCAGCATCTCGTCAAGGCGGTCGAGGCTGAACAGCTCGTCGACGTCGGGGTCGGTGTCGCCGGGCTGGACAGAGCGGCGGTTGGCCAGCACCTTGGTCTCGAAGGCTCTGATCCGGCGGCCCACATCGCGGCCGATGGCACCCAGGCCGACGATCCCGATGGTCTTCCCCTTCACCAGCAGTCCCTGGTGCATCTGCCAGTGGTGGTCCTTTTGCTGGCGCTCTAGCAATCGGATGTCCTTCCACACCTCCAGCAGCCGGCCTACGGCAAACTCGGCGATGGGAGCCGAGGCCACCCCGGCGGCGTTGGTCAACGCGATGCCTTTTGCCTTCAGCTTGGCCGGCTCCAGTTGGCCGATGCCCGCCCCGATGGCCTGAACCCACTGCAATCGGGGTGCCCAATCCCTGATGCCCGGGGGCAGGTCGAGGGCCATCAGCACATCGGCCGCCGCGATGGTTTCCCTCTCCTCCTCGGTCAGGGTCGGGGCGGTGGCCAGCAGTTCATCGGTGACTCTGCCCTTGGCCTTGGCGTCCCGCAGCCCGTGGGGTTCGAAATAGGCGATGTTGTGGAACTGCACATCAGGAAACCTCCGGTGCAGGTCATCTAGCTCAGACTCATCCATGGCCAGCGGGTACATCACTACGGCGCTTAGCTTGCTCACGGCGGGAACCCTAGCTTCCTGTCGCCAACGCTGGTTTCATCGCCGCCGACATCGGCTCGCCCAGTAGGCAAGCGATAGCGTCGGCCCATGGACACATTTGAGGGCAAAGCGGCAGTCATCACCGGCGGGGCCAGCGGAATGGGCCGAGCCATGGCCGACCATTTTGGCGCGGCTGGCGCCCGCATCATGATCGCCGACGTAGAAGGCCCGGCGATGGACGCCGCGGTGGCCGAGATGAACGACGCAGGAATCGACGCGGTGGGCGTGCTCACCGACGTTAGCTCTGAGCAAGACATGGACGAGCTGGCCGAAGCGGCCTTCTCTCGATTCGGGCAGGTCAACGTGGTGTGCAACAACGCCGGTGTGGGCGCTGGCGGCTTGATGCACACCCTCACCACCGCCGACTGGCAGTGGGTCCTCGGGGTGAACCTCTGGGGCGTGATTCACGGCATCCGGGTGTTCCTCCCCCACCTCATGGATCATGGCGACGGCCACATCGTGAACACCGGCTCGGTTGCCGGGCACACCTCGTATCCCAACATCGGCCCCTACAACGCCACCAAGCACGCGGTGGTCACCATCTCCGAAACGCTCTACAGGGAACTTGAAGAGAGCGGCTCGACGGTCGGCGTTTCGGTGCTCTGTCCCGGCCTGGTAACCACCAACATCATCAACTCCGAGCGCAACCGCCCCGAGACGCTTCGCTCCCCAATAATCCCGCCCGATCCCACTGCCGAGGACGAGGAGCGGATCCAAATGATGATGGCCATCTACGAGGATGCCGTGAAACCGCCCGAGGTGGCCGAGTTGGTGTACAACGCGGTGCTCGACAACCAGTTCTACATCTGGACCGACTACGTGTACGCCGAGTCCATCATGCAACGCCACGAGGACATCCAACTGGGCCGCAACCCCAGCCGCCGGGCCCAGCTCATCGACGAGGACCAAACCGTCAAAGGGCCACCACAGGCTGGCTGATCTCGCTTATGCCTGAGTCCTCTGAGCACTTCGACCTCGTGGTGGTGGGCACGGGGTCGGGCAACAGCGTTTTGACCCCCGATTTCGACGATTGGCGGGTGGCGCTGATCGAGCGGGACGTTTTTGGTGGGACCTGCCTGAACCGGGGCTGCATACCCTCGAAGATGTTCGTGTACGCCGCCGACATGGCCCATCAGGCGGGGCATACCGGCCATTTGGGGGTGGACAGCACGCTGAATGGGGTGCGTTGGCCCGAGATCGTAGACCGGGTGTTCGGACGCATCGATCCCATCGCCCAAGGCGGGGAGGACTATCGGCACAGCCTGGACAACGTGACCGTATTCAACGGCGACGCCCGCTTTGTCGGCCACAAGATGCTGGAGGTAAACGGGCGGCAGATCACCGGCAGCCACATCGTGCTGGCCGCCGGGGCCCGGCCGTTCATCCCCCCGATTCCTGGATTGGCCGACGTGCCCTACCACACCTCCGACACCGTGATGCGTCTGGAATCGCTGCCCGAGCGAATGGTGATTTTGGGCGGGGGCTACATTGCTGCCGAGCTGGGCCACGTGTTCGATGCCATGGGGGCGTCGGTGACCATAGTGAACCGCTCTGAACGTCTGCTGCGGGCCGAGGACGAGGATGTGTCGGTCGCGTTTACCGAGATCGTGAGCCAGCGAATGGACTGCGCGCTGGGCTCCCCCATCACCGGTGTGTCTCAGACCGGTTCTCAGATCACCGTTGAAACCGAAGCCCGAGACGTGACTGGAGATGTGCTGCTGGTGGCCACCGGCCGGGTGCCCAACGGCGAACAACTCGGCGTGACCATCTCAGGGGTTGAACTTGACGACGACGGCTATGTGGTGAATGACGAGTACCTCCGAACCGGCGTCGATGGAGTGTGGGCGCTAGGGGACATCTGCCACGCGGCCCAGCTCAAGCACACCGCAAACGAGGACACCCGGGCGGTGGCCCACAACATCGCCCATCCCGACGATCTGCGGGTGCCCGATCATTCCGGGATCCCCCACGCGGTGTTTGCCTACCCCCAAGTGGCTGCCGTTGGTGCCACCGAGCAAGCTCTGCATGCCGAAGGGCGACCCTACGTGAAGGCCGTCCGCCCCTATCAAGACACCGCCTACGGCTGGGCCATGGAAGACACCACCAGCTTCGCCAAGGTGCTGGCCGATCCCGAAACCCGGCTGCTGCTGGGCGCCCACATCATCGGCCCCCAGGCCCCCACCCTCATCCAGCAGCTCATCCAGGGCTTCCAGTTCGGCCTCACCGTCGACGAGATGGCCCGCGGCCAGCTCTACATTCACCCCGCGCTCACCGAGGTGGTGGAACAGGCGCTGTTAGAGCTGTAGCTAGCCCGCTGGAGTGGCCGCGACCGGCCCGGCACCGGAGGGGTCGTAGATGGTTACCCGGTGGATGCGGCGGTGGTCGGAGCCGTAGTCGTCGATGGCATAGTGCATGGTGCAGCGGTTGTCCCATAGCGCGGCGTCGCCGTCGCTCCACCGCCACCTCACCGTGTATTCGGGCCGCTCCATGTGGTCGCACAAGAGAGTGAGCAAGCTTCTGCTCTCCAAATGGCTCATCCCATTGAGCGACGATGTCCACCCCCGGTTCACGAACAGGATCCGACTGCCGGTCTCGGGGTGGGCGGTAACCGCCGGATGGTCGGTGAACTCGGTGAGCCCAGCCCGGCCGTGGCGGGCGGTGATCCCCTCAATAGCCGCCTTGATCGGATCGGACAGCCCCTCGTAGGCCGCCTGGGTGTTGACCCACATAGTGTCGCCGCCGGAGGGCGGGGATTCCTTCATCGACAACAGCGAGCCCAGCGGGGGTTGGCGGGCGAAGGTCACGTCTGTGTGCCAGAAGTTGGCCCGGGAATAGGCATTGGAGCTGTCCAGCACCAGGATCTTGCCCTCGTCGTCCACCGTGTGGTGGTCGCGATGGTCGGTGTCGTCGTTGCTCACTGCTGCCAGATCACCGAACAGCGAGCCAAGTGCCACATGTTGCTCGTCGGTCAGATGAATCCGGGGAAAGAACAGCACCTTGTTGGCCCAAAACGCCTCCCGCAGCTCAGCCACGACGCCGTCGTCAAGATGATCGGCATCCAACCCCTCCACAGTGGCCCCCAAAGCCGCCGGCAACGCAGTCACTTTGATGCTCATAGCACCATGCTTTCAGATCGGCGCCTACCGGGACAGAGAGTCGAGCGCGGTCTGCTTGGCCCACTTGTAGTCAGGCTTGCCATTGGCGCCCCTCTGCACGGCGTCGGTGCGAACAATCGCCTTGGGGAGCTTGTAGGCGGCAAGCCGGGTGCGGGCATCGCCAATGATCTCATCGTCGGTGGCGTCCCCCTCCACCTGAGCGACAGCAGTGACCGCCTCACCCCACTTCGGGTCGGGCACCCCCACCACCAGGCAGTCGGCCACTGCGGGATGGACCTTGACCGCTTCTTCGACCTCTTCGGGATAGATCTTTTCCCCCGCGCTGTTGATGCAGGCCGAGCCCCGGCCCAACAGCGTGATGGTGCCGTCGACCTCAACGGTGGCCCAATCGCCGGGAACCGACCAGCGCCTCCCGCCGAGGGTTCGAAAAGTGGCCGCCGTTTTCTCCGGGTCCTTGTAGTAGCCGATGGGGATGGGGCCGCCAACCGCCACCATGCCCTGCTTTCCCGAGCCGGGCTCCACCGGCTGGCCGTCTTCATCGAATACCGCGGCGTTCTCCCCTAGTGTGAACCGAGCGGTGGCCGAGCCTCCCTTGCGGTCGCTGATCCTCATGCCGGTGCCGGTCCCCTCGCTGGAGCCGAGCGAGTCAACCAGCTTCATGTTCTTGTGCACCAGCAGGGCCTCTTTCGCCGGCTGGCTCCAGATCACCCCCGACGACATGACCATGAACACCGACGACAGGTCGTAGGGCTCCCCTCGGGCGGCGGCCGCATCCAGGGCGTCGGCCATCGGCTGGCCGAAAGCATCTCCGACAATGGTCAGCACCGTGGCTCGATCCCGCTCCACGCAGCGCCACAGAGCGTCAGCGTCAAAACTGCGCTCCGGCATGGTGATGACCGTCCCGCCCTGGGTGAAGGTGGACAGCGCCACAATGCTGGCCGTGCCGTGCATGAGGGGCGAGGCCGCCAACTGGCGTGACACCCTCCCGCTGTCGTAGATGGCCGCGATGTTGGACTTCACCAGATCGACGGTGTCGGGGAGGGGCAGGCCCAGCGCTCGAAACGGTGCGACCATGGTGCCGACTAGCGACCCGTGAGGCCACATGACTCCTTTTGGCTTGCCGGTAGTGCCTCCGGTGTAGAGCATCCAGAGGTCGTCGGGGCTGCGCTTTATGGGCGGGGCCGGCTCGTGCTCGGTGATCAACTGCTCGTAGTCCAGCGCCCAGTCGGGCACGGGGTCGCCCGGCTCGCCCACACAGATGGCAGCCCGCAGCAGTGGCAAGTCGGCCCGGGCCTCGTCCACCCGGTCGGCCAACTCGGGAGAAAAGAACACCGCTTTGGCATCGGCGTCCTCCAGCAGGTGGCGAAGTTCCCCGGCCAGGTAGCGGTAGTTCACATTGCAGGGAGCAGCCCGGGCCTTGAACGTCGCGAATGTGACTTCGCTGTAAGGGTTGCCGTTGTACAGATATAGACCCACGTTGTCGCCCGCGCCGATGCCAAGTTCTCCCAGCGCAGCCGCCAGACGAGCAGCCCGATCCTCGAACTCCCGCCACGTCCGGCTAACCGGATGGCACACCACGGCATCCGCGCCCGGAACGGCTTCCGCAGCGGCCTCCCAGGCAGTGGCCAGATTCAAGGGCACGAGGAGTGACGATATCGCGACCGAACCAGCCAACCCGACTTAGCTCACTCTCCTCATGCCATGATCGCCGGGTGAGATCTGACGCCGTCCACTTCCCACCTGGGGATGATCCAGATTCGGTAGAACTGACTGCCGATGTGAGCCTTCCGGCGGCTTGGAGCAAGTGCTGGGCCTCTCAAACCTCCAAACCAACGCTGTGGGACGCGAGCGCGGGGTGGATTTCCAGGGGCGATTTGGCCCGGCGCACGAAGGCCGCGGCGGGCCGGCTCTTTGGTGCAGGCCTGCGCAAGGGCGACCGGATCATCCTCTCTGCCGCCGCTTCAGTGGATCTCGTGGTGGCCCACGTTGCCGCCCTCAGATTGGGACTCATCGTTGTGCCGGTGAATGGGGCGTACCAGCAGGGTGAACTGGCCCATATCGTCGGCGACGCCGAGCCTCGAGCCGCGGTGGTTGACAACCCCCAGTGGGTTCGATGGCTGGCTGAGCTTGCCCCTGAGATACTGGTGGCCTCCCCCCGGCTGGACCTTGACGATGCCGCAGCCCCCAGCCTCGACCAGCTCTCCAGCCGCGACCCCGCCCTGCTGGGTTACACCTCGGGTACGACCGGTGTGCCCAAAGGGGCGGTGCTGACCCACGGCAACCTGCTGGCGGGTGCCGAATCGGTCCGCATTGCTTGGCGGTGGACGCCAGATGATCGCCTGGTGCTGGCCCTTCCCCTGTTCCACATGCACGGGCTGGGCGTAGGGTTGCACGGCACCCTGCTGACGGGGGCGTCGGCGGTGCTGCTGGACGGCTTTTCCGCCAGTGCGGTGCTGGACGCGGCCGAAGCCCACGACGCCACCCTCTTTTTTGGTGTGCCCACCATGTACACCCGGCTGGCCCAGTCACACCGAGTGAGCGAACTCTCCCGACTACGGCTGTGTGTGGCCGGTTCTGCTGCCCTGCCCGCCGACCTGCATCGTCGACTCGGGGAAGCGGCCGACGTACGGGTGCTGGAGCGCTACGGCATGACCGAGACCATCATGCTCGTGTCCAACCCCTACGACGGCGAGCGCCGAGCAGGCACCGTGGGGTTTCCCCTCCCCGGAGTGGAGCTGCGGCTGGCCCCCGACAGTGGCGAGGTCCTGGTGCGGGGCCCCAACGTGTTCGCCGGCTATTGGCGCCGTCCCGAGGCCACCGAGGAGGCATTCGACGAAGACGGCTGGTTCCGCACCGGCGACTTGGGCGAATTCGATGAGGAGGGATACCTGCGACTGCGAGGCCGGGCCAAAGAACTGGTGATTTCTGGCGGATTGAACGTGTACCCCCGCGAAGTAGAAGATGCCCTGCGCTCCCACTCCGGCGTCGACGATGTAGCCATCACCGGCACCCCCGACGAGGAGTGGGGCGAACTTGTCACCGCCTGGGTCGTCCCTGTCGCTGGCAACACCCCCAAGCTGGAAGACCTGCGATCTCACCTAGACGGCGTGTGCGCCCCCTTCAAGCACCCCCGCCTCCTCCACCTGATTGACGAGCTTCCGCGAAACGCTCTCGGCAAAGCCCAGAAACACCTCTTGGGCTAGAGCGGCTTCAGGTGTACGCAGAGGGGCCCGAGCAAAGCCTCTACGAAAGCGTCATCGCAGTAGAGCTTTTCTCCGTTTAGGAGATTGCCTTCAGCGGGCATCATGGACATGACCATGTGGCGGGGCTTCCCGTCCAACTCGATCCAATACTCCTGGATAGCGCACTGGTCGTTGGTCCATTCCCCCAGCACCCCGTAGCCGGTCACCCGCTGGGCGAATTGTGGATACTGCTCTAGGTAGAACGTCCGGGCCAGATCCCCGCCGGTGAATCCCTTGCCCATGGGCCAGAACTCGTAAGTCGGCTCGTCCACCAGCGTGGCCAGCGTCCGCTCGGCGTCGTTCTCTGCTTCAGCGGCGGCATGCTCGCGGGCCAAATCCAAGATCTCTTCGGGTGTCATCGCCGGAGCCTATCTCTTAGTCGTTTCGCTCAATGCAGGGGTACGTTGCTGGGGTGAGCTCAGCCAAGCCACTGGATGGCGTGCTGGTGGTCTCGATCGAACAGGCGGTGGCTGGGCCATTGGCATCCTGTCGACTGGCTGACGCCGGAGCCAGGGTCATCAAGATCGAGCGAGCCGAAGGCGATTTCTCCCGAGGTTACGACGCGGCCGCCGACGGGTTGTCCAGCTACTTCGCCTGGCTGAATCGAGGAAAGGAGTCGATCGTCCTCGATCTCAAAGACGAGGACGACCAATCGCTGCTGGGTCGGATGATCGAGCAGGCCGAAGTCTGCATCCAGAACTTGGCCGTGGGCGCGGCCGAACGGCTTGGGTTCGGCTCCGGTTCGCTGCGCAATCGGCACCCCCGACTGGTGACTTGCGACATCTCGGGATACGGACCTACCGGGCCATACGCCCAGATGAAGGCCTACGACCTGTTGGTGCAGGCCGAAAGCGGCTTAGTCTCAGTTTCCGGCGCGCCCGGACCGCTCGGCCGGGTGGGGGTATCTGTAGCTGACATCGCCACCGGCGAGGCCGCCGCCCGAGCCATCAGTCAAGCGCTGGTCCGCCAGGCTCGCACCGGCGAGGGCGCCGCCATCGAAGTCTCGCTGTTCTCCACCATGGCCGAATGGATGACCGTCCCCCTGCTGCACCACGACTACCTGGGAAAGGGCCCTGAGCGGGTTGGCCTGGCCCACCCGTCCATCGCCCCCTACGGCGGATTCACCACCGCCGACGGCACCACCTTGCTCATCGCCGTGCAGTCCGACCGGGAATGGGTCACGCTGTGCGAAACAGTGCTTGGCCAGCCTGAGTTGGCCCACGACCCCCGCTTCGCCACCAACAAGGCCCGAGTCACGAACCGGGCAGGGACCGACGACGCCGTCGCCGAAGTATTTGCCCGCCTGAGCACCGAAGATCTCCGCCGCAAGCTCACCGATAGCCGCATGGCCTTTGGCACCGTCAACGACGTGGCCGGTCTCTCAACGCACCCCCAGCTCAATCGGATCACCGTCACCCACGCTGACGGCACCGTCGAACTCCCCGCCCCCGCCACCACCGCCGACTGGGACCAAGCCACCGCCGCCGACGCCCCCTCCCTCCCCGCCCTCAACCAACATGGCCCCCAAATCCGAGCCGAGTTCGCTGACTGATTCTTGTCGCTATACGAATCTCTGGCGGAGGCGGAACTTTTCTACTTTGCCGTTGCCGGTTCTTGGGAGTTCGTCGATGGGTTCGATGGTGGTGGGGACTTTGTAGGGGGCCAGGGTGCCGTCGGTGTGGGTCCGCAGGTCGTCCTCGGTGGGTAACTCGCAGCCGTCGGCTATCACGATGAAGGCGGCCACCGTCTCGCCCAGTACGGGGTCGGGGCGGGCGACCACGGCGATGTCGGCCACTGCCAGGTGGGTACGGAGCGCGGTCTCTACCTCGATGGTGGAGAGGTTCTCTCCCCCTCGGCGGACGATGTCCTTTTGGCGATCCACGAAGTAGAGGTAGCCGTCGTCGTCCACGTAACCCAGGTCGCCGGTGCGGAACCAGTCGCCCGAGGTGGCCGCCTCGGTGGCTTCGGGATCTTCGATGTAGCCGTTGAAGCCGATGGTGGACCGCAGGAAACAGATCTCCCCCGTCTCACCCGTAGGGGCCTCTGAGCCGTCGGGGAGGAAGATTCTCAGCACCGAACCCTCGAACGGCTTGCCCACCGAGCCGGGTCGGCGGGGCTCGTCCAAGCGCGTATAGGTGCCCGACCCCGCTTCGGTCATACCGTACCAGTCCATGCATGGCACCCCGTAGCGCTCTTCGATCTGCTCGATAATCGGCGCGCAGCCCAGCGGGATCATCACCCGCAGCGAGTGCGATTTCTCGTGGGGACCAGGTGGTTGAGCCATCAAGATGTTGATGATGGGCACCAGGGTGAGGAAGTAGGTGGGGCGGTAGAGATCGACCAAGGCCCAGAAGCGGGACGCGGAGAATTTGCGCTGCATGACCACGCTGGCCCCCCGACTGAGCGCCGACATGGCCCCGCCCATGGCGTTGCCGTGGAACAGAGGGGTCACCACCAGTGATCGGTCGGTGTGGTTCAGCCCGAACATCTCCTCATAAGGCACCGCCCCGCCAGCGAACAGCTCAGGGCTCATCGGCACCGCCTTGGGCCTTCCGGTGGTGGTGCCCGAGGTGTAGAGCACGTTGCCCTCCACGAACCCGTCCACCGGGGGCAGATCCAGACCAGCGCCCTCCGGCGCCTCGCCGATGAGGTCGGCCAGCAGCAACGCCCCGTCCACCGGCTTGTCCACGCTCACCACTGCTTCCAACGAGTCCATGTTCTTGGTCAAAGCCACCGCCCGCTCGGCCCGTTCGGCCTCGGCGAACACCAGGCGGCATCGGGAGTGGTTGAGCACGAACTCCAACTCTGGATCGGTCCATTCCGGGTTGATAGGTACTCCGGCCAAGCCGATGGCCTGCATTCCCAGCTGGCACTCGATGTACTCGGGGCGGTTCTGCATCCAGATGCAGGCTCGATCGCCCAAGCCCAGCCCAAAGCGAGTTTGGTACTGATGGGCCAGCGCTCCGCCGTGAGCGGCCAGCTCTCGGAATGTGCGGTGGCCATCCTGCTCGGTGAGCACGGCCAGCTTGTCGGGCCAGGTTTGGCTGAAGTCGCGGACCACGTCATACAGAGTCGGCATCGCCGGGCAGCCTAGTGATATTCCAATCGCAACCGCTCGCTCAGGTAACTACGTCGGCCGCGCCCCCGTCGATCCGGAGGTGGGCACCGTGAATCTGGCGGGCCCGGTCGCTGCACACAAACGCCACCAACTCCCCCACATCAGACACGGTGGCGATGCGCCCGGTCAGGGTGGGCATGATCTCAGTGGTCACGTGGCGCTCGATATCGTCCCAATTCGTAGAGCGGCCCCCTCTCTCGGCCTGGCGGGTCCACATCTCCACCAATTCCGGGGTGGCAATGGCCCCCGGGCTCACGCAATTCACCGTTATCCCGGTACCGGCCAGTTCCCGGGCCAGGCTCACCGTCATAGCTGGCAGCGATCCCTTGGCCGTGTAGTAGCCCGGGATACGGTCGCCGGGCCGAGTCGCTCCCACGGTGGACACCAACACGATCCGACCCCAGCCTTGGTCCCGCATGGCGGGGACCATGAGCCGGGTCATCCGAACCGCGGTGAGCACATTGCGGTTGTAGGCGTCGAACCACACTTCGGCATCGTCTTCACCCCAGGTGCCCCCCACCGCCACCCCGTAGTTGTTGACCAGGATGTCGACCGGCCCGCTCTGCTCGGCCACCGCCTCAGCCCCCTCGTCGGTGCAGATGTCCCCCCACACCGCTCGAGCCGACGGCCCCAACTCGTCGGCCAACCAGTCGGCCTGCCCCTGCTCGAACCCGTGAACCAACACATCGGTGCCCTCCGCCGCCAGTACCCGAGCAATTCCACTCCCCGTCCCCCGATAGCTCCCGGTAACCAGCGCCACCCGTCCTGCAAGACCTAGATCCATGTCCCGACACTGTCACAGAAGCGCCTCGCGAGGTATGACTGACACCAGGCTCAGCCGTATATGACCCCCAAACCATCACATCTCGGTAACTAGTGTTGAGATGCAATGAGCAGTTCGACAGGGAGGTTGTTCCGGGTCACGACGTTTGGGGAATCCCACGGGGGCGGGATCGGCGGAGTGGTGGATGGGTGCCCGCCCCGGCTACCGCTGACCGAGGAGATGATCCAGCACGATTTGGACCGCCGACGCCCCGGTCAGAGCCGGCTCACAACCTTGAGGGACGAGGCCGACAGAGTGGAGATCCTCTCGGGGGTATTCGAAGGCCACACGCTGGGATCGCCCATCGCCATGCTGGTGGGCAACACCGATGCCCGGCCCAGCGCCTATGAGGACTTCAAGGACGTCTACCGCCCCTCCCACGCCGACTACACCACCGAGGCCAAGTACGGCATTCGCAACTGGCAAGGAGGAGGGCGGGCCAGCGCCCGGGAAACCATCGGACGAGTGGCGGCTGGGGCCATCGCCCGCCAACTCCTGCGCACCGCGGCCAACATCGAGGTGCTGGCATGGGTTCGCCAGGTGGGCACCATCGCTGCCGATGTCGATCTGGCCGCGGTGACCTTGGCCGATGTGGAGGCCGACGCCACCCGATGCCCGTCACCCGAACACGCGGAGGCGATGACCGAGGCCATCGAAGCGGCCCGGCGCGACGGCAACTCGCTGGGCGGGATAGTCGAATGCGTGGCCCGAAGGGTGCCCCCTGGCCTGGGTGAACCGGTGTTCGACAAGCTCGAAGCCGATCTGGCCAAAGCCGCCCTGTCGTTGCCCGCGGCCAAAGGCTTCGAGATTGGCTCGGGTTTCGCAGGGGTGACCATGACCGGCCGAGAGCACAACGACCCATTCACCCCGGGCCCCGACGGCCAGCCCCGCACCGCCTCCAACCGCTCCGGTGGAGTGCAGGGCGGCATTAGCAACGGCGAGGACATCGTGATTCGAGTGGCCTTCAAACCCACCGCCACCATTGCCTCGCCCCAAGACACCGTCGACCGGGACAACAACCCCGTCACCCTGGCTGCCCGGGGCCGCCACGATCCCTGCGTTCTGCCTCGGGCGGTGCCCATGGTGGAGGCCCAGGTGCTGTTGGTGCTGGCCGACCATTGGCTGCGTCAGCAAGCCGTCGATGTGATCGATTGCGACGGCTGACAGTCGACAATGGCCGACCGCTCCGACAAACCCGCTACCCCCGAAGACCAGCGCCTGCTGGTCGCGGTCAGCGACCGAATCGCCACCATCACCTTGAACCGGCCCGAGGCCCGCAACGCCATGACCAAGCGGATGCGCAACGACCTGTGCGCCGCGCTGAGAGCCGCCGATGCCGACGACGGAGTAGACGCCATAATTCTCACCGGGACCGACCCAGTGTTCACCGGCGGCGTCGACCTGCGGGAAGTGGCTGCCGACGGTGTTGCGGGGAACCCCAGCGGCAACAAGCGCCAAGCTGAGGACCCGGCCCAGGCCTGCCGGGATACCGCTAAGCCCTTGATCTGCGCGGTGAACGGAACCTGCGTCACCGGCGGTCTGGAGATCGCCCTGAGCTGCGACTTCATCGTGGCCTCTGATCAAGCCCGCTTCGCCGACACCCACGCCAAGATCGGGGTGATCGCCGCCTGGGGCATGACCGCGCTATTGCCCCGAGCCGTGGGCAAGCGCATGGCCAAAGAAATGACCGCCTCAGCCCGCTTCGTCTATGCCGAAGAAGCCCTTCGCATCGGCCTGGTCAACCACGTGGTGCTCCACGACGAACTGCTGGCCAAAGCCAGGGCTCTGGCCGTTCAGATCGTGGCCGCCACCACCCCGGCGACAGCGGCCACAATGCAGCTATACGACGACGGCGACGGCATGAGCTTCGCCGAGGCCAAGGATCTAGAAGAAGAGGCCATGCGCAACTGGACCGTCGACACCCAAGACATGCAACGCCGCGGCCTGGGGAGGGGTTCTTGACATGTCGATTCCGTCGAATCCCCCGCAGTTCAGCCTGTTCATGCCTCAGATGAGGATGGACATGTCCACCATCGAACAGCGGGTGAAAGCGGCCGAGGCATGCGGGTTTCACAAGATCGACTTGATGGACCACTTGAACCCGCCCCTGCTGCCGGCGTCGCCTATGTACGACGCCTTCGTGACCGCCGCTGCGGTGGCGGCGTGGACGGAGCGGGTGCGCATCGGACACATGGTGCTGTGCGGGCAATTCCGCCATCCGGCCGTGTTGGCCAAGATGATCGTCAGCCTCGACCACTTCAGCGGCGGCCGGTTCGATTTGGGCATTGGCTGGGGCTCGGTTCCCGACGAGCTAGGCCGATTTGGAATCGGCGATGAGCCACCGGCGGTGCGGGCTGCCCGCCTGCGGGAGACCCTGGAGGTGGTGCAGGCCCTGCTCACCGGTGAGCCCATGGACTATCAGGGCCGCTTCTTCCGGTTGGACAACGCTCAGCAGCAGCCCACCCCGGTGAACGGTCACATTCCGATCTTGATTGGCGGGGCCGGTCGCAAGCTCACCATGCCGCTGGTGCGGGACTTCGCCGACTGGTGGAACTGCCCGGTGTACGGCGTGGCTGAACTAAAGGAGCTGCTTCCGCTGTCCGGCAACGCCCGGCTATCGGTGCAACGGGCTATCGGATTGGCCCCATCCTCGGCTGCCCGAGACGACGTAGTCGCCACCGCCCAGCGCCGCTTTGGCGATTGGGCCCTGGTTGCGGGAACCCCCGACGAGGTAGCCGCGGCCCTGAACGCCGACCGGGAGATGGGTGCCGAGCAGTTCGTGCTCCAGTTCAGCGACTTCGCCGCCCCGGAGACTCTCGAACTCTTTGCCGCTGAAGTCATGCCCGCAGTGGCCTAGATCGCGCTATCTGCCTTCGCTGAGCACCGCACTCCCCCGTATCATGCCGACCCATGGAAACCGATGGCCGGGCCAGCCGAGCAGGGCGGTTCAAGCAGGCTCTTTTGGCCAGCGATGATGTGGCGATCATCGCCGAGATCAAGCGCCGGTCTCCGTCTCGAGGCGATCTCAACGCCAGACTCGACCCGGCCGACATGGCAGTGGCCTATCGCGACGGTGGAGCGTCCTGTCTATCGGTGCTGACCAACCAGGAAATGTTCGGCGGCAGCGGCGACGATCTGGCGGCCGCGGCCAGGGCGTCTGACCTGCCGGTGCTTCGCAAGGATTTCATAACTACTGCCGAAGACGTACACGAGTCCTATGCGATGGGGGCCGACGCACTGCTGTTGATCGTCGCCGATCTCGCCACGGCACAACTGGCCGAGTTGCACGAGCAGGCCCTGTCGCTGGGCATGGACGTGCTCACCGAGGTCAAGTCGGAAGCCGAGCTAGAAGCTGCTCTCAAAGCCGGGGCCGATGTCGTCGGAGTCAACCAGCGGGAGAAGCCCAAGAGCGCGGCGTTCACCATGGACTACCAGCGGGCTGAGCGCATGGCACCGCTGTTCCCCGACGATGTGGTGAAGGTGGCCGAGTCCGGCATCGCCATTCCCGGAGGCACCACCATGGCTGAGGTGAGAGACGCAGGCTACGACGCCGCCCTCATAGGCGAGGCCCTGGTGACCTCCGGCGACCCCGTGAAGCGACTCCGGGAATTGCTTGCTTAATCTGAGGCCAGCCTCCCAGCCGCGGTACCCCGAAGCACCAGGGTGCCGTGCTGGTCGGTGGTGGCTATGTCCACGTCTACCGAACCATCGGAATTCACCGCAGCCACGGTCAACTCAGTGGTAAGGGTGTCGCCGGGCCACACCGGCTTCAGGAAATCGGCCCCGTAGCGGTCTAGGCCATCTGGGCCGAACACCGCTACCAGAGCCTGGCCGGAGACTCCCATGGTCAGCATTCCGTGGGCAAAGAGCCGGTCAAATCCGTGCGTGGTGGCGTAAATCTCATCGTGGTGGAAGGGGTGGAAGTCGCCCGAGGCGCCGGCATAGGCCACCAGCTGGGTGCGGGTCAGCCCGTTGGCCACTACCTGGCGGTGCTGAGAGCCCACCTCCGGAGTCATTCCCGCACCTCATTGGCTGCTCGTACGTTGATCCACCGGGCGGTTACACACGGCCGCCCGTCGGTATCGGCAAAGGTGGTGACGATTTCCCGGAACCGCAGCTGGCCCCCTCGACGACCCTGTTTGAACCACTCCTCCCCTTCGGTCACCGTGGCAGTAAGCACTTCGCCGGCCTTCGGGTGGCGGTGATACTCAAACACCATTCCGGCGTGGAACCCCGAACCTGACTCCGGTGCCACGGGTGGCCACGGGCTGTCAGATCGCAGCCGGCGGTCGTAGTCGGGGTCGTAGCGGTCGGCAGCCACCATGAATGTGGGCGGAGCCACTGCGTCAGGATCGAACGTTGCGTCGTGATCGCCTACGGCTCGCTTGAATTCCTGGATGTGGCCAGCCTCGACGGGAAATTCAAAAGAGCGCATTTTCCTCCTAGGGAGCAAGAACAATCTTGCCGAAGAACTCTGAGCTTTCCATCAGCCGGTGGGCCTCAGCGATCTCCTCCAGGTGGAACACTGCGGCAATCTCCGGCGTGACCTGGCCCTGGGCGATCATGGCCAGCAATCCCCGCATGGTGGCCGCAATCCGCTGGTTGTCGGGGCGGCCCACGCCCATAAGGGTGATGCCCTTCACAAAAAGTTGGCCCAGGTGCAGTTCGCCGATATGCCCGGCGGTGACCCCACAGGTCACGAAACGGCCCTCGGGCGCCAACGACCGCACCGCGGCAGCAAATACTGGGGTGCCCACATGGTCGAGCACAACCTCAACCCCTCTCCCGCTGGTAGCTTCCCGCACCGCGTCGACGATGTCGTCGGTGTAGTGGTCGATGGCCAGCTCCGCGCCCATCTCTATGGCCTGGGCCCGCTTCTCGGCAGTGCCCGCCGTGGCGATGACCCGACAGCCCATGGCCCGGGCGATCTGGATCCCGAAGCTTCCCACCCCCGATCCGGCGGCCATGACCAGCACGGTCTCACCCGATTGGATCTGGGCCTTCTCGATTAGGGCCTGATGGGCTGAGCGGCCCGCCGTAGGGGTGGCCCCGCCCGCTTCAAAGCTGATCCCGTCAGGAAGGGGAAATGTCAGATCTGCGGGAGCCAGCGCCAACGTGGCGTGGGTCCGCTCCCCCGATGCCACCACTCGGTCGCCCACGGCCACCGTCCTCACCTGCGATCCCACTGCCTTCACCACGCCGGATATGTCCCGCCCGCCCACGTGCTGGGGCCAGCGCAGCTTCATGCCGTGCGAACCTTCTCGCCAGTACACGTCCACCCGATCCATCGACGTGGCCTTCACTTGGATCAGCGCATCGCCAGGACCGGGTTCGGGGTCGGGCAACTCCCCTACCCGCAGCACTTCAAGCCCGCCTTGGGACTCGTGATAGGCGGCCCGCACGTCAGCGCACCCGCACGCTGGGCAGTTCTTCGCCCCCATCTCGCAGCCAGGTCAAGAACTCCCCCACCGGCGCAGGCTCGGCCACGTCGGCGGGCCCGTCCAACCGGTTCTCCCAAAACTCCCGATAAGTGGGCCAGAACTCGTGCCACGCCCCCTCATAGGGGTCCTCGTCGGGCCAGCGCATCTTGTTCTCCCCGATCGGCGGGGCGTTCAGGTCGGTGGCATACCAGTACAGAGGCAGCCGTCGCCGGAAGTACCAGCGGCTGTCGATCCGCTCATAGTCGTCCCAGTACATCATGGTCATGATCACCCACTCGTCGCCGGTCTCGTGCTCGTTGCGGGAATACACCACCCCACGGGCTCGATCAGGCCCGTCGAATTCGATGATGTGGTTGCCGGTCACGTGAGCGGTCCCGGTGAACTTGCCCCCCATCGTCTCGCCGAACCACTCAGCCAGCGCAGCCCGCCCGGATCGCCCCCGGCCTACCTGCACATCGGCGGGAAACAGGCTCACCCAGGCATCTGTCGCCCTCATATCCAGCGCCAAGCAGTAGCGGGCGGCCAGTCCCCTGATCTCCTCAATGGACTCAAGCCGCTCCAGCCGCTCCTCCAGCGATCCTGTGGACACCATGGCGGCAACTTAGCGGCCGCTAGAGTGCGGCCCCATGACCGCAGGAGTTGTTTTGGCCCACGGGGCATTCCACGGACCCTGGTGTTGGGAGCGGGTGCAGGCTCTTTTGGAAGCCGAAGGCCTAGCCACCTCTGCATCCGATCTGTGCCGACCTACCACTGCCGACGACATTGCCGCCTTCCAGGCCGATGTGAATGACATGCGGAGCCGGTCGGGCGACGACGGGCCGATTATTGCCGTGGGCCATTCACTGGGAGGTCTGTCCATCTCCGGACTCGATCCGTCCACGGTGGACCATCTGGTGTATCTGGCCGCTGTCTTGCCGATTGACGAAAGCGGTGAAGACAACCCGCCCGATCCCTATAGCGGGGTGATTGCCGAGAATTTCTTCCCGGCCCTCGTTCAAGGCGAAGACGGGTACACCTCAGTCAAGCCGGGCGCGGCAGGCGATCTCTTCTACCACGACTGTTCACCTGAGGACATCGCTTGGGCCGAGTCGCAGCTGCGCCCCCAGCCCTTGGGCCAAGCCCCACAGCCCTATGCCCGAGCCGCGTGGCGGGACGTCGATTCCACCTACATCGTGTGCCTCGAAGACCAGACGCTCGCCTTAGAGTTCCAGCGAGCTTGCGCCAGTTTTGCTACCAGAGTGGTGGAACTCGAGGGCAGCCACTCCCCCATGCTGGCTCAGCCCGATGCGGTGGCCGCGGTGATCACCAAAATCGCAGGCCAATAGGCGCAGCCCGTCGAATCATCGGAAAGGAACGGCAATGGAATATCGCACCCTGGGAGGCTCTGGGGTCCAAGTGAGCACCCTGTGCCTCGGCGCCATGATGTACGGCCCCGCGGGCAACAACGACGAGGCCGAGTGCGCGGCCATGACCCACAAAGCGCTGGACGCCGGGATCAACTTCATCGACACCGCCGACCGCTACAGCATGGGCACTTCTGAGGAGATCGTCGGGCGGGCCATTAAGGGGCGGCGCGACAACGTGGTGGTGGCCACCAAGTTCTACGGTCCGATGGGCGACGACATCAACATGCAGGGAGGCTCCCGGCGCTGGGTGACGCAGGCAGTGGAAGACAGCCTGCGCCGGCTCGACACCGACTACATCGACCTCTACCAGATGCACCGACCCGACCCCCGCACTGACTTCGGTGACACCCTGGCCGCGCTCACCGATCTGGTGCGGGCCGGCAAAATTCGCATGATCGGCACCTCCACCTTCCCGGCTGAGCTCATCGTGGAAGGCCAGTGGGCCGCCGAGCGCCGTAGCCTGGAACGGGTCCGCTGCGAGCAGCCTCCGTACTCCATATTCACCCGGGAGATCGAGCGGTCGGTGCTTCCCACCTGCCTGACCTACGACGTGGGCGTGATCGTGTGGAGCCCGCTCAACGGCGGTTGGCTCACCGGCAAGTACCGCAAAAACGCTGACTGGCCAGATAACTCCAGAGCCACCCGCAACCTGGTCAGCGCCAAACGCTGGGACCGTGACAACCCCGTGGTAGCCCACAAACTCGACCTGGTGGAAGAACTCGACGCCCTAGCCACCGAAGTCGGCTGCTCCATGGCCACCCTGGCCTACGCCTTCACCCTCGCCCACCCTGCCGTCACCTCAACCATCATTGGCCCCCGCACCCCCCAACAACTAGACGCCGCCCTTGAGGACCCCGACCTGCGACTGTCAGATGAAGTCCTAGACCGCATCGACGATCTAGTCCCCCCCGGAACCGACCTAAACCCCGACGACGCCTTCTACATCCCCCCCGCAGTCTCTAACCCCGCCCTAAGACGAAGAATATGCCACCCCTCCTAACCTTCCCTCTCGGTTTTGACTAGAGCCACATAATCCTGCTAGCACGTTTACATGCCTCTTTCCCACCCAATGTTGCCAATCAACATTCGACCCGGTGACCTGAAGCCTTTTGGAGACACCTGGCTACTTGAAGAAAACCTCTCGCGAGGAGGCGACTATTCTTCAATCAAGTTTGGTGAATTGATCGATCGAGCAGTTGGGGCTTCTCTCGCCCACTTCTTGGGCGACCTTCCAATCATCAAGCCCAATAGCAATCACTTGCTTCCTTCCGATATGAATGCAGTCGAGGTCGGTGACTTCCGGGTAGTGGGTGGAGTTAGGCCCCAGAACTTTGATGTAGGGTATCGTCCCGACGGAGTTCGATTTGCCTTCGACAGCAAAACTCTCAACGACATTGAGAGCGTGGGAAAGAACTACCAGAACATGATTAATGATCTGGCCACAGAAGCAACAACTGTGCATACCCGCTTCCCCTACGCAGTTGTAGCCTTCATTGTTGCTATCCCAAGACCAGCACTATCTGAACCACAAGAAAGTGCTTTGATTCAAACATTGGAGAGAATGTCCAATAGATCAACTCCGCAAGACCAACCGCACCTTGCGGAAGCCGTAAGCCTATTGATTTGGGATCCCTATACAGGGAACATCGATCCAGACGTGCCGACAACCGATTCTAGTATTCGAATAGAGAACTTCTCGACATTGGTAGAGGCATCATACACCGCCCGGTACAAGGGTCTGCCGCCTCACTAAAGTAAACGCCACTCCGCGCCGCAGACAACAGCCAATGACAGCTGACTATTGTTGCGACCCGTATACAGAATTTGACAATAGGAGAACACCTGAAGCTCTCCGATTCCTACCCTTACACCCTTTGTAGAACTTTGAAGGGATCAACGGAGATCACCTCCCGAAGATGCAGGGGTAGACACGGGCGCTGCTCCCGGAAAGGTGAACCGATCGGCGGCTTGGTCCAATTCTGATCTCCTTGGCCACCTCTACCGCACATTTCCAAAGACTCCCGAACCGCTGGCCATCGACAATATGCTGCCAAGCCGACAAGAAAGAAAAGCGTGTATACGGCCTGATTACTGGACCTTATGAGGCGCCGTTTCACATCGACTGCACAGCCGCCTTCCTAGAGGGGATGGGAACGGGGTGTGGAATCTAAGTGGCCAGGGGGAGACGCGCTATCAGTCAATGAACAGGATACGCTCGATGAGGGTCTCGGCAATGGAATCAACGGCCGTCACATCCTCGTCCATCGTGGCCACGCGTGAGTGCGTTTCGTGATCCCACTCGACCTTGATTGTGTACAGAACCTCGAACCTGTGGGGCGTGGTATAGGTCTCTTCTGAGAATGGGTGGCGTTTGGAGTAGAAGTCCGCATTCGCCTGGACCCTGTCCCGGAGCAAGGCTAGGTGGAGGTGGCTGATGTAGCGGTCCTTCGAGGTTTCTCCGCAGAAAATGTTGAACTGCCGATCTTCCTCTTTGCAACTCAGCGGTCTGCTGGGCAAAAGCGGCTCATACCGCGCGATCCTGAGTTTCAGCATATCCACCAATTCCTGGTAAATGGCAGCTGGGGTGCTTCTCAGCCGCTCCTCTATGGGGTCTAATCGCTCTTCTGTCATGCACACATTCTACCGCTGCCCAGCGCCGGTGGATTCATGGGATGCTCCAGCGCCTAGCGTAGCGATGTGACTGTCTCCTACTGGAAACTGCCCCGCAGGGTGAGACCCACCGTCGTCTGGCGCGGTTACGCAGGGATACTGATGCGCCCGGTGATGCCGCTGGCGAGGTTCTTCTACGGCGAGGTTCACAAGTGGTATTTCCGGACGTCGGGAACCGCTTTGGCAGCAACACTGGTAACGGCCATCAGTATCCGCTTCGAAGGCGATGCCCGCTGGGTCGCATACCTCCTCTCGTTCGCCGGGGTATCCGTCATCTACTGGCTCCTATACGCGCCAGCCAAATGGGCTGCCAAAGACTGCACCTTGGACCGCAAGCAGCATTCCGATCCCTCAAGCTTCCACTCCCCGCTACTGAAATACGCAGTGATCGATCAAATCGTCTTCAAAAGATACGACGACGGTGTACGTGTCGAGAATCCCGTACCCGTCGAGATCGAGTTGCTGCACAGGTACCGGATGCTCCGAGGGCGTCGGGTGAACACAGGTGACTATTTGTACCTACGTGAATGGCGACCGCCCGGATGCTGGCCCGGCGACAAGGAATTCACTGAGTTGCTGAACACCGCTGACTCGCACATGGGCATTCTCAGCAGCCTCTTCGTGAATCACGACGAATTAGCAGCAGTATTCGAAGAAATGAGACGCAGCGGTCACGAACCACAAAGAGTCGCAGTAGCAACGCTCACCCTAGCGCTCTACCTCGACGCGTGCCGTCCCAACTGGCGCAGGCACGCCAAGTTTTGGAAGGAGAGGAAGTGGCGCAGAGCCATGATGTGGAGTCTGTGGCGGCACGAGCCGTTACGCGTGTAGCTGCACGTCGTCAGGCTGTATCATGGGAGGTCCGAGGCAACAGCCGTACCCTAAGGCATGGATACAGATACACCTTTGCAGTACATACAGTACGACAACCCTCTCACCAAGCACTGGTCCAAGCGCAGCACTCAGACCCTGAGCGTTGCGGATGTCCGCGAGGATGGCAAGCCGTCCGAGGGTGCGCCGACGGGCAGCCATCACAGCGGGATCGAGATTGTCCAGTTCTGTATATAGGTCCCTACGCGATTGTCAAGCCGAAACGGGAGCAGAATAAGGTTTTGGCTAGAATTCTTGTATACGTGCAGGGGAATAGACGGAACCAGTAGGAATAGCCGGTTTGGTGATAGGCGTGATCAGCCTGATCTGGATGGCAGGCATATGGCTGAACAGCTAATTCCGGCGCATGGAGAACAAGTTAGGATAGCACGACATGGCAGACCAGAATCTGGCTCACAGGGTGAAGCGGTCGCGCCAAGACGTGAAGTCAGTCAAGAAAGACGTGCGGCGCATGGAGTCGAAGATAGACGACATGGATGGCAAGCTGGACCGGATACTGAAGAAGGCTGCCTGAACCAGCGGCACTCCAAAGGAGGCAGTGTGACAAGGAGCCGAGACGCATTCGAGCATCGTCATATTGACTACGACGGAAACGAAGCGTCCTGCACGGTAGGTGAATTCAACGGATTCCGCGCGTACCGGACAACTAGGAACGGGCGGCTGTCACCGCGCGGCCAGCAAGTTCTGATCGTGTGCATGGCATGCAGACGATCGATGTACGAGTGGCACGGTGCCGCGTTCGACTCCTGGTGGTTCAACCACAATATCGGAATTCATGCGCAAGACTGCGACCAACGTCTATGAGCGCGCCACCATGGGATATAGCTTCCTCAGCTTGAGCGAATATAAACAGCATGTTGTCCGGCTTTAGCTCCATCATAGCCAACCACTAAGGATGCTGATCGCTACCGCCTATTTCCGGGCATGGCGCCGAGAGGACAGCTTATCCCAGATATTCCGAAGCATGGTTCCTTCTGACATGGTCAGTCCCATGGGTTCTAAAGTTTCCCCATCGACAACGTCGATAAGGTCAGGGAGCCTGGCAGTTCTCGACAACTCATCAACCTTGTCAATATCCAGATCATGACATATCCTGGGAAATGGAAGATTGACAGCTTCCCTTGGTTCAAGCTCCAATACTCCTCCCCCATAGCTTCTTCCATAGATTTCCGAGAACGCCAACGTCATCGAATTGACAGAGGCAGATGCGATTTGATCTATATCAACTCCAAGGTGCGCTCTCACTCTATGCACAGTATCTGTTGTCGTTGCTCCCGTGGAATTGGCGACAATTTTTGGAGCTGTATGTATCTGACGCAACATGAATCCATCTGGAATCCACCATGACGGGATTTTCCACCAGGCTGGCAAACGTATCTTGCACTTATACCCTCTGTGATAACCCTCATTCTCGCCCCATTCTATATATTTGAGAGCCTCTGCAGGCAATGTAGATTTGTTGGTATACTCCAATTTCAGAAGGAATACTTGACAATTATCAGACCTTAGTGCTTCCAATTCGGGTAGGTTGAAAAGAAGACCCGGAATGTGAAATGATCTCCCGATAATGGGTGCACACCACTCTGCCAGTGCTAGATTATTGGCAACTTCCTGATTCATCACAAAAAAGGAATTGCGACCTGTAACAATACCTACATTGACGTCCGCAAAGTCTGATAACCTTGGGATATCAGCCGAAGCACTCAGCTCTCTAAGGAGATGAATTTCCTTATTATTGAGGTAGTATTGGATCCATTTTTCATGTTTATGATTCAGATCAGTAGCAATTCCACAAACTTGATCTACACTTAGACTGTCAAGTTCGCTAGAATCTTTAAGATCCGCAAGACCGATCATTGCAGATTTACAATCTCTACGTTCCCCCAAAAACAGGATTGTTTCTTGTTGAATTCCTTCAAATACTCGTTGTTTGAATGTGATAAGCCTTATTTTGTCATACTTTCTTGTGAGGTACTCCCGGAGTTGTGCTGCATAGCCTACTTGAAATAGCTCTGCGGGAAGTACAAATGCAAGGCGCCCGCCTTCTCTTAAGGCCTGCGTTGCCATCACTACAAAAGGCATCCAAGCATTCGTCAATTTGCTTGGTTTTAGACCCTCTTGGACCATGAGCCCTAAAGCGAGTTCTCGTTGGTCCCTCTTAAAATCCTGATAGCGTATAAATGGCGGATTCCCAATCACTGCATCGTACTTCCCCTTAGCGTTACACGAATGCCACCAAGAGAATGCATCGCCACAAATGATAGTTGTATTCGATCCACCCTTACTTGACGCCAGTTCTGCTTCCTCAGAAGAGATTTCGATTCCCGTTATCCCACCCTCTTTTCCAATCATCTGCGATGCTGCTGCGACAAAGGTGCCATCCCCGCAGCTTGGTTCTAGCACCTCATCCTTTGGGCTACGGATTGCCCAATGAGTCAGAAATTTCGCTATTGCAGGAGGGGTGTAGTAAGCACCTCTCAGTTTTCTTTCTTGCTGGTTCAGATTTTTCACATCTACTCCATCAACTCATCGCCACTGTCCTTGGCGAGCCATTTAGACCTGTCCGGACTGTACAGCGCACCTGTGACAATTTGGTGGACCAGTTGCCTATCGGGCCGCCTTGCAACACTGAACGCATACACTCATAAGAAAACATGGCTTGTATAGGCCGATGCCTTAGCCTTCCGTAGCGGATTTCGTCATGCGTATGGATCAAACCGAGAGCCCGGTGCGGCCGTTAGCAGGCAAGCCCCCTACCCCCTTGAGCAAGACTGGGGCATCAAGGAGGTAGGCGCATTGGGAAATGGCTCCTAGGGCGGTTTGATCAGGCCGCCCTAGGTGACAGGCCCCGCCAATCCGCCGGAGGATGGTAAACCCTGGACCCGCAGCCTCGCTGGTGGATGGTGCGACGCAAACCTACGAAGAACGCTCCCCCGAGCGCTCAATAGCCCGCACATCGGTCCCCAGATAAGAAGCAATCACCAACGGATCGTTCCGCACCTCGTCCGGCGTCCCCTCAGAGATCACCGAGCCCGCCTCCAGGCAGTAGACCCGATCGCTAATGCTCATCACCAGCGGCATATCGTGCTCGATCACCACTACCGCGGCCCCAAGCTCGGCCTGGATGCGCCGGATGAGAGGCCCAAAGGCCTCGCTCTCCCGCTGGGCCACCCCGCCGGTGGGCTCGTCCAGCAGAAGCACTTTGGCGTCCACCGCTATAAGGCTGGCCAGCTCAACAATGCGGCGAGTACCAGTGGACAGGTTGGAGATGAAATGGTCGGCGTAGCGGCCCAAACCCACGAAGTCCATGAGGCCATCCACGTCGGCCCGTTTGCGCCGCTCCATTCCCGGCGACGGCGGCACTCCCAGCAGCGACGGAACCAGCAGCGAGCGATCCCGGGCCTCCATCGACACCATCAGCGCCTCTCGCACCGTGAGGTCGGGATACAGCTTGGCGTGTTGGAATCCTCGCCCCAGACCGCCCCGGTGACGGCGATATGAGGGCAGATGGGCGATATCCCGCCCCAGCACTTCCACTTCGCCTCGGAACGGCACGAAGCCGCTTATGGCGTTCATGAGGGTGGACTTGCCCGCTCCATTGGAGCCGATCAACCCGACAAGTTCTCCTTGGTAGACATCGATGGAGACATCGTCCACCGCCACCTTGCCGCCAAAGTGCACATGGACATCTCGCACCGCCAGCCACGGATGCCCCTCCTCCACCGCCACCGTGCGCTCGCTGGTGATGGGCACAGGCTTGTCCATCGCCGGGGCCGGCACGGGAATGTCGCGGGCAGCCATGCGCTCATCGGCCAACCCCAGCATGAAGTCGCGCAATTTGTAGATGAGCTGCATGATCCCGCCGGGGAAGTACATCAGCAACAGCAGCAGCCCCACACCCGAGGTGAGCAGCCGCACCTCGTCGCTGGCCCCGAAGATGGCGGGAATACCCTTCACCCAAAGCACGCCTAACAAGGGCCCGGCAATTGATCCCAAGCCCCCGATGATGGCGATGGCAATGACGTTGATCGACTCGTTGGCGTTGAACAGCACCTGGGGATTGATGGTTGGCTCGCCGGTGATTATCAGGCCCCCGCCAAGCGCGGCCAACCCCCCGGCCAGGGTGAACGAGATGAGCTTGATGCGACTGCCCGATACGGTGGATGCCGCCGCCATGTCCTCGTTGTCGCGCACCGCGATCATCATCCGCCCGATCCCGGTCTTTCGCAGGTGAGCCACCATCCACACCGCCAGAGCCAAAAGCACCAGCACCAAGAAGAAGAAGGACTTGCGGGAAGCGGTGAAATCGAACGGGCCCCACACCGGTGGGATGACCTTGGGCGAGTTCGTGGCCCCCTGGGTGAACACGTCCTGCACAAAGATCCACGACATGGCGGCGATGGCGAAGGCCAAGGTGGTCACCGCCAGCATTAGGCCCTTCACCCGCAGCGCGGGCACGCCGATTATGAATGCCGTGACCATGCCTGCGGCCACCGCGATCACCATGGCCACTCCCCACGGCAGGTCGAAGGACCAGTCCCACCAGTCGAACGGAATGGGGATGTCGCTGTTCTCGGTCAGTGCCACCACGGTGAGACCGCCCACACCGGCAAAGGCAAACTGGCCCAACGAGAGCTGTCCGGCCCAGCCGGTGAGCATCGACACCGACAAAGCAATCAACGCGAAACCCAGAATGCGGGTCCAGGTATACAGATTTGAGTTCTTGCTGAGAAACAGCCCAAGGAGCACCAGGCCGCCGAAAAGGGCGCCAAACCCAAAACGGGACAGATTTCGGATGTACCAAAGGCCTCGGAGCCGTTCGGGGATGGCCTTCACCTTGGGCGAGAGCGACCACTCCCCTTCGTCTTCAGTGCCCCCGCGGGCGAACAAAACGGTGATCACCAAGATGGCGATGAAAAAGATCACATCCACCGCCTCGCGGATGTCTCGGTCCACGTTTCCCTGGAACAGCCGCTGGAAGATGCCCAGGCCGATACCGGCGATCAGCGTCACCCACAGCGATCTCATTCGGGCGATGAGCGCCACCAGCAATACCCGCAGGAGCAATCCGGGACCGAGGCTGGCCGTACCCGCATCGGCGGCACTAACCCGAAACGGAGCAAGAAGGATTAGCGTGACCCCGGCCAGCGCCCCGCCGATGGTCCACACCATGGTGGACACCCGACGCACGCTAATGCCGAACAGCCGCCCGGTGTCCGCGTTCTCAGCCGAGGCCCGGATGGCCAGCCCGTAGCGGGTGCGGCCTAAGAACAGCGCCAAGGCAATGATTACCAGCGGCACCACTATCACCACCAACAGCTCCCGCCCCCCGATGCTGAGGTCTTCTGTCACCTTCCACCTGAACTCCTGAGCACTGAGCTTCGGGGGCAGGGGGAAAGGCCCCGGCCGCGACACGTCGGGCAGCTCAATGGAGGCGAAGATTGCCAGCTGCGCCACCCCCAAGGTGGCGATGAACAGCACCAGCCGCGGCGAGTTGAACAGCCGCCGCACTACCACTAGCTCAGTGACCATGGCGAAAAAGGCTGCGGCCCCGATCGACAAGAAGAACGCCACCCAGTAGGGCACGTCGTAGCGGAACGTGAGCATGGCCATGAGGGCTACGCCGAAGCTGCCGATCTCGGCGTGGGCGAAATTCAGCACCCCGGTCGAGCGGTAGATCAGCACGAAGCCGGCCGCCAAGGCGGCCACGATGAGCCCCTGAACGCTGCCTGAGAACAAGTCCTGCTGGGATATCTCCCAGCCGATGTCGATCACTGCTCGCCCGCCTTATGGCAGTTCAACACGCCGTCAGCCCAAATCACGCTCAACCGCCCTCGGCTCCCAGGAACACTGCCCGCACCAGGTCGTCCCGCTCGGCCAGCTCCTGGGCTGGACCCTCGAAGCGAACCCGCCCCTTCTCCATGAACACCGCCCGCTCGGCCACACTCAGGGCCACGTTCAGCGACTGCTCCACGATGATCATGGTCAGCCCGGTCTCCTTAAGCTGTTCCACCACCTCCAGCAGCTCCTGCACGACCACCGGGGCCAGGCCCAGCGAGAGCTCGTCGATGAGCAGCACCTCGGGTTCGTGCATCAAGCCCATCCCGAAGGCCAGCATCTGCTGCTGTCCTCCCGACAGATCGCTGGCCGCCTGGTTGCGCTTCTCCCGCAGCGCGCCGAACACGTCGTACACCCGCTCGACGCGAGAGTAGATCTCGTCTTTTTCCGCTTTCGTGGACAACATGCTGGCTAGGAGGTTCTCCTCCACCGTGAGGCCGGGGAACACTCCGGCGCCGCCCCTCACTTGCACGATGCCCTGCTTGAATCGCAGCTCGGCATCGGCGTAGGTGATAGTGCGCCCGTTGAGCCGAATTGCCCCCCGGTCGGGCACGCCCAGACCGCTGACCGCCCGCAACAAGGTGGACTTACCCGCTCCGTTGGTGCCCAACAGGGCCAGAGTCTCGCCCCGTCGCACTTCCAGCCCGCAGTCGAACAGCACCTGCACCGGCCCGTAGCTGTAATCGAGCCCCCGCACCTGGAGCACCGGAATGTCGTCGGGATGCTCCGACATGCGGCGCATCTCCTGCTGCTCCTCCACGAGCTCACTTACTGCCAAGGAGATGTCTCGCTTTATGTAGCGGGATCCGTAAGCCACCAAGAGGCCGCCGATGATCGAGGCCGGCGGAGCCACGAGGCTGATCGCCAACCGTTCTCCATGGGCATCGCTGATTGAACCGGCGATGATGCTTCCCATGAACCCACCCATCAAGAAGATGAACACCGGCAACAGAGCGAAAGCCTGGGCCCGCATCCGGTAGGGAGCAACCGCGCCAATGGTTGGCGCCGCGGCCACAAAAGAGGCCGAAGTGCACGCGTTGGCCAGACTGATGCCGAAGATCATGATGGCGGGCTGGTGGAATCGCATGGCGACGAACACCAATACACCCGACATGATGATGAGCGTGCCCGCAGTCCGCACCATCTTGGACGGGTCCTCCCGGAACATCCCGTCAAACTTGAAGCCTGAAATCGGAATGGCGACCAGGCTGGCCAACCACACCAGAGATGTCACCCAGCCCCGCTGGAAAGCCTCATAGCCGTACTCGTCTTTCAACATCAGGTTGAGCTGGCTGGGCAGCGTGACCAGCGCGAATCCGAGGGTGCCGACGCCCACCGCCAGGAAATAGAACGTCTTAACCTTCTTGAGTCGGGCGAAAGCCGTGGACATCGACACCGGCAGGTCGGACCCTATAGGCGGCATCTCGTACTGCTCGCCAAGGATGGCCTGCTGCTCGTTGCCCGCCCGGGGGGGCTCCTTCAAGATCAGCGAAACCAGCGCGAGGATAACCGGCGGGATGGCGAAAATGTAGAACGCCCATCGCCATCCGTCAGCTCCACCGGCAGTGGAGGCGATGGCACCAGCTAAGACTGGGCCGATAAGCAGCCCGATGGGCCGGCCCATGCCCTCGAAGGCGAAGATCCGAGCTCGAGCAGGAATGGGGTAGGTGTCGGTGAGCAGCGAAGAGTGCACCGGCAAGCGATTGGCCTGGCCCGCACCGGTGAGAACTCTGGTCCAAAAGTACTGGAACGGGTTCTTCACCAATCCGGTGAGGAACACGCTCACCGCCCAACCCGCGGTGGCCACGGGCACGATTAGGGTGCGATTCACCCGGTCGGCCAACCAGGCCAGCGGCACCGCGCCCAGTACCAAGGCCACGCCGCCGAACGAAGAGATGCCCAGAATTACCGTGTCAGAAACCCCGAAGGCGTCCTGGAGGTCGGGCAGGAGCACCGCGATCGCCACCCTGTCGAACTCGTCGATCACGTTGAGAAGGAAGAGCACCACGAGCATGCTCGCCCCGCCAGCCCGGATCCCCTGCTTCAGGGTCATAGGCGCCTCGCCCACACCGGGCAGCAGGTCGTCGGGGAGAATCACCACCTCGGACTTGGCCGCCTGCTCGGCTAAGCGCTTGGACTCCTCTTCGAAGACCGCCGATGCCAGGTTGGCCGGATCGTCCAATTGCGAGTCTTCGACTTCTGGCTCTACCGGGTCGTCCACTGATCCCCCATCGGGGCAAGACACTAGGCCATCAGTTCTACGCCGCGCACGGCGTCGGCTATTCACAAGGGACGACTTCATCGACTACTGTTCGTCGCCAAGCTACGGAGAGGGGTAACCGTGTCTCGAGGGATGCTGAAGTTCTGGGGAGCGCTACTGGCGCTCGTGCTCGTGGCCGCAGCCTGCGGAGGCGGCAACGACGATGACGACGGAGGTGCCCAGCCCGCCCCCTCGGAGCAGACCGCCGCCCCCGACCCCGACGAGCCCGATGCCCCCGACGACACCGGCGATGGGGACGAGCCGGCCCCCGAGACCCCCGATGCTCCTGACGAGCCGGCCCCCGACGAGCCATCCGACTCCGGCGACGAAGACGAGCCATCCGAGCCGACTCCCGACGAGCCGGTGGAAATCGGTTTCGACGAACCCAGGGGCGAATTGTTCATCGACTTCCACAGGACCTTCGACCGATCTCACCCGTTCCAGCCGTTGGATGCGTTCTGCACGGCTACGCCTGATCCGGACTCACCGCCTCAGGCCACTGATGCTGGCATCACCGAGGACTCCATCACTATCGTCCACCTGCGCACCAAGCTCGAGGAGCTGGAGGGCATCGGCTTCGCCGTTCCGGTGGGCGACCCCAAGGACATGTTCGAGGCGTTCACCACAGCCATCAACGAGGGCTGCAACGGGATCTGGGGCCGCCAGATCGACCTCCGCCTCGTGGAAGTGTCGGCACTGGGAGGCGGCGGCGAGGACATCGACACTCTGCGCAACCAAGCCTGTATCGAGGCCACCGAGGATCACAACGCGGTGATCGTGACCAACACCACCGGCTTCCAGGGCACCGCCATCTTGTGCATCACCGCCGACCACGACACCCTGTTCCTCACCACCCAGGGAAATCCTGCCGAATTCCACGAACAAGCCAACGGCCTGCTCTACTCGCTGAGCCCAGTGGCCGAGCACTCGGTGGTCAACATGACCCAGGCGATCATCGACACCGGTGCCCTGGATGGCAAGACCATCGCCGTCATCTGGCCTGACACTCCTGGACAACCCGAGACCGTGCAAGCCGGGATCATCGATGTGATTGAGGCCGCAGGCTACGACATCGCTGTGGCGGAGCAGATCGGCTGCGGCGGACAGACCACCTGCCGTGAGGGCAACGACATCGCGGTGGAGCGGATGCTCGAAGAGGGCGTCGACGTTGTCTTCCCCGGGCTCAACGTGCTCAGCCTGCCCCAGTTCATCAACGAGATGATCAACCAGGGGTTCTCCACCGGCGACGTGCAGTTCTACAACTCAGACTTCAACAGCCAGGCTGGCGATCTGGTGTCGGGCAAGGTGGCCCAGTTCGGCGGAGACGCCGCCGCAGAGATGTACAACGGCACCATCATCATCGACGATGCCCCCACCGGTAACTTCCGCTCCGATGACCCGGTGCTCAGCTTCAACGCACCGCTCAACATCATGTGCAACGAGACTTATGCGGCCAACAGCGCCATTGGCGCCCAGCACATCCGAGACGTGTACGGGAGCTACGACAGTGCCTACGGCATGACCAACACGGTGTGTTCCGAGATGCGCATGGTGGCCCGGGCCCTCTACGACGCGGGGCCCAACCCCACCCGTGAGGACGTCTACAACGCCTTCAGGAATCTAGGGTCAGTGGACATCCAGCACCAGCTTCCCGCCACCTTCGGACCCGACAAGTTCGGTGCCCCCGACGTGGTGACTGAATTGGTGTTCAACTTCCCATGTCCCGGCGACCCTGACATTCCCACCTGCGTCCAGCAGACTGCCCCCTACCGGCCGATCGGGTAACACCCAAAGCAGCTCTGCCGGTGCGCCATAGTGGACTGGCGGCGATAGCATCAGGGCCGTGAATCCGGCGTCCCTCCGAGTTGGCCACAGCCGCGGTCGCCACAGGGGGCGCGCCGCGGTCGCGGGCATGGCCCTCGTTTTCGCTCTCGTCGCCGTTGCCTGTGGGGACTCCGAGCCGTCGGCGATCGACAGCCCGCCAGTAGGCGGGCCCGCCACCACCGCGCCGGCCGATCCTGGGACTCCTGGCGAAACTGCTCCCGAGCCTGCTCCAACGCAGGAGGCGCCGACCACGGCGTCCACAGAGTCGACTCCCGATGACGACAGCGTGGAAGCTTCGCCGGGATCGCCTGAGCCCACCGATCCTCCCGTTCCTGAGCCCACCGAAGCCCCCGCATCTGCCACTCCGGTCGCACCAGCCGCTACGTCTGCCCCATCCACCCCCGCACCAGCCGCTACGTCTGCCCCATCCACCCCCGCACCAACGCCTCAACCCACACCAGTTCCCACCCCCGCACCTACGCCTCAGCCCACACAAGCACCCCCGCCCACGCAGACGCCGAAGCCCACCCCTGCCCCCACGCCTCCTCCTACACCGGAGCCGACACCGATTCCCGAATCCGATCTGCCCTCGGTGGAGCTGGTGAACGTGGCCTCCGGGAACAATGTCAATCTGGCCAGCTTCGCCCCTTCTGACCGGCCAATTGTTCTGTGGTTCTGGGCCCCTCATTGACCCACCTGCCGCCGGGAAGCCCCCGGCGTCGAGCAGTTCGCTCGAGACAATGCCGACAAGCTCACCGTCATCGGAGTCGGAACTCAGGACAACCTAGGACTGGCTCAGAGCTTCGTGCAGGCCACCGGAACCACCTTCACCATGCTCTGGGACCGGACCTTCCAGTCCTGGAACCAGCTTGGGATTACCGGCCAGCCCGCCGGAATGCTCCTGAACCGATACGGGCAGATCCTCGACCAGTGGCGAGGCGACATTCCCCGTAACGACGTACTAGACGCCATAGAGGATCTCTAGTGACTCAGATCAACAATTGCCGATTCAAGATCCTGACAGTTGCCATCGCTTTGGCCCTCGGCGCCGCGGCCTGCGGAGGCGGTGACGACAGCCCCGCAGGCTCCCCCAGCGTTCCGACCGAAGCGGCCGCCCCAACTCAGGCACCAGCCCCGACCGAAGCGCCAGCCGCAGAAACAGCGCCAGAAAGCGCAGCACCGGCCCCGGCGTCTGACCTGCCCTCGGTCGAGATGGTTGACGTGGCCACCGGAACCACCGTGAATCTGGCCAGCTTTGCCCCCGCGGAACAGCCCCTGGTTCTGTGGTTCTGGGCGCCCCATTGAACCATCTGCCGCCGGGAAGCCCCCAGCGTCGAGCAGTTTGCTCGAAACAATGCCGACAAGCTCACCGTCATCGGAGTCGGAACCCAAGACAGCCTCGGGTTGGCTGAGAGCTTCGTGCAATCCACCGGAACCACTTTCACCATGCTTTGGGATCCGACATTTGAGTCTTGGCGTCAGCTAGGTATCTCCGGACAGCCCGCAGGAATGCTGTTGGACAGCAACGGCACGATTTTGACCTCATGGCGGGGAGGCATTCCCCAGAGTCGAGTGTTAGAGGCCGTCGGCGCTTAGACGAACGGCAGCTTGACCACGGCGGCCGGCACTAAGTTGCCCCTCATATCCACGGCCAATTCGTCTCCGATATCGGCATCGGGAGGAACAAACGCCAGCGCAATGCCCGCTTCCAGCATGGGCGAGAAATTGCCGGACGTGACCTCGCCCACAACCTCGCCGTTCCGAAGCACAGCCTGGCCCTCCCGGGGCGGTCGTCGACCTTCAACACGCAATCCCCGCAGCCGGCGGTGAACGCCCCGCTCCCGCTCGGCGGCCAGAGCCTCCCGCCCTTGGAATGAGGGCTTGTCCCATCGCACCACCCAGCCCAGCCCCGCTTGTAGAGGGGTGATGCCTTCACCCAGCTCGTGGCCGTGCAACGGCAGCCCGGCCTCCAGGCGCAGGGTGTCGCGGGCCCCCAGTCCGGCGGGAGTGATTCCAACTGCGGTCACCGCATCCCAGAGCCGCTCAGCGGCCTCCGCGGGCACTGCGATCTCCACCCCGTCCTCGCCGGTGTAGCCGGTGCCGGACACCGTCAACCGGATCCCGTCCCACTCCACTAGGGCCACGCAATTGCGGGCTACCTCCGACGCATCGGGCGACACCGCGGCCAGCCGGTTTCGGGCCTCGGGACCTTGCACGGCCAATACCGCCCGACTGCCGGTCACATCGACGGCGCCGAAGCCAGCGTCGGCACCAGAGCCCCCTAGGGCGGCGCGCACCCGGTCGGTGTTGGATGCGTTGGGCATCACGTCGAAGCTGTTCTCATCGGTCCACCACACGATGATGTCGTCCAGCACCGAGCCGTCGTCGTCAAGCAGGTGGGTGTATTGGGTACGACCGGGGGCGATCCGGGCCAGATCATTGGTGAACGCCTGCTGGAGCCGGTCATAGGCATCGGGACCGGAAACCCGAAGTGTGCCCAGATGGCTCACATCGAATACCACCGCGTCTGTCCGGCACGACCGATGCTCGGCCAGTGTTCCCGACGGATAGGAAAGCGGCATCTCCCAACCGCCGAAGGGAACCATCTTGGCCCCCAACGCTCGATGCCGGCCCTCCAGTGGAGAGGAACGCACGTCGCCGGTTAGCCCAATCCGGCGCCCGCGCCAGTATGGGTCAGGTCGCCACCCACCCCGGAGACGTCGTCGAAGCCGTACTTGCTCAACAGGTTTCGGTAGTCGCGCTGGCAGAGGACAACCACGTCGACGTTCGGATGGCATTCCCGCAATCGGCGGACCTTGCCGTTCTTGCGGGTGATATACCTCTGACGCGCCGTGGTGATCTCCACGTAGCGATCGAACTGGGGCAAATAGAAATCAGGGGTGAATGCCTCGGTCACCTCGCCAGACTCGTTGCGGGAGAGCACAAAGGTGTCGGGCTCGTAATGCCACTCAACTCCGTAGAAATCGAGCAGCTCTGCGAACTGCCGCTCCGAATCGTGGGCAAACACTCTTCCGCAGGCCTCCCCTAGGAACCGGTTTGGGCGGCGCTAACGCCGGTTACGGGCTGGGACGTATCCACCGGCCCGTCCTCTTCGACCGGAAGCTCCCTCACCGCGGCTTCCACTTCTTCGATCAAGCCCTCCATGCGGAGGTAGAGCGCCCCTTGGCCTTGGCGCAGCGCATCCAAGATCTGCTCGTCGGTGCGGACCAGCAGCGACTTGTTGCCGTTGATCACCAGATCAGCGCTGGCCACATCCTCACCTAGTTCGTCGCGCAGGTAGTCGAACACCTCGCGTACCCGCTGGAGGGCGATCCCCTCGTCCAACAGCCGCTTGATCAGCTTTAGCTCCAACAGATCTTTGTAGGAGTACCGACGGCGACTGCCGCTTCCCACGGCGGCCTGTGCGGTAGAGCGCACCAACCCGGTACGGGTCCAATAGTCCAGCTGACGGTAGGTAATGTCGACGATCTCGACGGTCTGGGGCGAACTGAAGTCGCTGGCTATCTGTCGGTGATCGCTCATATGACTCTCCAAGTCCGGGGCGCGCTCCAAATTCGGCTTATTACACCGGGGAAACTACGCCAATGGATTTCCACAGGGTAAACCTCGTCCTGTGGATTGTCAAGGACGGATGGAGGGCGTCAGCCGTTGAAGTCCTCTGGAGTCACCTGGTCCAAGAACTCGCGGAATTGGTCCAGAACCTCTTCGGCCGGAGGCTCTTCACCTTCGGTCTCCTCGGGCTCCACGGCGTGTCCGGCGGCTTCCAGCACCGACTCATCGGCAAATATGGGCGCCCCGGTTCGCACGGCCAACGCCACCGCATCCGAGGGCCGGCTGGAGACCCGGCGAGCCCCGTTGCCCCCCGCCAACTCCAACTCGGCATAGAAGGTCCGGTCCCGCAACTCGGTCACGATGATGCGCTCGAGCCGCACTCCCAGGTCGTCCAGCACGTTCTTGAACAGGTCGTGGGTCATGGGACGGGGTGTCTCCACCTCCTCCATGGCCAGCGCTATGGCCTGGGCCTCGGCCCCTCCGATGAAGATGGGTAGCATCCGACATTCACCTTCGGTTTCCCGCAGCAGCACGATCGGGGCATTGGACGGCAGTTCGATCCGCACCCCGACCAGCTCCATCTCCTTCATCGCCCCCACGTTAGTAGAGGATAGAGACATAAGCGTCGGGATCGTCGGCCAGCAGGTCGGGATCTCCAATAACCAGTCTGTCCAGGTTGCGGTAGCGTCCGGCCCAGTCCAAGCCGTAACCCAAGAAGAACTCATCCGGGGCCTCGAAACCCATGTAATCGGGCTCAATGGGCAGGATGCGGCGGGCGCTCCGGTTGAGCAGAGCGGCCACCGCCACCGAAGCGGCCGACCGGCGGTGCAACTCCCCTACCAGGTATCCAAGGCTCAGCCCGGTGTCCACGATGTCCTCCACCAGCACTACCTCTCGACCACTCACATCGCAGTCCAAGTCCTTCACCAACCGGACCCGTCCCGAGTCGGCGGCGAACCGGGACAAAGCCATGAAGTCCACCTCGACCGAGATGTCCACCGCCCGTACCAGATCAGCGAGGAACGGAAGACTCCCTTTAAGCACAGACACCAGCACTGCCCCGTCCGAGCACTGCCCCGAGATCTCCGACGCCACGCGCCCAACAGCCTGCTGAATTGCTTCCCGGCTCGCGAACAGCTCGGGCTCGGCGTGGCCCACGCCGTTACCGACTCTTGGTGTGGTTGGACAATGCGCACCGGAGCAGCGAGAGCCGTAACTCCGATCCGAGGTTGATCAGCTCTACCAATGCGTCCTGAGACTGCCTGCGGGACCGGTCTGTGCGCTGCATCACCATGGGCATGATCCGTTGCTCCAGAAGGCCCGCTTCCCGTTCTGCCGCAGATTTGTAGGCCCGCAAATGGCGGGGCTCCACCCCATGGTCCAAGAATCCGGCTGCGACCTTGGCCACGATCACCGCTTCAGCGTCGTAGTGCGACAGCGCTCCATCATCTATGGGCTCAATGAGACCGAACTTTTGAAGATCCATGACCTTGGACCGGCTCAGGCCGCTGGCCGAGGCCAATTCATCAAGGGTCAGAGCAACCGACACCGCCCCTGAGTCCAGTGGGTTCGGCCGCCCACTGCTTCGGGAGCCGGAGGCAGCCCCTTCTCCGCTGGATCCTCTATTGCCCTCGTCTTCGCCAAGGTCCTCGTGGTCGATGCGCTCCTTGATTACCTTGAGAGGCAGAAAATGATCACGCTGCTGTTCCAAGATCCACCGCAACCGGCTGATGTCGGTATCGGTGAACTTCCGGTAGCCGGATTGGTTGCGCTCGGGATCAATGAGGCCCTGGCTCTCCAAGAAGCGGATCTTGGAGATGCTTATGTCGGCGAACTCGTTCTTCAGCAAGTCCAGGACCTGGCCGATCGACCGATGCTGGGCGCTCATTCGCTGGTCCCGTCGTAGTACACCAGCTTGAAACGACCCACTTGGAGCTCGTCGCCGTTCTTCAGCCCGGCATCTTCCACCCGTCGGCTGTTCAGATAAGTGCCGTTCAGCGAACCCATGTCCTTGACGTGCTGCACCAAACCGTCTCGGTAGACCTCCGCGTGCCGCCGGGACACCGTGATGTCGTCCAGGAAGATGTCGGAGTCGGGATGGCGGCCCACCGTGACTCGGGCCGGAGACAGCTCGAAGCGGCTGCCCGCCGCCGGTCCCTGAGTAACCACCAGCACCGCCGGGTAGCGAATCAGGTCGGCCTCCAGTTCTAATTCGGTGGTGGGCTCGTCTACGGACAAGGACTCCTCAGAGTCGTCAGCCTGCTTGAGGCGATGCCCGCACGACGCGCAGAAATTGACGCCTGCCTCGCTGGGAAAGCCGCACAGCGGGCAATTGGCCTCTTTGGCCCCGTCATCGAAGGGTTGTGATGTCAATCGACGGTCTCCGTCAGATCGGTGTAGGCCGCCGCATCCAAGAGATTCTCCAGCTCCGAGAGGTCGGAGGCTTCAATCACACAGATCCACCCCTCTCCGTAGGGGTCCTCGTTCAGGCGTTCAGGGTGGTCGATCAGGTCGTTGTTCACCTCTACCACGACACCGGACACCGGAGCGTAGATCTCCGATACCGACTTGGTGGACTCCACTTCGCTAAATGGCTCTCCACAGGCCACATCGGTACCCACCGGGGGTAGTTCGATAAAGACCACGTCGCCAAGGGCGTCTTGGGCGTAATCGGTGATCCCCAAACTCACCCGGTTGCCTTCGACCTTGATCCACTCGTGGTCTTCGGAGTAACGCAGCTCGCCGGGAACGTTCATGAACACAACCTACTGGCTGCCGCCCAAACTCTCAACCTCAGCTTGAGGCTGCGGCTCTGCCGCCCCGGCCCTCAGTGAGTGCCCGCCGTGCTCGGGGGATGTACTCCACCGCCGCGTAGTAGCTGAGCGCCAATGAGGGGATTCCGAGACCCCATCCCACACCGCTAATAGCGGCTGCCCCACCCACACTGGAGTCCCCCAGCAGCAAGAGGGGGAGGGCGAACATGAGGCCGAACGTGGCTGTCTTCCCGGTCCAGGTCACGTCTATCCGGCGAGCCCCCAATGCGCCCAACACCACCACGACCAGAGAGACGACGGCCTCTCTCGCCAGCATGGGCACCCCGAAGGCCACGTGGAGGGAACCGTCAACCATCATCGCCACCACCGCGGCCAAGAACATCAGCCGGTCGGCGGTGGGATCCAGGATCTTCCCCAACTCCGAGCCCTGGTCGAAACGCCGGGCGATGTAGCCGTCCACCCAGTCGGTCGCCCCCAGCGCTCCAAGCAGGATGGCGGCCCCGGCCCGATTGCCCATGCCCAACAACAGCACGCAGAACACCGGCACACACCCCAGCCGCAGCACCGACACGAAGTTGGGAACCGTCAAGATTCGAGATGCGCTGGGCGACGACTGGGCTTCCGCCATGATCGAAGATGTTACGGCTCAGATGCCCTGGCTCCTAGCATGGGGCCATGGCCAGCGTGTTTACCATGATCATCAACCGCGACCTGCCGGGCCACTTCGTGTGGGAGGACGATGACTGCGTAGTCATCTTGTCCATCAACCCCACCCAAACCGGCCACTCGCTGGTCGTGCCTCGGGCCGAGATCGACCACTGGCTGGACGTCCCCCCGGAACTGGCCGCCCATCTCATGGTTGTGGCCCAAATGGTTGGCTCAGCCCAGATGGCCGCATTCGGACCGCCCCGGGTGGGGCTGATCATTGCCGGCCACGAGGTGCCCCACACCCACTTGCATGTGATCCCTATGTTCGGCATCGGCGACTTGAGCTTCACCAGCGCAAAGGCCTCGGTTCCCCCTGAGGAGCTGTCCTCAGCCGCCGAACTCCTGCGCTCCCATATGCCGGTGAGTTAGCTCTGGATCACGTTGCGGAGCCGGTAGACGCGCAATTCGCTTCCACCCACTTCAAACTCCAGGCGTTCAAATCCGGTCCGGCGGACATCCAAGTCGAAGCTCTCGATGTCCAGGGGGCTCCATTCGGGTGCGGAAGCGGAGTCGAACACAATCCACTCCACCTTGGGGGTGGCAGCCACCGCGGCGCTATCGGGATCGTCCCCGGTATGCAACTGGTACAGCCGGGTTCGATCCGCGAGAAGGGGAAGGATCTGCTCTGAGGCCCGTACCGAGGCATCGGGGGGAATCAGGTCGGCTGCCTCTTGTCGGGCGATGACAATCGTGTCCCGCTGACCCCAGTCCCATGGCCTCTCGTACAACGAGCTGGGGGCGTCTCGCAAGAAGAAGAGCCCCGCGGTGAGCACTAGAGCAGTAAGCAAGCGGCGGTCCACGTTCACCCGCTCCACCAATACTCGGCCGGAACGGGCCAGAGCGAACACCGTGGCCGCGAAGACGAACGGAATCATCGGAACGGTCTGAGAGGCTTCGGCCAACTGGCCGGGGGGCACATCGGCCACCAGATACGCACCGAACAGGGGCACTACCGGAAGCAGATAGCGAGGCGCCACCAGGGGCAGCAGCATCACCGGGGCCAGCAAGAAGACGATCATCTGGAAGTTGGCCTGCGACAGCGCATCGGCCAAAACCTGGTGGGGAGCGGAGATGAAACCCCAAAGCACCGATCCCAGATGGCCGCTGCCGAAGTCAGAGAACGCCTCTATGTGGGGAAACCTTCCGCCATTGAACCGGGGCTGAATTGCCGTCATCGCCACCAGCCCGTAGGCCAAGCCGCCCAGCGAGATGGCCGTGCCGGGGCGGCGACGGCCCTCCAACAGCACCAGCAGTCCTAGTCCGGATAGAGCGAAGGCCAGGTCGGACCGGCAGGTCACCGCCAGCAGGGCGAACACTGTGAACCAATTCCACTGCCCTCTCAGTGCCGTGAGCACCGCTCCGAACAGGGCGGGCACGGCCAGAGCCTCGGGGTGGAAGTCGGAGAGGTTGATCGAGTGGACCGCCGGGTAGGCGCAGTAGGCAAAAACCACCGCTGCCGCCGCCCCGGATTTGAGGCCACCCACATCGCGGGCGATACGCCACAGTGGCACCACCGCCAAAGCCAGTGCGGAGGCTTGCAAGGCCAGCAGCGTGGGCTGATCGGGAAATAGGGCCGTTAGCCCGGCCACGGGGTAGAGGATGAACGCGGCCTGCTCCCACAGCAGGTTGTGGCCGGCCACGCTCGAGCGCGGTTCGTACCCCTCCCCGATCAGCCACAGTCCTTGAAGGTGCGAGGACAGATCGGCACCGGCGTCCAACTGGAGGGCCCGGGCCAGTGAGAGTCCCGAAAGCGCCCCGCCCAAGAGCAGGGCGATGACCCAAGGGACGGCCCGATCGACCTGCTTGGTGTCGAGCCGGGCCTGCCAACGCAACGAGAAGATCTCAACGCGGCGCCCCCACTGGGCCAGCGCGATCATGCCTTTCTCATATCTCCGCCTACCCCACCAACACCGTGTCGGTGTCGCGCCCTGATCGCAGCAGGGTGCCGGGCCGGCTGTCGGTCGCCTGACCGCCATTCACAATGAGCTGGCCGTTCACCAACACGTGGTCCACCCCTACCGAATCGGCGAACAAGCGGGCGGAGCCACCGGGCAGGTCTTCCACCATACGCATGGCGCCGGAATCGATGGTCTCGGGGTCGAACACCACCAGATCGGCGTGCCACCCCTGTTCGATGCGGCCCCGACCCCGCAGCCCGAAGAGCCGAGCAGGAGCGTCGGTCAGCATGTGAACGGCCGTCTCCACGGCGGTCAGCCGCCGACCCCGCAGGCAGTCGCCGAGAAAAGCGGTGGTGTACGGAGCCCCACACATACGGTCGAGGTGGGCGCCGGCGTCGGAACCGCCCAAAAGGGTGTGCTCGCTCTGCCAGGCTTCGGCCCGAAGGCGCCAGCTCTCGTCGTCATCGTCGGTGGGCGCCGGCCACAGCACGGTACGCAGGTCGTCGGCCAGCACGATGTCGATCAGGGTGTCGAAGTGCCCGGTGCCCCGTTCGGCGGCGATTTCGGCCACAGTGCGCCCGCTCAACCCGCCATTGGCCGGGCTGAAGGTGTCGCCGATCCGGTAGCCACCCCACCCCGTGAGCCGGCTGAAGACCCCGGCGTCGGGAGAAGCGGCCCGCTCGGCAAGGTGCGCCCTGGTTTGAGGATTGGCAAGTCGAGCCATCCGGTCGGGCACCGGGAGCCCGAGCACATCGCCCCAGTCGGGAAGCATGTTGAGGGCGCAGTAGTTCAAGAAACTCATGTTCATGCCCACCAGCACTGGCATGGTGAGTGCTACCACTCGGGCGCCGTGCTCAGCGGCTCGTAAGGAGGCTCCCAGTTGGGCTCGGTAGCGATCGGGGTCGGCCGAGTCGATGGTGAGCACATTCCAGTTGAGCGGGCGTCGGGCCGCCCTGGACATCGCCACCATCAAGTCGAGCTCCTCATCGGTGAATCCCTGCATGCACCCGTCGGTGACGTATTCCAAGGTTGTCCCCTCGTATTCGGAGACCACCGAGCACAGAGCAATCACCTCGTCGTTGCTGGCGAAGCGGGACGCTACCGGGGCACCGTCGCCATCGTTATGGGTGTAGGACAGCGAGGTGGAAAAACCCAGGCCACCAGCGGCAATGCCCTCCGACAACAGGGCTTTCATCGCCTCAAGCTGGCCGGAGTCGGCCTCGTTGCCGGTGGCGTCGGCCCCCATGACTGCCCGGCGGATGGCGCAGTGGCCCACTAGGAACCCGGCGTTGACCCCGAGAGTGCCGTCCAATCTGGCCAAGAAATCGGCGAAGGTGCGCCACGACCAATCCAGCCCCGACTCCAGAGCGGTGAGCGGCATTCCCTCCACTTTGGCCATCATGCGCTGGAGGTAGGGGGCATCACCGGGGTTGAGCGGCGCGAGAGTGAAGCCGCAGTTGCCGCCGATAACGGTGGTCACCCCATGCAGGTTGGAGGGCGAGGCGACCGGATCCCAAAAGAGCTGGGCGTCATAGTGGGTGTGAGGGTCTACAAAACCAGGGGACACGACCTTGCCGGAGGCGTCAATCTCCGACTGCCCGGAGTCGGCGACTTCGCCGATCTCACAGATGCGCCCGTCTTTGACACCGACGTCGCCAACAAAGCCGGGTTGTCCCGAGCCGTCAATGACTGTGCCCCCGCGGATTACCAGGTCCAACACGGCCCCAATCCTACTTATCCGCATGGGGCCGCCCCATGCAGCCGCACTATGCTCTCCCCGTTGCGGGCTGTGGCGCAGCTTGGTTAGCGCGTCGGTCTGGGGGACCGAAGGTCCCGGGTTCAAATCCCGGCAGCCCGACCAACGATTGGAGCAAATCACCAGTGCAAAGCGATGCCGCCACCGCTCAGGAGTACTTGTCAGAGCTCGACGATGGCCGGCGGGAAGCCCTTGCCGCGGTGCGCCAAGTGGTCACTGACAACCTTCCCGACGGTTACGAAGAAACAAGGCAGTACGGGATGATCTCCTATGTCGTTCCCCTGGGCGTGCTCCCCGACACCTACAACGGCCAGCCGCTGATGTACATCGCCTTGGCTTCCCAGAAGCAGTACATGTCGCTCTATCTCACCAATGTGTACGGCGATGAATCGGTGGAGAATTGGTTCAAGGAGCGCTACCTCGCCACCGGCAAGAAGCTCAACATGGGCAAGTCGTGCGTACGCTTCCGAAAGCTCGACGACCTGCCCCTCGAACTTGTCGCAGAAGTGGTGGCGCGAACCCCCATCGACGAGTTCGTCGAGATCTACCGCGCCTCTAGGTCTGGCCGCCGCTAACGGCTGCTCCCGACCCATCAAAACAGCAATGCGATGCCCTGGATGGCGCGCCAGGCGAGGTAAGCGCCGGCGGCGGTGATGGCTACCCAGAAGTGCCAAGGGACTTTCTGGCGGGCGGGGAAATCCACCTCGGACGGGGCTTCGACCGCGGCACCGCAGGTGGGGCACTCCCCTGCTTCGGTTACCGAGCCGGGGTTCCAGAAGCGGTCGCAGGGCTCGCACCAGGGCACGGCAATAGCTTGCCATCGCAAGGCACCCAAACCCCATAGCCGGGACCTCCGAGACCTTCTCCGCTGCCCCAGGCGTTCAGGAAAGATGAGGGTTTTGCCGGTGGCAGTGGTAGCCTGTGCCTACTTGGCCGAAAATATCTGCCAAGCGGGCTGCCTCCGAGTCTCTTCTCTGATACCGGGCAAGCCGCCCGAAGATGTGTTGCGCCTCACTAACGACTTCCGGTGCCAACCATTTGCCTGAGTGCCCGCAAAGACGCGGGCGAGGAGCCCCATGCCCCCCACTTTCGCCCAACTGGGCGTGCCCGATTCCATATGCCGCGCCCTGGAGCGCAACGGAATCCGCAAGCCGTTCGAAATCCAATCCGCCGTAATCGCCGACGCCATGGATGGCCGCGACATCTGCGGTCGAGCGCCTACCGGGTCGGGCAAGACGCTCGCCTTCGGTATCCCGCTGATCGCCAACGTCAGCCAGGCCAAGTCCCGGCGGCCACGGGCATTGATCTTGTCCCCCACTCGCGAGCTCGCCGACCAGATCGCATCAGAGCTCCGCACTATCTCCGGTCCGATCAGCGTGGCTGCCGTCTACGGTGGCGTTGGCTACGTCAACCAGCGCAAACAGCTGCAAAAGGGAGTCGACATCCTGGTCGCCTGCCCTGGTCGGCTTGAGGACCTGATCGACCAGAGGGCAGTGAGCCTCCACGAAGCCGACCAGGTGGTGATCGACGAGGCCGACCGAATGGCCGACATGGGATTCCTGCCTGCCGTTCGGCGCATCCTCGACCAGACCGCCTCTGAACGCCAGACCGTCATGTTCTCGGCCACTCTGGACAACGACGTGGCCAAAATCACCCGGGACTACCAGGATCGACCGGTCACCCATGAGGTTGGCGACGCCACCCCCGACATCAAGTCGGCCGATCACCGGTTCTGGACGGTGGACAAGACCGAGAGAGTCGATGCCTGCGCCGATGTGATATCCGCCACAGGCCCGACGATCGTGTTCTGTCGGACCCGGCACGGATCTGATCGGCTGGCGCGCCAACTCTCCCAGCGCGGGGTCAACGCCGCCGCCATTCACGGTGGCCACGCTCAGAACCGCCGCTCCCGAACGCTCCAAGAGTTCATCGACGGCCGGGTCGAGGCTCTTGTCGCCACCGACGTTGCCGCTCGGGGGATCCACGTGGACTGCGTGGCCTGCGTCATCCACTTCGACCCACCTGAGGATCACAAGGCATATCTTCACCGCTCGGGCCGCACGGCCCGTGCTGGCCAGACCGGCCTCGTGGTGTCGCTGATCCAGCAAGGCCAGCATGCCGACATCAAGCAGATCCAGAGCCAGCTCGGTCTGAACCAGCCCATCACCAGTCCCACCCCAATCGAACAAAACGCGGCGCCAGCCCGTCGCCGCAAGCCGTCCCAGCCTCACGGGGTTGGCCAGGCCAACAAGAAGCCAAAGGGCAACTCCCAAAACCCCCGCAACCGCAACGACCGAGACGACAACCGCGGCGGAGGACGCCGATCAAACGGCAACTCCCAAAACCCCCGCAACCGCAACGACCGAGACGACAACCGCGGCGGAGGACGCCGATCAAACGGCAACTCCCAAAACCCCCGCAATCGCAACGACCGAGACGACAACCGCGGCGGAGGACGCCGATCAAACGGCAACTCCCAAAACCCCCGCAACCGATCCGACCGACAAAACAACCGCGGCGGACAGAAATCAAACGGGAGGCCACAGGGTCGTCCCCAACAGCAGACGCGGCAAAAGCAGCGAAGCGGCGCTTCCTCCCGATAGCGTCCCGACCGCTAATCGGCCCGGGAAAGCAGCTTTAGATCAGGCTCGCCGGACGGCGAGGATGGCCACGTCGTCGCCGATGGTGCCATCGGCGAAGTCTCGGGCGGCCTCCAGCAGCGTCTTGCACAGCACGTCGGGTGAGACGGTGGGATCACGGCGCAGGTGCTGGGCGATCCGATCCTCGCCGAATTGGGCGTCGCCGTAGCGCACTTCGGCCAGACCATCGGTGTACATGAGCACCATGTCCCCCGAATCCAAGGGGATCTCCCGACTGAAATAGGTGCTGTTGGGGTCGAGCATCAAGAGGGCACCGGTGGCCCGCAGCGGCTGAACTTCTCGCTCATGCCACAGCCAGGCCGCCGGGTGGCCCGCCGATGCATATCGCATGGTCTGGGCCTCAGTGTCGAATACCACGATCACCGCCGAGATGAACTCCTCGGCCCGCTCGATGGAGGACATCTGGGCGTTCAACTCCTCCAGGGCCTGGGCTGGGTCACGGAACTGGCGCAGGAACACCCTAAGCAGGTATTTGGCCTGGAATGCGGTGATCGACGATTCGATGCCCCGGCCAGCCACATCACCGATAACTGCGGCCACCCGGGTCGGACCCACCCGGAAGACATCAAAAAAATCGCCGGCCATTACCCCCTCGCCGGCTTGGTATACCCGGCCCATCTCATAGCCGGCGAAATCGGGCAGGTCGTCGGGGGCCAGGCGGCCAGCCCAAGCCTGCGGGGCGAGATCGCCTTGGCTGAGAGTCTCTTCGGCTCGGCGCTCCATCTCGAAACGCTCTTGGGTGAGCCGGGCCTCGGACACGGAGCGGCGCCCCCACCACAGCGGGAACAGGGCGGGCACCACCACTAGGGCCAAGATGGCGGCTACCGCCCGGGATTCCAAGGCGGCGGTCATGGCGGCCACCACGGTCAAGGCTCCGTAAAGGATGGCCGAATGCGCGTCGCGGCGGAAACTCGACTGGGCCAGCGTATGGGCCGCCTCGTAAGCGCTCTCGCCCTCTTCGTCGTACCCCTCGCCTGCGTGGGTGCGCTCGACGCGGAGCAGGAACCGGTGACGATGGCGGGCGGCTCGGACGAACACGCCCATGGCCACCGCGCAAACCCCCGCGGTAATCACAAGGAGGAGATTCTCCATTGACGAAGGTTACCCCGCCATTTTCAGGAGTTCTTGCCGCATTTGTGGCAATTACTCCCCGGAACGGCGGCGAACTCGCAGCTTTACCGGCACCGATCCGAGGTCGAAAGCCTCCCGGAGGCGGCGTTCTAGATAGCGCAAATAGGTGCGGGGCAGGGTCCGGTTGGCAAAAAGCGTGAAGGTGGGGGGATCAGCAGCCCCCTGAGTGGCATACAGTACCCGGGCGCCGTCGGGGGCTGGATGGGCGGCTTGGGCGTCGCGCAGCACCCGGTTCACCGCCTGAGTGGGAATCCGGCGTTGATATTCGGCGATCACCCCTCGAAGCTCAGGCAGCAGCCGGTTCACGCCCTTGCCCGACAGTGCGCTGACCCGCAGAACGGCTGCTTCGCCCAGAAAGTGCAGGCGGCGGTCGATATCGAGGACAATCGCCTCGCGGGCTTCGGTGTCGAGCAGATCCCACTTGTTGAGCAGCACCACGATCGGACAGCCGGCGCCGTCAACGCGCTCGGCTAGGCGCTGGTCTTGGTGGGTGATTCCCACGGTGGCGTCTATCACCAGAAGGGCGATGTCGGAGCGGTCAACCGCGTCCAATGCCCGCAGCAGCGAGTAGTACTCCGCGGCCTGATCGATGCGAGCCCGGCGGCGCATTCCCGCGGTGTCCACGAACCGGATCGGCCCCAACTCGGTGTTCACCACGGTGTCGATGGCATCGCGGGTGGTCCCAGGCTGGTCGTGGACCACCGACCGGTCATCACCGATAAGACGGTTGAACAAGGTGGACTTGCCCGCGTTGGGCCGCCCCACGATGGAAACCGAAACCATGCCTGCATCAGATTTCCGCTCAACGTCAGCCTCGGCTGGCTCTTCGGGTAGTGCAGCCATCACCGCGTCCAGCAGATCCCCCACTCCCCGACCGTGAAGCGCGCTCACCGGGAACGGGTCTCCCAAGCCAAGCCGGATGAACTCCCATACAAGGTTCTCGTGGGCCACGTCGTCCACTTTGTTGACGGCCACGAAGACCGGACCCTCCCGGCCTCGGAGCTGCCCCGCCACTCCCTCGTCGTCGCCGGTGATGCCCGCCTGGGAGTCCACCACCATCACCACCACGTCGGCGTCGTCCATCGACCTCTCGCTCTGGGCCGAGACTTTGGCATCCATCGAGGCGTTGTCGCCCGCACCCTGGGGCAGCCATCCGCCGGTGTCCACGACGGTGAACTCCCGCCCCTGCCAACGGGCCGGCATCTCCTTGCGGTCGCGGGTGATGCCGGGCTGCTCGGCAACGATTGCCTCCCGGCGACCCAACATTCGGTTCATGAGCGTGGACTTGCCCACGTTGGGCCGCCCCACGATCGCCACCGTGGGCAGGGCGCTCGACACCGCCGAGGAGGCGGCTGCGGGGCTAGAGCTAGCCATCGAGCGCTCGTCTCAGCGCAACCCCGTCAGTGGGCACCACCTCCACCGGGCGGGGAAGGTCCCCAGGGAGGGTGCCGTCCAAGAACAACCCTTGCGACAGGCATACATCGGGCAGCAGGTAGCGGTGGCCCTCCGGCTGATCGGCCAGGGTGCGGGCGATATCCTCGCCCACCAGCAGCCCGGCGACCGCAGTGGTGCCGCCGAAGAACTGGTTCTCCACCGGCACCACCCTCACATCGTCGCGGCCAAGAGAATCCAGCAACGGACCCAGTACCGCAGCCCCGTACTCCCCGGTGACCACCCCAACCGGAGCGCCATTGCGGGGCCGAAGGCCGATGGGCGTCGATCCGTCGGACCGAGGAGCTCGGTAACCCGCGGCTGGCGCCCCTTCCACCCATGCAAAAAAACCGGCACGGGTCCCGGTTGTTTCCTGGGCCTGGCCCAAGAACTCCATCTTGAGTGTGGTCGCCATGCCTACCCCGTCCTCGTGCATGGCAAAGCCCTCATAGGCCTCCGGATCCGGGAAGCCGATTCCGGCCAGCAGGAAGTACTCGTCGGCTGGAAACACCAGGCGGCGGCCCAGTACCCGTCGGTTGATCTCCTGCCACTCGTGCACCGTTTCGACCACCGCAGCCGCCTCGGCCTTGGTGTGAGGCCTAAGCCGGGGCTCGGACGTGTGGCGGGACACTCCCAAGGGAACGACGCACACGCTGGCCAGCTCAGGGTATTCATCGGCCACGCCGGCCAGGGTGTCCTCCAGCACGTCCCCGTCATTGACATCCGGGCATACCACTACCTGGCCGTGGATCTCGATGCCGTGGTCAAGCAGCGCTCTGAGCCAGCGCAGGCTGGTGGCTCCCCGGCGATTGCGCAGCATGTCGGCCCTCACGTCGGGGTCGGTGGCGTGGATGCTCACGTTGAGCGGCGAGAGCCGCTCGGTCACTACCCGCTCCAAATCGGCCTCGGTGAAGCGGGTCAGAGTAGTGAAGTTCCCATAGAGGAACGAGAGGCGGTAGTCGTCGTCCTTCAGATACAAGCTGGGCCGCAACCCAGGCGGAAGCTGATATATGAAACAGAACTCACAGTGGTTGTCGCAGGTTCGCACCCGATCAAACAGGGCTGAGTCCACTTGGACACCCAGCGGCTCCCCAGCCCGCTTGAGCACCTCGAGCTCCAACACCACCCCGTCGCGGCGGATGTCCAGGCTCAGCTCCGGCTCGTCCACAAGCTGCTGGTACTCGATCACGTCTTTGGGAGTGCAGCCGTTGACTGCAAGCAACTCGTCGCCAGCTCTCAGACCAGAACGTTGAGCCACCGATCCATCGGCGACCGCTGTCACCCGAGGCGCGGACATGATTGAAATGATACGAGGCCTCAAGGGGTAAATTGGCCTAGTGAACGTCGATAAGGTGATTTTGGCCGCGCCCCGGGGATTCTGCGCCGGGGTGGAGATGGCCATAAAGGCACTGGCCTGGTTGGTTCGCACCTTCGACGGGCCGGTGTACTGCTACCACGAGATCGTTCACAACAAGCTGGTGGTCCGGCGTTTCGAGCAGCTCGGCGTTGTGTTCGTGGACGACATCTCCGAGGTTCCCCCCGGTCATCCGATCATGTTGTCGGCCCACGGTTCGGCCCCCGAGGTTGTGGCCGCAGCCACCGAGCAGGCCAGCTACATGGTGGACGCGGTGTGTCCGCTGGTCACCAAGGTCCACCATGAGGTCAAGGTGCGGGCCGGCAAGGGCTACCGCATCGTCTACGTCGGCCACGAAGACCACGAAGAGGCAGTGGGCACTATGGCAGTGGCCCCGGAGGCCATCCACCCGGTGGAGTCCGTTGCCGACGTCGAAGCCCTCCCCGAATTTGGCGATCCGGTGGCCCTATTGGCCCAGACCACCCTGTCGCACCGCGACTGGGAAGGGGTGCTGCATTCGGCCCGCGAACGCTTCCCGGACATGTGGACGCCAGGACGCAGCGACTTGTGCTTTGCCACCACCAACCGGCAGGCCGCGCTGACCGCCATCGCCGAGCGGTGCAGCACCGTTGTCATCGTCGGCTCTTCCAACTCCTCCAACACCCGGGCGCTGGAGAAGCTGGCCCGGGAGCTGGGCTGCGAGAACGTGTACCGGGTGAACCGGGCCTCAGAGCTGCCCGACGACATCACCGGGATGGTGGGGCTGACCGCCGGCGCCTCGGCCCCTGAGGAGTTGATCAATGAGGTGCTGGACCGCTTGGCCCCCACCGGGGGCATCGAGGAAGTTTCAATCACCGATGAGGACGAGTACTTCCCCCCGCCCCGCAACCTCCGCGAGTTGATCGAGGCCTCGGGCTCGCTGGCCTCCTTCAGCCTGGGGGGTCCCCCGTCGCCCATCCCGATGGTGGACCGCAAGGTGGCCGCCAGCGACGTGCTCGACGGCCTCATCGCCAGCCGCTGAACGCGACAACTCTGGGTTGAAAGGGCCCTTCTGGGCTTAAGGGGCCCTATTCCGGGTGTCTGCTGGCTGCGGTAGGCATTCCCAGTTCTTGTTGCACCTCGTCGAACATGCGCTGGAGGATGTCGTGAAGCTCCGCAGAGTATTGGATCAAAGACTCCCGGCTCTGGCGTCCCCGTTTGTCGACTTCGGGCGGGGCCAACGGCTCGCCCCACACGATCCGAACCGTGCGGGGTCTGGGCATGCGGACTCCCTTGCCCATCGCCCGTTCGGTGCCCCCAATGGCCACCGGCACCACCGGCACCTGGGCTTTGGCCGCCAGCCACGCCACTCCGTCCAGCAGGGGGTGGATGCTCGGACCCGACTTGCGTTCCCCCTCAGGAAACACCACCAGTGCCTTTCCGGCTCCCAGCACGGTCAGCGCGGCATTCAGCGCGCTCCGGTCGACCATCTCCCGCCGAACAGGAAACGCGCCCATGGTCACCATTAGCCAGGTGGTGACCGGGCCCCGGAACAAGCCGCTCTTGGCGAAGTAGCGCAGCGAGCGGCCAGCCGACGCTCCAACCAGCGGCGTGTCCAAGTTGGATCGGTGGGTTGGGGCGATGATCACTCCACCCTTCGACGGCAGCTTGCGACGACCACGGGTATAGCAGCGGAAGTAAGCACCGAAGACCGCTCGGGCCAGCCGCTTCACAAGAAAATGGGTAACCAACCCCACCACTCGCCCCTTGGCTTCCAGATCCTCTGGGCGGAGCTCGACTTGTTTCATCCCAATCGGGCGATTAGCTCGTCCACCACCTCGTCGACGGTGAGGTCGGTGGTATCGATGTGAATTGCGTCGGGGGCCTGGGTAAGCGGGTCATGCTGGCGGGTGGAGTCGGCTGCGTCTCTGGCGGCCAAGTCAGCGGCCACCGTCTCGTAGTCGAGCGCGCTCACCTCGCCTGCCCGGCGCTCGGCCCGGACCTCGGCGGAGGCACTCAGATACACCTTCAACTCGGCGTCGGGGAACACCACCGTGCCTATGTCCCGGCCCTCCAGCACGCCGCCGCCCCGCTCTATCACCCAGGCCCGTTGGCGTACCCGCAGCACCTCTCTCACCCCCGAAATAGCCGCCACCGTGCTTACCGACCGGGTCACCTCCGGGCCTCTGATCTGCGTGGTGGCATCCACGCCGTCAACGGTGACCGAAGAGTCATCGATTTCGATATCGCTGGCTCGAGCCACTTCGACGATGGCGCTGGCATCGGCCAAGTCGATTTCCCGGGCCATGGCCGCAAAGGCCACTGATCGGTACATCGCCCCGGTATCCAGATATCCCAGCCCAAGCCGCTCGGCCAGACGCCGGGCCACCGTGGATTTGCCCGATCCGGCCGGGCCGTCGATGGCGATAACCCTCACCCCGTCATCGGATAGCGAAGTTTCGCCGCTCACGGCGTCCATCCTGTGCTCTGAGCAAAGTCATTGGCAAAGTCCGGATAACTGGTGGTCGTCGCCTCGAATCCCCCGACGGTCACCGAGCCGGAACCGGCCGCTCCGGCAATAACCGCAGCCATGGCCATCCGGTGGTCTCCATGGGAGTCAAAGGTACCGCTGCCCAGCTCATGGGCTTGGCCGACCCCGGTGACAACCAACCTGTGGCCGTCGACCTGACATCCCGCCCCTACCCCGACGACCATCTCGACTATGGCGGCAACTCGGTCGCTTTCCTTGACCCTTAGCTCGTCGATGCCCTCGAAGGTCGTGATCCCGTCGGCGGCCGCGGCGGCCACCGCCAGAACGGGCACCTCGTCGATGCAGCCCGGCAGCTCTTCAGCGGCGATTCGAGTGGCCTTCAGATCGCTGGAGCAAGCCCGAATGTCCCCCGATTCCGAATCGACCGTGATATCGGCCCCCATACGGCGCAGCACCTCGATGAACCCTCCCCGGGCCGGACCAACGTAGACGTTCTCCACCGTGAGATCGCTGCCTTCGGCCACGCACGCCCCCACCAGCCAGAACGCGGCCTGAGATGGGTCACCGGGAACATCGAAGTCGGGCGGGTCCACCTCGCCAGGCCAAACGGTTACCGCGCCGTCCCCGCGCTCTACCCTCACTCCGGCGGCGGCCAGCATCTCCTCAGTGTGGGCCCGGGTGGTAACCGGCTCATGAACCGTTGTGGGACCATCGGCTCCCAGGGCGGCCAGCAACACAGCCCCCTTGACCTGGGCTGATGCCACCGGAAGGGTGTATTTGATGCCCCGCAGCGGGCGACCTTCAACGGTCAACGGGGCCGATGTGCCGCTCTCTCCGCTGCCCCGCACCAACGCCCCCATGGCCGTCAGCGGGTTGATGACCCGGTCCATGGGGCGACGGCGGACGGAGGCGTCCCCGTCCAGCGTTGTCGTGAAGTCGCGGCCAGCCACCAATCCGGCCATAAGTCGGATGCCGGTGCCGGAATTCCCAAGGTAGATGGGCGCCGGCGCCCCGCTCAGTCCCCCGGCAACGGTCACGCCGCCAGTTCCGTGGACCTCGACTCGGGCGCCAAGAGCTTCGACGGCCCGACGGGTGTGGGCTACGTCGTCGCCGTCTGACAGACCTCGGATAAGGCACGGTCGACGGCCGAGCGCGGCGATCATCAGCGCCCGGTGGGATATCGACTTGTCCCCAGGCACCCGCAGCCGGCCGGTAAAGCGCCGTGGCCCTTCGATGGTGATCGATTTCACGACAGGGGTCTCGACGAAGGGGCGTAGCCCTGCTGCCTCAGGGCCTCCAGCAAACTGTCCACCGCTTCATCGTTGACCACCAAGATGGCCACGCCCTGTCCCCCCTCCACCGAGTGGGCGATCTCGAGGTCGTAGATGTTCACCCCGATGTCAGTGGTCAGGCTGGTGATGCGGGCCAGTTCGCCGGGACGATCGAACACCCGCACCCTGACTTCGACCAGCGATACATCTCTGTCCAGGCCATAGGGCAAGTGAGCCCGAGCACTTCGAGCCTGTTCCAACAGTCCCAACAGCTTGCTGCGATTCCCGTCGGCCACCAGAGAGCGCACTTCGGTCAGCGCGTCGATGAATCGGTCGAGCACCGAGCAGATGGCATCGGAATTCTCTTGGCATATGTCGGGCCAGATGCCGGGGTGTCCCGAGGCAATGCGGGTCATATCCCGAAATCCCCCCGCGGCCAGCCTCAACATCACCTGGTGCTCCTCGGACCGCTCATCGGCGAGGGCCATAAGCGTGGCCGCGGTGAGGTGGGGCACATGAGACACCACCGCCACCAAGGCGTCGTGGCGCTCGGGGGCCAGCGACACCACGTCAGCCCCGAGCGAGGCCACCGCCGAGCGGACCTGGACCAGGGAGTCGTCGTCGGTCTCATCGGTGGGGGTAAGCACCCATACTGCATTCCTAAAAAGGTCAGCCCGCGCGCCGGCGACGCCTTCCTGCTCACTGCCCGCCATGGGATGGCCGCCGACGAAACGGGAGTCGGCCACCGCGGCCACGATGGGGGCCTTGACGCTGGCCACATCGGTGACCAGCCCATTGCCAGCGGCTAGAGCCCTTTCAGCCTCAGCGGCGGCCGAACTCACCGGGGTGGCTACGAATGTGATGTCGGCGTCGGTTGGCGGCCCTACGGCATCAAGGGCACCCCGACTCAGCGCCTCGGCGGCAACCGCCTCATCCAGGTCTGAGCCCACAACCCACCAGCCCTTTTCTCTCAAAGCCAGGCCTATGGAACCGCCAATGAGGCCGGTGCCGACAATGGCCGCCCGTCTAGGGGCGTTGTTGACGGGCATCACTCGGGAAGGTCGTCGCGCAGACCTTGTGCGCCTTCCAGATAGACATGGTGCAGTTCGTCGCGACCTCGCGGGGTATTCAGGTGGATGAGCACGCGAAGGCACAGTGGCGTGCCGCCCACTATGTCCAGCTCTTGGGCGCACAGCAAGGGCACGTCGCCCAAACCGAACACCCGGGCCGCCGCCGCCGGGAAGGCCGAGCTGATGTCGGAGGTGGCAGTGAAGACGATGCTGATCAGGTCGTCGTGGTGGATCTCATTGCGCTCGAACAACTCGGACAGCAGCGCGACGATCCGCTCCTCGATCTGCTCGGCGGTATCGACGTCGATGGTGGTGGCGCCCCGCAGGGCGCGCACAGCGCTGCTCACGGGCAGAATTGTACCGACCCCCACTCCCCCTCCAGAACTCTGTTACCGGTCAATCCCCTCCACTGACCTGCCGTTCGAGTTCTCTTACCTCGCTACGGGTCAGCTCTCGCCACTCTCCTGGGGGGAGCTTGCGGTCGGCCAGCGAGCCGATCCTGGTGCGGACCAGTCGGATCACCGGGTGGCCGACTGCTTCGCACATCCGCCGGACCAGTCGATTGCGGCCTTCTCGGACCACGATGCGGACAACCGACGGCTCGAGCAGCGATACGCCCACTGCCTCGGCGGAGCCGTCGTCCAACTCCACCCCCTCGCGTAGCTTCCTCAGCGCCCCACGGCTGGGACGACCCTCCACATGGGCCAGGTACTCTTTGTCCACTCGGAATGAGGGATGGGTCAGGCGGTGAGTCAGCTCCCCGTCATTGGTGAGCACAAGCAACCCCTCGCTGTCGGAGTCCAAGCGGCCCACGGGAAAGACCCGGGGTTCTTCGGGCACGAGGTCGACCACGGTGGGGCGTCCCTGGGGGTCGGAAGCGGTGGTGACAACTCCTGGCGGCTTGTTCAGCAGGTAATACACCAAATCGGCCCTCAGCCCAACCGGAATGCCGTCAACTTCCACCGCGTCGTGATCGGGATCAACCCTCTGGCCCAACCGGGCGGTCTTGCCGTTCACGGTGATCCGACCCTGGACCACCATCTCCTCCACCGCCCGGCGACTGGCCACGCCGGCTGCGGCCAGGACTTTTTGGATTCGCTCAGCCTCGCTCACGCCGACTTGGCGCGATCGGCCATCAAGCTCGTCTCCAGCGCCTCAATGACCTCCGAACCGGGCACGAAGTCGACCAGCGGGGGCAGCTCGTCGATGGCGTCCAAGCCCAGCCGCTCTAAGAATGACGGGGTGGTGGCGAACAACCGGGCGTTGCCGGGGCCGGGATCCCGACCCACCTCATAGACCAGGCCCCGCTGCTGTAGCGTGCGCATGGCACCCTCGGCATTCACCCCCCTGATGGCCGAAACCTGGGCCCGAGACAGCGGCTGCTTGTAGGCCACTATGGCCAAAGTCTCCAGGGCGGCTGACGACAGGCGGGTGCTCTGGCCGCTGACCACGAACCGCTTCACATACGACTCAGTGTCGGGATGGCTGCGGTAGCGGTAGCCACCGGCCACCCGGACCAGTTCGAACCCCCGTCCTTGGACCCGATACTCCTCGGCCAGCTGGGAGCAGATGGCCTCCACTTGCTCGGTGGGAATCTCGATGAGCTGGGCCATCAACCCCGGCGGGACCGGTTCCTCGGCCACCATCACGATGGCCTCCACCGCTTGGCGGGCCTCTATGTTCTCATCCCTCATAAGCGTCCACTCCTACCAGGGGCTCGGTTAGATCGGCTTCGCCGCTCCAGGTGATGGCGATGTTGCCGAATGTCGAGGCCTGCGATACCTCCACCATCCCCCGCTTGTAGAGCTCCAGTACCGCCAGGAAATACACCACCACCTCGATGCCGGTCGCCAGTTCCTCAGTCAGCTCCCGGAATCCCACCGTCCCGATGTCGGGCAGTCGAGCCACCAGTTCCGCGGTGACCTCGTCCACGCTGATGGGGATGTCGGTGACGTGGGCTATATCCACCCGGGGGGTGGGCCGGGCCGTGGTCGCCCGTACAAATGCGGCCCTGAGGTCATCGGGGCCGATGCCCTCCAAGAAGTCGGGAACAAGGTCTAAGTAGCGCTCGTCGGGGCCCGCGACACGGGAGTAGCTTCGACCGGCCATCGAGGCCATCTGCTCCAGGGCCGCGGCCGCAGCCTTGAATGTCTGGCACTCCAGCAATCGGGCCAACAGCAGGTCGCGCTCCGACCACAAGGCCAATTCCTCATCGAGGTCCAGCGAATCGCTGTCGGGCAGCAGGCGACTGCTCTTCAACTGAACCAGAGTGGCCGCGATCAGCAGGAACTCGGTGGCCACCTCCAGGTTGAGGTTGTCCATGCGATCCAACTCGGCCAAGTAGGCGTCCACGATATCGCCCACCATCACCTCATAGAGGTCCACCTCATCCCGCAAGATGAGGTGCAAGAGCAGGTCGAACGGCCCTTCGAACACCTCCGTTCGCACCTCTGCGGTCACTCGCCAAGTGTAGAACCCGACTTCGGCTGTATTGAGCTTTTGGCCGAGCAGGCCGGAGGATGGATTTGAACACGAATCACCGCCATACCAAGGGGTAGTTTGACCTGCGTGGCTCGTGTGTTCTCGGGGATACAGCCGTCCGGCGGCATGCATCTGGGCAACCTCCTGGGCGCGCTGCGCAACTGGGTGGCCTATCAGCACGAGCACGACGCGGTGTATTGCGTGGTCGACCTCCACGCTCTCACCACCGCTCCCGACCCAGCTGAGCTGCGAGACAACACTCTGGCCGCCGCCACCATGCTCCTATCGGTGGGAATCGACCCGGGGCGGTCAACGCTGTTTGTGCAGAGTGCGGTAAGCGAGCACGCAGAGCTGGCCTGGATGATGGAGTGCACGGTGGGTTTCGGGGAACTGCGCCGCATGACCCAGTTCAAGGACAAGTCCGACCGGACCGACTTCGTGTCGGCCGGGCTGTTCACCTATCCCGCCCTGCAAGCGTCCGACATCTTGTTGTACGACACCGATTTGGTGCCGGTGGGCGATGACCAGCGCCAGCACATAGAGCTATGCCGAGATATTGCCGAGAGGTTCAATCACCGCTACGGCGAGACATTCGTAGTTCCCGCACACGTCATCCCCACAGCAGGCGCCCGCGTCATGGACCTCCAGAACCCGACCGACAAGATGTCGAAGTCGCTGGAGTCAGCCGGCACCATTGCTGTGCTTGAAGATCCAAACACCGTGACCCGCAAGTTCAAGAGGGCCGTGACCGACAGCGACAACGAGGTGAGCTATGACCCCGAGGCCAAACCGGGGGTGTCCAATCTGCTGGGCATTCTGGCCTCGGCAACTGGGCGAACCCCAGAGTCGGTGGCCGAAGACTACAACCAGTACGGGCCGCTCAAGGCCGACACCGCCGACGCGGTGAACGAGCTGCTCGAGCCCATCCGGGAGCGATTCCGCGAGCTCTCAGCCGACCCCGGAGAGATCGCCCGCCTGCTGCATGTCGGTGCCGACAAGGCCCGCACAGTGGCCGCAACCACTTTGCAGCGGGCCCGAAACAACGTGGGCCTGATCCCCCGCTCGCCCACCTAGTTTTCAAGGAGCCTCATGTCCGAGATCACCCCGTTCACCGTCGAGATCCCCGATGCTGCGCTGGAAGACCTGCACCGCCGCCTGAGCGGGACCCGCTGGCCCGATCAGCTTCCCGACGCGGGCTGGGACTACGGCGCGGAGCGGGGCTACATCCAGGAACTGGCCCGCTACTGGGCCGACGAGTATGACTGGCGGGCCGCCGAGGCAGAGCTGAACCAACTCGACCACTACACCACGTCCATCGACGGCCAGAACATCCACTTCATCCACCAGCGCTCGCCTCATCCCGACGCCCATCCCCTTATCCTCAGCCACGGCTGGCCCGGTTCAGTGGTGGAGTTCCTCGATATCATCGGACTGCTAACCGAACCGGACGACCCGGCTGACGCCTTCCATGTGATCGCCCCTTCCTTGCCCGGATACGGCTTCTCCGGGCCGACCTCCGACCGGGGATGGGATGCCGTGCGCACGGCCAAGGCATTCGCCGAGCTCATGGGGCGATTGGGGTACGAGCGCTACGGCGCCCAGGGTGGCGACTGGGGGTCGTTCATCTCCCAGAACATCGGCCGCCAAGACCCCGCCCACTGCGAGGCCGTACACGTGAACTTCTTGTTCGCCAATCCTCCTGCCGATGGGCCCGGCGAACTCACCGAAGACGAGCAGGCCGGGTTGGGCCGGGCCAACCTCTACTTCACCGAGGGCGCGGGCTATATGCAGATCCAAAGCACCAAGCCCCAGACCCTGGCCTATGGCCTGACCGATTCCGCCGTGGGGCAACTGGCGTGGATCGCGGAGAAATTCTTGGCCTGGACCGACAACGACGGCACCATTGAGTCGGCGGTGAGCCGCGACCGCCTGCTCACCAACATCTCGCTGTACTGGTTCACCGCCACCGCGGGCTCATCAGCCCGCATGTACTACGAGGTGCTGCGCCCCGGTGCGGCCGGCATCACCGAACCCCTCGGAACGCCCATCGGGGTGGCCAATTTTCCCATGGAGATAATGCGAGCCCCCCGGCGATGGATGGAGGACAGCTATAACATCGTCCACTGGTCCGACATGGCTGAGGGGGGCCATTTCGCGGCGATGGAAGAGCCCGAGGCCTTGGCGCAGGACATCCGCGAGTTCTTCCGCCGCTTCCGCTAGTCGGGAGGCGAATGACTCGGCTGCCGCCCGGGTAAGCTGGCCAGGTAGAAGTCGCCGTCAACATTCCTGATGACCTCCTCGAGCAAGCCGAGAACGTCGCTTCCGAGCAGCGCGTAACCCGTTCTGAACTCTACGCCCGAGCTTTGGAGTCCCTCATCGCTGCCAACGGCCCTTCTGCCACCACGCCCGCGTCTCCCAGTCCGGCATGGCTAGGTTGGAGTGACGAGGAGATCACCCGAAACCTCGACGAGCACGCTGTCCAGCACGACACCAGGCTCGATCCCGTCCTTGCCGAAGCCCAATTCAGGACCCTCCTGAAGCATTGGGAGTGGGAGGAGTGAGGAGAGGCGACGTCTACTGGGTCAACCTTCGCAACCCCATCGGCTCCGAACCTGGCCATCGGCGCCCGGTGTTAATTGTCTCTGCCGACAGTTTCAACGAAAGCAGACTGGAAAACGTTGTCGCCGCAGCCATCACCTCCTCCCCCGCGAAGACCGACCGATTGCGGCTTCCCAGATCGTCGGCATGTCCCCTTCGAGGCAGAACGCTGATCGGCTCGTTGCCCCGAGGGTCCACATGATCGTTGTCACAGTGACTTATTGTTTTGCGCTGTGTTGCAACGTTTCTTGAAGTCGGTTTTGGCGATCGGCCTGTTGTGCGGCGGGTTGGAGGTCGCTGGTCCAGCCGAGTTTCCCTTTGTTGCGGTGGGGTTTGAGCCTGCTTCAGCCGCGGTCGCGCAGCAGTCTTCTCAGCAGTTCTGTTTGTGGTACACCGAAGCGCCGTACCGCGAAATCGCCCGCCGCATCCGCACGGCCAACAGATGCCCCGCCCCGCCAGTCGCGCCACAAGCCGCGATAGGGCGGTCCTGCGCACACGGCGGAACCTTCACTTACACCGGCAACGATGGAACCGGCTGGTGGTACGTCTCCAAATGCAACCCCGGGCCTCCAGGGAGGCCTTCGGGATTGCGATGTGTTTCATCGGTTTCGTCGATTGAGCTTTCCTGGGCTGGGGTAGACCGAGCCGATGCATACCAGGTTTCTCGCGACCGCGGGGAGAAATGGATTGACTCCGCAGGCTCTAGGCATTCGTTTGCCGGACTGGTAGCAGGTACTGAGCATGTTCTGTGGGTGCAAGCCGGGGCGCTAGTCAACGGAGCGCTTGTGTGGGGGCCCACCGCTGTCAAGACGTGCTACACGCTACCTCTGGCGCCGGTGGCTCATTGCGGTGCAGCAACGGTGTCGAGCGTGTCTTGGAATTGGGATCCGGTGGACGGGGCCACGGGCTACGAGTACCGCTATGCCTCAGGTTCCGATGGCGTCGTGTTGGGCGCGAGCCCTTCACGGGAGCCGATCTCTGCTACTGCGAACAGCCGGTTCGGGCTGAAGCCAGGAGCTGGTACCGGATTTTTCGTGCGGGCAGTCAACAACGCGGGCGCCAGTGTTGAGGACTTCCAGCGCTGCTCTACCCTGCCCGCCGCCGGCCTCCCACCGGTGCCGGGCATCCCCAAGCCGCACTGCGGCACGGCCACGGCGTCGAGCATCACCTATCGGTGGAGGTCGGTGCTCGGCACTGGCTACTACGAAGTGAAGCACAGCGGCACAGATGGCAACTGGGAGCGTCACGACGCCTCTAGCAACATTGGCACCGTCTTGTTCACCCGCACCGATTTGAGCGCCGACACCAACGAGACGCTGGAGGTGCGTGCGGTGAGCCGAACCGGTTCCAGCCAGCCCTCCCGCAAGACGTGTTCCACCCTGCCCGCCCCTCCGTCAGCGCTGAGCGTGGCCTGTGCCGCCAGCACCAACGGCACACCAGAGATCTCGATGTCTTGGAGTTACACCGCGGGTGCTCGCTACCAGGCCGCTTTGCGACGTGCCGGACAGCCTGCCCTGCACGACGAAATTCACCGCGGCACCAAACTCAGCCTCACCGTCGCCGCCAAGCAGGGCTGGATATACCAGGCCAGGGTGCGGGTCGAGTCTCCCACCGGGTGGACCGACTGGACCGACTGGTCTCCGCAAACGGCCTGCCCGATCTCGTGTCCCACAGTCGGCGGCAAGATATGCGTCACCAAGGGCATGTACGACGGGCTGAGATCGAGCACGAGTCAAATCGTCTCCGACAACGCAAATAACAACAAGTGCTCCCAAAAGATGACTCAGGAAAGTTTGATGGCAGTCATGCTGTCGATACCGCTATGGGAGCTAGGGGAAGGCAAAAAAGATCTCGCCCACTCCCCGATGGCGTTAGGCCGCTCCGACAATGTCGTGGCGCGTGCTTCGGATCTCAATAACATAAAGCTCTATTCCCACATGACCCGAACGGGCCACAAGCGGGCACACTGGAACAAGGGAGTCGGCCCCTGGCAGCTTGATAACCTCCAGGACACGGGGGCGGGAGTGAATACCCTCGTTTTGAACCACGCTGAGCGAGCCGACCTTGAACACGGTGGTCACCAAACCACCCTCTACTTCTACTGGATGCATTGCAGCGGCGGAATGAGCAATGTCTGGCAGAAGGCCCACGGGAAGTGGCACGGCTGCAAATACAAGACAGGAACTGACCGCTCTGACATCACCAAGAACCGGTGCAAGGAAACATACGACACGCTCTACAACGCTTCCAGCCAATCACTAAATGCCGGCAAGATCCATATCGTCGAAGATCTGGCCGACACCTCTGGCGGTATACAGGAGAGGCAATGCCGATGGGGAGAGAGCGAAGACGTTATGGTCTGCTACCTGTACAACGTCGGCTGGGCCGAGGGGCACATACCCGGCAGGCCGTCGCCCGAGAGCCCGGGGACCACGGCGGCGTCGCTGGAAGGAGGCGACTTCCTCAACGCCTACACTCCGGTCTCCGCCGCGTTCTTGTCGTTCACCGACACCGTGACCCATAAAGACAATTCCGACAACCACACAAGATACGCGGTGTGGCCAGCAGAATGGCCGGAGTCCACTACCACAATGGCCTGGCCGCAAACTACTGTGTCGGGCGAGGACTCCCTCACAATCATGCGAGCGGTGCCCAAAAGCAGCGACGCGCGAAAAAGCCCCCAGTGCCACATCCCCCGCCCGCAAGTAACACGCGAAGACAGCTGGAGCGACAGCGATTACGCGGACCAAGTCGCCACTGCCATCGAGAACGCGTTGAGCCTCTTGTACCAGACTCCGCCCAATCCCCCCTGCTTCAAAGTCAATAAACCCGCTGCTGCGGGCACCGGACCCGAGGGCTGGTTCGACAACACCATCGACGGCAAAGACCTCCAAGTGCGAAACTGCCTTTCAACACCGCTGCCGGGCACCACATTCTGCCAATGGACCAGCCTCAACTCCGATCCCCCATAACAACAATGAGAACTCGAGACAGCCGACCCCGAGGAACACTGCGATGAGCCCGCAACAACGCCGCCTCCCCAATGCGTGCCAGCCTGCGCCCTGGCACATTGCCCGCCGACGCCTGCGTGTCGGGCTGTTGTGCCTGCTTGTCGCAACAGCCCTCGCTACGGGCTGTCGAACCAGTTCCGATACGACCGTGACCACGGCTGGCACTCACCAAACCCAGCCCACAACCGGCCCCAGCACGAGGTCGCTGACTCCCCAACCCACTGCCTCTGCAAGCACAAGCCCTCCAAGCCCCCAACCCACTGCCTCTCCTGACACATACTCAGTAGCCGCTGAGCCCGCTGGCGGGACCGGGGATGAAACAGGCGAGGGCGATGGCACCCCAGAACAGGAGCCCGGCATCAGCGGCCCGGCACAGGAATCGCCTGTGGGCGACACCGGAGACGGTGCTGGCACCGGTGCTTTGAGGACCCTCTGGGGGCTGACCTGGGACGGTCGCGGCGGACTGGTGGTGTACCCCCCCGATTCGGTGCTGCACGGCCCATGGATCCACATGGTCAGCGAAGTTATCGACCTGTGCGACCGTTCTGCGGCCTTCTTCGCCGCCCATGGCAAAAACCTCGGCCCCGGCGAACAGCCCACAGACGAAGAGTTCATGGAGACTGAGATGTTGCTGTCAGGCTACGAGATCGATTGCGACACGCCAGGCGGAAACCGGTACGCGTACATCAGTGTGACCGGCCCCTCGGCAATCGGGCCGACTGTGCAGGCCGCCATCGACAAATACGAGCGCAAACACCCCAGACAACAAACCGAGGCCACACTGAAGCAACGCCCCCTCGGCCGCCTCTTGGGAACAGCGGGCTACGGGGTAAACGCCAATTGGCTGAGGCGAACATTTCCGCTGGAAGAACGAGACGAGATCGTGGTCCTGCCGGAAACCCTCAGCATAAAAGATGGCACGGCCCGCGGGATGATCCACAACCTCTCCGAAACCCTATATGCCAGAAACGTCTCCGTGTCGGCCGCGCACGACAACAGCCAACGATGGCAATGGCCCATCACAGTGCAACCCGGAGAGACCGCCCCTTTCGAGATTGAAAACTGGACCGGCCCCCACAGACCAGACGAGGCGTCATTCCAAATCACCGCCAACATGACCCCAGACTCCGACCTGACTCGTTCCATGTCACTGTTCGGCAGCCTCACGGAAGAGGTAAACGCCCGATATTGGCGCAACCTCAATGAAGGACGCGAACAAGTTGTGGAGGAACACCTGCTCCCCGACGACGAATACGCCGTCTTCGAGACATACGACATATTCGCAGTGCCAATAGCACCGGACTCGCCACCCGGAATCGACGAGGACTACCTGCTCGACAGCCTGCGATTCGAGAATCCCATCTCGTTCGTAGCGTTCTTCGACTACGACGGCCGAGTAGTGGAGGTAGATGAGCGACCGCTATTCGTACTTGATCCGTTCGAGAAATTGCCCCCACAGCCCTACAATCAGTACCCCACGATACTCGAATACGAAGACCAAGAACCCGTCACCATATACATTGGCGGAACAGTGTTCATACTCCAAACCGGCAACTGGCAATACTGGTTTGGAGGCGCCAACTCCCCCCAACCCTGACCCGCCCATTGCAATAGTAGAAACTCACTATGAGGATGCCGTCGCTGCCTCAAGGCCTGGCCGCAAGTGCGGCCCGACGCGCTGGACTGCTGTCTCAGAAGCTGGGGCGAGGTGGGGGCACTACTCTGCCCGGCCTGCTGCTCAACCGATTGCGCCCTGAGGCCACCGCGGAGATGGCCCGCTCTGTCCCCGGCGGCGTAATCCTCGTGTCGGGAACCAACGGCAAGACCACCACCGCCCGACTGGTCCGGGCCGCCCTCGACACAACCGGAGCCAAGGTGGTGGCCAACACTGCCGGCTCCAATCTGGAGCGGGGGGTGGCCACTGCACTGCTGCACGCCGACGGAGCCGAGATAGGCCTGTTTGAAGTGGACGAGGCCGCCCTCCCGGGGTTGATGGGCCAGACCCAGCCGCGGGCGATCGCCCTGATGAACCTGTTCCGAGACCAGCTCGACCGCTACGGAGAACTCGAACACCTGGTCGATCGCTGGCGGGAGGCGGTGGCCTGCCTCGATCCGGCCACCGTCGTGATCTACAACGCCGATGACCCCGCGGTGGCCGAGATTGCCGCCACCCATCCCAACACCGTGTCCTACGGCATCGAGGACCCTCGGGTGGGCCGCGAACGGCTGCCCCACGCCGCCGACACCACCGATTGCCGACAATGCGGCGCCCCGCTGCACTACGACATGATCACCATCGCCCACCTCGGCCGATGGGCGTGCCGAGAGTGCGGCTCGGCCCGCGGACAACCCGACGTCAGGGCCACCCGAGTGGAGCTTCACGGTCTGGGGGGACAGCGACTCGCCATGGCCACCCCTCAGGGTCCCATCGAGCTGTCGCTGCGCTTGCCGGGCATGCACAACTCGTATAACGCCCTTGCTGCCACCGCGACCGCCGCGGCCTTGGGCCTGGGTTCTGAGTCCATTGGCCCCGCGCTGGCCAAACGGGAGGCCGCGTTCGGCCGGGCCGAGCGCACCCAGATCGGCAAGGTCCGGGTGACGACCCTTCTGGCCAAGAACCCCGCTGGGGCCAACGAGAACATCCGGACAATGCTGCTGGAAGACCATCCCCTCCACCTGTTGGTGTTGCTCAACGACCGCACCGCCGACGGGCAGGACGTGTCGTGGATCTGGGACGTGGACTACGAGCTGCTTTTGGAAAATAACCGGCTGGAGTCGCTCACGGTGGGCGGCGACCGGGCCTACGACATGGCGCTGCGATTCCGCTACGGCGGATTCGACCCCGTCCGGATGTCTGTCGTCCCCTCGGTGTCCGCTGCTCTCGACGCCGCCCTGCGGACCAGCGGTTCTGACGGCGACCTTTATGTGCTTCCCACCTACACCGCCCTTCTCGAATTCCAGGCAGTGCTGGCCGACCGGGGGCTAGTGCCCGCTTTCTGGGAGGACAAATGAGCACCGGCCGACCCGCCATCCGGCTCTGCCATCTGTACCCGGATCACTTGAACATCTACGCCGACCGGGGAAACATCGCGGTTTTCCGCCGACGGCTGGAATGGCGGGGCCTTTCCCTCGAAGTGGCTGAAGTCGGACTCGGTGATTCCATCCCCGCCGACTGCCACCTCTACTACCTGGGAGGCGGCCAAGACCGCGACCAGATGCTGGTGGCCGAGAACTTGGCCCAAAAGGCTGATCCCCTGCGCGGCGCCGCAGAGGACGGGGCGGTGGTACTGGGGGTGTGCGGCGGCTACCAGCTGTTGGGCCATGGCTACACCGCCGCCGACGGCCGGCGAATGCCGGGGATCGGGCTGTTGGACTTGGAGACCACCGCAGGCGACCGCCGCCTCATCGGGGACGTCGTGCTGGACGTGACACTGAATGGCCAAACCCGCAAGGTGGTGGGCTACGAGAACCACGCTGGGCGCACCCACTTGGGTGGGGGGTGTACGCCTCTCGGCCACTTGCGCCGAGGACACGGCAACAACGGGGAAGACGGCTGCGAGGGGGCAGTGGCCACCCGAATCGTGGGCACGTACCTGCACGGGCCGCTTCTGCCCAAGAATCCCTGGCTGGCCGACGTTCTCCTGGGCTGGGCCCTCGACCACGCCGGAGGTCCGGTTGACTTGGAGCTGCTGGACGACAATTTCGAAGAGGTGGCCCACGCGGTTGCCGCCACTAGAGCAGGACAGAAGCGATGAACCCACCGTCGAACAGCAGCCCCCGGCCGATCATCATCGACACCGACCCCGGCCAAGACGACGCCATTGCCATCCTGGCCGCATTGGCGTCCCCCGAACTAGAGGTTCTGGGCATCACCGCGGTGGCCGGCAACGTGCCCTTGGAGCTGACCGCCCGCAACGCCCTCATCCTGATCGAGCTGGCCGCCCGCCCCGATGTGCCCGTGTTCGCCGGCTGCGACCGCCCGCTACGCCGAGACCTGGTTACCGCCGAGCACGTCCACGGCAAGACCGGGATCGACGGGGCCGACCTGCCTGAGCCCGCCACTGCCCTGCAATCCCAGCACGCGGTGGACTGGATGACCGAGACTCTGCTGGCCGCCGGGGGGCGGGAGATCACCATCTGCCCGGTGGGGCCAATGACCAATGTGGCCACCATGCTGGAGGCCGCTCCCGAGACGGCAAGGCACATCCGGGAGATTGTCTGCATGGGCGGTGGGTTCTTCGGAGGGGGCAACACCACTCCCACTGCGGAGTTCAACGTCTTCGTCGACCCCGATGCCGCCCAAATCGTCCTCCATTGCGGTGCCCCGGTCACCATGCTCCCCATAGACGTCACCCACAAGGCGCTGATGACCGACACCTGGATCGACCAGGTGAGGGCGTTGGGCAACCGCACTGGGGCGGCCGCCGCCGGAATGCTGGAATTCTATGAGCGCTTCGACGTGGACAAGTACGGGACGACCGGCGGCCCCCTCCACGACCCCAACGTGATCGCCTTCCTGCTGCGCCCCGACCTTTATGGGGGCCGCCACTGCAACGTGGAGGTGGACACTGGCTCTCCCCTCACCCTGGGGATGACCGTGGTGGACTGGTGGGACGTAACCGACCGGCCGGCCAACTGCAACTACATCACCGAAGTGGACTCCGACGGCTTCTACGCGCTCCTCCTCGAACTCCTGGCCCGTCTGCCCTAGTCGGCGGGGACCACCAGAGCTTCGATCTCATCGGCGCTATAGCCCAGCTCGGCCAGGATTTCGCGGGTGTGGTGGCCGGGGTGGACAGGTCCGGTGCCCACTGCGGCAGGGGTGTCGGTGAACGTGAGCGGCAGCCGCAGCGCCGCCAACTCGCCGCCGTCGGGGTCGGGAACCAACGAGAACACGTTCAGATGTTCCACCTGGGGATCGTCGAACGCTTCGTCTACCGACAGCACCGGTCCGCACGGGCACCCCGCGGCGTTCAGCCGCTCCACCCACTCGGCGGTGGTGGCGGTGGCCAGGCGGCTTCCGATGATCCCGGCCAGCTCCTTCCGGTAAGCAGTACGGGTGTCGCGGTCTGTGAATCGGGGATCGGTCACCAGCTCGGGAGCACCCAGTGCTTCGGCAAACGTCTCCCACCGGGCCATCGGGGCCACGTTTACGTGCCCATCGGCGGTGGCGAACATCCCCATCGGCACGACGGTGGGATGGTGGTTGCCCTCCTGCGGCGGAACCTCCCCGTCGGTAAGCCACCGCACGGCCTGGAAGTCCATGAAGTTGATGGCCGCCTCCAACAGCGACGTATGAACCCACTGTCCCCGCCCGGTGCGCTCCCGAGCCAACAGCGCAGCCAGCACCCCTTGGGTCATGAACGTGCCTGCCGCGGTGTCGGAGACGGCGATCCCCACCCGCCAAGGTCCGCTGCCAGCAGGGCCGGTCACGCTCATCAACCCGCTCAATCCCTGGGCTATCTGGTCCACCCCTGGGCGGCTGGCATACGGTCCTTCCTGGCCAAATCCCGAAATGCTGGCGTACACCAATTTGGGATTGCGGGCTGACAGCACGTCGTAGCCGATGCCCAGCCGTTCTTTGACCGCGGGCCGAAAGTTCTCCACCACTACATCAGCCCCGTCGGCCAGCCGGTAAAAGGCCTCCCGAACTCGGTCGTCGGTCAAGTCCAGCCGCACCGACCGCTTATTGCGCTGGAGGTTGTTGTTGTCGGATCCGCCCAAATAGCGGCGATGCGGGTCGACAACGCAGATCACTTCGGCACCCATGTCTGCTAACTGGCGCGTACAGGTAGGGCCAGCCCTAGCCCTGGTCAGATCAATCACCCGCAAGCCCACCAGCGGACCGTTTCCTGGATTCGCGCGGTCGTACATCGACATCGTGCTACTACTAACCGATGGCCAAGGACGTGGAAACCGGTACCGAAAAGCTGATCGCCGAGATCGAGGACGCGATCGGCCGCATCGTGTTCAACAATCCCGAACGGCACAACGCAATCACTACCGACATGTTCGCGGCGTTGGCCGCCGTTGTCGACGCCTACGAGGCAGACCCTGAAGTCCGAGTGGTGGTCATATCCGGCTCAGGCGGTCGCGCCTTCGCCTCTGGGGCTGACATCGGCAACTTGGACTCTGCTCGGGGCCCGAGCCGCAACCCGTCGTCGGCTGATGCCAGCACCAGCCGGGGTCCGGCTGCGCTGGCCCGCCTGACCAAGCCGTTGATCGCTGCAGTGGACGGGTATTGCCTCGGAGGCGGGCTGTTGGTGGCCTTGCACGCCGACCTTCTCATTGCCACCGACCGGTCGCAATTCGGCATCCCTGCCGCCCGTCTCGGGGTGGGCTACCCCATTGAGGGAGTCGAGCAACTGGTGGGGCGCGTTGGCGATGCCAATGCCGCCCTCTTATTGATGACCGGGGGCCGATTCAGCGCCGAGGAGGCTGCGAGAATGGGGCTGGCCCACTCGGTGGTGCCCGCCAAACAGCTCGATGGCGAGGTCGACCGGCTGTGCGAACGCCTAGTGGCCAACGCCCCGCTCACCCTGCGGGCCGTCAAGTTGTCGATCGCCGCGGCGACCGGCCGGGGCGACCGACAGGACGCGCTAGAGGCGATTGCCGACTGCTGGGCCAGCGCCGACTTCGCCGAGGGCCGGGCTGCCTTCACTGAACACCGCGAACCCCATTTCCGGGGCTGTTGAGAATAAAATCAACCGAACACAGCTATGTCCACGGTTGCCGCCTTCTTCGTCTTTCTGCTAATCATGTTGGGGTTGGCCACCTTGGCCATCATCTTGGACTGGATGGGCAAGCCCATCCGCCGCACGTTTCGCCCCCGCACCACCGGCACGCCGGGATGGCTCATGGTCAACGCCCCCCTCCCTTCGAAGAACCCGGCCTCAAGCTCTGTTGAGAACCACGAGAGCCAACCCGGAGAATTCTCCACCCAAGCACCCGTGATCGAACAGCCAGAGAACCCCTCTTCCCCTGCCGGCGACCAGCCAGGCGAGTATCCCGCCCTCAATCCTGCTCCTGAGCAAGGGGAACAGCCTTCTTCGGGGCCATGGCAGGCGGGCGATTCCATTTTCAAGCTCACTCCCAAAGGAACGCCGCCGTCGATCACCGCGGTGCGCCGCCGCTACTGGAAGAACCTGTCCGAGCGCCGATCCTCGGTGGTGTTCGGCGAGGACAACCGGGCTCTGATGGCTATCGGACAGGCCCCCCAGCGCTTCAATCCCCGTAGCGGCACCATGGAGGAGTTGAGCCTGCCCGAGCCCATGTTGTGCCATTGCTGGGTCACCAAGCGCAGGCCCACCCCTATATGGGGCGACAAGGGCCTCGACCCCTTTGCCGGGCCATGACGACCGACCCCACGCTCAGCGACCGGTTTGCCGATGGGGCCGAGACTGTCGTGCACGGAGGGCGCGATGTCCGCCCGCTTTTGCGGTTGGCTGTGTCTGAGGGAACCAGGGTGCGGGTGGAGCGAACCGGCGCCCGGCCCGACCGGCGCCAAGCCCTCAAGCTGGCCGCGGTAAACGGCCTCCTCGAAGCCAATGAAGCCACATCCGAGATCGTCTCGCTATGGTCCGACACCAGCCCGGCGGAGGTAGAGCTGATCGTGCTCGGGGCTCAGACCCGGCGCTTAGAGGTGTGGAATGCCTGGGATCTGGGAGGACTCGAAACAGCCTGGCTGGGCAACGCCGGCATGATCGTCGAACCGAGGGAACGATATCTGGCCTTGCATTGCAGCGACGGCCTCGGCCCACCAAACTTCACCGATCTCCAAATTCATCTGTCAGTAGCCCAGCCCGGTTAGAACGCGGCAAGCTTGGGTATGGCCATATCGCTGGACGAGCTCTCCGCCGACACCTCCTTTACCCAGAACGTCAAAGGCCAGGTGACGTTTCTGCCCGAACCCGAGCGGGCCGACCGTTGGACGCCGATGGTCTCGGTGGACGACCACATAGTGGAGCCCCCCGGAGCCTTTGCCGATCGATTCCCCGCCAAGTACGCGGACGACGCCCCCCGGGTAGTCGCCCTCGATGACGGGTCTGAGGCCTGGCTGTACGCCGGGCACTCGCTTCCCAACGTGGGATTCAACGCGGTGGTCGGCCGGCCGGTCAGCGAGTACAGCTTCGACCCCACCCGCTTCGAGGACATGCGCCGGGGCTCATGGGACATTGACGCCCGTATCGCCGACATGGACCTCAACGGGGTCTACGCCTCGCTGTGCTTCCCGTCGTTTCTGCCCGGCTTCTGCGGCCAGCGGTTCCAGCAACTGACCGACGATCCCGACCTGGCCCTGGCCGCGGTGCGGGCTTGGAACGACTGGAACATCGAGGAGTGGTCCGGTGCCCATCCCGACCGCATGATTCCGTGTCAGATCACCTACTTCCTCGACCCCGAAGTGGGCGCGGCCGAGGTGTACCGCAACGCCGAGCGGGGCTACCGGGCCATCAGCTTCTCCGAGGCCCCCCATTCTTTGGGATTCCCCACGCTGCACTCGGGCTACTGGGATCCGATCATGGCTGCCTGCGAGGAGACCGAGACGGTGGTATGCCTGCATGTCGGCTCGTCGGGCACCTCCCCGGCCACCGCTCCCGACGCACCTTCCGACACGGTGGGGGTGCTGTTCTTCGGCTACGCCATGTTCGCCGCGGTGGACTGGCTCTACTCCAAGATCCCGGTGCGCTTCCCCAACATCAAGATCGCCCTCAGCGAGGGAGGCACCGGGTGGGTGGCCGGACTGCTCGACCGATTGGAGCACGTCCGCAAGTACGACTCCATGTACGGCACCTGGAACGACATAGAGCTGTCTCCGGCCGACACGCTGCGCCGCAACTTCTGGTTCTGCGCCATCGACGACCCCTCCGCCTATGACCACCGCCATTACATCGGGGTGGAGAACCTGATGGTGGAATCCGACTATCCCCACGCCGACTCCAGCTGGCCCGACACCCAAGAACTGCTCCGTCAGCAGCTCGCCGGCATCCCCGCCGACGAAACCGCTCGCATCTGCTGGGCCAACGCCAGCGATCTATTCCGCCATCCAGTCCCCGACTCGGTAATCACCGACCCCAACAGCTTCTAGCACCACCAGTGTCTGATCCCTTGGCGCCCATCGCCGCTAACTCCGAGGTAGCTGCTGCTTATGTGGCTGCGGGATGGTGGGGGCACGAGACTCCCACCGACCTGATTCGCGGCAATGCGGCCGAGCGACCCGACGACACTGCCTATGTCACGTGGAGCCGCGCGAAAGGTGAGGGCGAGGATGTGAAGGGGTGCATCGACCGGACCACTTGGGCGGGCTATGACCGGTTGTCTGATCGGGTGGCTGCCGCGCTGTTGGCTGCGGGACTGGATCGGGGCGACCGGGCGGCGGTGATCCTGCCCGATGGGGCCGCCGTCCACGCTGCGCTAACCGGGGCCGATAAGGCCGGTGTGGTGGTAATGGGGATCGGCCATCGGGCCGGGACGGCGGAGATTGCCCATTTGGTAGAGAAATCCGGGGCCCGGGCCGTCATCACCGGAGCAGAGCACCGGGGACGCCCAGCAGACGACGCGGTGGCCGAATTGCGGCGCACCCTGCCCGGCCTTGAACATCACATCACTGTCGACGGTCCGGGCCAGGGTGCGGCTATCGCTCTCGACGGCGATCCGGCTCCACTGCCAGAGTCAGTCTCCGGATTCGCCGAGGATGTCGAAGAGCGTCGCCTGGGAGCCTCGGAGCTCTGCCTGCTCAACTCCACCTCGGGCACCACTGGGCTGCCCAAGTGTGTGATGCAGACCCACAATCGCTGGTTCTACTTCCACCAGAAGGCAGTGGAGTACAGCGGCCTCGGCTCTGACGAGGTGTTCTGCGTGCCGGTGCCGGCTCCGTTCGGGTTCGGTCTGTGGACCGCCCACTACACGCCCACCATCTTGGGAGTTCCCACCGTGGTGATGGCCGACTTCGACGCCGATGCCCTGATCCGGCTCATCGAGGCCGAGCGGGTGACCGTGCTGTGCGCGGTCACCACCCAGTTCATCATGATGCTCAATTCCCCGGTGTTCGACGACCACGACCTGTCGTCGCTGCGGGTGATGTTTACTGGCGGCGAGGCCATTCCCTATCAGCGGGCCTCCGAGTTCGAGGACCGCACCGGCTGCACCGTGTTGAATTTCTACGGCTCCAATGAGACAGGGATGCTGAGCGGCACCCGCCTCAGCGATCCCCCTTCAGCCCGGTTGCGTTCCGGCGGGCAGTGCGAGCCGGAGATGGACTGCCGGCTCTACGACCCCGACGACGGCACGCGGCTTCCCGATTTGCGGGGACGGGGTCAGCCCGCCTGTCGGGGGCCGGCCACCGCGCTGGGCTACTACGACGACGATAGGGCCAACGCCGAGCTGTTGACCGAGGACGGCTGGATGTTGATGGGCGACATCGTGGAGATCGACGACAATGGCTACTTGCGGGTGGTGGGGCGGACCTCAGACTTCATCATCCGGGGAGGCAAGAACATCAGTGCCCCCGCAGTGGAGGACGAGGTGATGACCCACCCGGCGGTGGCCATGGTGGCTGCGGTGGCCGCCCCCGACCCGGTGTTCGGTGAACGGGTGGCCGCCTACGTAGAACTGGTGCCCGGTTGCAGCCTGGACTTGGACGAACTCAGAGAGCATCTGGCTGGCCGCGGCGTGTCCCGAGAGTGGTGGCCCGAGCACCTGTTTGTTGTCGATGCACTGCCCCGGTCTTCAGGAGGCAAAGTGGCCAAGGGCCAGCTTAAAAAGGACGCTGTTGATCGGGTGGGCGCCAGCTAGCGCTGGGTCAGAATTATTGCCTGCCAGCGCCCCTTGAGCGGGAACTCAACGAGCCGCGCCATGGCATCAACCAAGAACTCCAGAGCAACCTTCGGATCTTGGCCCTCGGGCAGCTCATAGACCAGGCCCCTCTTGATGTGGTCCTGACGCCGGTTCCAACCCTCGGGCTCGGTCACCCCCTGTTCCTCCAGGAGCTTGGAGGCATGCCGTCCGCCGGCGTGCTGCAAGCCCACCGAGGCGGGCTGCCACTTGTCCCGGTAGAGGTGGCCCGGCACCCATGTTCCCAACGGGATAGCCGGCCCCTTGGCGGTGAACAGCTTGAACAGAGGTGACTCGGGGGGACGGTCCTCGTCGGCCACTACCGGCTGTACGTTCATCCATCCCGACCCGTCGCCCCTGGCGGCCAGGGTCAGCATCTCATGGACCACTTCTTCCAGATCCAACCGCTCGAATCTGATGGGCTTCCTATCGAGCGCCATCGTCGCTGCCCCGATGGGCCTCCAAAGTGGCCACAACCGAGTTCACTTCCGAGACTCCCCCATCAAACCCTCTCTTGTGTAGGTGATATCGGAATGGTCCCGGTAGCCGATGGTGAAGTCGTCGTCGTAGGCAAACGAGTGGTGCAGGGTGAGGGTGTAGCGCCACTCGAAGGCGCAGATGCGGGTGGCGATCAGCCAGGGGCCGCCGTCGCGCCGCTCAAACCGGTCCACATAGCGGAGTCCCATGCGCATGTCGGAGCCCGGCCCCTCTTCGGTGGGGTGCACAACGTGGTGGGCGTTGCAGTAGGTCTCCACGAAAGCCACGTCCCCCTCCAGTTGGATGCGGGACTGGCCCAAGAGGTGCTGGGTGTAGTCGAAGGCTGTGAGCACCTCCAGCACCCAGTCGGCGAACTCCACCGGGCTGCCGCGGAAATTGTTGTGGTCGTCGAAGCCATCGGGGTGATAGCCGGAGATGATCAACTCCTTGTCGAGCCGGTCGGTGCCCCGGGCCACCCGATGGATGGTGTCGGTGATCTCGTCTTTGTCAAACAGCGCCTGAAGTCGGGGATCTAGGTCAGCCCCTGATTGATCAACCCCAGATTGATCAGCCACTGCCTACCCCTATCATCACCGCCGACAGGGTGAACGGTCCGTCGCCGGTATTCCGCCAGGCATGATCGGTGCCCCGCTGGATAACGCAGTCGCCGGCGATGAGGTGTACCGGCGGCTGGCCGGGGAGCTCCAAATCCACCGTGCCCTCGACGATTCGCACGAAATCGATGGTGGGAGTCTGGTGCATCATGGCTGCCCGGTCGGCCATCGCCGCCGGAATGGTCACGTGCTTCCAGGTGATACCCCCGCCGGGCGGGTTGAGCTGCATCTCCGACACCGGGGAGTCACCGCCCTGAAGCTCGCTGGCCACCGGGGCGAGGGTGTGCCAAAGCTCGGCGGTAACCAGCCCGCCCTCTGATTGGGTGGCGGTGCCGGGCGGGCCGTCGGCGCACACCCCGTCACCGTCGGTAACGATTCGGCGAGGGCCCACGGTGCCGGTAGACGCCCCGGCGAATCCGGGATCGGTGCCTTCGGTGGCGGCCAGCATGGTGGCGCTGAACACGCAGGGCTCGTCGCCGATGACAATCCACCGATGCCATGTGCCCCGCTGGATCACGCAGTCGCCCGCTTCGAGCTCCACCCAATGGTCGTTCAGCTCCAAGCGGATCTGGCCCGAGATGATCTCGATGAAGTCGATGGTGGGGGTGGCGTGAAAGCCGACCCGGTCTTGGTCGAACCGGGGGTCGTCGAGCGGGCCGATCGCCTTTCCTCCCGAGGGCTTGAGCGAAAAGAACCGCCACGAAATCCCGCCGGGCGGGGGGACGAAGTCCTTACGGTCGGCCGGCTCGTCCCCGCCGTCATCCACGGTGGCGGGATGCTGTCCGATGTACCACATAATGGCCGTGCTCCGTCCCAAGAAGCTCGACTCGGCCTGTCCGTCGGAGATGATCACCGGTGCTCCCGATGCGTCGTGACCGGTTACGATTCGCCGTCTTGTGAATGCCATCCGGCAACCGTAGCGGCCCGCAGCAACCCCGGTGCACGCCGCCCAATCCAAGAATCCTGATGCCTAGTAGGTAGCCTCGAAGCAGATGGTTGACCCTCCTGCCGACGTAATCGCCCCGGATCGGCCCTTGCGAGTGGCCGTGTTGGTCAAGCAGATTCCCGTGTTCGAAGACATGGTGCTGGGACCCGATGGTCGCATGGTGCGAGACGGCATCGACATGCACATGAACGACTACTGCCGCCGCGCCGTGGCCAAGGGCACCGAGGTGGCCCGGGCCAGCGGGGGCACGGTCACCGTGTTCACCCTGGGTCCGCCGTCGGCCGAGAATGTCTGTCGGGAGGCCCTTCTTTTCGGGGTGGACGCCGCCTTCCACATCTGTGACCCGGAGTTCGCCGGTTCCGACACCTGGGCCACCGCCAAGGCCTTGGCCACTGCCCTGGAGCGCTTCGGACCGTTCGACCTGGTGATGATGGGACGCAATTCGGTGGACTCCGATACCGGCCAGGTGCCACCGCAGCTGGCCGAACTGTTGGGGCTGCCGTTCGCCACCGGGGTTCGCCACTTCTCCCTTCACCGTGACCGCTTGGAACTGCGGTTGGAGCACGACGACGAGTGGGTGGACGTGGCAGTGGAAATGCCTGCGGTGGTGTCGTGCGCCGAGCGGCTGTGCGACCCCTGCAAGATCAAAGATCCCGATGCCTGGGCCACGGTGGACGGCTCGCGCATCCAAACGGTGAGCGCCGCTGACCTGGGCCCCGGCCCCTGGGGCCAGGCCGCCAGCCCCACCTCGGTCGGCCCGGTTCAGATGATCGATGTGGAGCGCCGCCGCCACATGATGACTGGCACCCTGGACGAGCAGATCGACCAGGCGATGGCGATCTTGGCCGAGAAGGGGGCGCTGGCCAGCGGCTTAAGCACCGAGCCGCCCCTGATTCCCGACCGCACCGGGGCCGGTTTCGACGGCTCGGCCATTGCGGTGTTGGTGGAGCCTGGACGAGAGCGGGTGAACCGGGAGTTGCTGGGAGCCGCCGCCGAACTGGCCACCGAGATCGACGGATGGGTGGCCGCCCTGGGTCCTGGCTTGGACGACCCCGACGAGGACCTCGGCGCGTGGGGGGCCGACGCACAGATCGCCATCGGCGCCGAAGGTAACGGAAATGCCCCGGTTGAGGAAGACTTGGCGTCGGCCATTGCGCCCTGGGCCGCCGAAACCCAGCCGTGGGCAGTGTTGGCGCCGGGTACTGCTTGGGGCCGCGAGGTGGCCTCCCGGTTGGCGGCAACGCTGGGCGCGGGGCTCACCGGTGACGCGGTGGGGCTGAGAGTGGACGAGGCCGGAAAGCTGATCGCCATGAAGCCGGCCTTCGGCGGATGGTTGGTGGCCGAGATCCTGTGCGCTTCTTCGGTGCAGATGGCCACGGTGCGCCCCGGGGTGCTGCCCTTCCCCCGACTCAATGCCGACCGTCCACCGGCCCGCCGAAATTCGCTGGACTCACCAGGCCGCAGCCGCCTCGAAATCATCCGGCGCTACCGGGACGACGACAGCGATGAGCTGGCCAACGCCTCGGTGGTGATCGGCGTGGGCCAGGGGGTGGACCCAGCCGAATACCCCAAGCTGGAAAAGCACCAGGCCGCCATCGGGGCCGCCTTGTGCGCCACCCGCAAGGTGACCGACTACGGCTGGATGCCCCGGGCCCGCCAAGTAGGCATCACCGGCCACAGCATCAGCCCCCGCCTCTACTTCGCCATCGGCATGAGCGGGAAGTTCAACCACACCGTGGGAGTCCGCAACGCCGGCACGGTGGTGGGCATCAACCCCGACCCTGAAGCTCCTCTGTGGGAAGTGGTGGACATCGGCTTCGTGGGCGACTGGGCCGAGGTATTCGACGCCCTCATCCCCCGCCTGGCCGAAGCCCAGGCAGGTTAGCGGTTCGCCCGTGAATCGGTTCGCCAGGCTCATCTCCCTGGCCAAACAATCAATCAAGTGTTGGCAGGAGGGCGAGGGCGGTACCGGAGCAGCAGAGATCGCCTTCTGGTCGGCGGTATCGCTGTTCCCCGCCGCCGTGGCCGCCGCGGCCATCGCCTCCACGGTACGTGCGGTGTCCGACCGGATCGCCGACCGATTCAACGAGTGGCTGGCCGACGCCGGCCAGACCGCCCTCAGCGACGTGGACGGCACCATCGGCGAGGAGTTCGCCGACGTGGTGTCGGCGCCGGTGGCCGCCACCTCGATCGCCGCAGTGGTCGCGGTGTGGGGCACCATGAGGGCCGCGGCCGCCGCCTGTCGGGCTGTCCGCCGAGTGCGGGGCGATTCCCGCCGGTCGTGGTGGCTGGAAAGATTTGCCGGATTCTGGCTCCTAATCGGGACAGTTCCCCTGATCGCCGGTCCCACTGCGATTGCGGTGTGGGTCGAACCCCGGCTGGCCCCGGTGGTCGGATTCGTGGCCGCAGTGGCCGTGTTCACCCTGGTGCAAAAGGTGGCCTGCCCCCGGCAACCCCTGCGCCATCACCTGATCGGCGGCTTCGTCTCGGCCCTCTGGTTCTCGGTGGTATCGACCATCGCCGCAATAGCCGTGAACTGGACCGTAGGCGGCACCGCCATCACCGTGGCCACCGCCGGAACCCTGGCCGCCCTGAGCTGGCTATGGGCCGCCGCCTGCGGCGTAACCGCCGGCGCCGCCGTAGCCGGCGCCCTGGATCAGCGCAACGCCTAATCGCCCCCAAGAAAGGAGATCTCTCGATCAGGTTCCCCTCTGTCGGGCAGTTCAAGATTGAGACCGCGCGGCATGTTCTCGACTAGCCATTGGCCTACATGATTGCTCTTCTGTCGTCGTGCAAAATCCTCGACCGACTTACCCGTGAGCCTCGTGTAGAGAGCATCCGGACAAAGCTCGATCTCGTCTCCCCAAGCGATCCCTCCATCTGCGGCAACTCGCACCGCCTCAAAGTAAGCTCGACTCTCCCATGCCTGGAACACGCCTCGGCCAGCTAGATCAGACAGGTCAACCTCGCCGGCTACACTGTCGGCGTACCGAAGCCAGACTCGGTATCCCTCTCGAGGTAACACCTCAATCGGGCGGTTCAATTTGCCTGTGTGTTCCATACGTTCAACGCCTCAGCACTTGCAATCGGACTTACCAACTTGTTCAAGATACCGGACTCCACGGCTAACACCCCACTGCATTCAATCAACGCACAACCTCGCGAACAGCGTGCGGACATCAGCCATCGTTGGAGTACGGTCAGACCATGACCGAACCTCGTCAACCTGATGTGCTGAGCCGCCTGCCGATTCCAGATGAAGTCCGCGACGACGTTATGGAGATGTTGAGGGTGGGACCGTCGGCCGTGTGGGGTCGACCGGTGCTGAATCGCCGGGAGCGCAGCTTGGCCACCATCGCCATGATGACCGCATTGGGAAATGAGTTCGCCATCCGCGAGCACATCATCATGGGCTTGGACTCCTTCGGCCTCAGCCGAGAGGAAATCCTCGAGGTCATGATCCAGGCCGCCATCTACGCCGGATTCCCCGCGGCCATGAAGGCCTTCGAGATCGCCACCGACATCTTCGCCGAACGCGACGCCGCCGACTGAAGTCCTTCTATCCAATTGGGATCACATTTGGGAAACTTGGCACAAAATTGATGGTGCTTGGACGGTAGTGTTCTAAAATCGAACACATGGCGACCTCCATTGACGAGCTGGGCTCGCGGATCGCCGAAGCCCGGCAAAGAGTTGGTCTCACCCAGAAGCAATGCGCAGAAAAAGCTGGGCTGGACCGGTCGAGCCTGTCCAAGATCGAGACCGGCATCCGCCGCACCACTGTTTTGGAACTCGTGAACATCGCCGATGCACTCGACATGCGCATGGAGTGGCTCCTAGAGGACGCGCCCCCGGCAATTGTGTCGAGGCGCAATGCATCTGACCCCGGTGAGCCAAGCACCAAGATCGATCTCGCAGTGGAACGCGTAGCCCGTGAGGTCGAATTCCTGCGGACGCTCGACGGCGAACCCGATCTGCGGTCTCCCTCCACATTCGGGATGCCTAGGACCGAGAGCGAGATCGAAGACTGCGCTCGCAAAGCTCGCAAGCTGCTGGGCTACGGCCTAGAAGAGCCGGCCGTAGGACTTGGCGTACGCGTTGCCGAGATCGGACTGCTGGCGTTCACGCTGCCTTTGGGTGAGGAGTCCGCAGACGGTGCATCGGTCCTGTTGACTGTCGGCGGGGTGGCAGTGGTCAACGGCACCAAGCGGTTAGGGCGCCGCCGTCTCACGCTGGCCCACGAACTCGGCCACTTCCTGTTCGCCGACGAGTACTCCATCGATTGGCGAGTGGCCGATGAGCAAACCGACGGACATGAGATCCGCATTGACCGCTTCGCTCGGGCCCTGCTGCTACCCCAGAAGTCGATGCGAGCCCTATGGCCCGCATCTCCTGACGAGGAGAGTCTTCGGCTCGCGGCGGTCACGACCGCCAGTGAGTTCCAAGTGGACATGGCCACTCTGGCACAGCGGCTCCGAGAAACCGGCCTGGCCACACCCGAGCAAACCGCCCAAGTGCGCTCCTTTCGCACGACGAGGGCAGATATTGTGGATTTCGGCCTCGTGGTGCCACCCGCCTCCCAGGAATTGACCACTCCTGACCTGCCCCGCCTGTATGAGAAGGCCGTTCTGAATGCCTACCGCAAGGACATCATCTCTCCTGGCCGAGCCACCGAACTCCTCTTCAACACCTGGGACGAAGCCGATCTTCCTGACCTTCCCCTGCTGCCCGAAGACGCCATCTGGTCCTTCGTCTCCTGATTCTCGAAGACTTGGCGCAATACCCGGACAGATATGGAAGCACCATCGCTGGTGTTCGACACCGGACCGCTCAGCCACTTCGCCACCGCGGGCTGGCTTGGAGTGTTGAAGGCTGTGGTTGCAAACCGCAGGGCGATTATCCCCGATGCAGTCGTAACCGAACTTGAGGCTGGAACACAGACCAACCCAAAACTCCAGTTGATTCTTGAGGCCGAATGGATCGAACACCACATCTTGAGAACTGATGCAGAGGCAGGGGCTTTCACCCGGTACAGCAACACTCTTGTCACCGGCAAGCGCAATGTTGGAGAGGCTGCTGTGCTCGCGGTGGCCGAGACTCTTCCAGGAACAGCAGTAATAGACGATGCCGCGGGCAGAAGGGCCGCTCAGGCAAACAACGTTGCCCTCCGCCCCACCCTCGCCCTTCTATGCGATGCCATCCGCGAAGGATTGCTCACGCCGCCGCTAGTGAGCGCACTAGCCGACGACCTGCTAGCTACGCAGTATCGGCTTCCCTTCAAACCGGGTGGATTCGAGAACTGGGCCAAAGACAACAGCATGTTTTGAGGCTGAATCTCACCAGCGTTGCCACCAATTGAGTATTGGTCCTGTTCTAGGCATTATTGGATCATGCGTCGTCATCCCGTTGGCCCTCGGGTTATGCGTCGGCTGCCGGATGGTTGGGAGCCGGCCCAATTTGAGCGGTTCGAAGTGTCTCCGGTGGCCCCCACCATCGGCGCTGAGCTGAGCGGCCTCTCCCTGGAACATGTGGACGACGAGCTCTTCGCCGAGTTAGACCGGGCGCTGTTGGAGTGGAAGGTGCTGATCGTCCGGGACCAGCCCATCGATGTCGCCGCCCAAGGGGCGCTGGCCCGCCGCTGGGGGCCGCTCACCGACGATCAGCTTATCCCCAACCCTGGCGACGCCGCCCAAACTGATGCGATCACCTTCGAGCGCAACGACATCGTCGCCGGCCTGGAGAACATGTGGCACACCGACGGCACGTTTCGCGAGCAGCCGCCGGTGTGCACCATCCTGCGGGCTATCGAGATCCCCGAGGTCGGGGGCGACACCCTGTTCGCCGACATGGCCGCCGCCTGGGACAACCTCGATCAGGAACTACAGGGAAGGGCAGCTGCCCTGTCGGCCCGTCATGACTGGAGCATCGGGGCCTATGCCGACAAGTACGGCGACGAGTTGGACAAGTTACGGGCCGAAGTTCCTCCCGTCGTCCACCCAGTGGCCCGTCCCCATCCCCGCACCGGACGGCTTACCCTGTTCGTGAACTCCGGTTTCACCACTGAATTGATCGATAACCACGGCCAACCGATCGACGACGGCGACGAGATGCTCCACCGGCTCTGCCGCCAAGCCGAAATCCCCGAATACCACTGCCGCGTTCGCTGGGCGCCAAACACCGTGGTCATCTGGGACAACCAAGCGGTCCAGCACTACGGCGCCAACGACTACTACCCCACCCGCCGCATCATGGCCCGCGCCTCGGTTTCGGGAGGGTGAGGCTCCCTTCTTACGACTTCGCGGTAAATACCCAACGGCCGTCGGTGTTGGACAGGTGGCCGCAGCTGGGGCCGGCGAAGTGGGTGCCGAAGATGAGGATGCCGGAGTCGGCGTAGCGGTCTCGGAACTCCACTCGGGTGGCGGAGGCTTGGGGCGGGTCGTCATCGGCGGTCATCACCCACTCAGGGGCGACGAACTGCACGGGGTGGTGGACGAGATCGCCGGTGATTACCGCCTCTTGGCCAGCAGATGAGATGCGCACGCTGACGTGGCCGGGGGTGTGACCGGGCGAGGGCTCCAGACTGATCTCATCGGTCACCGCATGGTCGCTGCCGACCAGATCGGCCTGGCCAGCCTCTAGCACGGGACGCACGGCGTCGCCGAAGGTGATGGCGGCGCCTTCGGCGCCGGAGTCCCAGTATTCGTACTCGGTGCGGTTGAACAGGTAGCGGGCATTGGGGAAGGTGGGCACCCACTGGCCGTCCACCATGATCGTGTTCCAGCCCACGTGGTCGAAGTGCAGGTGGGTGCAGAGCACGATGTCGATGTCTTCGGGCTCGTAGCCAGCGGCGGCCAACTCGTCGAGGAACCCGTTGCCCAGATCGCTCATCTGGGGGACCATGTCGATGGGGCGGTTGCCGATGCAGGTGTCCACCATGATGGTCTGGCCCTCCGACTCCAGCACTAGGGCGTGGATAGACAGGGCCAAATCACCGGATTCGTCCAAGAAATGGGGCGCCAGCCAGTCGGTGTTGGCCTCGAACACCGCCATGTCGGGTTCCACATACATCCCCTCGGCCGAAACCGGTTGCAGGGTCTCCCGCACCAGCATCACCTTCACGTTGCCGATCTGGGTGGTCAATGCCATGGTTATCCTCCGATCTTGTCCAGGACTTCGCCCTGGTAGCGGGCGACAAAGCGCCGTATGTCATCGATGTCGGTGCTGCCCGACTCTGCGGCCGACACGATCAACCGGTCAAGGCCCGACTCGGCGTACTTCTCAATGAGGCCCAGGTCAAACGAACCGCCCAGCTTGTAGCTACCCGGCCACACGGTCATCTCGATGGCGTCGGGATCCCTGCTGTGCTCAACGGCGGTGGCCCGGATGGTGGCCACCCGGTCGGCGTAGTCCTCAGGCGAGATCACATAAGGGTAGAACCCGTCACCAATACGCCCGGCCCGCCGGGCCGCCCGACCGGTGCTGCCCCCGATGACGATTGGCGGGCCGCCGGGCTGAGCCGGATTGGGCAGGCTCTCGCACTCGGTGAAGCTCACCGCGTTGGATTCGTAGGTGCGGTAGCCAGGAGCCCACAACTCTCGCAGCGCGCCGATGCACTCGTCGAGCCGGTCGCCCCGGCCCTCATAGGGCACCCCGCAAGCGGCGTACTCCTCGACCTGCCAGCCGCTGCCCACACCGAGGATCACCCGGCCGCCGCTAAGGGCGTCGAGGGTGGCCACCCGCTTGGCCATCACCGCCGGCGGGTGCAAGGGAAGCACCACCACCCCGGTGCCCAACCGCACCCGCTCGGTCACCGACGCCATGAAGGCCAGCATCTCCAGCGGGTCGGGCATCACCACACCGGGGGCGCCGGGCATGCGGCCCGATTCCGAGTAGGAGTAGCGGGGCTCGTAGTCGTTGGCCACCACCACGTGCTCCACGGTCCAAATCGACTCCACTCCCTCTTCGTCCATCGCTTGGGCGAACTGGGTGACCCAGCGGGGATCGGTGATGACCGACTCGTGCATGTGGGGAAGGACTCCAAGGCTGACCATGGGCAGAAGATTACGCACTGCCCGCCCAGCGCGGGCCACTGCACCCCAGAGGGGTTAGCTTCGTGGGATGCCGGAGCATCTGGTGATCGACGTGGACGGCCATGTGTTCGAGCCCGACGAGCTATGGGAGCAGTACCTGCCGTCCCGGTTCCACGAACAGCGGCCCCGGCTGATCACCGATGAGCGGGGCACCACCCGATATGTGATCGAGGGCAAGGTGATCCCTCCGGGCACGGGCACAGGGGCCTGGGCTCCCGAGGGCATCAGGGAGTCGACAACCCTCCGCGAGGGCGGGGTGGACCCGGCGCTGCGCCTGGCCGACATGGACACCGAGGGGATCGACATCGCCGTGCTGTATGGGGCCATGTCGCTGGGGCTGTACGCCGGATCAGACCGAGATCTCACTATCGCCTGCTGCCGGGCCTACAACAATTGGCTGGCCGACTGGTGCTCGGCGGACCCCAAGCGGCTGCGGGGCACTCCGGCACTGCCCCTGAAGTGGATGGATGAGGCCGTGGCCGAGGCCGAGCGGTGCGTGACCGAGTTGGGGTTCGTGTCGCTGACCGTGCCCTGCGCGGTGGGCGATCGCAACCCCGACCACCCCGACAACGATCCGCTCTACAACCTGGCCGAGCAACTGGATGTGCCTTTGGGGTTCCATGCCGGGGGCTGCCGCTTCGCCAATGACCGGTTCACCGACGCCTATGCCCAGCTTCATGTGATCGAGTTTCCGTTCAACCTGATGTTTGCGGCCACAACGTTGATCTGCGGCGGGGTGTTCGAGCGGTTCAAGCGGTTGAGGGTCGCCCTGTTGGAAGGTGGGGTGGGCTGGGTGCCCCACACGCTGGAGCGCCTCAACGAGCACTACGAGCACCGGAGCCACGAGTTCGACGCCATCACCAAGCCGCCGGGCGAGTACCTGGCCGAGGGGCGGCTGTTCGTTTCCACCGAAGGCGAGGACGGGTTGCCTCAGGTGATTGAGCAGATCGGCAGCGACATCATCGTGTGGGCATCGGACTACCCCCACTGGGACAGCGAATTCCCCACCAGCGTGACCGGCGTGACCGGACGACCCGATCTGGACGACCACACCAAGCAGGCAATATTCGAAGTAAACCCCAAGCGGCTCTTCGGGTGGGATTGAGCCGATGAACCCGATAACCACGGCTCAAACCATTGAAGAGTGGGTGGAGCTGGCCCACGCCGAGAGGCTGACCGACGGGCTGCCGGTATATCCCCCCACCCGAGCTGCGGTGGACGGCCTAGTGGAGGCCTCGGGCCGGGATCCCCGCCTGCTGCTGGGGGCCATTCCTCCGCGGGGTGGGGCGGCCACCGTCGAGGTTGTGGCCGCCAACGCAGCTATGGCCGGATGCCGCCCCGAGCACTTCGAGGTGGTGCTGACCGCCGTCGAGGCCATGCTGGAGGATCGCTTCAACCTGCGGGGGGTGGCTACCACCACCCATCCGTGCTGGCCGCTGGTCATCGTGTCGGGGCCAGCGGTCGAGCGGCTCGAAATGGCCCACACCGAGTCGGTGTTCAGCGGCGGCGGGGCCCACTCCAATGCGGCCATCGGCCGAGCCGTCAAGCTGTTGTTGTGGAACGCCGGCGGGGCCACCCCCGGCGAGCCGGTCAAAGAGGTGTTCGGCCACCCCGGCCGCTACGCCTTCTGCGTGGCTGAGTCGCCCAACAGCCCGTGGCCCGCTCTGCACCAAGCCCGCGGAGTCGACTCCGACAGCGGCATCACGGTTTTCGCCTGCGAGTCCCCCACCAGCGTGGCCATGTGGGGGGCCGACGACACTCCCGTCAACCGCTTGGCCCAGTTGGCCGACGCCATGGCCATCAAAGGATGCAACAACACCCACACCATGGGCGAGACCTTGGTGGTGCTCACACCCAACGAGGCCCGCCACCTAGCCGAGCAGGGCTACGACCGGTCGGCGGTGCAACAAGAACTGTGGCAACAGGCCCGGCGGCGCATCGGCGACCTGCTCTCCCCCGGCGTACCCCCCTACGCCTGGTGGCCCGACTGGGTGGACACCGACGATCCCGACACGCTGGTGCCGGTCACCGAGCGGGCCGAAGACATCCACGTGATGGTCACCGGCGCGGAATCGATCCCCTGGATGGCGGTGTGCGCCGGATGGGGCAACCTGGGCGGCTACGCCGTAAGCCGGGCGCTGGGCTGAGAGAACTGGCAGGATTAAGGCGTGAAGTTGATTGGCGAGCTGGTTGATCCCCGCGGCGAGGTGGTGCTCAACGACGGTGAGTTGGCCCCCCGCCGGGGCCACACCCAAGGCCCACTGACCATCGGCTTCCTGGTCAACGAGTACAACCCCTCATCGGGCCCCGACTTCACCCGCTACACCGAGGTGCTGGAACGGGAGTTCCGCCACCGTCTGGATGTGACCGCCGTGGTCCGCCAGCACAAGCCGGTGCTCAGCCGCCCAGCGGGCGACGACATGCTGGCCTCGTTCCGGGCCTGTGCCGGGGTGGTCAACGGCCTGGCCAAATGAGGCTCATGCACGTCGGGCAGTGTGCTCGACGCCGTAAACCTGGAGAGACTGGGCATCCCCACCGTCACCGTGGTCACTGAGCCCTTCACCGTCGCCGCTGACACCGTGGCCCGCTCCCTTGGCCTACCCGATGTCCCCCGAGTAGTGATCCCCCACGACTACCTCAGCGAGGACAACGACGCCATCGCCAAGAAGCTCGAACCCCTGCTCGACGAAATCGTCGACCGACTGCTAGTCCGCTGAACGGCCGGGCAGCTGGACTGCTGCTCAGCTGTTTTGCTCTTGGAATTCCTCTGGGCTCTTGATGCGGCCCCCGTCTTTGAACAGGATGTCGTTGTAGCCCTGGCCGGGGGGAATGTATTCGGCCCAGATGGGCTGGTGGTAGCCGACGTAGATGGTGCGGCGGCCACCGGATTCGGGGGCGGCGGTGGGGGGCGGGGCGCCGTGCATGGTGTGGCCGTAGTGAACGGTCACGTCGCCGGGCGAGGCGCTAATGGCCACCGTGGGCCAGTCGTCGCGCACCTGGCGAGCCCGGTTGGACGATTTGTTGGAGCCGGCCAGGTAGTGGAGCTGGCCGTTGGCCTCGGTGCATTCGTCTAGCTGGATGCCGATGCTCACCGCGGGACAGGTGACCGAGTGCCCGCCGGTGCCGCAGTCCCGGTGCCAGGGCAGGTCGGCCAGGCCCTCCACGATGCTGGGCAGCTTGATGACCACCGATATGCCGTCGCCCCGCTCGGGATAGGTGGAGAAGTCGTCTCCACCCAGCGCGCCGATGGCATCCAGTCGGCGATCATCGGTTAGTGAGAGCATCAGATCGCTGCGGTCGTCCATGTGGGTCACCCGGCAGCACACTTCCTCGCCGTCGGCGTTGGTGGCCCACCAAGAGCGGTGATCGTCGGGAGTGGCCTCGCTCCGCTGGCGCTCCACCTCGGCCCGCAGAGCATCGATCTCCTCAGCGCTGAACACACCGCGAATGTGGAGGAACCCGGCCTCGTCGAGGAACCGGCTCATCTCCCCGTGATCGTCGTCAAGGGTGAAGCTCCGTGTGAGGTCCACCGTGGGCTCCCAACCCTCATACAGGGGGCGGCCGTGGTACATGGCCAACAGCACCGGCTCGAAGTCCTCGAACAGCCCGAAATCACCCCGGACCATCTCGGCGGCTTCGGAATACAGCAAGCCGACCCAGGTCCACAGCTCGGCCACGTAATTCGACCAGTTCTGCTCGCTGACCTCCACCACCAGTTCCGCGTCGTAGCCGGGGCGGAGCTCCACGCCGCCATCACCGATCACATAGGTAACCGACCGCCCGTCGGTCAGCCGCCAGGCGAAGCTCTTGACCAGGGTCCCCGCGCCGATATCTGCGGCCAGCGCCCCATGGCCCGCGGCCAGGCGCCGGGGCAGCTCACCGGAATGGAAATCGTCGAAGTCCAGGGTGTCGAACAGGGGAAGACGGGGAGCATGGTCCACTACAGCCATGACGAGAATTTAGTCCACAGTTACCGAGAGACCCCGAAGCGACTGGAGGAGACCGGGCTAGAACTCCATACCCGCATAGGGATCGGTGGGATTGCGGCGGGCCTCGATGTCTGTGAAGCGCACCGCGGCCGCCTCCGGAGTGATGTCGTGGGTGAACACCCAGAACCGGTCTTCGGTGATGGCGTCCACCACTTTGGCGGCCACATCTGATGGAGCAATGCCCCGAGCGCTGAGCGTTTCCCGCAGCGGGGTCATGATGGCGTTTTGGGTGGCAGTCAGCTCCGCTCCGTAAGGGCGGTTGCGCTCGGAGTTGAAGATCTGGGTGTTCACCAGGTTGGGGCACAGACACGACACCCCGACACCCTGGGGATGCACCTCCCGCCACAACGACTCGGTCAAACCCACCACCGCGTGCTTGGTGGCGCAGTACATGCCCAACACGCTGTTGGTAACCAGTCCGGCCTCCGACGCGGTGTTGACGATGTGGCCCTCCCCGGCTTCCACCATGAGCGGCGCAAACGTGATCACACCGTGGGCCACCCCCATCACGTTCACCCCCACGATCCACTCCCACTCCTCAGGGGTGGTCTCCAGCATCAGTCCAGCTGGCCCCACGCCGGCGTTGTTGCACACCACATGCACCCCGCCGTATGAAGACAGGGTTTGCTCGGCCAGGTCTTGCACCGAGGCCGCGTCGCTCACATCGCACAGCACGCCCAGCACGTCGGCGCCCTCGGCCTCAAGTTGGGTGGCCGACCGGGCCAGTGCCTCTTCCTCCACGTCGGCCATCACCACCTGCATGCCCTCGGACACGAACTGCTTGCTCATCGCGAAACCGATCCCACTGGCCGCACCGGTGACCACGGCAACCTTGCCATTGAGCTCCTTCATAACCACGACCTCTCTCTTGCTCGGCTAGACGCTCATATTGCCAGGGTTGCTGGTCCGTCGATGATTTCTCGCCAACACGGCCATGACAAGGCAGTTAGGGCGACAGGCCGTAGTGTGAGAGGGATGGCTGTCCCTGTTGCCGACCTCACCGGTGCCATTGTGATCGTGGCTGGGGCCGGAGGTGGTGGCATCGGCACTTGTTCCTGCGAGGCCGCGCTGGCCGCCGGGGCCGAGGTCGTGGCCGTGGACCAATCTTCCGACGAACTAGACAAGCTCGACCTGCTCTCCCGTCCGGTGGTCAAAGTCCAAGCCGACCTCACCGAACCCGAAGCCCCAGCCGCCGTTATCCAGGCTGCACTCAATGCCCACGGCCGCATCGACGGGCTCATCAACGTGGCCGGCGGTACCAGCATCGACGACTTCGGTCCTCTCGTGGATATCGATCACCAGAGCTGGGACCGGGTCATGGCCAACAATCTTCGCTACGTGGCATTCCTCAACCGGGCAGTGGCCCGAGCCATGATCGGTGCCGGCACCGGCGGAGCCATGGTCAACGTGTCCTCCGTCAGCAGCCTGGCCTCCCAGCCCTTCCTAGCCGCCTACGGAGCGGCCAAGGCCGGACTCAACTCCCTCACCCGTACCATGGCCGTGGAGTGGGGCGACCACGACATCAGGGTCAATGCCATCGCCCCCGGCACCATTACCACGCCCAGGGCAGGCGACGAGGAGTACCCCGAAGCGGCCAGACGGGCCATCCCACTGGGCCGCCGGGGCCAACCAGCGGAGATCGCAAACGCCGCTGTGTTTCTGCTCACCCCCCAAGCCAGCTACATCACCGGGCAGGTGTTGGCCGTGGACGGTGGCATGTCGGTAAAACTAGCCATGCTGGGCGACGACAACGCCCCCGTATTCGTCACCGATCCCGGGGTTCGGGCCCGGATGATCGGATCAAACCCCCAATGAGCAACGACAAGAGCGGCAGCCAGCGCCATCAGTTCGCCGACTGGGTCGGTCGGGAGGACGAGCCCCCGGAGTTGGTGCCTGCCGCCACCGTAGTGCTGCTGCGTGACGCCCCTGGCGGCTTGGAAACGCTGATGATGCGGCGCAACTCCAAGCTCAGCTTCGTCGGCGGCATGTGGGTCTTTCCCGGCGGCCGGGTGGATGACGATGACTATCCCACCGCAAACCCCGACGACGTGGTGGCCGCCAGCCGAGCTGCCGCCGTGCGGGAGGCCGCCGAGGAGTCCAATCTGGATGTTGCCTACAACGATCTGGTGCCCTACTCCCACTGGGTGCCCCCCACCACGATCCCCAAGCGGTTCGCCACCTGGTTCTTCCTCGCCCCCGCTCCCGAAGGGGCGGTCACCGTTGACGGCGGTGAGATCAAAGAGCACGCCTGGTGGCGCCCAGCGGACACCCTGGCCCGCCACGCCGCCGAGGAGATCGACATCGTCCCGCCCACCTTCATCACCCTCATGGAGTTGGCCGAGCATCTCACGGTCGCCGACGCCCTGGCTGCCGCCCGCCGCCGAGCCGACGACATCCCCCACTACGCCACTCACGTCGCATTGGACGGTAAGACCCCCGTGTCGCTGTGGCACGGCGATGCCGGCTACGAGACCAACGACGCCAGCGCAGAAGGCCCCCGGCACCGGCTCACCTTGTCGAAGGGCGGTTGGCGGTTCGAACGGACATGATTCGCCGTGCCACCGGCCTGCCCGTGGCCCTGCGCCTGGCGCTCCTCGTGACAATGGCCGCCATGGCCATTGTCTTCACCAGCGCGTGCGGCTCTGACTCAGGCGACTCCCCCGCCGAAATCGCGCCGCCTGCCACCCCAGAGCCCTCGCCAACAGGGGCAACTCTCGCCGATCTCGGCCCGGTGAACTTTGTCGATCCTGTCTACCACCCCGACGGCAACCGATTGGCCGACGGCTCCGGACTGGGCACCGGGTTCATTCAGCAGATCACTACCAAGGACATCAACCTCGGCGACACCCCAACGTGGGTCACTGGCACCAGCACCCCCGACGGTGATGTATGGGTGGTGGCGCTGGCCGACGGAAGGGTCCAGGGCTACCGGGTTCCCGTCGGGGGCCAGCCAATCTCCATCGATATCACCGGTGACCGGCTAGCCCCCGGCCAGCCCCCGGTGCTGGCCGTGCAGGGCAATTCGGTGCGACTGGCCACCACGCCGGCCAACGCCTCGCCCAACAGCGTGCCGGTCTATCTGACCGGAGGCCGGGCTGCCTATGTAGACAACCTCCAGCGGCTCACCGTGCTGGAGGCCGACGGCACCCTGTGGCGGCCCGACCTCAAGGTGCTGCCCGACACCCGGGTCATCCAGATCAGCCCCGAAAGGGTGCTGGTACTGGCCGAGCCGACCGACCGCTACCCCCACTCCGCATTGGGCGACAACTTGGAAGCCACGGCCGTGGCCGTGGTGACCGTGGGGGTGAATGAGGTCGAGATGGTCTACAGGTCAGAAAATGATGTGATCGAGTCAATCGCCCCCCTGCTGGCCGACGTGGACGGCGACGGGATCGACGACGTGGCCCTCACTGTCAGCAACGACCGGGAGGCCTGGATTGTGGTGGCGTCGAGCGGCGGCGGCGTGGTGGCCATCAGCGACCCGGTTGACCGCCTATTGGGCTGGCGGCAACTGGTGGCCGTGGGGCCGCTTGGCCCCGGCGGAGAGTTCGAGATCGCCGAGGTCTTGTATCCCGATGCCAACGGCTCGATCCGATTCCTGTCCCTGGCCGGCGATGACCTAAACGTGGTCGCCACCCGCACGGGCTACCGGTCCCACGAATTCGGGTCTCGCAACCTCGAGCAGGTATTGGCCGCCGACGTCGACCGGGACGGCCGCATAGAGGTGATTATCCCCACCCTCGACCGGCAGAACATCGCTGGGGTCCTCCACGGCCCCGACGGCGCCGTGGACATGTGGAGCCGCCCCTTGGGAGGACAGCTGGCCACCAACATCGCCGTGCTGACCCGCCCCGACGGCACGCTGTCGATAGCCGCCGCCACCCTCGAGGGATCCCTGCGAATCTGGCAGTGAACAGCCCAAGTCCCACCACACCGATTCAGAGCCGATAACTTCTGAGCCTGATGGCCCCTGAGTCAGCCCCGAACCCTTTAGTGGAAGTGAAGCCGACGCGAGGGCTGACCAGCGAGCAGGTGGCCGAGCGCGTGGCCGCGGGTCGCACCAACCTGGTACCGGATGCCCCGGTGCGCACGCTGTCCGAGATATTGCGGGCCAACGTGTTCTCCCCTGTGAACGGGATCATGCTGGCGCTTTTTGCCGCCATCTTGGTGGCCGGGTTCCCCCGCGACGGGCTGTTCGTGGGGGTGGTGGTGTCCAATGCAGTTATCGGCGTAGCCCAGGAGATCCGGGCCAAGCGGGAGCTGGACAGGCTGGCGGTGCTCAGCGCCCCCAAGGCCCGGGTGGTGCGGGACGGAGAGGTCTCCGAGGTCGGCGTCAGTGAGGTAGTGGCCGACGAGGTGCTGGATTTGGCCCCCGGCGACCAGGTGGTGGTGGACGGGATGGTGCTCGCCTCCTCCGGGCTGGAGGCCGACGAGTCGCTACTCACCGGCGAGGCCGACCCCATCGAGAAGGAGGTCGGCGACGAGCTGCTGTCGGGCAGTTTCGTGTCGGCGGGCAGCGGGCGGTACCAGGCCACCCGAATCGGGTCCGAGTCCTACGCCAGTTCGTTGTCGGAGGAGGCCAAGCGGTTCACCCTGGTCAACAGCGAGCTGCGCAGGGGCATCGACACCGTGCTGCGCTGGCTGATCATCATCATTCCCCCCGCCTCGGCGCTGCTCATCCTGGTGCTGCTCGACACCGAAGACCGTTGGCAGAACGCCCTCCAGGGCACGGTGGCTGCTGCGGTGGCCATGGTCCCCGACGGGCTGGTGCTCCTAACCAGCCTCTCCTTCGTCGCCGGAGTGGTAGCACTGGCCCGCCGCCGAGCGCTGGCTAAAGAGCTGGCCACCGTGGAGCTGCTAGCCCGCACCGACGTGTTATGCCTGGACAAGACCGGCACGATCACCACCGGTCACATCACCTTCGGCGAGGTGGAGAGCCTGCCGGGCATCGATCCTGCCCTTGTCGCCGCCGCTCTGGGGGCCATGGCCCATGCCGACGAGGCCCCCAACGCCACCATGCTGGCGGTGCGCGACGCCTATCCGGCCCCCGACGGTGATGCTGCCGGCGGCTGGGCTCCGGTAGGCGCCACCCCATTCTCCAGCGCCCGGAAGTGGTCGGCCCTGGAGTTCCGCAGCCACGGCGCCTTCTACTTCGGGGCACCCGATGTGATCGCCGGCGAATTCCCCGATGTGATGGCCCGGGTGGCGATACACGCCGAGGCGGGCAGGCGCACTCTCCTCTTGGCCCGCAGCCCCGATCCTCTGGCCGACGAGACGCTGCCCGAGAGTCGGGCCCCTTTGGCCTTGATCCTGCTGGAAGACACCATCCGCCCCGACGCACCTGAGATCCTGGCCTTTTTTCGGGAGCAAGGTGTGAGTCTCAAGGTGATCTCCGGCGACCACACCGCCACCGTGGCCGCTGTTGCCCAGCGGGCTGGCATCCCCAACGCCGACAACCACATGGATGCCCGGGAACTGCCTGACGATATCGACGAGATGGCTGCCGTGTTGGCCGACAACGCGGTGTTCGGCCGGGTCACGCCCCAGCAAAAGCAGGCCATGGTGGGCGCCCTCCAGTCGAGGGGCCACACCGTGGCCATGACCGGCGACGGCGTGAACGATGTGCTGGCTCTCAAGAGTGCCGACATGGGCATCGCCATGGGCAGCGGCTCAGCATCCACCCGGGCGGTGGCCCAGCTGGTGCTGCTCGACAACTCGTTCGCCACCCTGCCCGAGGTGCTGGCCCAGGGCCGCAAGGTGATCAACAACGTGGAGCGGGTGGCCAACCTGTTCGTGACCAAAGCGGCCTACGCCGTGCTGCTCACCGTGCTGGTGGGCATCTTCACGGTGGAGTACCCGTTTCTGCCCCGCCACCTCACCTTGGTGGGCACGTTCTCCATCGGTGTGCCCGGCCTGTTCTTGGCTCTGGCCCCCAGCACCGAGCTGATTCGCCCCGGCTTCCTCACCCGGGTGCTGCGGTTCTCGATACCCGCCGGTGTGCTAGCGGCCGTGGCGTCTTTCTTTGTCTATGAGATCGCCCGCCGCCACGACGAGGTAACCCTGCCCGAGGCCCGAACCGTGGCGACGTTCACCCTGCTGGGAGTCGGGCTGGTGATCTTGGTGGTTATCAGCCGCCCTCTGCGCCCCTGGAAGATCGGGCTGGCCGCGGCCATGGCCGGGTCGTATTTGCTGGTGATGGTATGGCCGTGGGCCCGGAATTTCTTCGAACTGGACATCCCCCCGGCCTGGATGTGGATTCCCACCATCGCCGCAGTGGTGATTGCTGGTGCGGGCGTGGTTACCATCCCCCGAGCCTTGAGGAGATACCAGCACTTGTGACTGACCACTATCAAGACATCGCCTACACGGTCGACGACCGAGTGGCGGTGATCACCCTGAACCGTCCCGAGAAGCTCAACGCCTTCAGTTCTTTGATGGGCACTGAGCTGTCTGACGCCCTGCGCCGATGCGATGCCGACGAGGATGTGCGGGCGGTGGTCGTCACTGGCGGGGGTCGGGCCTTCTGTGCCGGCGCCGACTTCTCCGGCGGGCCGGGCGTGTTCGGCACCCCCAACCCCGACGGATTCCGCTCCGACGCCCTTGAGTTCCATCCCTGGGATGTGCGCAAACCGGTTATCGCCGCCATCAACGGCCATGCCGTCGGCTTGGGCATGACCATCGCCCTCCAGTGCGATATCCGCTACATCGCGGCCGACGCCCGATGGGGCATCGTGCAGAACCGCCGGGGAGTGCTGCCCGATTTCCGCTCCCACTGGACCCTGCCCCGCACGGTGGGCCACGCCAAGGCGCTGGAGATCCTGCTCACCGGCAAGATGTACACCGGCACCGAGGCGGCCGAGATGGGGCTGGCAACGGCCGCCTTGCCCGCCGACGAAGTGCTGCCCGCTGCCTTGGAGACCGCCAAAGACATCGCCGTCAACGTTGCCCCCGTGTCGGTCGCCCTCAGCAAGCGGCTGCTGTGGACCACTTCGCCCGGCGACCAAGGTTTGATCAACGACTTGGAGCGCCGCATCCACCTCCACGTCATGGGCCAGCCCGACGCCACCGAGGGGGTCATGGCCTTTCTTGAGAAGCGCCCCCCAGAATGGTCGCTCACCCTGGCCGACCACTGGCCCGACTGGATGCCCCCAGCCACCCAAGACAAGTAGAGCCACCCAAGACGAGTAGAGCACCGCAGTATCGGTAGGGTCTGGCCATGCGCATCGGTATCTACCTGGACCTGCGGAACCCGCCGGAGTGGCGAAAGCCCTGGCCTGACTTCTACCGGCAGTCTTTGGAGCTGGCCGTCCAAGCCGAGCAATGGGGGGCCGACTCGGTGTGGCTCAGCGAGCACCACTTCTTCGAGGATGGCTATCTGCCCCAGCCTCTTACCTTCGCCGCGGCCGTGGCGGCCCGCACTCAGCGCGTCAGGATCGGCACCGCCGTGCTGCTGGCCCCGCTGCGCCTCGCCCCGCAGATCGCCGAAGAGGCCGCCGTGGCCGACCAGATCAGCAACGGCCGCATCGACCTCGGGCTGGGCGCGGGCTACGTATCCAACGAGTTCGAGGCCTACGGGGCCGACCTGTCCAAGCGCTACACCATCACCGACCAGCGGGTGCGGGAGGTGCGGGAGCTGCTGGACGGCGGCGTCGTCACCCCGCCGGCAGTGCAAAATCCCTTCCCCATCTGGCTGGGTTACAACGGCCCCCAGGGCGCCCGTCGGGCCGGCCGGCTGGGTTGCGGCCTGCTATCCATCAATCCGGCCTCGCTGGAGCCCTATTCCGAGGGGTTGGCCGAGGCGGG